>ERZ773060.92-NODE-92-length-44444-cov-6.49116_pt1 | contig 44444 bp, 64 predicted proteins | sample MGYA00580628_ERZ773060 | MGnify/ENA primary metagenome ERZ773060 (study PRJEB29015, sample SAMEA2738019) | human oral metagenome | biome: human oral; feature: human-associated habitat; material: dental | place: China | collected 2045 ... | reverse complement strand
GGGCGTTGTCGTCGAGCATCTTCTCGAAGTGCGGCACCACCCAGCCCGGATCGACAGCGTAGCGGTGGAAACCCCCGCCGATCTGGTCGCAGATGCCGCCGCGCGCCATCGCCTCCAGGCTGCGTTGAGCCAGCTCCAGGCTGCGGGCATCGCCACGCACCAGCAGCGCATCCAGCGTCGTCGCGGACGGGAACTTCGGGGCGGTTCCGAAACCGGCGTGGATCAAGTCGAAGTCAGCGGCGATCGTCTCGATGGCCTCGTGCACTTCGGGGGCGTCGTCCGTCAGGGGCGCCGTGGAGAGGGCCGCCAGATGTTCGGTCACCACATCCGCGCCCGTGGTCAGGGTTGGTCGGTTGTTTTTCCAGGTGTCGGCCAGGGCCTGCAGGACCTGCATGAATGACGGGCGTCCCGGTTGCGGTTCGGGTGGGAAATAAGTGCCCGTGAAGAACGGGCGTCCCTCCGGGGTGAGGAAGGCCGTCAAGGGCCAGCCGCCCGCGCCCTCGTTCATCAGCTGCGTGGCCGTCATGAACACCTGGTCCAGGACGGGATGCTGCTCGCGATCCACCTTGATCGGCACGAAATGGGCGTTGATGAATTCCGCCACCTCCGGATTCTCGAACGATTCGCTCCCCATCACGTGGCACCAGTGGCATGACGCGTAACCGACGCTGAGCAGGATCGGTTTGTCCGCCTCCGCGGCGCGCGCCAACGCCTCGGGACCCCAGGGCCACCAGTCCACCGGATGATGGGCGTACTGGAGGAGATGGTCACTGGAGGAATCTGCGAGTCGGTTCGCCATGAGGGTCAAGCTTAGGGCTTCCGCGGAATCCGGGACCATCCTCCCCGAAGCCGAGTGAGCCGGGCGCAGATGAAGGAACAGCCCGTGTCGACACCATGCCGCGAGCCCCCAGAGGGCATCGTGCGCACGTCCCTATCCGGCTACCTGATGGTGTCGACTCGATGCCTGTGAGCTCGGCTCAACCATCTCGTGGATGGGAAACGCCCGCCCGCGGACACGCGCCGAGGCGATGTGTGGGACGGTTCTGCAATCCAAACGGAAGTGTGACGTGGAGAATTTGAACATGCTGCCACACTGGAGGCATGAGCACCCAGAGCTTTGCTGATCGTCGTTCCCTGGAAGGGGTCAAGCCCGGTGTCGTGGTCGTCGGTGGTCTACTCGCGCTCATGTGGGTGCTGGAGATCATCGATAGCGCGTCCTTCCACTCCCTGGATCAGCTCGGCATCATCGCCCGGAATCTTGGATCACTGCCCCACATCCTCACAGCCCCGTGGCTCCACTTCGGTTTTCCGCACCTGATCAGCAACTCGGTGCCGTTCCTGATCCTCGGCCTGCTCACCTGGCTGGCGGGTCCGGGACGCTGGCTGGCGGTCACCCTCATCACCGTCGTCACCTCCGGGCTGACCGTCTGGCTGATCGCACCCTCCAACGCCATCACCCTGGGTGCCTCCGGCCTGGTGTTCGGATACCTCGCTTACCTGCTGGTGCGAGGCTTCTTCACCCGCAACTTCTGGGAGATCGCGCTGTCGGTGGCCGTGTTCTTCTTCTACGGCTCGATCCTGCTGGGCGTGCTGCCCGGCGCGTCGGGGGTCTCGTGGCAAGGACACCTCGGTGGTGCCATCGGTGGTTTCATCGCCGCGAAGTTTCTCCACGGCAGCGACCCCGCCACCCGGCGGGCCTGACCCCGGCGCCGCGGGCACGGTTCGCTGGCCTTACCGTCGGTTTGCTGGCCGTAGTGATGTTTGCTGGCCTCACAGCGCAGGCAAACGTGAACAAGTCCAGCAAACCTACGAGAAGGCCAGCAAACCTACGAGAAGGCCAGCAAACCCGGAGAGCGGGGGTCGGACGGGGTGAGGGTCAGATGATGAATTCTGGCACCAGGGGTACCTCCCGCAACCCGGTGAACAGGTCATCCTCCGGGATCATCGTTGGTACCTTCGAGACCACCAGCTGGTAGTCCTCGGTCGGCCAGCCCGCCTGCTGGATCGCCAGCGGCACCGCGAACCAGGGCCCTTCGGGGTCGATCTGCGTGGCGTGCGCCCGCAGCGCCTCGTCTCGCACGCCGAAGTACTGGGCACAGTTGACGAACGTGGTCAGGCGGCCATCCGAGAACGGATCGTCGTCGCGGGCCGGTGCAGGATGCCTGGGGGAGAGGCCCTGCTCGTGCATCAGCGCATCGAGGGCCGCGAACCTGCGCCGGTGAAAACTCATGTGGTAGTACAGCTTCGCCGCCTGCCAGGCGGTGCCGTGTTCCGGCCACAGCGACGGATCTGCCGCCGCTGTGAACGCCTCGACGGTGATGCGGTGGCATTGGATGTGATCGGGATGTGGGTAGCCGCCGCGTTCGTCGTAGGTGGTCACGACGTGCGGACGGAAGTCACGGATCACCTTGACCAGCCGCCCCGCTGCCTCCGTGACGTCCTGCAGGGCGAAACATCCCTCGGGCAGTGGTGGCGGGGGATCGCCCTCCGGCAGGCCGGAATCGACGAAACCCAACCACACCTGCTTGATCCCCAGGATCTCGCGGGCGCGGGCCATCTCTGCTGCCCTGACTGCGGGTAGGTTCTCGAGGATCTCGGGATCGCCGGCCAGGGCCGGGTTGAGAATGTCGCCGCGTTCGCCGCCGGTACAGGTCGCGACCATGACCTCCACGCCCTCCGCCACGTACTTGGCGGTGGTTGCAGCGCCCTTGCTCGACTCGTCGTCGGGGTGGGCGTGCACGTGCAGTAGGCGCAATGGGCCCTTGGGGTGCGAGGTCATGGAAGACATTCTGTCGGGTTATGGGCGAAGCGGCCGAATTCGGCTCGCCTTGGGTTGAGAAGCCCCGGTGCTAGCATGTCGGGATGTCCGAAACCAAAGCCGAAACGGTGTGGCTCACCCAGGAGGCCCACGACAAGCTCGAGGCTGAACTCACCCACCTCAAGACCGTGGGTCGCCCCGAGGTGACCGCCAGGATCGCCGCAGCCCGCGAGGAGGGCGACCTCTCCGAGAACGGCGGCTATCACGCCGCCCGTGAGGAGCAGGGGCAGATGGAGGGGCGCATCCGCCAGCTCGAACATCTCCTGCGAAGCGCCCAGGTGGGCGAGGCTCAGGGCGACCCCGAGGAGGTCAGCCCCGGTCGCATCGTCACCGTCGCGTTCTTCGGCGATGATGACGACACGGAGACCTTCCTGCTCGGGTCGAGGGAGATCCTCGGCACCGACTCCTCCGTCGACCAGGCCGTCTCGCCGCAGTCGCCGCTGGGTGCCGCGGTGCTTGGTCATCGCGTGGGCGACGAGGTCAGCTACGCGGCCCCCAACGGTCGTACCATCTCGGTGACCATCACGAAGGTTGCCTCGTGACGTAACTACTCCAGTCCTGCGATCAGCTGGGCCGCCACCTCGGCGCTGATCTCACCGGCCGCCACCCGTGTCAGGATCTGCTCCTGCGGGGTGGCGGTTTTCGTTTCCCCTTGCCCGGCGGACCCGGAGTCATCGGGTTGTGGAGGAGCGGGTTGGGCATCGGGATTCATACCCAGCTTCACCAATAGCGCATCAAACCGGGCGCGTGCCGTCGGGTAAGAGACCTGGAGGTGCTTTTCCACCTCACGCAGATTGCCGCGGGAGGTCAGGAAAACGCGAAGCAGCTCGTGTTCGGCGGCGTCGAGACGGTCGTAGGGAGAGGACGCAAATTCGCCGGCCAGCTCGGAGCCGCAGTGCGTGCAGCCCTTCCGGATGATGATCAGGTCTTCTCCGCAGACGGGACAGTCGGCGGGGGCGTGATACAGCTCGGAGGTCATGCGGGCACCTCGCTCTTCACCGTGGCCAGGCCCATCGTGACGGTCAGGTCGCACCGGGCTGAACCGTTGCCGAAGACCACTTCATCGGCTCCACCGTTGTCCTCGGGCCAGCGGATGTGACCGAACTTCGCGTCAGCGTGCACTGTGACGCTGGAGCCGGGTTTGAGGATCAGGGTCAGAGATCCGGACTCTACCTTCAATCGGGAACGCCCCAGGCTGATTGGGCCCTCGACGGTGACGCCCCCGGCCTGGCTGAGGAGGTCGGAGACCTCGACGACGTCGCTCAGGTGGCAGCCCCCGGCGGTCACCCGGACGCGTCCGAAACGGGGTACGCCGGTACTGCGCACGCCGCCCGTGGTGGCCTCGACGTCGATGATCAGCTTCGGGTTGACCTTGACGAGTAGCTCCTTGCCCAAGCCGATGTCGCGGAGGTCGTCGAGACTGCGGGGCGGACGGATCAAGGAAAAGCCACTCAGGTTGGGGCCGAACTCTCCGGTGGAGCTGACCTCCATCACCTCGCCATTGCGACGCAGCACGTGCGGGCCCTCCACGGACAGGGTGGCAACCGATGAATCCCCCTCGATTCGTACGCGTCGCCCGACCGCGGTGATCGAAACCCGGGCCAGCCCCCCTGGTTTGCCCTTCGGGGTCTCCTCCTGTTTCGGGCCGGATTGAGTGGACCGGGGAGCGTCACCGGTCTTGTTCTTGAGAGCGGATATGCGCCGGTTCGCCTCGGCGGTGTCGATGCGACCGGCTGCCAGATCGTCCAGGATGGAACTCAGATCAGGATTGGTCATGAAGTAATGGTAACTCAATCCTCGCATTGTCGAAAGGTGACTTTAGTTTTCTTTAAGGTGACGCCTGTTGTCGCAGGGTGCGCGGGGTGGGTGACCGCCGCAGAGGCGTGCGCGGCGCCTCGTTCGGGTGGTTTCTGGGTCGGTTGTCTGCGGCTCTGATGCGGCGTGCAGCGGATTTCGTCGCCGCCGATGACGGCGGCTATAGTGTGTTCCCGCTGCCGCCCTAGCTCAGTAGGCAGAGCGACGCTCTCGTAAAGCGTAGGTCACGGGTTCGATTCCCGTGGGCGGCTCAAGGTTGGAAATGGCCCCTGGCAAGGCGTGATGTCGAGTCGGGGGCCGTTGTTGCATCTGCGCCAGAGTGGTTTCAGTGGGGTGAAGTGCGGTCGCGTGGTGTCCAGTCGCGCCGTACCGGGTACGCCCTGACAAGGGTAAACGCCACAGAGGATCAGCCGGATCGTACCCAAACCGTACCGGGAAACGCGAAAAGACCCCCACCCGAAAGGGTGGGGGTCTGTGCGCGCACCGGGGCTGGGCTAGCGGGCCTGCTCGGCTCCGATCAGGACGACGCTGCGTGCCACGGAGGCGACGGCGCACAGCGATCGCAGCACCAGCTCCGTCACTTCGGCCTGCTTCTCAGTCATGGCCTGCGGGGTCAGCTTGCAGGCGGCCCGCAGGGATGTGAGATTCCCGGTGGTCGGATTCTCTGGGCCGAGTAGCGCGGTGAGCTTCTCCGCCTCGCGGCGGAGCCGGATGGAGGCCGACTCCCGCTCCTTGGCCTCCCGCTCCAGGGCGACCGCGTAGGCCTCTTGGAGCTGGCCGCACGCCTCGAGGAGGTCGCTGGAGCTGTGGCCAGCCAAGTTGCCGGACGGCAAGATGTTTGCCACGTCAGCTTCCCTGCTTCTCGCCGGCGGGAGTGTTTACCGCGGCGAGGCCGGTGATGGCGGACGCCAGTCCAGACCAGGCGGTGATCTGCTCGCCGGTGACGATGCCATAGACACCGAGGACGAGCAGCCCGGCGGTGGCGATGCCGTAGATCCAGCGACGGATTTCGGGACGGGTGATGATCATGATATTTCCTTTCACTGAGGGAGACGTCCTCCGCGCGGCGCACGGAGGGGGCGGAATAGGATGGTTTGTTCCCAGTCGAAGTTGTCGTGCCAGTCGTCTCGGATGGCCGGGTTCACGCCGGCCTGGACGACCATGTGGACGGGGGTGTCGATAGGGGCGTGGGGGGTCTCGAGGGTGCGGACTGTGCGACCGTCTACGGCCCAGCGGATCCGCCCGGGCAGGACCTCGACGCGGTAGCGATGCCACTGCGACACGTCGAGGTCGACCATGGCGGGGGCATGCTGCGGGACGCCGTCGATGTCCGGCCAGTGCAGGTTCGTCATCGTCTGACCAGTGCCGACGCGACCCTCGATGAAGTTGATCTCCCCGAGGGGCCATTCGCGATCGTTCTGTGGCCACAGCATGGCGACCAGCTCCACCCGATCCGACGCGGGGGCCCGGAGGTCGGCCTCCCATACGCCCCGCGCAGAGGTGTTGTAGAGGCCGGCCCACGCCGGGCACAGCAGAGAGTTGTGCAGCGCCTGCTCGTGGCTGGCCCCAAGCTCGCGGTAGAGCTGATAGGCGGCGCGATCCAGGCGCAACGTCAGCGCAAAGGTGCGACCATCGGGAAGCAGCTTCGTCATATCGGGGCTGTAGCGTCCCAGAGTTCCGTGCTCGGGGCGTTGCACGCCCCAACCTCCGTAGGTGCTGTACGCCAGCAGGGCGGCCCGGGGTGGGCGTCTAAGAAGAGTCATGGACGGCCCCCGTCTCTCGCCGGATCGTCAGCGCCTCCAAGTGATGGAGGCGCACACTGTGGTCGGATAGCTGCTCGTCGTAGCGGCGTTCAGCCTGTGTTGCCCTGGCGGCTGCGCCGGCGGCCAAGTCGTTGGCGCGGCCCAACTCGTGGTCGTGGCGTTTGACTGCGGCGCGGACATCTGCGACGTCGTCGCGGACCGCCGCCAGCTCGGTGCTGTTCTGGTCGACGCGGATGGCCATGTCGCCAACCTGCTGGCCGAGCATCTCGACCTTGGCGAGGGTCTTGTTCACGGCGTCCCGCATGCTCGAACCGTGGTTGGGGCGTAGTTCCTTGATTACGGGTGCGATTGCCGCCAAGGCTGCGAGGAAGGCTGCCACACCGGTCAGGAGTGGGCCCCACACCTCCCACGGAGGGAGGGCGGGGCCCTCCAAGGGGATCACTCTGCCGCGACCCCCGCGTGCTTCAACAGCGCTTCCAAGCCGGAGGTGATCTTGTCGACCTTAGCCTCCAAGCTGACCAGCTTGGCGTCCTGCTCCTTGACCTGCGCCTTGGTGGCGCGAGTCTCGTCCCGGACCCAGGCGAGCTCCTGGTTCAGGGGAGTCCATTCCGGATCGGGCGCGCCGCGGCGAATGTCCGCGGTGGACGCCTTGATGCTGCGCACGTTGGACAGCAGGTCCCGGAAGGCGGTGGCGAAGGTCCCGTCACTGCCGAGAGTTGCCTGCCAAAAGTTGTGGTTCATGGTTTTGGCGATGCCGTTGAAGTCGTCCTGGTCGAGTGTTGCCATTTGCTTTCCTTTCGCTTTGAACCAGCGGTCGACGTTTTTGGCCGCTTGGTTGATTACGTCCCACGGCGCCGACTCGGACGTGTGGTTGCGCAGACTGATGTGCACGTGGTGCTCGTGCCCGGAGGAGCGGCGCCACGTCCAGCCGTAGGTGCGGCTACAGATGCGTCCGCGATAGATGACGTAGTGCACCCTCGGGTCTCCGATGGCGGCGTTGAGTAGGGCGTCGACGTCGATTCCGCGGGCGGTGATGTCGATGGCCCGCACAACCCCCGCGGAGTCGGGATTGTGTTCGGATTTGGACTGCGCCTGATGGGCGAGGTCTCCGATGGTGCCGTCGTAGCTGCGATCCCGGCTGGGCCAGAGTCGGTTTACCTCGTCGCGCAGGGCGGCCAGGGCGGGGGCGAGGGTCCAGCTGCGGCCCTGCGGCAGCATCGCCAGGGCGCTGATGCCGGAGGTGGCGTCGCGGCAGGTGGGGCAGCCCGGGTCCCAGTTCGGGTCGAGGGTGAGATCTGCGATGTCGGTCATGCTTCTCCTTTTTGGGGTGGGCGGCTCTAACGCCAATAGCCAATGGCGCATGCAGTGATATGGAGGGGAAAGCCCCGCGGCCTGTCTGCTACGTCCAGGCCGCACAGGTAGACGTGATCCGTGGTGGCGTCATCTGGCGAGGTTGGCCACGACTTTCCTGATCCCAATTGATAGCGGCCCGGGATTACTACGGGCGGGCTGAGGAACGGTACGGGGAATTTCCACTCCCACTTGTCCAGCCACAGACCTCCGTAGGAGGCTGTGCCGGCGCAGGTGGTCGACACTCGCTGCCAGCAGATTTGTGTCCCGTCCGGTTCGCGCCGCCAACGGCCATCGGAGTTTCCGCCGCTGGCGGGCAGGGGGGTTTCCCGCGCGGGGCCAATGATCACGACGCGCTTGCCGTCATGCAACCCATAAACGAAACTTCCCTCGGCGAGGCTCCCGGCAGCGTTCTCGGCCTCTAGAGCGGCGCTGCCGGCCCCGGAGGGGTGCAGTCGACGCCCATCCCAGCGCCCGGTGATGATTCTGAGGGGTGCTTCTCCGCGCGTGGCGGCCTGGACGAGCAGGTCCAGAGGGGTGGCTACTGCCATAGCTGTCCTCCCGTGTAGATATGGCGTCCGCGGGTTTCGCACACCGCGCCGACGCCGAACGTGATCTTTCGGCTCGCGACGGTGACGTCGAGGCCGAGGCGACGGATTCTGACCCGGTCGCCCAGGGCGGTGTCGTCGACCGGGTGGGTCCATGTGATGTAGCGGGACCGCTCCTGCCCCTCGGCCAGTAGCCGCCTGGCCTTGGCGTCGAGCACCTCTTGCGAGGTCGCCTCGACGGCCTCGCAGCGGGTGTGCGGACCTACACGGTCGGGGTGCCAGGGGTTGGCGGGGTCGGTGATCCACACCTCCGAGGTCAGCGCTGGCGCGTCTGACGTGGCCCGGGTGTAGAGCAATATGCGGTTGGGGACATCCGTCCAGTCGGCTTCGTCCTCGTAGGTTGTTCGGCAGCGGTAGTCGGCGGGGTCTCCGCCGTAGGTTGCGGCTAGGGGTCGCTCCATCGGGGCGACGTAGGGTGCGGCTCGCCACCAGCCGTTGGCGTCGCACCAGATGCCGCCGTACCCGATGGCGTCGAGCAGCTCCGCGTACAGCGTCCCCCAGGTCTTGTCTGGGTCCCATGTGAGCGCGGTCCGGAGGGTTTGCGGGGATGGGGTGAGTGCCAGTTGCGATTCGCCCAGCTGGCGAAGGGTCATGGCGACCCTGTCGGTGACGACGATGCCGGCCTCGTACTGGGTCCAGTAGCCCAGCTGAGATCTCAGTCGGGAGGTGGGGTCCTCGAGTTTGAGGGTGGATGAGGTGTGACCGTCGCGTAGCTTCCGGTTCGGCCAGGAAGCGCGGTATACGCCCATGGGCCGAACCTCAGCGCCATCGTGATGCAGGATCCGCACCCGCGTCGTCACCCAGTCGATGCCTGCGGATGGCGGCTCGGCGAACTCAACAGAACCGCCGGTCCGCACCGCGGAGCTGATATTCCACTCCAGGCCGCCACCTCGAATGTCGGGCAGCTCGCCGCGGATGCGACCGTCGCGGTCGACGAGCTGGGCGCTCCACCACTCAGCCATGGCCGCCACCCGCCTGGGTTGTGGCTGCGAAGCGTATCGCGAAGGCGACAAGGGGTCGGTCGGTTTCGTCACTGGTGCGGATGTCGCCGATCAGGACGCCGTGCATGTGGTGGCCGCGGGGGGTGCGCAGCCACACATGCCGACCTATCAGCGGTACCCACGACTGGATCGGTGCGACCTCCTCTGGGGGGAGGTCCCCGGATATGGCGACCTCGATGGGGCGCGCCAGCCCGAAGTGCGCGGTGGGAAGCGGCGCGCCTTCGTACTGCTCAAGAATGGTGGCTGCCGCCGACCAGGTGGTCTCGATCTTGAGGTTGTCTGCGGCCCAGGCCCCGCCCGGCGCGCCGTCGGCGGGGGTGACCCAGATGCGGCACGTGGGCGTCCCGACGCGAATCGGCTCCGAGACGGCCTCGGAGGGGAGGCCGGAGATTGCACGGGCGCGATAGGCGACCGTCGAGGCGAGATCGGGGCGGGGGTCGGTGGCGGTTCCTTCCTGTGCGTCCCAGCGGTCGAGGAGCTGCCATGTCGCTTCCCCGTCGCGGGACACCTCGATGGCGATTGCGACAGTGTCCGGCGCGCCAGCCTTGACGCCAGCTTTGGCTGTGGCTACCACCACGCCTTCATCCTCGACCCAGCGGGCAGTGATGGTGGGGATGGCGGGGTCGGCGTAGTCGACACTGAAGTCAACACTGGCCCACTGGGACCACAGCCCCGACCAGGACAGGATCCGCGCGGAGAAGCGGTAGCTGCCGCCGTCTTCCAGTACTGACGGGGACTCTGTGCGGCCTGTGATTGCGTCGTCCGTCCAGGCCGCAACCTGCTTCCCGGTGGCGACCTCGGTGATGGTCGCTTCGAGGCTGCGCGTCTGGTAGCCGCCGCTGTCGGCCTCGTAGGAGGCGACGAGGCGGCTGGACTCGACGACGCCGCCCGCGGCGGGGGTGGTGATCTTGAGGTGCGGAGACTCCGTCGCAAAGAAGGAGCCCATGTCGGACCAGGGACTCCAGTCGGCGTGGGCTCCGCGGGTGCGCACCTGCCACAGCCAGGAGGCGCTACCCAGGCGCAGCCTATGCGTGGAGGCGTCGCCTGTGACCTGCGCGACGGGACGCCAGGAAGTCTCCCCGCCGGTGCGGTAGCGGATTTCGGCGACGGTCTGCTGGCTGCGGTCGACCGGGTTGTGTCGCCACTGGAAGGTGATCCAGTCGTCGCTTGCCGCGGTGCCGAGTGGGGCGATCAGGGTGGGGGCGAGCGGTGCGGCCAGGGCGGGGATCTGGTCGGTCACTGACCAGGCCGACCACAGCTCCGCGCCCACGCCGGTGCCGGTGCGGCCACGGAACTGCCACGTCTCGCCGGGCTGCGGGGTCATTGTTCCGGTTGCGGCGCCGTCTCCGCCGCTCAGCCATGTCCGCCACTCGCCGTTGTTGACGCGCCGCTCTAGCTGCCAGCGTTGCGGGTAGCGCGCGTTGTGGGTGAGGGTGACGCGCAGATTCCCGCTCTCGCGGGTCACGGCGACGCTGGGGGCGGATGGTGTGGTGCGGACATAGTTCGACTCACCCCAAGGGGAGTCGAGGTTGCCGCCCCATGCGTCGAGGCGGTAGCGGAACTGGTCGTTTTCCCAGACGCCGTAGTCGGTGTAGGAGGTCCCGTAGACGGTGCCGATGCGTGTCCATGCCTTGTCCGACTCGACCCAGCGTTCGAGTCGGTAGCGGTCGGCGAGCGGCACCGCGGGCCACTCGACCCGAATCTGTCGGTCCGAGACGTAGTAGGCGCCCGGACTTGGGGCGTTCGGCCTGGCGGAGCCGTGTGGCGGGATCCACAGCGTGGATTCGTGGATCGCTTTCACGCTGCCGCCGATGTAGTCGACGCCAGTCAGGGATGCCGCGCAGTCAATGTCATAGCCCTGCGGACGCAGCGGGAAGGTGTCGCTGAACTCCTCCAGCAACGCCCATCCGCCCGAGGTGGAGACCTGCACGGCGCGCGTGTCCGTGTAGCTGCCGAATGTCCCACTTCTGGCATACCGGGCGGCGGAGTCCCAGAAGCGGTAATGGCCGCCGACCTCGATGCGCACGCCGACGCGCACGGACGTGTCGCCCGGGACAGGGTCGGACATCGTCCACGTGATGCGGATGCACATGCGGCGCGGGGTGCCGGAGTTGGGAGCCCACGCCCCCTGAGTCACGTAGGTGGCCATCAGTACCTCCTGTCCCAAGACGCGCGTCGCGCCCGGTCGGCGAACTCCTCCAGCCATGCCACGCCCGCGGAGCCGCTGGTCGTGGCCGTCTCGGGCATGGTGACGTTGATCGTCACGGTCGAATCGCCGCTACGCCCCGACCCTGCGACGAGGGGGGCGGGGGATGGCAGGTAGCGGGGCGGCTCGGCGCGCAGCGTCCCGCCATCGGCGAATCCGGGTAGCAGGTCGCGCGGCACCCGCTTGGCGTTGAGTGCGTGCAGCAGGGACGGGCCGTAGTGGTCCACCGCGGCCGCTCGGATCACGAACTCGCGGCGGGAGAGCATGGCCGGGACGGAATCGGAGGTGGGGGTGCCGGGGCCGGTGACGATGCCGCCGGCGGGCCACGCGGTGCGAGTCGGGGAGCCTCCGCCGGCGAGCCGCAGACCGCGGGCGTAGTCGGCAACGTAGCCACCGGTTGCCATGCCCGACGGACCGCCCTCGGTGGTGTGAACGGTGCGGATGTATGTCGTGGCGGTGCGACCGTTGATTGCGGCCAGCGCGGAGGCGGCAGCTGCGGCGACGGACGGCACATTGCTGGATGCGCTGATGGAGACGCCGACATGCCGCGGGATGCGACCGAGCGCAGAGGTCACGGCGTTCGCGTTCCCGATAGCCTGGCCGTGCCCAACGGTCCCGATGGCTGGGCTGGTCTGTCGGGGGATGGAGCCGAGCGCGCCGCGCACGGCGTAGGCATTCGCGACAGAGTTGTCCCACCCGGGGGTGGAGATCGGTACTGCCACACTGCCGGGCAGGCCGCTCAGGGCTTGCTGGACGCCGCCGATCTGCTGGACGGCGCCGTCCGCGCCCGGCACGCCGACAGGAATGTCCTTGTTGGCGGGCAGTCCGAGCAGGGCTGCCCCGAGGCCGAGGATTGCGATGAGCGCCTCGGGCAGGCCGGGAGTGGAGACGGCAGCCTGCGTTTCTGGCGGCATATTCAGCAGGGAATTGTTCAATTCCTTCGCGTCCGCACCGGTATTTGGCAGGCCCGGGGATGTCACCCGGACCTCCTTGGAATCCGGAATTCCATTCAAGTTCCGGTCCAAAAGCCATGCCTGCTCGGCGGCCTTCATCAGCTCTGGGTATTGTGCCCGGAGTTGGATCTGCTTCTCGGTGGGTAGCTTTTGGATCTGGTCGTAGATCTGCGCCAGCTTCCCTGGATCGCCCTCCGCCATCTGCAATTGAATGCGGGTGACAATATCCTCAGGGATCAGTCCCAATTTGTCTGCGTATTTTGCCGCCTCGTCGGCGGACATGCCCATTCCCTGGGCGGTCTTGATGAACTGCTCACGGGCGCCCGCCATTTTGGCGGTGGTCGCCTCGCCGCCCTCGCCTGCGGCGATCATGTCGGACGCGAGCTTCTTGGCGGCCTCGGCGATCTCCAACAGTGCAGAACGGTTGGCGCGGCCCTTCTCGGTGGTTATGTCGAGGGTGCGGCCATTCTTTTCCAGGGCCTCCGCTGCGGCGTCGTAGGCGGCCTCCAGTTTGATGGCGGAGTCCTCGGCTGAGGCAACGGCGGAGTAGTAGTTGTTCAGGGCGTCGACGACACCCTGAATGGCTTTCGCCTGCGCCTCGGCTCCAGCAGCAGCGGCCTGCTGCTGCGATCCCAGCTGCTCTGCTGCCTGCCCCGCTGCGTCATAGCTGTTGCCGAGGTGGTCGGTGTAGGCCAGCCCGGCAGCCATGGCCTGCTCGACGGTTTTGATACCCTCCGCGGTGTATACCAGTCCCGCCGGAAGTTTGCCGCCCGCGACCTCCGCGAGTTTGTCCATGTTGTTGGCATAGTCGGAGTAGGCGGGGCCGGCTGCGATGAGCTGATCCTTCACCTTGCCGAGGTAGTCGCCGAAGAATTCGGCAGTGTAGGCGGCATCCTTGCCGTTTTTCTTGAACTCGTCGAAGATCTTTCCGAAGGCCTGTCCCGCTTTTTGGGCGTCCATTTGGGTGAGCTGCTTGGACAGCTCTTTCAGCTGATCAACAGCCTTCCCGGCGTCGGATTTCAGGATGCCAAACCAGGAGTAGTCGGCGCCGGCGCCCCATCCGGATTTGTCGAAGTCAATGGCGTCCAGAGCCGACTTCAGGTCGTAAATGCTTTCGGTCATACCGAAGAAGTCGGTTGCCAGCGCCTTGCCGTCGATCCCTCGGAATATTGAGTCAACCTTGGCGGCGCCAGTGCCAATATTCTCCAGGGCGCGGGTAACCTCGTCGCCCGTCTTGACAGCCGCCTCGTTCCAGGAGGTGAGGGCGGCTGCGATCTCTACCGCCGCAATAGCAGTCCCTACAATTCCGACTGCCTTGGCGATCTTGCCGAGAACCGACGGAATCTTGGAAAGCTTTCCACCCGCCATTCCGAGCTGATCCAGTGCCGCCTTGAACTCTGCGACGTGCACGGCGCCGCGCATCAGGGCGGCGGCACCGAGAGCGACCGCGCCAAATACCGTCACCACGCCCATCAGGGCGGCCGCGGCGGCGGGGCTCTGGGCCAGGGCGGACAGGAAACCGTCGAGGGCCTGCACCGCGGCGCGAAGTGGCCCGTTGGCCGATTCACCCATACGGATGGCGAGAGTCTCCCACGAGCCGCCCAGCTTCTCGAGATCCCCGGCAAGGTTGTCCTGCAACTGCGCTGCCTGCCGGGCCGCATAGCCGGAGTCATTGACCGCAGCGGTCCACTGCTGAATCCCCTCGGCCCCCTGCGAGTAGAGGATGCTGGCGGCGCGAATCGCGTCGGAGCCGAAGATCTGCGCCAGGGCCTGCTGGCGTTGCGCATCTGTCAGGTGGCCGAGCTTCTCGCGCAACTGCCCGGCCAGGCCGGCGAGCCCGACGAACTTGCCTTGGGCGTCGTAGGCGTTTATGCCCAGCTGTTGCATGAGTCTCGCGGACTCTTTCGACGGGTCCGCGAGGTGCTGAAGCATCGTCTTGAAAGAGGTTCCTGCGTCGGAGCCCAGCAAGCCCGCCGAAGCGAAGGCGGACAGGGTGCCGACGGTTTCCTCGATCCCCAGCCCGAACTGGGAGGCGACGAGGCCGCCCTGCTTCAGGGCCATGCCGAGATCAGAGACCTCGCCCATGGCTTTGCCCGCGCCGGCGGCGAGAAGGTCGGCAACATGGGGGACATCCTTGCCCGACAGGTTGAACTGCGTCATGGCGATGGACGCGAGCTCTGCGGCGTCCTTGACCTGCATCTGCCCTGCTGCGGCGAGATCCAGGGCGCCTCTCAGGCCGCCGCCCAGGACGTCCCGGGTGGAGACTCCCGCCCTGCCCAGCGCCTCGATGCCCTGCGCCGCCTCGGTGGCGGAGTATTTCGTGTCCGCGCCCGCCTGTAGGGCGGCTTCGCGGAGGGCGGACATGTCGGAGGCGGACGCCTGGGTGGCGGCCTGCACCCCGGACATGGCAGACGAGAAGCTGCTGAACTGGCGGACCGCCAAGGCCGCGACCGCCAAGGCCGCCCCGCCCATGAGGCCCAAGGCGTTGGAAACGTCGAGGATTGCCTGTTTGCTGGCAAGAACCTGTTGCGCCAGAGACGCCGAGGCCGCCGCGGCTCGGCGCGCCCCGCCTTCGTAGCTTCCGGCAGCCGCCCCAGCGGCGGCGAGCGCCGCAGCGGATTCCTTGGTCGCCTGCCCGCCTTCCTTGTTTTTGTTGGCAAGCTCGCCGGCAGCCTGGGCTGCTCGACGATTGGCGTTTTCGTGGCTGGCGGCAGCGGAGGCGGCTGCACCGACTGCGGAGGCGGACCCCTTGGTGGCCTGCTGGACCTCCTTGGTTTTGTTGGCGAGATCGGAGGTGGCCTGGGCGGCGCGGCGCATGGCCGCCTCGTAGCCCCCGGTGGAGGCCTCAAGAACAACCCGCACGGTGCGATCGGACATCGGTCACCGTCCTCTCTCGTCGTCGCGGGACACCGTCCACTTGCGGTGGCGGTGCGGCACGGGCCGCCCTGTGGCGTCGCTCCGTTCCTTGTCGAGTTCCTGCTGCTTCGTTTGGGCGTTCTCGAGTTCGAGGCAGGCCCGGCACTGCCAGTAGACGGCCCGCCACTTGGCGCGCTCGGACTCCGGCACCTTCGGGTCCCAGAGGGATTCGGAGAGCGGTTGCCCGCAGTCGGGGCAGCAGTTGGCCTCCCATTCGGCGTAGGCGCGCCACAGGGCGCGTTCCCACTCGTCGTATTCGGCTTCCTGGGTGACCCGCCCGGTGCCGGAGTCGTAGTACCGGGCGGGTTCCCAGCCGAGGAAGCGCCTCAGCGAGATGCCCTGCTTATGCGCCAGACGCATGTCGGCGCGTAGCCCAGCGTCGTCGGCTACGACGCTGGCTACGTAGGGAGGTCGACCGGGGTGGAGGCCCGGTCGAGGGCCTTGCTGACCTTGAGCCGCTCCCCGACGGGAGCGACGGCCAGGTAATCGGCGATCACGTCAGCGGTGAGTTCCGGCAGCTCCCCGCCGGTCTCATCGGTGACGCGGACCACGCAGCGCCGGGTCAGCAGGTCGTAGAGCCGCACCTGATCACTGCCGGCCTGGGCAGCAACCTCGGCCATCATCGGGGCGGAGGGGGCTGCCAGGTGGACGCGCACGAAGCAGGCCTTGACGGCATCGCGTGCCTGCTTCTCGGCCTCCTGGGCGGCCTCCAGTTCGGCTTCCGCCTGGGCGAGTGGGGACGGCTGGTTCATGCGCCGCTTCGGTCCATCGCTGCCGGTTTCGGCGGCGGCGAGGGCGACGCGCTTGCGTGCCGCCTCGACGTCGAGCTGCGCCTGCCCCCAGGCCTCCCGCAATGCCTGGTGCTGCTCGTGGTCGACGAGCAGGTCCACGGTCACTGCGGGACCGGTGGCGGGGTCAGCGATGCGCTTCTGGATGAGATCGAGATAGTTGGCCATCAGGGACCTCAGGCGACGATCTTGACGTCGAGCAGCGGCTCACCGCTGACCGCGATTGCCTGTCGGGTGCGCAGCTTCTCACCCTCGGCACTGGAGTCGACCGCAACACGGCTGCGGGCGCCGAGGGTCACCGGGTAGATGTCGACGATCTGGTCGGCGGCGAAATCCACGGTCTTGGCGTCGAGGCCGCGGCGGTCGATGATCCAGCCGGTGGTGCCGGGTGCCAGGACGGAGTAGTAGCCGTAGGCGGCGTCGGTGAGGTTCTGCGGGTTGTAGTCGTACTCGACGGCCTCGATCTTGGTGGTGGCGCGACCCAGGCTCTCGGTGGCCTGCTTGTAGCAGTACTTCGTGCGCGTCACCGTGCTCTGTTCGGTGGATGGCTCGAAACTGTAGAGGGCGCAGGACAGGTCCGTGCCCGCCTTGATCTCGTCTAGTTTCGGTGCTGCCAGATTGGCGATCGCCTTGACGAACACGATCTTGCTGTTGCCTGCCGCGTCGATGCCGGGCGGGTCGAAGGGGCTGGTGCTCACTGGTCGGATCCTTTCTCCAGAGCCCTACGGACGGGCTCGACGGGCGGGGGGATGGGGGTGTCACTGGGGGCGTCGCCACCCGCGGGCGGGAGTTCGACGCGGGGCTTCATCGGCAGGGGGCGGCCATTGATGTCGCAGGCCTCCTTATCAAGGGCCTCGAGATCCTTGTTGGCCTCGGCCTCGGCGCGGTCGACGGTGTATTCGTGGCGCGTCACGGCATGCCTGACGCGCACCCAGTCAGCGGCCATCAGATGGCTCCTATCTGCACGTGCGTGCGGTAGCGGATGGTGATGGAGTAGCGGGGGTCGGCGGGGGTCTGGCCGTCGGTCAGCACCGGCCCGGATTCAAGCTCCTTGAGCGGCGAGGCCGTGGGGGAGGGGCGCTTGCCGGCGAGGGCTGCACGGATTGCGGTGGCGGTGGCGCGGCAACCCTGCACGGTTTTGGCGACCGCCAGCACGTCGATGTCGAGCCGTACCCAGTGCGGGCCGACGCCGAGCCGGTGTGTTTCGGCGGTCCCGACGCCGAGGCGCGTGATGACGTATGGCGTGGGGGGTTCGCCGGTGGCGCTGGTGTCGTGGATGCGTAGGCCGGCGACGGTGAGCATGGCGGCGATGGCCTCGGGCACGGTCAGCCTCCTATTGCGTCGATGCCGAGCGTGGACAGGGCTTCGATGAGTCCGGGGATGGCGGCGTCGGCGGCGGGGCTCATGTAGGGCTGGGCGGCCATCTTGTAGGTGCCGTACTCGACGTAGGCGCCGTAGTGGGCGGTGGGGCCGACCTCGACGCTGGCCGGGCCGGCCAGCGTCATGCCGATGGATGCGCGCAAGAAGCCGGTGTCGACGGGCGCCTGCATCTGCGCGATCCTGACGACATCCAGGCCGGTTTTGCGCACCGCCACGTCGGCGAGACGTTTCGCCCGCGGACCAGCCGCGGCAAGGTCGAAGGCGAGTTTCGCGAGATCGTTCACGGGGTCGGCTTCTCGGCCCGTTCGCCCAGGAACTCCAAGTGGAATCGTCGGGCGGTGGCGAAGCCGTCGCCGCGATCGACGGAGGTGATCTGGTAGCGCTGCCCCACGGTCTCTGCGACATGGGCCTGGGTAATGGTGAGGATCTGTCCGGGCATGATCCCGGCCACGTCCCACGGCACCGCGGCGACGTAGCGGTCGCGTATCACCGTTTCGCCTCCGCCAGTGACGACGCGGGTTGTTGTTTCGGTGACGGGCTGGATGCGTCCGCGCCCGGTGTAGACCATGTCCCCCTCGGTCAGAGCCTCTTGGCCGGATTGGGGGTCGTAGACGGTCTTGCCGGACTGGTTGATGCGCACCCGGGACGTCATGATTTCGGATTGCATGCGCCTTGCTTCGGCCAGCTCCGAGGGGGTGAGGGGGATGATGCTCATCGGTTCGTCAGTCCGTCCTGCCACCGTCCGATCTCGGCGTGGCTACGGGGGGTGTAGCGATCCTGTTCGGGCGGGCCGATCTCGATGCAGCCCAGCTCGCTCCGAGCCTGGGCGAGCTGCTGGCCGAGGGGTGAGCGGGCGCGCAGCAGGGCGGCCATGCGGAACAGGTCGGGCGGGGTGCGCTCGAAGCTCGCGCCCTCGGAGGTAATCCGGGTGAGTTGCGGGTCCCCTGCTGCGCGGATGGCGATAGTGGTGACCGCCTCCGCGGCTGCCCAATAGGGGTCGATGGTTTCGGTATAGCCGGGCTGCCCGGGGGCGCGGCCCTGCTGGTCGGGGGTGCGGGAGGAGTCGAGGGCGCGGGCGATGTCGTCCGAGGCGAGGAGGGAGGCCACGTGTGGCCCGATGGCTGTGGTGAGCACCTGTTCTGCTGTGGCGCGATCCATGGCGCGGCCTCCCTGTCTCGTCTACTGCTGGCGGTTGCGCCGCTTGGGCCCCGGTTCTGGGTCGGTTTCGGGTTCGGGCTCAGGACTGGAGTTGGGCCCCGGCTCTGGGTCGGTTTCGGGTTCAGCTGCCCGGATGCCCCAGCCGAGGCTGTGCATGTATTCCACGTGCTCGGCGGGGAAATCCAGGGCGTGAACGCCATCACTCATTGCGACGCGGGCGGTCATGATCAGGCCTCGACGAGCACGGCAGCCGGGTAGGCGGTGGCGGAGCCGGTGCGGGTTGCGGGCTGGGCGACCTGGAATCCGACACGGAACACGAGGCGCATGACCTTCGCGTCCTGCTGGGCTGCGTTGAAGATCACCTTGCCGTCGCTGTCGGAGATGACCATCTGGTCGAACAGGCTGAAGGTGAAGTCCTGACGGACCCCGACCGCGATCTTCTGCCAATCCAGGGCGATCAGGTGGGTGGCCTTCGGGCTGGTGGTTTTCCAGCCGCCGTTGAGGACTTCGTCGAGCTTGCGCCCATACAGACGGTCCGGCTGGTTCTCGACCAGGGACGGCGTGTAGATGGGATGGCCGTCCTGGCCGCGCAGCGAAACCAGCTGCCAATTGAAGCCGGGCTCGCACAGGAAGCCGGTGGCGGCGTATCCAGCCTTCGCGAGGGCCTTGCCGAGCTGGGCGACGTCGGCGGTCAGGTCCGCAGTGGCGTTAACGGTCTGGGATGCGGCGGTGGCGGCGGGGACGATGGCGGTCGGCCACGACGTGGGCTTGTCGTCACCCCACAGAGCGGCGAGGTCGAGCTTGCGACCGATCGCCTCGGTGAGTAGCGGCTTGACCTCATTCCAGAGGGGGATGCTGGAGTCGTCGACGAGGGCGTCGGGGATGGGGACGAGGACTGCGAGCTCCTCGGCTGTCAGAACAGCGTCCTTCCATTTCGGAACGGAGGTCTGCTTGAGGCCGGTGTCGCCGTTGACCCAGTAGGCGTCCGGCAGTTCTGCGAGCACGGGCTGCTTGTAGGTCTTTGTGGACATGGGGACGCGGCGGGCATTGGCGAGGATGACGGAGTCGCGGGTCATGTCCTTGATGACGTCCTTGGCGACCTGCTCGGGGACGGGGACGTTCTCGCGCTTCGCGACGGAGTCGAATGTCGGCATGGTGATGCTCCTTCGGGGTGGGGGTTACAGGAGGCTGCGCAGCCAGTCGTCTGCGCTGCCGTTGCCGGATGCCGGGCCGTGGGAGCTGGCGTCGCGGCTACCCGCCCCTGCGGGGCGGAACAGATGTGGCTTGGCGGCTTTCAGGGCGGTCAGGGCTTCCGCCGCGCCAGCTGGCTTGCCGTCGTCGCCCACGGTGACCTTGTCGGCGACGAGCATGGCGGCGGTGTCGATGTCGATGCAGCCCGCTCCGTGTGCGGCTTCGCGGATTGCCGCTGACTTGATGGCGGTTGCGAGCTGGTCTCGCAGCTCCGAGGCGGTTTTGTCAGCTGCGGTGGCGCGCTCCAGGGCGGCGTCACGCTCTCCGGTCATCGCCGTTAGTCGGGTCTGCGCCTCTGCGGCGGCGGTCTGGAGGGGTGTGGTGACGGCGTCAAGGTCCTGCTGGGACAGGATTGGGGTGAATGCGGGCGGCTGGGCCGCGTCGGTTGCCGGGCTGCCGTCGGCATCGCTCATGGCGGGCTTCCTTTCGAGTATGATTGGGGCATAGACGGAGCGTGACCCCCCGCCAGCCCTGAAATAACGGGCCGTCAGAACGTGGAGGCCGAGCGCTCCGTCTTTCGCTTCCCCTAAAGCAGGTGGATTTCTTCCAGGGTGCTGCCGTTCTCCGACAGCACCCACAGGGATTTGATGGCCGCGCCCTTGACTCGCTGGTTGTACTTGGCGAGTTGGGTGCGCACCTTGGGCGGTAGCTTGCCGACGCCCAGGTCGATGACGAAGTGCTCTTTGATGACGCCATGGACGCGTGCCCGCAACACGGCCTGTTTAATATGCCCCTTGATGGAGCCGTAGGCAGCGGTCGTCGACTTGAGTTCGCGGGGTTTCGCCCGCCAGGTGAAGTCGTTGCTGGAAGGACGGGGTGCGCCTGCCTGTCTGGCGGGTCTGGGCATCCATTCGATGATCTCGCCGTGGGCCTGCATGCGCTCGGCGAACTCGATCTCCCGCGGCGTCAGGGTCTCGCCGTGGAGGTCGAATGGCAGCGCGTCCTGTCGGCGGCGGAAGTGCGCTCGCTCGAGCGGCGTGAGCGGTCTGTCGGGCGGCGGGGAGGGCCAGCGCCAGCCACCTTCCGGGGGTTCGCCGACCTTGCCGGTGTGATAGGCGGTGCGCCATCCGTCGGATGTGCGCGGCTTCGACCATTCACTGAACGGGTATCCGCCGGCGCGCCACGCCTCGTAGCGTTTCGGGCCGAGGATGTCGCGCTGCGTTTCCTCGGGTTGGCGGTTGAACCAGTCCGGGCCGGACTCGAAGTCGAGTCCCGAGGGTTCGTTGATGTCGAATCCGAGTTCCCGCCAGGTCTTTGTCTTTGGTAGGCGGGTGCAGCGACCTTGGTGATGGTCGAGGGGCCCGGGTTCGTCGATGTCGTGGAGGCTGCCGTGTTGCGCGATGCAGGACGGGCAGGTGCGGGAGTCGAGCTTCGCGTGCCACTCCCAGCCGGCCAGGACGTCGCGGTTGGCCAGGTCGACGGCCCGGGCTGCGGCGCGGTGGGCGTCGAGCATTTCGGTGCGGGCGATGACCAGGGCGCGGGTGATGCCGCCGTTGAAGATTCCCTCGACGTCGCCGACCATGCGGCGGGCGGCTTCGCGAGGATTGAGACCACCGGAGATTCCGAGCCGCAGGGCCCGGGTCATGGCAGCGACAGCCTCTTGGGAGAGGTAGTAGGTGCGCACCGTGATCTGTTTCGTGGTGCGCTCGACGATCGCCTTGAGGGCCTCGGGATCGGGGCGGCGGAAGCCGATGTCGATGCCGTGGGGCAGTTGGGAGGCGATGAGCTCTTCTTGGCTGCTGGCGGCGTTCTCGACCGCCAGTCTCGCGCCCGGGGCAAGGGTCTGGTTGGTGGCGCGGGCCGCCTCGAGGATCTGTTCGGCGATGACTCGACGGCTCGCCTCGAGGCGTGCGGCCCGGTCGAGGTCGCCCATGCTCAGGGCTTTGTCGAGTTCCTTCTTGGCCTCTTGCAGGGCATGGAGCCAAGCGGTGATCAGGTCATCGGCCTGCCCTTGCAGGAGATGCTCGACGGCCCGCCGAGACCTTGCAAGAGCCTCGAGGGTTTCGCGCGTGTACATGGCTAGTAGGCGGCGGGGATTTCACCAGCAGCGAGGGCGCGGCCAGCGGCCTCCGCGGAGGCGGCTCGCTGCGTGGCGGCGCGCTCAACAACGTCGTCTAGGTCTGCGATGCCGAGGCCGTCGAGGACGTCGCGCATGGCGAGTCCAAGGTCCTGCTTGATCTGGGCGACCTGCCACAGTTCGAGGATGTCGATTTCCTGGGGTGGCGCCCAGGTGATCACCGGGCTCTCTATGCCGAGCAGTTGGGCGAGGCCGCGCAGCACGGGGGTGTTGTCGCGTTGATAGGCGCGAACCCGGGCGGCGAGACGGGCGGTGAGAACGCGCAGCGATTCGCCGGAGGGGACGTCGCTGGCGGTGGGGGTGAGGTAGTAGGGCGGAATGCCGACGATGCGGGAAGCTTTGAGTGCGTAGGCGTCCTGCACAGCGAGGATCTTGGTGAGGTCGGCGGGGTCGAGCTGCCCGAACGGACCGCCGCCGTCGTGCGTGAAGATCTGCTGCCGGGTGGGGTCGAAGCGGCGCTTCACGCTGCCGGCGATGACCTTGGCTGCGGCCTGCATGTATTCGCCGGCGGCGGCGAGGGGGTTGGTGGCTTCCGGCTTGTAGTTGAGCAGGTATCGCAGGGGGCGGGAGTAGGCCTCCCCGGCGACGACGAGGTCCGCCAGGGACTTGTTGAGGGCGTCTTGTAGCGGGATGACGTCGTGCAGAATGGACGCTCCGTAGCCCCGCTGGTCGACGGCGCCGAGCTTCCACCAGGCGACGGGGGTGGCGCCGAAGTCATGCGGAATGTAGTCGCCTGCCTCGTCGTCGCTATACGGCGCCCATGCTGCGGGGTTGGTGGGAAGCGCAGTGGTGTCGCTGTCTGCCGGCAGCGGCGCCGTCGCGAACCTGGTCACGCCTTCTGTGTCGTAGACGTTGATCCGCCCGCGCAGCTGCCCGTCCACCCACACCTTCGCGGCCCAGTCGAGGACGGCGGGGTTGTCGGGGTGGACGTGGGGGACGATCTCGTCGGCGCGGTGGAAGTGGGGGGTGGGGGTGCCGTCGGGGCCGGGCCATACGAGCACGTAGGCGTCGCCGCAGCGCCACGCCTCGGCGTCGACGAGGGAGACGAGACGGGTGAGGCCCTCTGTCAGGGCGGTCGCTTGGGCGTCTTCGCTGCTGCCCCACGTGTCGACGTGGAGGCGGTCGGTGAAGGCGCTGATGACGCCGGGGCACAGGTTTTCGCGGAGTTCACCGAGCTGCTGCCCGTACTTGCGTTCGAAGTCGGGGGTGGCGAATTTGAGTCGATGCTTGCCGCTGTCGTAGTCGCGGTAGAGGCGGTAAAGGCGGGCGCGGCGCTGCTGGGTTGCGACGATTCCGGGCAGGAGGGGGAGGTAGTCCATGGTTGGAACCTCCTATCCGATGTCGTAGAACGTGGTGCCATAGCCGGCCTGCGCAGGATCGGGGATCAGTGCCCAGGCAACAGCTTGGGTGAGGGCGTCGACCTGGTCGTCGTGGGCGCCGTTGGGGAAGGCTGCGGCTTCCTCGATCAGGTCGTCGGCCCAGCGGGTTTGCGGCAGCCAGATGTTGCCAGCCTCGGCAAGTGGGGCGATGGCGTCGGCCCTGACCGTCTTGCCCCCTCGGGGGGTGACGGGCAGGATGCCGGGGATTTCCCGTCGAAGGGTGTCGATGGCGGCGTGGCCGTTGGCTGCGGCCTCGATGAGGACGGCGCTGGTCATGGGCCAGCGCTCCCGCATGGCGCGGATCTGGGCGAGCTGGTCGCTGTAGCCCCAACGCCCGCGGGCCTGGTTGAGCAGGTACATGTTGGGGCCGTTGATGCTCCAGGTCTGTCCGACGACCCAGTCGCTGGTTTTGCTGCCGGTGAAGGTGAGGTCCCAGGATTGGATGATCTGCCCGAGTGGCGGCGGGTTGGTCCAGCGTTGCCACCATTCGCGGCGGAGGACGCCTCCCTCGGCGGGGGAGGGGCGGCCTTGGTAGAGGGCCGCCCATGTGCGGGAGCCGGCGGCGGCTTTGCGGGCCTCCCATTGGGCGCGGGTGCGGCCACGGGCGGAGATCATGTATTCGCCCTCGGCGCGACCGAGGGGATCGGTGGCGGGGTTCTCGCACTGGGCTGGGATGTTGAGGACTTCCCAGCCGGTATCGGAGGCGACGAGGCGACCTGCCAGGTCGTCCTGGTGCCAGCGGGTGAGGATGAGGACGACTTGGGCGCCGGGTGCGAGGCGGGCGGCGAGGGCGTCGGTCCACCAGTCCCAGCATGTGTCGCGGATGATCTTGGAGTCGGCTTCTGCTCGGTCCTTGATGGGGTCGTCGATGATGAGGAAGTCGGCGGGGCGGCCTGTGACGCCGCCGCCGCGTCCGATGCTGTAGACGCCCCCGGCGTGCCCTTCGATGCTCCATTCGCCGGCGGCGCCGTGGTCGTGGGCGACGGCGAGCCCGAGTTCGGGGTGTGCGGTGATGGCGTTGCGGATGGCGCGACCGTTGCGGTTGGCGAGTCCTTGCCCGTAGCTGCCGGTGATGACGCGCAGGTCGGGGTTGTGTTGCAGTAGCCAGATGGGCAGGTCTCGACCGACGCGGGTGGACTTGCCTTCCTGGGGTGGCATGGAGATGATGAGCCGCCCGTCGGGGGTGTTGGCGAGCTTGACCAGGGCGCGATCGATGAGGTCGAGGGCGGGGGTTTGGACGGTGCGGGGGTCGACGGCCTTGCCGAGCTCTCCGGGTGTGGCGTGGTGTCGGTTGGGTTGGTAGAGCTCGGCAAGCAGCTGCCAGACGGTGCGGGGTGCGCCCATGCTCATGCCGCCTCCTTGGGATACGGGAAAACCCCCGCCAGCGACGGGGGTTTTCGGGCGCGCTCATAGGCCGCTAACGGCAATGATAGCAGGTCATGCCCCTTGTCGTAAGCGGCTCTGCGCGATGAGGCCGCGGATCTGGCCGAGGTCGTACAGGCGTCGCCTCGGGCCTTCGGCAACGGGGGCGAGGAGCCCGCGGCGCCGGGCCCAGTCGCGCAGGGTGCGCTCCGAGGTGCCGGTGATGGCGGCGGCCTGTCGCAGGGTGACGGCCTGGATGGTGACCTCGTGGCCGCAGACGGGGCACCGCCACAGGGGTTGTGTGCCGGGGACGCGGGTGAGGTGTCCGACGTGGCAGATGCCGCAGGGTACGTCGACGGAGGTGGGGTCGCGTACAGCCCACACGGCGCTCCTGACGGCTCGATGGGTGGCGGTGATGCCGGAGGCCAGCTCGGGCCATTGCGGGAGCCCTGAGGCCCATTCGAGCTGCCCCAGTAGCCATTCCACGACCGTGGGAATGGTTGGCCGCTCGGGGAGTTCAGGGGGCAGGTCGGGGCGGGTGTCGAGGGCGGACGCCTCGAGGTCGCGACACCAGCCCCATAGGTAGGGCAGGACGCCGACACCCTCGGGGTCGCAGTGTTCCATGCCGGAGGTCCAGTCGGTGCGGTCGCGGACATCGAGAAGGCGGAGAATGTCGAGGTCGACGGGGGGACGGGATCCGGGGGTGGGTCTGCTGGTGCCGGTGGAGGGCCGTCGGGTAACGAGTGCCGCCGGGAGGAGTGCGCACAGCTCCGGCAGCTCGACCAGGGCTTGGCGGATGGTGTCGACGCCGGGGTCGGGGGTGGTCACAGGAGTCCTTCCTGGGTGAGTGCTGTGGCGAGGGCCTGGGGGACGAGTGCACGCTGCGCGTCGGTGAGTTGGAGTTGCTCGAGGAGTAGTTCGAGGACGCGCTGGAACACTTTCGCCTGGTCGAGGGTGGGGCGCTCCCGAGCCTGGCGGAGATGCTCAGCTGTCAGGCCGATGCGGAGCATGTCGGCGAGGGAGCGTTGCGCCCGGTCGAGGGAGCGTTCATAGACCTGGAGGATGGCTGCGGCCTCGTCGGTGCCGGTGATGACGTTGGTGGTCGTCCATGCCCGGAGTTCTGTGATCTTTTCGCGGGCCAGTTCTTTGAATGCCCAGGTTTCGCCGACGAGGTCGGCGTAGGCGGCGACGGGGTCGGTGATGGGTTCGATCTCGCGTTTGGCGAGTTCGCCTTGGATGCGGGCCTCGAGGGTGCGGCGATTGGCGGCCACGAGGGCCCGGGGGGCGCTGCCGCCGTGCATGCGGCAGCGGGTTCCGCCACGGATCGGGTGCTGCTGGCAGGGCTTGCCGGAGCGGGTTCTGGCGCCGCAGATCACGGGGGTGGCGTGGGGCTCGGAGGTGGTGGCTGGGGGCATGGGGTTGTTGCTCATCGGGGGTCCTGCTTGCTGGTGCACGGCGGGTCGTAGTGGGGCGGGTTGGTGTGGGTGCCGGCTGGGCGGGGCGGGATGACGGGTAGATGATTCAGGGATTCGAGGTTGTCCCCAGCGAGGCGGTCGAGAAGCGACCACCACTCTGCTTGGCCGAGAGCGGCGAAGGAGACCCGCTCGGGGCTGGGGCTGGTCACTGCTGCTCCTGGTCGTCGAGGGGGTCGATGCCAAGGGCTGCGGCGACATCAGGAAGCAAGTGGGCGGTGACGTAGTCCTCGGGGACGGGGGGATAGCCCGTGGGGATGACATGTCGTCTGAGGTAGACCAGTGCCGCGGTGGCCTTCTCCTGCACGTCGGTGTAGTCGGGTTCACAGGGGACGTGCTCGGGGAGTGCCCCGCGAGCCAGCGAGATGAGATTCGCCAAGCGGAGCTGTTCAGCGACCTCCAGGATGGCGTGAACGCTGGCGGCGTCGATGTGCCGGGTTTCGTAAGGGGTGAGCTGCATGTCGAGCTCATCCTGTGCTGCTTTGCGGTGCGTGACCGGGGTGATGGATTGCCTCGGGCTGGGGTTATTGATGGCGTTCAGCAGGTTGGCGGCGGCCTGCTCCAGGTTGCTGGTCATTGCTGGTTCCTTTCGGTCAGGGCTGGGTGAGCGGGGCGAGGATCGGTGCGAGCCCGAGGGCGGTGATGAGTGTGCGGGTGACGCACCAAGCGAGAACGCCGAGAGTGGGGAGGCCGGTCAGCAGGCTGAAGATCATCCCCAGACCGAAGAGGCATCCCGGCAAGTTGCCGTCGTCGTAGTGCTCGGGCGGCGGCACACCGAGGCGTTTGTAGATGGCGGCCCCGATGACGCCGGCTGCGACGATGGTCAGGCTGGCGAGGGTGGCGAGACCGCCGGCGACGAGGAAAGCCAGCTCCTTGGTGGTCACAGCATGTCCTCGGCGGCGGCTCCGACGAGATAGTAGGCGTCGGGTTCGTCTTCGCAGGTGATGCGATCGGGGTCGGCAGTGATGCGGCGGCTGTAGCGGGCGACATAGTCGGGGATGTTGCTGATTCTGATTTCCAGGATGATGTCGGCGTCATCGGGGAGCCCTGCGAGCATTTCTCGGAGTTCTTGAACGGTCATTGCTGTGATTCCTTTCTCAGAAGGGTGGGGGTGTGTCGCGGTCGATGTCTGTTTGCGGCGGGGCGACCTGGCGGGTCGTATAGGCCTCGGGGGGCAGTGGGGGTGGTTGGCATTGGTGGGCGGGGAGTACGTCGATCCTGGGGCTGCCTGCGGGTTGCTGGGCGATGTTGTCGGCCCGTCGCCGGGTGAGCTTGATGCCGTGCCGGCCGTGGCAGGTGAGGGTGTAGGTGGGAGTGCCTGCCAGCTGGTGGAGGGCTTCGCCGAGAGGGCTGAGGGGTGTGGCGGTGACGGCGACCTGGATGGCGGCCTGGTCCTGGTCGAGTCCGACCAGGATCGGGGCCCTGCACTGGCGGCAGTACTGTGCGACGGCTCCGCGCCATCCGCTGGGGCGGGTCCAGCCGTAGGGGTTGGAGCCGAGGAAGCGGCCCCTCGGCCTGGGCGTGGGGGGGCGTCGAGGCGGTTTCGGGGATGAGGGCTTGCTGAGTCATTGAGGGGGCTTTCCGGTGGGCGGTGGGGCTGGCCATTCGGGGCGTGTTTTTCGCAACGCGGGAAGGGGGTGTCAGGGGTGGCCAAAGGTGGCCATGGCCACCCCTGTGCGTGAATTCCCGTACCCGCGATTGATCCATGAATGTTATAAAAACGTTATAATCCCTAGTGAAAGCGGGTTTGAGATGTAACGGATTCATAACGGTTTCTGTGACCTTGCAGACCCCGGGGTGGCCATGGCCACCTTTGGCCACCCCTGAGGGCCTGTTTCCTAATTCCATGTCAGCACCGCCCCGTGGTCAGTTTCGGAGACGGAGACCTGGCCGGCCTCGACGAGGCGAGAAAGAGCGTCATCGAAGAGATTACGGTCCCGGGCGGTGATGCCCTTCCTGGCCGCAGAGCGGGGCAGACTGCCCGCCTTGCGCACAACCCGGGCGACCACGCGTGCCACACGCTTCGCCCCTTCCTCGGCAAGGGTTTCCTCGGTGAGCGCTTGTCGGTGTGCGTCCCGTCTGGCCCGCCCCTCCTCGGCCTCCGCGAGACGCCGCGAGACGCATGCCTGAACTCGCTCCCTGGTGGCGTCAGAGACGGCCATGACCATGCCCGCCAAAGTCCAGTCGGCGAGGCTGACGGTGAGGCGTTGATCGAGGACCGCCAGGCCGGTGGCGACCTTCAGTCGGGTGTAGAGGCTGTGTCCGTCGAGGGCGTCGCCCTCCCCTCTGGCGCGGGCTGCGTGGGCCTCTCGGATGGCCTGGACGATCGGCTCCGGGATTGGCAGGACGACGCGGCCTGAGCGATCCTGCCGCGCCCCCGAGATGTGTTTGACGACCGCCAGGGGTGCGGTCCAGCGCCACGGCTCCGGCTCCTCCGGGGGCGTGGCCGTGATGTGGGGGTCGGTGACGGGGAGCCACAGAAACCGCTGCGGGGTGCCGCCTCCGGCCTCGGTGTCGGCCAGTAGCCAGTCGGCGCGTTCCGGTTGGATGCCGACCGACAGGCCGAGCCGATAGGAGTGGGCGGGCAGGATGATGCGTCTCGTGGAATCGGCGTACTGCATGCCGAGGCGCTCCCCGGAGTAGGCGGAGCGCAGCTGCGCCATCAGGGTGGACCCCCGCCTGGACTGGATCGCGGCGACCTGGTCGATTTCGGGGGAGGTGAACAGCACCGACTTGCGATCCCACTGGAGTGGGTCGTCGTGCGGGGGTTCGCCCTTCTTCGGCGGAGATTTGGGGTGGGCGTAGGCGTGGGTGATGCCCTCGCCCGATCCGAGGGGTGCGGAGTGGAGTGCCGGCCAGGTGCAGGCGTCAGCTGCGGCCGCCTCCGATGCGCCCTTGCCTGCCCCGGAGGGTCCGACGAGGCCGACCAGGAGGTTGAGGGATCCGGCGCCTCCGACGATGGGCGGCAGGACGACATGCGGGGCCACGGCGCCGACGGCCCTGAGGAGGCAACCGCCGAGCACCGCCCAGGGTGCGGCCATCCGGGAGTAGGCGAAGCGGTTGATGTGGGTGAGCACGTCGCGGGCTCGCCAGAAGTCTTGCTCTTCGTCGGGGGCGAGGGCCTGGGCGCTGACCTCTCGCACGTCCGGATCGGGGATGTCAGGTGCGGGAATGATGCGGGGCGTCTTGACGCCTGAGGCGATGCCGGAGTTGAGGGTTGCGCGGACCTCGGTGTGGCCGAGTCCGATACCGAGAGCGGTTGCCTCCAGGGCTGCCCTGATCTCTTCCTCGGAGATGTGGGGGATGAGCTGAGCGCAGGAGAAGGCGGCGACGTTGAGTTGATGGTTGCGGCCACCTTCCGGGGTGGCGGCCAGGATGTCGCGCTCCTTACGAAGCGCAGCCAGTGCGTAGCGCCTGGCGTGTTCCGTGTCCGTCGTGGCTGCCGGCACCGTCGACGCGCCGGCAGCGGGTTCGGGCCTGGCCCATAGGTCAGTGAACTTCATCGCGACTCACCTATCTGCGCCTGAGAGTTGATGAGGCCGATGCGGAGGGGCTTCAGCCACCAGTAGCGGCCCTCCGGGGTGGCGGAGGGCGGGGCGACGACGTAGCCGCCCTGCCCTCTCCAGTCCATGCCGGGGGCCATGTGGGCGCGATTACCTCTACCTGTGGCGGGAACGTAGATATGCCTGCCGCCCCGTCGAGGGGTGACGACCACGCCAAGGCTGTCGGGACGCTCGTCCAGACAGGCCCAGGTGTCGACCCCTTCCCAGCCATCAAGGTCGGCGACGTCGACCAGGAGCCCGGTGGCGAGGCCGATGTTGCAGGTGAAGTCCCGTTGCCACCAGGTGTTGATCTGCTCGGGATCGATGGTGGCGTTGTGGCAGCCGTTGCGGGTTGCCGGGAGTTTCGTGCCTGGCTTCAGGGGAAACACGGCGAGTCCGTTGCTGGCGTACCACAGGGCCGCCTGGTGGAGACTGGCTGTCGCCGGGGGAGGTTGGGGGGTGTAGCGGTCGCGGCGGTCGCATTCGTCGCGGATGATCTCGACGAGTTCCTGGTGACCGACTCGGAGGGCCTGGTCGAGTTGCCGTTGGAGCTGCTCGTCGGTTGCTTGATGATATTTCATGTTTCTTCGCCTGGTGGTGCTGGAGGTCGGCTGGATTCGACGCGGCCCCGGCTGTGCCGGTCGGGGCCGCGCGGGACTCATCCGACGCCGCGCAGGATCGGTACAGGTAGGGCCTGCTGCACCTCTGCCACGAGGGCTTCGAAGGCTGTTTCGAGGACCTTTTCTGATTCGATCAGGCGCACCCCGAGGAACAGCTGTCCTTCGTCGATGCGGTAGCGGAAGCGGGCCGTGACGGCGACGGCGTCGACACCCTGGAAGGGGCGCAACACCAGCGTCAGTTCAGTGGGGACGGTCAGATTGCCTTTCTGCCCGGCTCGGGCGTCAACGGTTTCCGCGAACTCGAACTGCCGCTGCCCGTTGGACAGCAGACAGCTGGACCGGAAATCAACCTTGGTCTTGGCGGTCAAGGTCTGACACACGTCGAGAAGCAGGCCGCCGTCAGGGGCACCGATGCTGGACAGGTGATCTTCGATGAACTCGGCGAAAGCTGTCTGGCGCAACAGCTTTCCGTCGATTTCGCCCCACTCGTCCCATTCGCGGGAGTGGGGCAGAGCGAGGGTTGCGCTGTGGTCGCGCCAACCGTTACCACCGTCCAAATGGGCGATGACGGAGCGATCGTCGAGATCGGCCCACACTTCCAGGCGGCCCTCTCCGTGCGCATGAGAGATGCCCACAGCGGCCCCCTCGGCCTGTTCTGCGGTGTTGGCGGCCAGGTAGTTGATCAGGGATGTGGCGTCGTTCACGACGACTTGGCGGCGGATCCGTCCAGGGGTCGGAGCAGCCTGGCGGGCGACGCGCTGTTGGTAGCCCGGGGTTTCGAGCAGTTCGACGCGGTCATTGCCGGCGACGGCGTAGATTTCCCCATCGCTCAGGGGTTGTGCAGCGAACGCCTGCTGGGCGACGCGCTGAATGGCGCGTACTCCGCCGGCGTCGAGGGTGAGGGTGTCATTGCTGGGCATCAGGCTTCCTTATGGACGAGATTGATGGCGTGGACGAGGTTGGGGATTTCCGGCTGGTCGGGGTTGCGGCGGGTCGCGTTGCCCTGTCCGTCGAGGTAGAACGCGGTGGTTGGGCGGGCGTACTCGGGGAGTTTCAGCTTGACCTCGTCCTTGACGCCGACGCGTCCCGCCCCGTTGGGGGTCACGGTGATCACGAGGGAGACCGAACCCTGTTTCCCGGTGTCCTGCACCCGCTGGAGCAGATCCCACATGGCTTCGGATAGCTCCTGCTCGGTGGACCCCTCACCCAGTTCGGCGAGAATGTCCCGGATTGGGCGCACGTCGACATCGTCGACGACTTCCCCGGTGCGCTGATTGATATACCGTCTGTCTTTTGTCATTTGCCTTCCTTTCTCAAGGCCAGAGGGGGGAGCCCCCTCTGGCGGGGGTGAGATTCAGAACGGGGCGACCGCCGTGGGCTGCTGCACCTTCACGGCGCCGGGCAGGGGTGCGACGGGTGCGGGGTTGAGGTCGACTGCCGGGGCCTGCTGGGCGCCGGCGCCGCGTGCGATTTCCAGGGAGAAGATCTTCGCGGTGCCGTTGGCGGTCTTGGCATTGCCGGAGTGGGTGACGCGCAGGACGTCTCCGATCGCGGGCTGAGCGGCGAGCATGCCGCGGCGCAGATTGGCCTGACCGGCGGTGATGGTGACGGTTTCCCCGACCTGGAAGTCGGAGCGCTCGCCGGCCTTGTTGAAGGAGGAGCAGGGCTCGACGAGTCGCAGGGTGATCTGCGGGCAGGTGGCGCCGGAGAAGTCCTGCCCTCGGGTGGCGTTGTAGTCGATGACTTCGCCGGTGACGACCTGGCCGGGGGAGTCGTGCCATCCGATGAAGGCGCCGGCGGGAACGTTGACGGTCTCGAACTGGTAGGCGGACATGATGATTGATGATCCTTTCGGGTTAGTTGGTGAGTTGTTGCAGTCGCTGTTTCGCGGCTGCTGTGTGGGCGTCGGTCCAGGCGGGGCCGGCCTTGCTCCACAGGTTTGTGAGCGCCTCCCGATCGGGGGAAACGTTGATTGCGGCAAGGAGTGCTGCCGCGATGGCCTCCGGGTCGCCGTTCGCGACAGTCGCAGGGGTGGGTGCGGGCGGGGTGGCGGGCGCCGCCGGCTCGACGAGTTTCATGTCGCCGAAGTCGGTCAGCAGTCCCTTTTTCTTTCTCCAGGTGCGAACCTGGGTGCACACCTGGACGGCTTCCCAGCCGGCTTCGAGATCCACCCAGTGGAGACCCACCTGGGCGGTGTCGGAGTCGAGGGCGATCACCAGGCCCTTGCCGGTGCGGGCGCCGTGGGGCTGACGCCGCCCCGTTTCGGGGTCGTAGAGGTTGCTGTGGGCGTAGACGGCCAGCTGCATCGCCACTTTCAGCGCCCCGTACTTCAGGGTTGCGGGACCGGTTTTCAGGTCGCACACGAAGGGTCCTTCCTCGCCCGCCACGGAGGGGGCGATTAGGTCGGGGGTCCCGCCGACCTGTAGGTCGTCGTGCACGCAGAACCGTTCGACGGTGCGGGGGAAGCCGAGCAGGCGTTCGACGCGTCGGTAGGCGTCGACGTGGGGCTGGTACTGGGCCGGGATGATGCCCGGATCCTCGCGCCGGTTGATGCGTTCGATGTAGGCGTGCAGGGCGGTGCCGATCGTCGCCTTCGCCGAGGCCTTCGCGGCCTCGATGGCGGATTCACACAGCTCGTTGAGCTGGGTCTTGTTGCCATCCGGGTCGGATGCCATGGAGGCGGCTGCTAGGTGCAGGTCCGGGCGGGAGGCGATACCGACGGCGACCATTCTCTGCATCCACTTCTGGAGGTTGTACTTGTCCTCTAGGACGTCGATGTAGGCGGTGCAACGCGTGTACGGGACAGGCTTGCCACCCCCGGGGGGAATGACGAGGGGGCGCTGCCAGCGGTCACGACCCACCTCGACGGGCTTGAGGGCGGGCGTGGTCATGCCTGATCACCCACCGGAGCGACAGTGACGTACAGCCCTTCCAGCGGGGCCGAGTGACAGGCGTACCCTTTCTCGCAGATCAGGGATACGACCTGTGAGTCATCCCGCCAGCACACCCCCGTCATGGAGTCCAGGGCGGCTCTGGCGAGCTTGTCCAGGTCCGGCTTGGTCGCGTGGTGGCGAGGTGCGGAGGGGAGTAGGCGGAAACCGTCGGTTTGCTTCTTGCCAGTCCGCAGGTGCCCCTTGGGGCGATTTAGCACGAAGCGCAGAGTCACGCGGACCGCCCCCAAGAGGGGCGACAGAGGCCCCATGGCGTTAATGGCAGCGTCGCGGACATCATTACGCCACGGCTTGACCCGTTTCGACGACTCAACCATGACGCCATGGCCGACGTATCGTTTCGAGCCCTGCGGGGCTGGCCGTCCCGGGGCGAAGAAGCTGAGTTCATTCATGAGATGGTTTTCCTTGTTCGTGTTCGTGTCTCCGACAGGGGCAGGGCTGCATCACGCGATTCCGTTTGGTGCTGCCGGTCTGGATTTCCCTGGGGCAGGCGTCGCTATGGGGTCGGTGCCCGCACCATGTGCAGAGGCCTGTCATTGCGACTCCTGGCGTTTCAGTACGGCCTCGATGGCGTCGGCGAGTTCGTGGGTGCCGTCCGACAGGCCCGCCAGGTAGCGGCGGTAGCCGGCGGTCACAGCTGCACCCTCGGGGCGGGCGTTAACGGCCGCGATGCTGGCGAGACGTCCGCTTGTATGGCGGTGCATGACTTGCCTGATCTCTTCTGTCAGCGCCTGCATGCTCACCGTTCATCCCCCCGCTCCTCGAGGGCGTTCAGGGCGGCCTCGGCGGTTTCGCACGGCCACGTCTGGCAGCAGGTGGTGCAGTAGCGGTAGCCGGGCAGGCCCGGGTCGTCCCAGGACACGACGGATGGGCGGTGCGGCTCGGAGGCGTGGATGTGGCCGTACTCTTCAGCGGGGTCACTCATCGCCGCCCTCCTCGGGTTCGTCGGCGTCGAGGAGGGTGCGGAGATCCTCGGCGGCTTGGAAGAGCGCACAGCGGCTTCCCTCGTAGTAACCCACGCTGTATCCGGAGCCTCTGGCGGCAAACTTCTGGAGCGCTTCCTCCTTGTCGGCGATCCGCTTCTCTAGCGTCTCGATGTAGTCGCGGACGTCGCCCCGGAGGGTCCGGGTGTCGGTTGCGGCTGCGGTGATGGCTGCGGCCTCACGAAGGCCATGGGCGCAGCCCTCCTGCCACGCGGCCTGCATCCCGGCCACGTCGGCCCGCTGCTGAGCTTCTGCGGCGAGACGGGCAATCCGTTCCTGCGCGTCACTCATCGCCGGCCTCCTGTGCGATCTGGATAGCGGCAGCTGTGACTCGGTGGGCCACGACCGCGGGCGGGACGTCGAGCCATGCGGCTGTGGCGGCGAGCAGGGTCGACAACAGGTCGAGCATGTCTTCCGGTCCGCCTTCCTCGGGCTTCTGCACCACGGCCTCGCCGTGGTCGTTCATGTAGGCGACGACATGCAGGGGGCGGCTGGTGATCTGCTCGCCACCGGGCAGCAGCTCCACGACGCGCAGTTGCTTGTTCTGGGGGCTCATGCTCACGCCTCCTCGCCGTCGCAGGGGTGGGCGATGGCGTCTGCCATCGCGAGTTTGTCGGTGCAGCCGGAGCCATCCGCGTTGCAGCGCAGGCAACGCCAGCTCCATCCGAGGCCGACGCGCTCGAAGGCGACATAGAGGCCATGCCGAGGACTCGCCGGCGACTTCGGCTCGGGGCCGAGGGGCTCGGGCGCGGCGTGACGCGGCCCGGGGAATGGAATGATCGAGGTTGCGGTTGTCATGATTGGTTCTTTCCATTGAGCGCGGTGGGGGTGGGTGGCGGTGGTCATGACCACCAGCCGAGGAGTGCGCCGCCGACGATGACGGCGATGAGGGCCGCGGTGATCGCGGAGCCGGCGATGATGACGGCCAGGTCAAACAGGTCATATCCGAGGGGGTCGGTCATTCGTCCCACCACTTCCATTCGACGTGCCAGCGCGCCCATTTCTGGACATCCAGCCACCCCTTGCAGGGGTGCCCCGGATTGCATTTCTCGGGGCCAGGGCAGCGGTGGTTGCCCTCGAAGGTCGCGCCGCAGATGCAGCAGCCCGCGGCGTGATGGATGGTTGCGGTTTTCAGGGCCTCGACGCTGGCCGGCGCCCAGGGGCGGAAGTTCAGGACCTCCCCCCCCGGGGCGCGGGCGACGCACCAGTACGCGATGGGCGCGTGCAGCCCGCACGGCTCATCCAGCAGCACGCTGACAAGGGTCACGCGGCGGTGGGCGACACCCTGGGCGAGGGTGGCGAAGGCGGTGTCGGGTCGATCATCCTGGACCCAGCCGCGATCCGTGCGGGTCCAGCGGTGCCCCCAGCAGTCGATGCGGGGGCGCGGATCGCTCTCGTCTAGCAAATCAGGCACGGCGATGGCCCACTCGGTAGGGCCGCTCATGCCGCGGCCCTCCGGAAGGAGAGTCCGAGGAGGCGGGCGCGATGCCTGATGGCGGTCTTGGTGCGACCCGGGAGCATCGCCATGGCGCTGCGCATGCCGGTGCAGTCACGCAGCAGCTGATCCTCATGCTCAACCCAGGGCACAGCGGGCTGGGTGAGCCCTAGACGGTGCCGACGACTATGGATTGCCGCCTCGCTGCGCCCTAGGGCTTCGGCCACCTCTGCGGGGCTGAGGTCGGCATGGTTGCGCACCCAATCGTCTTCCTCGGCAGTCCACCGAGGGCGCTGCGGCGCGGGATCCTTCTTGAGGCCTCCCGGGATGGTGGTTGTGACGACCGCAGCCGCCGTCCCGTCGACGTGCTGGCGCGCCCACTCCTGAGTGGCGCGCAAACCGGCACAGGGGCGCTTCGGACTGCACCAGCGAGGGTTGTCGCAGGGCGGGTCGCACTCGACGGCATCGCCGCAGGTCGTGCACCCCACACAGTGGCGGATGGTTGCGGTTTTCAGCATCGTGACGCCGCCCGGCAGCCACGGATGCAGCTCGATTTCCTTGCCGGCGGGATTGCGGGCAACGCGCCAATGCGCGACACGGACTTCGTGGATGCTCATGCGATCCCCCTCAGCGGGTTGTCCTGTTCGGCGCGCTGCTGATAGGCAGCGACCGAGTCGGTGTAGATGCGGATCTTGTGCACGCGGGAGCTGGGACGGGTGCGGATGGCGTATCCTCCGAGCTCTCCGGCGCGCCACATGGCAGCGACGTTCTTGGCGGTGGTGCCGATCAGTTTTGCCGCCTGGGCGGTGGACATGGTGGGTCTGGGTCCGAGGTCGGTCACGGCAGGCGTCCTTCTTTGGCGGCGATCTCTATCTCGGTGTCGTCGAGCAGGCCGGCCAGGACGACGGTTCGAAGCTGGAGAATGTGGTCGTAGCAGATCCAGGCCCACCCGATTCGCTTCCAGCCGTTCTTGCCTGCCTCGATCCAGTCGAGGCAGGTTTCCCGTCCGCATGCGGCGCAGACGATGGCGAAGTCCCACCCGCAGTGCTCCATGTATTCACGCACCAGGAGATGGGTGCCCTGCACCCACATGCAGTGGCGGCAGTAGACGGCCAGCGCCTTGGGGGGCGCGCTCCGGTCCAGCAGGGTGGTGACCACGGGATGCTGACATTGGGGGCAGGACCGGGGGGTGGCGACGCCGATCAGGTCGGCGACATTGGGGAGGGGTCGCAAGGGCTCGCCCCGGTCCGGGCCGAGTGGGGTAATATTGGACATGAAAGTTGGACCTTTCTTTGGTTCCCGCCCTCGCTGTTGCCGCAGCGGGGGCTTTTTCTGTTTGGGTCAGGCGGCGGTTGCCCGGGAAACGAAATCCGCGAACGGCAAATCGAGTACGTCGCACAGGGCCATCACTTCCTCGACTCTCAGGCCGCGGCCTGAGCGGGTGAGGCGGCGGCTCAACGTCGCCAGAGGGATGCCCGCCTGCTCGGCGACGTCCCGCTGACTCTTGCCGGATCGCGCAATCGCATCCCGGATGGCCCCTGCAAGGCTTTCCAGTTGGATGGTTGCTGTATCCATGTGCATCACCATACTATCCAAATGGAACAGGTGCAAGCCGAAAGGATGACGCAGTTCGGGCGCTCTGCCAATCCGCCGTGACGTAGAATGATCCGTATGGAGCAGGAAGCAGACGCCCGGGCCGCGGCAGTGGCGGCTACAATCCGGGCCGAGCGTGCGGCGGCGCAGCTCTCGCAGAACGAACTAGCCGGTCGCGCCGGCATCCCTCGACCGACGTACCTCCGATACGAACGCGGGGACCGCAACATCCCCGTTGTCACGGCCATCCAGCTCGCCGAGGCCCTCGGGATGACATTCGGCGAGTTTGCTCGCCGCGTTGAAGACCGCCTGCGTCACCCCGCACCAGAGCCGCCCCTGTCGATGCAGGAGCTGCGGCAACGACGCCTCCAGGCGGACGCCCTGCCCGTCAAGGAAGCCGCGGACGCACGCCCCAGGGCTGGCGGCGACGATGATGATTGGGAGCCGCGGTGAGCGACGGGTCAGGCCCGCCGTCACTTAGCCAGGTGGAGAAGGCCGGCAGCCGGCTGCGCAAGATTCTCAGAGGTGAGAAGCCGCCGGAGGCCCTAGAAGCCTGCCTGGAGATCATTGAGCGGCACCGGCAGACGCACGCCCGTCCGATGCTGAACGCCAACATCGGGATGCGTCGCTATGCCCAAGAGCTAGGGATCGAGGCGCAGGTCACACAGCGCCTCAAACGGATGCAGACCATCATCGAGAAACTGACCGAGCGCGAATCGGGGATGAATCTCGCGCGGATGCGCGACATCGGCGGGGTCAGGGTCGTCGTCGATGACCTGGACGCGCTGCGCCGCCTCCAGGAGAAGGTGACGGCGAGGCGGCGCAGGAATGGGATCGAGACGATCGACTACGTGGCCGAGCCTCGACAGAGTGGCTATCGAGCCGTTCATCTCATCTGCATGTACTCCGGCAAGGACGTGATTAGACCAGTGGAAGTGCAGCTGCGCACCCCGGCGATGCATAGCTGGGCGGTCATGGTGGAAGAGGTTTCCGCCCGGCGGGGAGTGAATCACAAGCAAGATGGCTATACTCCGTTCCACGCATGGGCTCTTCTGTGGTCGCGTAGACTGGAGGCGAACGAACTCGGCCACCCATCGAACGTGTCGGACGAGGAGTTCATGGCCGCGTGGAACGCGATGACGAAAGGATGGTGACCAGCATGACGACCAAGATGCGTGACATCAAGAACTTCCTGCTCGTGTTCGACCGCGAGAAAGGGGAGCTGATTCAGCAGCGCGACTTCGGCGCCGACGTGGAAGCCGCCGTGGAGGAGTATCAGCGACTCGAACGGGCCCACAGGACCGACCGGCGCTACGACATCGTGCTCGTCGGCTCGGACTCCATCGAATCCGTTCAGGTGACCCATGCTTCGTACTTCCGCAGCGGAATGGAGAGTGTGGAGCAGTATCTGCGGTCGGTGATGGAGGACAACGGCATCGCGGTCAACTAACCCGCCGAAGCGCGCCCGCCCAGACCGCATGGGCGGGCGCGCTGTTCTGCCGCCATCTCCAACCGTGGTCATCATGACCACGGTTGCTCGCGCTGCGACGCGCCGCGCGACTAGGCCGTTTGTCGCGAACTGTCGGCGTGTTGTGGCGCAGAGCCGGGGCCGGGGGTATTGTCAGCCGATAGGACGACACGGCAGTCGTTCCAATGAGAAGAGCCTCAGGAGGAGCGGTGTCTGCACCCACTGGACAGCAGGCCCCCGTCGCGCGCAAGAAGAAGCCTCGTTGGCGAATCTGGGCGCACGCCGCCGGGGTCGTTCTGTGGCGTCGCTGCGCAAAGCTAACCAAGGGGCTGGGGGTGCTCGCGCTCATCGTGGCGGCTTGTGTGGCAGTGTCCCACTGGTCTGCGACGGCGAGCGCCCCGGGGGTGACCGCCCCGACCAAGGGCCCCATGGAGCAGATGGCGGCATCCTGCGGCGTCAGCGCGGCCCCCGACGGGCAGTCAATCACAATGCGCACAGCCGGCGCGAAAACCTCCGGCGGGAAAAGCGTCAAAGACGTGGCATGCGTGCTGGCCGGATTGAAAGCCCCTCAGCATATCTACAGCCTGATCGACGCGACCCGCGCACTGGATGGCATGCAGAGTGAATCATGGGGGGATTATGTGGCGCGCTGGACGTATCATCCGGACAACGGGCTGACCATAGTGATAGCCCGCAAGTCGAAGTGAGCCCCGGTCCGATTCCGCGCCTGAGGCGCAACAAAACCGCCAAAATCGGCAAAAGTCAGCCCGTTCATGCAGATACGATGCGCCGAACCTGCAATATTGCCGCAGAAATGCTGCGACTCTAAGAGGCAGGGCGAGATAATGGGTAGTGCTTCGCGACCCCCTTGCAAATTCGGTCGCATTCGCCCGGGAATTGTCACCCCCAGTCGCCACACTTTCCCGCATGGCTTATGACCCATGGGGGGAGGTCCCGGCTGAATGGTCGGTGGATTTTGCGGTGATGCCGGTGCGAGGAATGTGCCGGTGGAATCGTAGGACGATCCTGCTCGACATCAGGCTGAGCAGAGTCGAGGAGCGTTGCACGCTCGCGCACGAAATCATCCACGCCGAGCGTGGCCCGTTCCCGCGCTGGCTGACTACGCGGGAGGAAAGCATCGTCGACGCGAAAGCGGCTCGTCGTCTGATCCCGCTTGACGCCCTGGGGGAGGCTCTCGCATGGTCACTGCACCCCTCGGTCGTCGCGGAAGAGCTGGACGTCGATCCGCCAACCCTGGAGGCGCTGCTGCGAGACCTGGCGGAGGCCGAGGTCGAGGCGCTCCGTCGTCGCCTCGAGCATCACTTCGAGGGCGCATAAATCCGTCTCACGACAGCGGAATGGAATATTATTCCCCGCTTTGTTACATCTTCTGCGATTTTGTCGGCGCCTACTGCCATGCTGTCCCTGTCGGAAGGGGAGTGCGATGGCGGTGCAAGACCTGTGGATGGGGGCCGGCAAGCGGCGAACGGCCAGATATGGGCGCGGCAAGCGATGGCGGGTCAGTGTGCCCGGACATCCCACGAAGGCGTTCGCGGTCAAGGCCGACGCTGTCGAGTGGGAGCGGCGACTGTGGCAGGAGCCGACCGCGACGGGGGAGCGACTCACGATCGGCGCCTGCGTCGAAACGTATCTCGCTGGCCGGGCCAATCTGTCCGCCAGCTACGTATCCGCGCTGCGGGGAGCCTCACTGCACGTCCACGCCCGTTGGGGCGCCATGCAGGCCGCCAAGGTCCACGCGTCCGACGTGCAGGCGTGGATTGCAGGGCTAATGACACAAGAAGGGCGACCGATGGCGCAGCGAACTCGCGCCAGAGTGTTACAGGTACTGCGAGGAGCGCTCGGGGTCGCCCTCGACAAGGGTGTCATCGTCGCCAATCCTGCCGGCAGCGTGAAGCCGGGCAGAGGGGCGCAGCGCACCCCCCTGTTCCTAGCCGTCGAGGAACTCCGAAACCTGGCGGGTGCGGCGAGTGGATACGCCCCGATGATCTGGCTGCTCGGCACCACCGGGGTGCGCCTCGGCGAATGCGGACGGCTCGACGTCGCGGACGTGAACGTGGGGCGCGCCAGACTGGTCGTCAGACGCGCGAAGTCAGGCAGGGGCCGGGAAGTGCCCATCCCTGCTGCAGTGCTCGCCATGCTCGATCTGACGACCACCGGCCCCCTGTTCCGCTCCCCCGGAGGCCGCCGCCTGGACACCGACAATTGGCGGCGCCGGGTGTTTCATCCCGCCAGGGAGGCGATCGGGAAGCCCGGGCTACGTATCCACGACCTTCGGCACACTGCGGCGTCGCTGATGGTCGCTTCGGGGGCCACCGTGAAGGATGTTCAGGCAGCGCTCGGCCACGCCTCGGCGGCAATGACCCTCAACGTGTACGCACACCTGTTTGACGGGCATCTCGACGAGGTCGGGGCGCGCATGGGCCGCCTACTGGGCGACGCCCTCGGGGATGGATGATCGTACCGGATTCGTACCCAATAGCCTCTGACTAGGCGTTGTGGGGCTCTCGTAAAGCGTAGGTCACGGGTTCGATTCCCGTGGGCGGCTCAAGGTTGGAAATGGCCCCTGACAAGGCGTAATGCCGAGTCGGGGCCGTCGTCGTGAGCGCGGTTTTCTTGTCGAGTGAAGCGTGCTGCTGCCAATGCGGCAGTCGGATTCAGGTGTGCGGGCGGCGTGGCTGTGAGCGTCCCTGTGGCGAGGCGCTGAGGTTGTCGCGGGCGTGGTGGTCCGTGACATGGGAGCTCATGGTGACCCCGTGAGGGTCCCTCTGGGAAATGGGTTGGGGAAATCGGCGGGGTTACGAGGTTTGTGGGATGGATGATTCCGTTTCTGGCGGTGTTCACCATGGGCCGTAGACTGTCCGGCATGTCGGAGAATCTGCCTCAACAATCGCCCCGGGTGCAGATGCGCATAGGTGATGCTGAGCGTGATGCGGTGCTTGGTGTGCTCCAGAACGCCTACGGCGAGGGTCAGCTCACTCTTGAGGAGTTCGACGAGAGGCAACAGCGCTGCCTTAAGGCCCGATACATCGGCGATCTGTCTGCTCTCGTCGTTGACCTGCCCGGAGGGGAGGGGTGGCACCATGCCGTCACGAGACCAGCGAAGCTTTCCTCGGCCCCTGCCGTCTCCCAGGGGGCTGCGGGCAGGAATGAGCTCGCCTTCATGAGCGGCAAGGTGATCCACCTGGATGCGAAAACTCCGGCGGTGAACAGTTTTGCCCTGTGGGGTGGCAACGAGATTCGTACTGAGGCGGTCATGAGTCCCGGTGCGGAGATCGAGCTGTCGCTGAGTTCAATCATGGGTGGCCACACCGTTTATGTACCGGAGGGGGTGCGGGTCATCGACCACAGCGTCAACATCATGGCCGGGGTGCATGTCTCGAACGAGGCGGCTGGTGACGGGTCGAACGGCACACTCATCATCACGGGGTTCAACTTCTGGGGTGGCACATCCGTGCTGCTGCGAAAGTAAAAGAAGCGAGGGGCGCGGGGAGAACTCTCCCCGCGCCCCCTTCTCTGTGCCGATATCCGGAAGCGGGTCGTCAGGCGTGTGGCAGCCGGGGCATCCGGAGGGGACGGAACAGGATGGTCTGTTCCCACTCGAGGTTGTCATGCCAGTCGTCTAGGATGGCCGAGTTGACCCCCGCGTGGATGGTCAGGTGCACGGGTACCTTATGTGGGGCGTGCGGGGTGTGCAGTTCGCGACGGAGTCGACCGTCAACGAACCAGCGGACCTGCCCCGGGTCGATGTCGACCTGGTAGTGGTGCCAGTGGGTGACGTCGAGAGGGATCTCCTCGGGTGCGTGATCCGGGTCGCCGGTGTCGGGGTTGGGCCAGTGGAGGTTGGTCTTTGTCTGACCGTTTCCGACGCGCCCTTCGATGAAGTTGATCTCCCCGAGGGGCCATTCGCGATCGTTCTGCGGCCACAGCATGGCGACCAGCTCCACCCGGTCCGACGCGGGGGCCTGGAGTTCGATCTCCCAGGAGCCGTGGCCGGGAGCGTTGTGGAGACCAGCCCATGCCGGGCACAGCAGAGAGTTGTGCAGCGCCTGCTCGTGGCTGGCCCCGGCCTCGCGGTAGAGCTGGTAGGCGGCGCGATCCAGGCGCAACGTCAGCGCAAAGGTGCGACCATCGGGAAGCAGCTTCGTCATATCGGGGCTGTAGCGTCCCAGAGTTCCGTGCTCGGGGCGTTGCACGCCCCAACCTCCGTACGTTCTGTACGCCAGCAGGCCGGCATGTGGCGGTTGGAAATTCATTACTAGCCACTTTCTGTTCATCGGGTGCGGTGTTCTTGCGAGTTTTAGTGTGTATGGTCGCTGCTGCTGTTTCAACGACCATCGGCGTGGCTGCTCTGGATTGGCGGATAGCGCGCAGACGACATGATCGTAGTGCCAGGAAAAGGTTCCGGGCCGGTTGGTTCTGGGGATGCTTGGCTGGAGGAATCGAAATCCTTGGCTTCGTGACATGAAATCGTGTGGATGGGATCGACTATTCTTCAAATTTTCCGCGATCTTGCGGGAAAGTGGGGCGGGGCGGCCGCGATGGCCGTAAGCTTCTTTGCATGGTGGAAGATCTGTCTACGGGGGCTCGTCGGGTCCCGATGCGCGTCGGTCATCTCGAGCGTGGTGAGGTACTCGAGATGCTTCAAGCTGCCTATACGGCGGGGCAGATCAGTCATGAGGAGTTTGAGGACAGGCGGCAGTTCTGCCTCAGGGCCCGCTATGTCGATGACCTGTCCGGCCTCATCTCGGACCTGCCGGGTAGTGACAAGTGGCGCAAGGAGGAACCTGCCGACTCGCCTCCGGAGAGAATCATTGTCGCGGACGAAGTGTCTCCGTACAACGAGGTCTTGGTCATGAGACGTGGGACTGTTCGCATGAGTCCCAGCATGTCGACGATACGAAGTCGGGTCGTGATGGGCAGCAGCACGATCCACATCGAGGACATCATGGCCCCAGGTGTGGTGATTGAGCTGAATCTGAAGTCCGTATTGGGGACTTTCATTCTGTATGTTCCGTGGCGGGTGCAGATCATCAACCAGAGCCTCAACATTTTGTCGGCGATCGACATTGAGTCGGAAGCTGATGGTGACGGGGCGAACGGTGCGGTTATCATCAATGGCTGGCACATCATGGGGACTTTCAATATCCGGGTGGAGGAGTATCTGAAGAAGGAAAGGGAGGAAAGGCGAAAGAGTCGCGCCATGAACAGCTATAGGAGAAGAAGGACATGGCGTCTGTGAGAGGGGTCGAACCGCCCCGGTGTTGTGTCGTCGTTTCGATGATCCGGGACGCCGAGTGTGCTGCGCGGCTCGCGCAGGGGCGACCCGGGGAAACCCTTGCAGAACCCGGGTTGAGTCCCTGAGGCTCAACTTTGGGTTGCAACATGGTTCGCTGGTGTGGCATAGTTGAGTCTGCCCCGCTCAAGGGGCTTGGGATTGGCAACACGCGCTAGCCGCACAATGAATCAGGAGATACCCCAAATGGCACGTGCAGTAGGCATCGACCTCGGCACCACCAACTCGGTCGTCGCTGTCC
>ERZ773060.91-NODE-91-length-44959-cov-5.30496_pt1 | contig 44959 bp, 37 predicted proteins | sample MGYA00580628_ERZ773060 | MGnify/ENA primary metagenome ERZ773060 (study PRJEB29015, sample SAMEA2738019) | human oral metagenome | biome: human oral; feature: human-associated habitat; material: dental | place: China | collected 2045 ... | reverse complement strand
TAAACGCGGGCGCAATATTAGGCAGCCTGAAATGGTTTTGCGCGCCCCTACGGCTTGCTTGCAAGCCGTGCTCTTGCTTTATATTGGATGGCATCGGTTGGATTTTTAAAGCGGGCTAGTCGTTTCGCTAGGGCGTCAAAATGGCTTTTCAGGCTGCCTATTCGCTCCAACCAAACGGCTAAACCCGCCCCGCTCCGTTCCGCCGTTTGCCATGTGAAAAAATATGAAAACGCCCAATCGCCCCGCTAGACAAACGCAAAAGATAAATTTATGATGCCGCTCGTTGCAAATCCTTGCAGCAATTCACTTCATTTTCCGCAAAGGATAAAAACATGAACATCGCAAAAACTTTGAGCATTTTGGCTTTAACCGTTATCGCAGGCAGCGCCATCGCCGCCCCACGCGGTCCGATTAACGCGAAAGAAATCACCAGCACACGCACCGTAAACTACACTTGCCAACAAGGTCGCGTTGCCGTGAAATACAACTTTAACGGCGCAGGCATTCCTGTTACTGCCGCCGCTAAATTGAACGGCGCAACCCGCGTGATGCAATACGATTTGAACAAATCGGACAACGTGGACACCATTTTCGGCGGTCGCGGCTACGGCATCAGCATGGAAACGCTCACCAGCAAAAACGCACGCAAAGCCAACATCGCCACCATCACTTCGCCCAACGATGAAATCTTGTTTAAAGATTGCGCCCCACGCTAATTTTCAGGCAGCCTGAAAATGCAAAACACGCCCGCAGAGCTTTGCGAGCGTGTTTTTTTATTGCGCGATTATTTCACGATTTGCACAGGGCCGTGGTCATCGCAATGGTCGCCGTGTTGATGATGCAAACGACCGTTTACCAAATAATCCACGTGGTCGCCGTGTGGCACGGCTTCGTGTCCGCAGCCTGCGCCGTGGCGGTGTTCGCCGCAAGTGTGCACGGGGTGGCAGCCGTCTGGGTTGGCATCGTTTACTTCCAAGCGGTGTTCATCATAATGCTCGGCGTGGGCGTGGTGCAGATGCCCATCGTGTAGATAATCCACATGGTCGCCATGTTGGATGGCGGTGTGTCCGCAGTTTGCGCCGTGAACGTGGGTGTGGTTTGCGTGTGTTTGACAATCAGTCATTTTTGTATGCTCCTGTGTAGGGTTGTGGAAAATTTACTACGGGCGCATTGTAAACGTTTGGTGAAGTTAAATCAATAACCCTTTGAAATTTCATTATTTTTATTCTGATATAGCGTAACGGATTGTAAAGACTGGTGCGGTGGCATTTTGTTGGCACGCGTTTCAGGCTGCCTCAACCAAAACAAAGCAGGACGATTCAAACGAACCGTCCTGCCATTTTTTTGCTTGCTGTCTGTTGTAGCTGCTTTTGCCTTTTTTGTTGCGCTCTACCTTGTGGCGGAAGAGGTTGGATTTGACAAGGGCTTTTAAGGCGTTGTCTTGGATTGCGCCTTTGTTGATTTGAACTTTTCGGCTCATGGTTGGGTTTCCTTATAGGGTTGGTTAAGTGTGCGGTTGAGGCAGCCTGAAAACGGTAAAACAGGTTTTCAGGCTGCCTTTGTGGTGGTCAATATCTGAATAGAAGCGTGGCAAAGTCTCACGCCCTACATTGGATATTTACTTGCCTTTTTTGGCGGCTTTTTCATCAATCGCGGCGAAGCGGTTGGCGATGTGTTGGTGCAACAGCTCGCGTTTTTCCCAGAAGAATTTTTCAAATTTCGCCAGCGAGTAAATTTTTTGTACCATTTTTGGGAAGCCTGCGTGCAGGATGGCGGCGATTTCTTTGTTGGTTTCTTCATTGTCCATGCCTTCGCGCAAGCCGATGTTTTTGCTTTCCAGATAGGCGGTGAGCTGGTTTTTGGTGTAGGGGTTGATGTCAAATTGGTTAATCATGATGCGTTTTCCTTGTGGGTTGGGATAAGGGGGATGATAGTTTGCAAGCAAGCGGTTTGCCAGTTTGGGGCAGCCTGAAATTGCTGTGTCGGGTTGGGCGATATGGGTTTTCAGGCTGCCTAATCAAAGCGTTTGATGTATTTCAACTCGCCGCCCGACGAGAGCGTGCCGACGCGAGCGATGGCTTGGAAGGCGCGGCTGAGTTGATACACCAGTTTAACGGTTTGGTTGGCTTGCCCCAGCCCTACTTCGTAGCCGAGATAAAGGTCTTGGCTGAGCTGTTTGCCGAAGGTGAGCACTTGCTGGGCGGGGTTGAGTTCGCCCGTGTCGGTGTTGCGGGTTTGCTGGGTGGTTAAGCCAAAGTCGTCCACAAAGCCCATTTTGTCGTTGAACTTGCCTGCCAAATAGGCGCTAACGGCGGTGGCAAGGGCGGCGTTGTCGCTGTCGCTGCCTGAGCTGGCGCGGTTGAGAATCAGCCATGAGAGCTTGTCTTTTTCGCTCATGGGTTCATCAGCTACCAGGCTCACGCGCGGGGCTTCTAAGTTACCCAACACTTCTACGCCTGCGCCCACGGGGGATGCGCGGCGTTCGGCGCGAATGTTGAGATTGGGTTTAGTTAAAGGTCCTACAAAGGAAATGATGCCTTTTTTCACCACCAAATCTTGCCCGTAGGCTTTGTATTGCCCGCGTGTGATGTAAATGCTGCCCACGGCTTGCACATCGGCAGTGGTGTGGGAAGTGAGATTGAGCTTGCCGCCGAGCGACACGCGCAAGCCTTCGCCAACGAAGAATAGGCGGTCGTTTAAGTCAAATTCTAGGTTGAGTTTGAGCGGCATGGGCGGCGCGGGCGCGGGTTTGACTTCGCCTACGATGATGACATCATCATCCAGCGTGGGCGCGCTGCTTTCTTGGAAGCCAAAGCGCCCCATATCGGTTTTCAGGCTGCCTGTTAGCGTGATGCCTTCGCTGTTGTAGCTGATGTCGGTGTTGCCTGATACGGTGAGACGGCGGCTGGCTTGGTCTAGGATGGGGTATTGGGCGACGGTAATTTTGGCGTTGACATCGGGCGCGCTGTTCACATAGGCGGCATCGCCTGTCAGGCTGATTTTGCCACCTTTGCGATCAAAGGTGAGCGAATCAATGTGCCAGCGTTGTCCGTCTAAATGGGATTTCAGGCTGCCGTTGTCCAAAATGATGCCGACTTGGCGGTTGCGGTAATACAGGTTTTCGCCGTTTACCGTGCCGCTGAGCTTGGGCGTGCTAACGGTGCCTGCGATTTGCGCGGTGGCAATCAGCGAGCCTTGGATGATGTGCCCCACGGGCATCATGCTTTTTAGGCTTTCTAGGTTGTCGTTGCTCACTTGGATTTTGCCGCTGACGGGGGCATCAACAATTTTGCCGTTGCCAAAGGCTTGCAGGATGGTGTAGTCGCCTGTGGCTTTACCGTAGCGGGTATCGGCGCTGATGTTGTTGTGGATGCCGCGCCCATCTAGCGTGGTTTTAAGCACGAAGTTTTGTAGATTGAGCGGCTGCTTGCGGGCGGTGGGCAGGGTGATGTCGCCGCCTTGTTGGCGCAGGTTTAGGTAGCCGCGCGGGCTTTGGGTGTAGCTTAAATCCCAGTCGGCGGCGATGGTGAGATTGTGTTCAATCGGCGGAGTGTAGAAGTTGTGCAGTTGTTCTAGGCTGAGATTATTGGCGCGCCCTTTGGTTACCAGCCCTGCTTGTTTGCTCCATGTGAGCTGGTCTAAATTCAGGCTGCCGCCGAGGGCTTGCCAGCTTGCGCTGCTGAGGGTTACGCGCTCTGCGCCTGCTTCTAGCCGCATGGTGTTTTGCAGGCGCAAGTTGAGCGCACCTGCGATGTTGAGTTCGCTGATGCTGCCTTGCCATTGGGTTTGCTCGTTTAGCCCGCCGTTGGCGGCGGCGCGTAGGGTGAGCGGTTTGTTGTCTATTTTCAGGCTGCCTTGGGCTTTGAATTGGTGTTGGCGTTGCGTGCCGTTGAGGCTGGCGTTGATGTTGTCTATGGCGATGCCGCTGGCGCTGATGTGGTTGCCGTTGAGCGTGATATTCAGCGGGGCGGTGGGGCTGGGGCTGGCTTGGATTTTGAAGTCTAGGTTTTGGATGCGCAGGCTGTCGCCCAGAGCAAAGCCGTGGGCTTGCCCGTTGAGGTTGGCATCCACTTGGGTGTAGCCGTTGGCGGTGGTTTTCAGGCTGCCTTTGGCGGTAAGCGCGCCTTGTAGCCCGAAGCCGAATAGGTTGAGATTGGGGGCGTTGATGTCTAGGGCGAGGCTGTCGCCTTGTTTGCCGTATGCGCCTTTGGTGTTGATGTGGTTGTTGCCCAGATGGATGGCGAGGTCGGCGCGGCTGATGTGGTTGTCTTGGTAGTCCACGATGCCGCTGCCTGATAGGTTTGCGCCCGATAGGGTGGAGGGGGCAAAGTTGAGTTCGCTGTGGATTTGTTGCTTGGCAATTTCGCCTGTGGCTTGGATTTTGCCGTTGATGTTGCCTTGCGGGAAGCTGAGGTAAAGCGCGCTGGGGTTGAAGTTTTGGCTGGATGCTTGCAGGGCGAGTTTTTGGTTTTGGAAGAGTTCTAGCTTGCCTGCGAGTTTGACTTCGCCGCCGTTGTTGGCTTTGATGCTGCCGTTTTCTAGCAGCAAGGTGCGTTGGGCGTTTTGGGTGTCAGTTTGGATTTTCAGGCTGCCTGTGCTTTGGGCGCGGTCGGTGGCAAGCTGCCAGTTGATTTTGGGGGCGGCAAAGGTGCCTGTGGCGTTTAGGCTGCCGTTAAGCGTGGGGGCGAGGGCAGTGCTGAGGGCATCGCTGCTGGTGAGCTGGGCGATGGTGGCGGTGAGATTGAGGGTTTGCTCGCTGGTGCGGATGTCGCCTGCGATTTTCAGGCTGCCTTTTTGCAGTAGGTTGGCTTGGATGTGGTCTATTTTGATTGTGCCGTTGTCGTCAATAGTGAAAATGCCGTTGATGAGTTTAACGGGGATGCCGTTGTTATCAGCGGTTTGCGGCTTTTCGTTGCGCAGATTGAGCGCGCCGCGCAGCGTGGTTTTGGTGTCGTCCAAATCGGGCGTGATGCCGAGCGTGAAAAACAGCGAGGCTTCGGGCAGGCTGGGCAGGAAGGCTTTGGGGTTGATGCCTTGCCCAATCACGTTCACTTTGCCGATTAGGTCGTCAATGCGTTTGGCAAACGGGCGCAGTTGGGTGTTGGCGTGCAAGCCAATGCCGTTGCCTGCTAGGGCGGTGTTGATGCTGATGTTGTTCAGGCTGCCCGATAGGTTGAGCACGTTGCTGACGGCGATGCCGTCCAGTTCGCCGTCTGACACCAAATCGCCTGATAGGGCGAAGGGGGCGGCGGTGCTGGCGGCAAGTTCGCCTTGGGTGCTGGACCAATAGTTTTTCAGGCTGCCTATTTTGATGCGGTGTTCTTGGTGGTTGTAGATGTAGCTGGCTTGGGCTTGGCGCAGGATTTCGGTGTGTTTTTTGCCTTGGGTGATGCTGTTGATGGTGAGGTTGTCTAGCGCGATGGTGAGAGGCAGGCTGATGCTAGTGGGCGCATCAGGGCGCGGGCTTTTGGGCTGCGGAGGCGTGGGCTTGGATTGGATGTGGATGTCGCCCGCGTTGATTTGGTTGATGTGCAGATGGCGTTGCCAGAGCTGGCTGGGCTGCCATTGGAAATAGAGGCTGCTGATGTCAATATCCGCGCTGGGGGTGATGATGCGCAGCTCATCGGCTTTGATGCCTTGCAACACGCTGCCAGTGAGCGTTTTGGATGTGATGTGCACATCGGCGAGCTTGGGCAGTTGATACACGGCAAAACGCAAGCCGCTGTTGGTATTCAGCAGCCATGCCGCGCCGCCTGCGCTTGCGCCGAGCAGAATAATCACCGCGCCTAGGGTGTATTTGAGCAGGCGGCGGGGTTTTTTGGGAGTTTTGGCGGAGGGGGAAACGGTGGGGGGTTCTTGGTTTTTTTGAGGGGAGGATGGCTCGGTCATAGTGTTTTGTTGTGAAAGGGGTTTTCAGGCTGCCTATTTACAAATAACTTACTTTTTTCCAATTTTTGGTTCTCTAAAACTAAATTTAAATCGTAGATAAAACCAAATTCATCTTCTCTTTCTTCTAGAAGTAAATCATCAGTTAGTTTTTCCAAAATATACTTGGCAATTATTTTTTAAATTATTCCAGCTAGCTAATTAACAATCAAGACATCTCCTAAGTTAAGTATAGATACATTACCGCTACTAAAAAATAATGTTATTCCTATTTTATAACCATCTGAGATAATTTTTTCAATACGATTTAAATGAGTATTTACAAGATTGTAAAATATACTCAGGTTACTCACATCCATTCTATGAAATAGACCAAATTCTAACATATCAACATTTTCCAGTTGATACCTGTTATCTATTTTTAAACCAATACCAACATCATCACATTTAATTGATAAAATATTGTCTTCAAATATAAATGTTATTTCTATAATATCAGAAAGGTCGTATTTGCTGGTTATTGGTTTCTTTTCAAAAAAGAATAAACCATAAATTGATATGAGCTTTTTGTTTACAAAACCGTTCAACTCCATTGTGTTATCTCTATACGAATACTGTTACTGCACTTTCAGGCTGCCTCACGCTCAAAACCGCGTGCCCAAGCTAATATGCCAGCGCAATTTTTTATCGCGGTGCCCGTAGGCAATATCAAATGAAAACGGTGCGGCAGGGCTAAACCAGCGCACGCCAATGCCGGTACCGTGATACAGCGTCATATCTTGGAATTTATGCGCCACGCTGCCCATGTCGTGAAACGCGGCAAGGGCGAAGCTGCCTTTGATGGGGTATTGGTATTCGGCGCTGGCGACAAACATGGCGCGCTCAGGCAAGACCGCGCTGCTGGGCGGGATTTTTCTGCCGATGCTGTTGAGTTCGTAGCCGCGGATGGAGCTTGCGCCGCCCGAGCGGAACATCAATGATGAGGGCACGTTACCGTCTTCAAATTTTTGGCTGGTGTGCACATAGCCGATTTCGCCGCGCGCCACCCATGTGCCGAGTTTTTTGTTTTCGGGCGTGTAGTAATAGCCTGCACTGCCGTGCACGCGAATCATGGGCGCGGATGAAAGCAGCGAGCCGAGTGTGGCGCCGATTTTGCCGCTTAAATAGTAGCCGTTGGCGGGGCGCAAGAGTGTTTCTAGGCGTTGGCGTTTCCATGATGCGGTGAGCATGGTGGCATAGCTGCGCCCAAAATTGACATTGCTATTGGGGATGCGGCTGTCTTCGGCGATGAATTCAATGCCCACGCGCGATTCAATGCCATCGCGGTCGCGTACGCGCCAGAAGCCTGATGTGATGCCGCGTTTTTCTAGGTTTTGCGTGGTGCTGCGGTTGTAGGCAAGGTTGGCGGTGTTGAAATAGCCCGAGCCTTTGCGCGGCTGGCTGATGCCGACGCCCAGCTTGGTTTGGTATTTATCCATTTCCCAAGCCAGCGAGCCGACATAGCCGCGGTTGAAGATGTTGTAGTGTTCGTAGCCAAGCTCGCCGCCCAAGCCGTATTCGGAATCAAAGCTGATGCCTGTTTCAAATTTTTGCCGCTTGGCTTCGGATACGGCGACTTTTACGGGCACGCGGTCGCCCTGCAAATTATCAAAATCGGCTTGCACAGACGCGCCAGTGTAGTGGCTGTCGTTTTCTAGGGCTTGCTGGTAATCCAGCAGTTTGTCGAGGTCGTACACATCGCCTGTTTTAAACTGCGCCATGCCCGAAATCACGCTTTGTGGATAGCGTTGGTTGCCTTTGATTTGAAATTCGCCAAAATAAATTGGCTTTTTGCTGTCCACGGTTACGGTTAAATCGGCTTTTTGCGTTTGCGGGTTCACGGCGGCTTGCGTGCCGGTGAACTGGGCGAGCGGGTATTTTTTGCGGGTTACAGCGGTGAGCACGGAGGTTTTGCTGCTGCTCCAATCTTCTTGGCGAAACGGCGCGCCCACGGGCAGCTGCCAGTTGGAAAAGGCGTTTTTGTAGTAGCTGCCGAGGGTGTCGTCTTGCAGGATGTCGCCCAAAATGGCGACGTTTACATTGTCAATCGTGGTGCGCTTGCCGGTGATGACTTTCACGCGGTAGCCCTCGCCCTCGGGGGTTACGCTCACTTCGCTGTTGAAATAGCCTTCGGTTTTTATCATGTTGCGCGCGTCGTTGGGCGCGTCTTCGGCAAGGTAGCCCAGTTGCTCCCGGTCCAATTCTTCTTTGCGCTGGTAGGCAATCAGCGGCAGATGCTGCTCCAACATGGCTTGGATTTCGGGGTTGTCGGCTTCAATGATGATGGGGTATTTGGGGGTGAGTTCTTTTTCGTCTTCTTCGTTGGTTTGCTCGCTTTTGCTTTTGTCTTTGCGCGGGGAGATTTCGGATTTTTTCAGCGGCGGAGCGTGGGTTTCGGCTTGGCTTTCGCTGCTGGCAGGCGCAGAGACAGCAGCGGCTTCGCTGGCGGTTTGCGTTTCGGCGAAGGCGTTGCTGCTGATGAATACGAGTAAACAGGAAAACAAAGAAGTATGGCGAAAAGTCATAATGTGAATGGGCGTTTTAGCTTCGCAACTCCGCTTTGCTACGCAGCTGCCTTAGGGGTTGGAATACAGAAAGGACGGCATTTTAGCATAATGCGGATGAGTAGGATTTTCAGGCTGCCTTAGCGCATTGCGGCAGCCTGAAAATGGAGAGCCGTTGCCATCTTGGGGTGAATGCTTTTTCAGGCTGCCTATGCTTGGCGCAAGCATTACTAATAATGTCCTAATAATGCGGCGGCACTTCATCCGCCAAGCTATACGGCTGACTCTGCCCGCTCTCGTTTTGCTGCTGCATTTTTTGGTACAACACGCGTAGCTGCGCCTGCTGCAAATCCAGCGCATCTTGCATTTTGGCAACGGTGGCGTTCAAGCTATCCAGCAAATCGCCCTGCAAAGCAAGGCGGATTTCCAGTTCAACAATGCGGTTTTCCAATTCTTCCATAAGCCCTTTTCGTTCCATATCTCGCCCAATAAAGGCAGCCTGAAAACCCGCGCCGCTATATACGCGGCACCGCATTTTCAGGCTGTCTATCTTGTTTACAAAATAATCGCTGCAATCCACCCCGCGATAAACAGCGGAATGTTGTAATGGATAAACGTGGGAATCACGCTATCGCGCATATGGTCGTGCTGTCCATCCACATTCAAGCCCATGGTTGGGCCCAATGTGGAATCCGAAGCAGGCGAACCCGCATCGCCCAGCGCGCCTGCCGTGCCAATAATCGCCACCGTTGCCAGCGGCGAAAAACCCAAGCTCACGCACAGCGGCACATAAATCGCCGTGATAATCGGCAGCGTGGAAAACGAGCTGCCAATCCCCATCGTAATCAGCAAGCCCACCATCAGCATGGCAAACGCCGCCATCGTTTTATTGCCGGCAAACATCGTCGCGCTCGCCTGCACCAAAGGCTCAATCTGCCCCGTCGCCTTCATCACCTCGGCAAAGCCCTGCGCCGCAATCATGATAAACCCCACCATCGCCATCATCTGCATCCCGCGGTTAAACACCGAATCCGCTTCCGAGCGGCGCACAACCCCCAGCATCATAAACACCGCAAAGCCCAGCAGCGCGCCCAGCATCAGCGCATCCTTGTAAACCAACTGAATCGCAAAGCACACCAAAATCGCCACCGCCGCCACCGCGCTGCGATAAGACGACACCACAGGCTGCCCCGCCGCCTCGCTTGCCGCGTCCACATCCACCTGCTGGTTCTGATACACGCGCGGCTTGCGGTAATGCACAAACGCCAGCAGCAAGCCCGCCACCATGCCCAGCGCGGGAATCGCCATCGCCTCCATCACATTGATATGCTGCACGCTCATCCCCGCCTTCTCAATATTGCCCAGCAAAATCTTGTTCAAAAAAATCGCGCCAAAACCATAAGGCAAAAACATATAAGTCGTAACCAAGCCAAACGTCATCACACACGCCAGCAAACGGCGGTCAATGTATAAGCGGTTGAACACCAACAACAAAGGCGGCACAATCATCGGGATAAACGCAATATGAATCGGCACCACATTCTGGCTCATCACCCCCATCGCCAGCAGCACCAACAGCAACCCCCACTTCACCCCGTTGATGCCCGAGGGAATCATATCCTGCGTTTGGTTGGTGGAAATGCGCCGAATCATCGCCCCCGCCATCTGCTGCGGCAGCCCGGAATGCGTAATCGCCATCGCAAACGCCCCCAGCATCGCATAAGAGAGCGCAATCGTCGCCCCGTTTGCCAAGCCGTCCTGAAAATGCGACATCACCCCCTTGGTAACCACATTGCCCGCCGCATCGCTCACATCCGACAACGGCAAACCCGCCGCCAAACCCGCCGCAAACGCCCCAATCACCAAACTCAACACCACATGAATCCGCGACACCGACAACACCAGCATCACCAAAACACCAATAATGACCGCATTCATTGCACAATAACTCCCGCCGCCCGGCAACAGGCAGCCTGAAAACAAAAAAACGCATCATACCTTAACATCCCTTAACATAACAAATCTAAAATCCCGCTCAGCCCATCCTTTACACACTTTACACAGTTTCAGGCTGCCTCTGTTCTGCCCTGCCAACATAATTCCATTAAAAATCAACCCATCCCCAGCGCAAACGCAAAATTTCATTTGACGAGAAAACCCAACCCCAGTATAGTGCGCGGCTTCCACACGGCGAATTAGCTCAGTCGGTTAGAGCAGAGGAATCATAATCCTTGTGTCCGGGGTTCGAATCCCTGATTCGCCACCAAATACATTAAGTTGGAATCCGTCATTCCAACTTATTTTACTAATCGGGGGTATAGCTCAGTTGGTAGAGCGCTTGCATGGCATGCAAGAGGTCAGCGGTTCGATCCCGCTTACCTCCACCACAAAACAGAAATCCCAGTCGCAACGGCTGGGATTTTTTTGTTTGCGAGATATTGTGTTTTATTTGCCCGAGGCAGCCTGAAATCTTTATGCAGCGTCGCAACCGATGGAGCGGCAAATTAAACAAGGCTGCGCTAATCAGCAAAATGTCGGCGAGCCGCCGACGCTCCATCGCAGCACAGTAATCAACCTAAGCAAAATAAAACATCGCCTTCGCCAGAAACACAATCAGCAGCATTTGGGTAAACACCGCCGCATGGATGTATTTTGACCAGCCCACCGTCAGCGTGTGGGTTTTCATTTTGTAAACAGCGATAACAAAATGGGCGAGAATGCCGCACGCGAGCAGAATTTTCAGCGAAAGCATGGTGGCAAAGCCGCCCGAAAACGGATGGCGCAACACGGCGGCGTAGCGGTGCAGCATGGTCAGCCCCGACAAAAACACGCCGCTCACCACCCACGGCATCACGCGCACGGCGCGGTATGACAGCGCGCGCTCCACTTCGCGGCGGGCTTCGCGCGAAACGCGTTTGCTGTGCATCACGCTGAGCACCAGCGCTTCAAAAAACACGCCGCCCACAAAAGTGATGGCGCAATAAAGATGGATGATGTGGGCATAGGGATAAAGGGCAGACATAAGATTCCTTTGCGGCAGCCTGAAAACGGGGCAACAGACCTTTCAGGCTGCCTGATGACGGGTTGCATGCGTTATCGGGTTTTCAACCTTGCGCGCTGCGCTGCGGTATACCCCTTTGGCTTTGCATAAGTTCGCATGGCTAAATCAAAGATTTAGATGCTCACTTATACCCAAATCAAAGATTTGGACAAAGGGGCAAGGCTGCCTTTTGTTCGTCAGGCAGCCTGAAAACCATCACACCGCTTCTTTTTCCGGCGCCGCTTTCGCCGCGTTCATTTCCAACACCACCTTCTGCGCTTCGTTATCCCAATCAATCGCCACGCTGCCGCCGTTTGCCAATTTGCCAAACAACAATTCATCGGCAAGGGCTTGGCGGATTTCGCTTTGAATCAAGCGTTGCATTGGGCGCGCGCCCATTTGCGGGTCAAAGCCTTTGGCGGCAAGGTGTTCGCGCAAGGCGCTGCCAAAGGTGGCGGAAACGTTTTTCGCTGCAAGCTGCTCGCCAAGCTGGGCAAGGAATTTATCCGCCACGCGCAGGATGATTTCGGGCGTAAGCGGCGCGAAAGGCACAACAGCATCCAAGCGGTTGCGAAACTCGGGGGTAAAGGTTTTTTTGATGGCTTCCATTTCATCGCCGCGCTCGTGTTTGCCCGTAAAGCCAAAATTGGCGCGGTTGAGATTTTGCGCGCCCGCATTGGTGGTCATAATGATGATTACGTTGCGAAAATCGGCGCTTTTGCCCGTGTTGTCGGTGAGCCTGCCCGCGTCCATCACTTGCAAAAACACGTTGTAAATATCGGGATGGGCTTTTTCCATTTCGTCCAACAGCAGCACGCAATGCGGGTGCTTATTGACGGCTTCGGTGAGCAGTCCGCCTTGGTCAAAGCCCACATACCCCGGCGGCGCGCCGATAAATCGGGTTACGGCAAATGGCTCGGAATATTCCGACATATCAAAGCGTTGCAGCGTGATGCCCAGCGCATTGGCAAGCTGGCGGGCAACTTCGGTTTTGCCCACTCCTGTGCTGCCTGAAAACAAAAAGCTGCCAATCGGTTTTTCAGGCTGCCCCAGCCCCGAGCGGGCGAGCTTGATGGCGGTGGCAACCAAATCAATCGCTTCGTCTTGCCCAAACACTTTGGCTTTGAGCGTGTCGGCAAGATGGCGCAACACGGTTTTATCGTCGTGCGACACGGTGGTTTCGGGAATGCGGGCGATTTTGGCGATGATGCGTTCAATCTCGTTTTTGCCGATTTCCTCTTGGCGGTTTTCAGGCTGCGCGATGCGTTGGGCTGCGCCTGCTTCGTCAATAATATCAATCGCTTTATCGGGCAAGAATCGCTCGTTGATGTATTTTGCCGACAGCTCTGCGGCAGCCTGAAAAGCATCGTCGGTGTAATGCACGTTGTGGTGCGCTTCAAACATGGGCTTTAAGCCCTGCAAAATCTGCACGGTTTCCGACACGCTCGGTTCGCCGATGTCTATTTTTTGGAAGCGGCGGCTCAGCGCGTGGTCTTTGGCGAACACGGTGCGATATTCGTCGTACGTTGTTGCGCCGATGCAGCGCAGCTGCCCTTTTGCCAACGCTGGTTTGAGCAGGTTGGACGCATCCATCACGCTGCCTTGCGTGCTGCCCGCGCCAATCATGGTGTGGATTTCGTCAATAAACAACAGCGCATTGGGAATGGTTGCCAACGCTTTCAACACCGCTTTTACCCGCGCTTCAAAATCGCCACGATATTTCGCTCCCGCCAGCAACGCGCCCATATCCAGCGAATACACTTGCGCCTTTGCCAACACTTCGGGCACTTGTTTTTGCTCAATCAAATACGCCAAACCTTCTGCCAGCGCGGTTTTGCCCACGCCTGCTTCACCCACCAGCAAAGGATTATTTTTGCGGCGGCGGCACAACACTTGCAGCATCCGTTCCATTTCCGCTGCCCGCCCAATCAGCGGGTCAATGCGCTCGGCTTTCACTTCGGCGTTGAGATGGATGGTGTAGGCTTCCAGCGGATTATCGGCAAGATTGTTGTCGTCATCATCGCGCGAATGCGATGGCGAACCCGAATTCAGGCTGCCTGACCGATGCGAAAAATAGCGCAGCAAATCGATGCGCTTCACCGAATGCAGTTGCAGGAAATACGCCGCAGGGCTGTCGTCCTCATCCAGCAGCGCAATCAACACATCTTCGGGCAACACCTTATCCTGCGACGAATGCTGCACATGAATCATCGCCCGCTGAATCACGCGCTGAAAGCCCACCGTGGGCTGCGGCTCGTGCGTGGCTTGGTCGGCGGGGTAAACAGGCGTGTTTTCATCAATGCTTTCTTGCAATTGCACCACCAGCAGCGCCGTTTCCACGCCGCAATGCTGCAACGCTGCATTCACATCGGTTGAACCTTGCACAATCGCCAACAGCAAATGCTCCAAGCCCACCATTTCATGCCGCGCGTTTTTGGCGTTGGTGTATAAATCTTGCAAAATCAGTTCAAGTTCTTTTGAAATCATAGGGATGCTTCCTCAATCGTACACATCAGGGGATGCCCTGCCGCTTCGGCAAGCCACATCACCTGCTGTTGCTTGGTTTCGGCGATGTCGCGCGTGTAAACGCCGCACAAGCCCTTGCCATGATGGTGGACTTCCAGCATAACGTTCACCGCCTTGCCCTCGGGCAGCCTAAAAACGTCTTGCAGCACCTCCACCACAAAATCCATCGGCGTGTAATGGTCGTTTAACAGAAAAACGCCGTATTTTTTCGGCGGCGCAAGTCGGGTTTTTTGCGATTGGTGTGTGGTTTGCGATAGGCTCATAGGAATTTTCTGTTGTATTTTTTGTTATTTTAATGAAAAAGTTTGCCTTTGCCTAAACAAAACTTGACGATATTCGTTAAAGTGAGTAAAACGTCAAACGGCATTTGGTGTGCGTTCAGAACCGTTCTCTGCAAAGAATTGCTTTTAAACTTGCTCCAACTGCTTTTTGTTTAATATTTTTAGTAAGAGAGTAGCATTTTATGGCAACTGGTACAGTTAAATGGTTTAACGACGCTAAAGGCTTTGGTTTCATCACTCCTGACGAAGGCGGCGAAGATTTGTTCGCACACTTCTCGGCAATCAACATGGAAGGCTTTAAAACATTGAAAGAAGGTCAAAAAGTTTCTTTTGATGTAACCACCGGCCCCAAAGGCAAACAGGCCGCTAATATCCAAGGCGCGTAATCGCGTTTGACCAGATTAACCAAATCGCACAAAGCGGATAACTCGGATTGGGTTGTCTGCTTTTTTGTTTGGGTGCCGGTTTCAGGCTGCCTATGCGTTTGCACAACGGGGTTAGGCAACCTGAAAACGTGCTTTGCCGATTTAAGCTATAATTCTATTTTTCAACGGTATTTTGATTCGCATGACTGTTAAACGTTTTTTGATTGTGCCGGCGGTTTTGCTGCTGCTGGCAATCGGGTATGCCGCTTTGCTGTTTGCGCCGAAAAATAACGGCATGCCTTACCGCTTGGTGGTGGAAAAGGGGCAAGGCATGGCGGCGGTGGGACGCAAATTGGCAGCGGAAGATAAGATTTACAGCCGCTATGTGTTGGTGTCGGCGGCATACGCGCTGGGCGTGCACGACAAGCTCACCAGCGGCAGCTACCGTTTTGCCGGGCGGGTGTCCAGTTGGCAAATTTTGCAGCATCTGCGCCAAAACAATCCCGATTTGGTTTCGGTGCAGATTGTGGAAGGGATGCGGTTTAGCCAGATGCGCCGCATCGTTAATCAAACGGCGAATATCCGGCACGACACGCGCGCGTTAAGCGATGAGGCGTTGCTGCGGAAAATCGACCCCGATGCCGTGTCTGCCAACCCCGAGGGCTTGTTTTTCCCCGACAGCTACGAGATTGCGGCGGAGAGCAGCGACATTCAGATTTTTCAGGCTGCCTACAAGGCGATGCAGCGCGAGTTGAACAAGGCTTGGGAGGACAAACAGGCTGGTTTGCCGTATCAAAAGCCGTATGATTTGTTGATTATGGCGAGCTTGGTGGAAAAAGAAACGGCGCACGAAGACGACAGGAGCGATGTGGCGGCGGTGTTCCGCAACCGCTTAGCGAAGGGCATGCGCCTGCAAACCGACCCCGCGGTGATTTACGGCATGGGCGCGGCGTATCAGGGCAAGATTCGCAAGGCGGATTTGCAGCGCGACACGCCGTATAACACCTACACGCGCACCGGTTTGCCGCCCACGCCGATTGCGCTGCCCGGCCGCGCGGCGTTGCAAGCGGCGGCCAACCCTGCCGACAGCGATTATCTGTATTTCGTTTCGCGCATGGACGACACGGGGCGCAGCCAGTTCAGCCGCACGCTGGACGAGCATAATGCGGCGGTGCAGAAATATATTTTGAAGAAGAAGTAGGCGATACATCGTTTTCAGGCTGCCTCGGGTGATGGGCAGCCTGAAAATATTGGTTGTCGATTATGCTAAAATCGCGCGTTTTCACACACCACACGATTGAGGATTGAATATGTTGTTTCCGGAACAAGTTAAAGAGCTGATTGCCCAAGTTACCCCTTGCGAATTGATTGAAGTGGAAGGCGACGGGCATCATTTTTTCGCCAAGATTGTCTCGGCTTCGTTTGAAGGCAAAGCGCGGTTGGCGCGCCATCGTTTGATTAAAGATGGGCTGGCGGAAAAGCTGGCGAGCAATGAATTGCACGCGCTGTCGATTACGGTGGCGGCAACGCCTGCGGAGTGGGCGGCGAAACAGCAGTAAGCCAGTAAACATAAAAAGGCAGCCTGAAAACGTGTTAGATGCGTTTTCAGGCTGCCTTTGTTTGCGTTTACGACTTTGGTTTGCTCTCTTCTTGGCGCAAATCAACCAATTCCGTACCCGCCAGCCAGTCATACAAAAACTGTTTGCGCGGGTGAAACAGGGCAAAGCCCCACGGCAATATCCACCAAAACAGCGCGGCGATGGCGGCGTTTTTGCCGTGCCAGCCGATGTGTTGCAAGGCGGCATACGCCAGCAGGGGGGTGAACACCAGCAGCACGCACGCCCACGCAAAGCGCAGAAACAACTGCCGTTTGCTGGGGCGGCTGCCCGCAAGGTTAATCAGCCCGATTTGCCACACGCGCATCGGCAGCGTTTGCCCTTCGCGCTGCCAGTTCAGGCGGAAATATTGCCACCATGCCGCAAGGAACACGAGGCTGGTGAGCAGCGGGATGGCGGCGGCCAGCGCAGGCGCGTTGCGGCTAATCGCGGTGTTGATGATGCCCGCCGCGATGCCTGCGAGTATGGTTACCGAACCAATCAGCAGGCTTTCATACAGCAAGGCGGCGAAGCGGCGTTTGAGCGGGGCGATGGGGCGCATGGGGTGTCCTGTGGGGGTGAGGCAGCCTGAAAATGAGATGGGCGCGGGTTAAGTATGGATTGCCGTCCTACCCTTTTCAGGCTGCCTGATGTGGTTAGGCAGCCTGAAACCTTTGCAAACCTATAAACAAAATGGGAATGGAAAATACTCAAAAATCGTCATTCCTGCATAGGCAGAAATCTTGGTTAAATTTATACAACGCATTGTTTCCGTATAGATTTTTGAATATCAGACAAGATTCACGCCTACGCGGGAACGACGGACTTCTTAATTTTCAGGCTGCCTTTATGGTTTGATTGAGCAGATTAGGCAGCCTGAAAATGGGTTTCAGCGCAAGTAAAATGCCGTTGCACGGCGGCAAGCGCGGCGGCTTGATAACCGCTGGCAAACGGGTCTAACACCGTATCGGCGGGGATTTTGCGCAGCCAAGTAAGCTGGCGTTTGGCGAGCTGGCGCGTGGCGGCCTGCCCTTGTTCAACAAATTGGGCGAGGCTGGTTTCGCCGTCCAAATGCTGCCACGCTTGGCGGTAGCCCACGCAGCGCATGGCGGGCATATCGGGATGCAGCGCGGGGTAGTTTTGCCGCAGTTGGCGCACTTCGTCTAAAAAACCGTGTTCTATCATTTGGTTAAAGCGCTGGTTGATTTGCGCGTGCAACAGGCTGCGGTCGCTGGGAATCAGCGCGAGCGTGTGCAGATGGAGCGGCGCAGCGGCGGTGGCATGGGCGGCAAGGTGTTGGCTCATCGGCTTGCCCGTGAGATGGTAGATTTCCAGCGCGCGTTCAATGCGCTGGCTGTCGTTGGGTTTCAGGCGGGCGGCGGTTTCGGGGTCTAGCCGTTGCAATTCGTTGTATAAAAATGCTAATCCCTGCGTGGCTTTGGTCGCTTGCAGTTGGGTGCGGAGGGCGGGGCTGGCTTCGGGCAGCGCGTTTAAGCCTTGCGTGAGCGCGTGGTAATACATCATGGTGCCGCCGACAATCAGCGGCAGGCGTTGGCGGGCATAGATTTCGCCCACCAAGCGCGTGCAGTCGCGCACAAAATCCGCCGCGCTGTATGCCGCAACGGGGCTGATGATGTCAATCAGATGATGCGGCACGGCGGCCAGCTCAGCGGCGCTGGGCTTGGCGGTGCCGATGTTCATGTCGCGGTACACCAATGCGCTGTCCAGGCTGATGATTTCGCAGGGGAAGCGTTGCGCGATGGCAAGCGCAAGGGCGGTTTTGCCGCTGGCGGTTGCGCCGAGTATGGCGAAGGCTTTGGGCTGGGGCATGGCGGTTGTGGTAAACAAAAGTGGGCGGATTATACGGGCTTTCAGGCTGCCTTGGGGGAGTGGCGCGGACAGCCGATGCCGCTGTTTGAAATAATGTAATGCTATAACAAGAAAAGCGTGTATAATCGCTGCCGTTGTTTTTGCTTAACTCATGTTTACATCATTGCAAGGAGAAATATCATGCGCCAACGCGCAATTAAATCAACCGTTTTGGCTGTTGCTTTAACGTTTTCAGGCTGCCTTTGGGCAGAAGCGTTGCCTGTGGTAACCAGTTTTAGCGTGTTGGGCGATGTTGCCCAGCAAATTGGCGGCGAGCGCGTGCAAGTAACCAGCTTGGTGGGCGCAGACCAGGACGCGCACGCTTATCAGCTATCCAGCGGCGATGTGAAAAAAATTGCGGCGGCAAAATTGGTGCTGCTTAACGGCTTGGGCTTGGAAAGCGGCGAAGTGCTGCGGGCGGTGAAACAAAGCCGCGTGCTGTATGCGGAAGCCACGCAAGGCATCACGCCGCTTAAAGCGGAAGAGGAACACGCGCATCATCACGACCATGACCACGACCACGCAGGGCATCATCACCACGACCACGGCGAGTTTGACCCGCATGTGTGGAACGACCCCGTGCTGATGCAAAAATACGCCGAAAACGTTACCAAAGCCTTGATTAAAGCCGACCCCGCAGGCGCGAGCTATTACCAAGCGCGGTTCAAAGGCTATTCGGCGGAATTGGTGAAACTGGACGGCTATGCGCGCGAGCAGTTCAACGCCATCCCGCGCGACAAACGCAAAGTGCTCACGGGGCATGACGCGTTTAACTACATGGCAAAACGCTACGGCATCACCTTTCTTGCGCCGCAAGGCGTGAGCACCGAGGGCGAGGCTTCGGCAAAAACCGTTGCTGCGATTATCCGCCAGATTAAACAGCAGGGCGTGAAAGCGGTGTTCACCGAAAACATCAAAGACGGGCGCATGGTGCAACGCATCGCGCAGGAAACGGGGGCAAAAGTGGGCGGCGTGTTGTATTCCGACGCGCTTTCCAAAGGCGCACCTGCGAAAACCTATGCCGATATGTTCCGCTACAACGTGAAAACAATGGCAGGGGCGATGAAATAGTTTGCCCCGCGCCAACCCGTTTTTCAGACTGCCTTGTATGATGAATCTGCAAACAAAGAGAACGGTTTAATCCCGCCGTCTGACGGTTAAACCGATAGAGAGAGAATAAAGGCAGCCTGAAAAAACCAAACCTGTATCGCCCATGGGAATACAGGTTTTTTTATCGGCTTAGTCTGTTTTCAGGCTGCCGCAAACTGCAATATCTCGGGCAAAAAGCATTCCAGCAAATCCAGCCGATTGCCGTGGTAATCAAACGTGGAACACCGCGCCAGCAAAAAAGGCTCGGCGCGGGCAAACTGCAAGGGGCTGCGCGTGAGCGGCAGGCAGCCTGAAAACAGCATCTGCCCCAGCGGCGTGGTGCCGCAATCGAGCCATTTGCGCCACGGCGAATCCGGCGCGCACACGCTTTGCGCCTGCACCACCGCCACGCCGTCCAGCAGCAGCGTAACGCGGCGGGCGAACTGCGGTTGCGGCAGCCTGAAAATGCCTTCGCCGCCCTGCGTTTCGCCCAGCGCATCCAGCCGCACGGCAAAATCGCCCCGTTGCGACAACGCCGCCGTGAGCGATTGCGCCGTTGCCAAGCGGCTGTCAACAGGGCTGTCGGGTAAATCGGTGTGCCACATTATCATGCGCGTTACTCGGCTGCGGGCGCGGCGGTATTATCAGGCGCAGGCAGCCTGAAAAACGTCTCGCGATAATATTTCAGCTCTTCGATGCTTTCCAAAATATCGTCCAACGCCTTGTGCGAGCCCTTTTTCACCACGCCTTTATACACGGCGGGATACCAGCGCCGCGCCAATTCTTTCAGCGTGGACACATCCAAATTGCGATAATGGAAAAACGCCTCCAAGCGCGGCATATATTTCACCATAAAGCGGCGGTCTTGGTGGATGGTATTGCCGCACATCGGCGAGGCTTTGGCGGGCAGCCATTCGCCCATAAAATCCAACAGCTTCTGCTCCACCTCGGCTTCGCTATACGGCGAGGCTTTCACCCGCGCGGTTAAGCCCGTGCGAGCGTGCGTGGCGGTGCACCATTCGTCCATGTTGTCCATAATTTCATCGCTTTGATGAATGGCGAACACTTCCGATTGCGCCAGCACGTTCAAATCCTTATCCGTGATAATCATCGCCACTTCGATGATTTTGTCTGTTTCGGGGTTCAGCCCCGTCATTTCCATATCCAGCCAGCAAAGATTGTTTTGGTCTTTCATGGTTGATTCTTTCCGCTACAAAAAACGCGCTATTATACGCCATTCCCTTTTTCAGGCTGCCTATCATGCCCCATCGCCTATCCAACTGGTTCAAAGAATGGTTCAACCCCTATAAACGCTATCAACACCATCGCGCCATGCACGCCATCCGCCTATCGCTTGCCGTGGTGTGCGCCATTCTCATCGCCCATTTGGGCAACATTGAACACGGCGAATGGATTGCCATGACCGTATTCGTGCTGCTCGGCAGCGTGCCCTATCAAGGCGCAATCAACAGCAAAGCCTACGAGCGCATCATCGGCACGCTACTGGGCATGGCCATCGGCATCGCGCTGATTTGGCTGAACCACCACCTGCTGCACAACAGCCCGCTCTACTTCATCGCCATCGCCGTTATCAGCGCCGTCAGCGGCTGGCACACACTCGGCAACTACGGCTATGCTGCCATGCTCGCGGGGCTCACCATGGCGATGCTGCTGGGCAACGTGAGCGACAACTGGCTGCACGCCGGCATCATCCGCGCCGTCAACGTGATAATTGGCGTGTTCATCGTGCTTATCGCATCCGCGCTCATCCCCATCAAATCCATGCTCACATGGCGGTTCCTGCTATCCGACAACCTTGCCACCTGCGCCCACCAATTCTCGCTGATTACCGTCCACAAAGCCCTGCCGCAAGACACCCAAAACGCCCTGTGGCTGGAACAACGCAGCCTGAACGCACGGCTGGTGAAATCGCGCAGCTTGCTCGCTCCCACCGCCCACGAAAGCAAAATCAACCTCGCCCTGCTCGACAGCATCCAGCAAAGCCAGCGCAACATCGTCAGCAGCATCAACCTGATGCTCGCCACCGTGCCCAAGCTGCCCAAAGCGCGGCTCAGCATCGAAGACGAACAGCTGCTCAGCCGCCACTTCGCCACTCTGCAACACGACCTGCACCGCGCCTCCAAGTTGCTCAAAGGCGAATGGCGGCAACCCATCAGCATCCACTTCCCCGAAGAAGAACAAGTCCGCGCCATCGCCGCCAAGCTGCCGTTTGAAACCCAAGGCTTCGTGTGGACCAGCCTCAACATCCGCAGCGAACTCGCCAACCTGCTCGCCCTGCTGCAATCGCAGCGCGACAAATGGCTCACAGCGGCGGAGAAAGCGAAATTGGGGGTGGAGTCATAACCCAATGCGTTTTCAGGCTACCATTAGCAGTTTACAAAATTTTAAACTACTTTAAAATCCGCAGCTTTCCCTCTCCCGAAAGCCCCAAAAAATGTCCGCCCAAACCGAACTCATCGCCAAACTCGGCGAAATCTTCCAAACCGACCGCGCCGATTTAGACTTCGGCATTTACAAAATCCTCGGCAGCCGCGCCAAAGAGATCAACGGCTATTTAAGCCAAACCCTGCCCGCGCAGATCAAATCCGCATTACAAAACAACGAAGAACACGAAAACCGCGTGTACAACCACCTGCTCGCCTTTTTCTCCCGCTATTACGACGCAGGCGACTTTATCAGCCAGCGGCGCTACGGCGGCAAAGACCGCTACGCCATCCCCTACAACGGCGAAGAAGTGATGCTCCACTGGGCAAACAAAGACCAGTATTACACCAAATCCGGCGAAAACTTCAGCAACTACCGCTTTACCCTTTCAGACGGCAAAAGCGTGCAATTCAAATTGGTACAAGCCGACACCGCCAAAGACAACCAAAAAGACAACGACCAAGCCCGCTTGTTTGTGCTGGCCTCGCCCAAAGCCCTAGCCGCCGCAGCGGCGCGCGAGCAAGCCTACGAAGACGACGAACCCGTAGGGTGTGTGGCTGAAAGACACGCACCATCACCCATTACCGTTTCAGACGACCTTCTCACCCTGTCGTTTGAATACAAACCCATGCCCAAAGGCGCGAAACAGGCAGAGCACACCCAAGCCGTAATCGATGCCGTCAACGCCCACCCCGCCGTGCAGCAGCATTGGGCGGAACTGTTTGAACGCGCCCCCACCGACAAACAGCCCAACCGCACCGTATTAAAAAAACACCTCGCCCGCTACACCGCCAAAAACACCGCCGATTACTTTATCCACAAAGACCTCGGCGGCTTCCTGCGCCGCGAGCTGGATTTTTACATCAAAAACGAAATGCTGAATTTAGACGATGCCGAACAAAGCGAAACCGCGCTTGCAGGCAGCCTGAAACTAATCCGCATTTTCCGCGCCGTAGCCAACGACATCACCGCCTTTCTCGCCCAACTGGAAAACTTCCAAAAAAAACTGTGGCTGAAAAAGAAATTTGTGGTCGGCTGCCACTGGCTGATTACCCTCGGGCAAATTCCGCAAGATTTCCACGCCGAAATCCTTGCCAACCCGCGCCAGCTTGACGCGTGGAAAAACCTGTTTGTCTTCAAAGAGTTACCCCCCCCCCCTTTAAAAAAAACAAAAACCCCCCGCGATTTAATTTCATTCGCTGAATCAAACCCTTATCTGGTGGTGGACACATCACTGTTCGACTCCGAATTTCAAACGCGGCTCATCTCCGCCCTTTCAGACGACCACCCGCTCGACGATTTCACAGACGGCACCATTATCCACGCCGACAATTTCCAAGCACTCAATCTGTTGCAGGCACGCTATCGCGAGCAAGTGAAGTGTATTTATATTGACCCGCCGTATAACACAGGCGGCGATGGGTTTATTTATAAAGACAATTACCAGCATTCAAGCTGGGCAAGCCTGATTAACCAAACCATTCCGCTTGCCTATTCCTTGCAGCCGAAAGACGGCTCAATTTTTGCCAGTATTGATGATGACGAACAAACCATTTTGCGCGATGTGATGGCTATCACTTACGGCAAGGCAAATTTCATTAACAATATTATTTGGCAGAAAAAATTCTCTCCTTCCAACGATACCAAATGGCTTTCCGACAATCACGATTTCATTATAAATTTTGCCAAGCATAAAGATACTTGGCGACCTAATCTCTTACCCCGTTCTAAAAAAGCTGAATCATCATATAAAAATCCAGATAACGATTTTCGTGGTGCATGGACAAGCGGCGATATGTCTGTCAAAACTTATTCAGCAGCTAATGACTATCCGATTACCACCCCCACAGGAAATATTATTTATCCGCCCAAAGGTGCTTGCTGGCGTGTATCAAAAGAAAAATTTGCTGAAATGCTTGCGGATAACCGTATTTATTTCAGCAAAAACGGGGATGGCGTTCCTCGTATCAAACGTTTTCTATCCGAAGTCAAAGACGGCGTAACGCCATTAACCCTATGGACTTATGAAGAAGTCGGACACAATCAGGAAGCTAAAAAAGAACTGGTCGGCTTTTTCAATGTAGGCGTGGAAATTTCGGCAGAAGAATTAAGCAAAGCCACACCCAAACCCGTGCGCCTGCTTAACCGCGTTTTGACTGTCGGTTCAGACGACCATTCTCTAATTTTGGATTTCTTCGCAGGCAGTGGTTCAACAGCCCATGCCGTTATTGAAGCCAACCGCAACAGTGGCAAACGCAAATACATCCTTGTAGAACAGGGTGAATATTTCAACACCGTGCTCAAACCGCGCATTCAAAAAGCCGTTTACGCCGCCGAGTGGAAAGACGGCAAGCCCGTGCCCGATAAGGATACAGGCAGCCTGAAAGGCATCGCGCACGCGGTAAAAGTGCTGAAACTGGAAAGCTACGAAGACACGCTCAACAATCTTGTGCTTGCCCGCCCCGCCGACCTGTTCGCGCCAACGTCGTCTGAAAACATGGCGCGCGATTATCTTCTGCACTATATGCTGGACGTGGAAAGCCGAAGTTCGCTGCTCAATACCGATGCGTTCAGACGGCCTTTTAGCTACCAAATGGACATCGCCGCCGATTCCGCTGGCGCAAGCGTGCGCACGCCTGTTGATTTGGTGGAAACATTTAACTATCTCTTGGGTTTGACCGTGGACGCGGTGGACGACAAGCGTTTTTCCGAAAGCTATGTGATGATTGAAGGCTGTCTGAAAAATGAGCACGTGCTGCTGGTATGGCGCGATTGCGGCAAATGGGATTACGACACGCTGCCCAAGCTGCTGGATAAAAAGCAAATCGCAGCGGGCGACAGCGAATACGCGGAAATCTATATCAACGGCGACCACACCCTGCCCACCGTGTTCCAAGACAACGATGCCGACGGCGGTGCCATCCGCAGCCTGAAAATCCGCAGCATTGAAGAAGCGTTTTTGCGGCTGATGTTTGAGGGGGCGTAATCATGGCAAAAACCACTTTTCACGACCATTTAATCTTAAACCGCTATCTGCTGCGCCTGTTTGGCGTGAAAACGCTGCCCGAGCTGCGGCAGAAATTGAATTTGGACAGCGAAGCCTTAATCGGTTTGGCGGAAGACGGGCAGAGCAAGTTTTTACACCAGCTTTTAAGCCCGCTGATTCGCAGCGAAATCAGCGAAGACGATTTGCGCCGCTACGATTTGAATATTGTGCGCCATTGGCAGCAGATTACCGAGCGGCGCAACCGCGACAGCGGGCATGTTTTGGAAATGAAGTATTTTCAGTATTTGTCGCTGCTGTTTGCGGAAATTTATTTAGACCGGTATTTCAACCACAAAGCGGCGTTGCAAACCGCGCTGCAAAACGAGTTTGCCGCTTATGAAAAAGAGTTTGACAAAGCCTCCGCCGTATCTGCGCCGCACGCGCTCGATGATTTGCGCAAGCTGGCGTTTTGGAACGCCACAGGCAGCGGCAAAACGCTGTTAATGCATGTGAATATTTTGCAGTATCGGCATTATCACGGCGGCAGGCTCGACAATATTATTTTGATTACGCCCAATGAGGGTTTGAGCCGCCAGCATTGGGAGGATTTGGAATTGTCGGGCATCAATGCGACTTTGTTTGACAAAAACAGCCGTACCGAAGAACTGGATACGCCTGTTCAGATTATTGAAATCACCAAGCTGGGCGATAAAGACGGCGAGAAAGTCGTTGCAGCAGAAAGTTTCGGCGGCGATAACTTGGTATTGGTAGATGAGGGGCATCGCGGCACGTCAAACGGCACGTTTGACAGCGCGTGGCTGAAACGGCGTAATCAACTTATCGGGCGCGGCTTTTCGTTTGAATATTCGGCAACCTTCGGGCAGGCGGTGGGCAGCTTCGGCAGCAAGGCAAAAAACGAAGTGTTTGACACCTATGCACGCGCGGTGTTGTTTGATTATTCGTATAAATTTTTCTACGCCGACGGCTACGGCAAGGAAAGCCTGATTTTGAACCTGCCCAAAGAGCCGGCGGAATATGCGTCGCAAAAATATTTTACGGCGTGCATGCTTTCGTTTTACCAGCAGCTTTATCTGTATGAAACGGGCAAAGGCCGTCTGAAAGAATGGAATATTGAAAAGCCGCTGTGGGTGTTTGTGGGCAATACGGTGAACAAATCCAGCGGCAAGGAAACCCAAGACGAAAAAATCGAAAAATCCGACATCGCCCAAATCGTGCACTATCTGGCGCATTTTTTAAACCACCGTGCCGAGGCGGAGGGCTGGCTGGCGGAATTTATTGCCAACCGCGCGCAAATGCTGGACACGAAAGACCGCGATATTTTCGACCACCGCTTCACGCCGCTGGCAGAGAGGTTTTCAGACGGCGTTGCCGCGCTTTACGCCGATATGGTGAAACGGCTGTTCAACAGCGATGTGCCGCAGCGTTTGAAACTCACGCATCTGAAAAAATCCGACGGCGAGCTGTCACTCTCCGTGGGCAAAGAGCCGTTCGGCGTGATTAATATCGGCGATACGGCGGCGTTTTTCAAAACGGCGCAGGCGCAAAACGATGCGGATTTTGATACGGCAAGCGACGATTTCGGCAGCGGCCTGTTTGGCGGCATCAATGTTGCAGGCAGCCCGATAAACCTGTTAATCGGTTCGCGCAAATTTGCCGAGGGCTGGTCGAGCTGGCGCGTTTCCACGATGGGTCTGCTCAATTTGGGCAAAAAAGAAGGCAGCCAGATTATTCAGATGTTCGGGCGCGGCGTGCGCCTCAAAGGGCGGGATTTTTCTCTCAAGCGCAGCCTTGCAAACGAACGGCACGATATTTTCAGCCTGCATTTGGACAAGCTGGAAACGCTCAATGTGTTCGGCATCAAAGCCGACTATATGGACAAATTCAAAGCATATCTGCAAGACGAAGGCGTGCAGGCCGGGCAGAATATGCTGACGCTGGATTTCTCCGTGCAAAAAAACCTGCCCGCCGTGAAGCTGAAAACGCTTGCGTTGAAAGACGGCTACAAAGGCAATCAAGTCAAAAGTTTCAAGCGCACCATGCAGCCTGAACTGTATGAAGTGCCAGGGCAGTTTGCGGGTAAAATCAAGGAAATCAAAACGGTGCTTGACCGCTATCCGCGCGTGCAGGCTTTGGCAAGCAAACAAGGCGGCATCCGCGCCGATAAGTTTGTCCGCGACGAGTGCACCATCAGCCCGCATCTTCTGCCGTGGTTTGACTGGGACAAAATCTACCGCGAACTTGCCCGATACAAGCACCGCGAGGGCTGGTACAACCTGCGGCTGGACAAAGGCCGTCTGAAAGCATTTGTGGAAGAGAATACGGGCTGGTACACGCTGTATATCCCGAAATCGGAAATGGCGGCAAACAGCTTTGACGCGGTAGCCAAACAACAGGATTTGCTGCTGGATTTGCTCAAAGGCTACACCAAACGGTTTTACGAAACGCTCAAAGGCGCATACGAGGGGCAGTATTACGAAATGCGCGAAGTGCAGGAAACAGACGGCTCGTTTTTTGACAGCTATCGGTTTCAGTTTGCCGACAACGAAATGGGCAGATTCTACGAAGGCCGTCTGAAAGAGCTGCAAGAGCTGTTTGCCAAAGGCAGCCTGAAAGCCGCGCTGAATATTCCGCATATCCAAGCGATTTGTTTTGACCCGCATTTGTATGCGCCGCTGATGGTGTTGCGCCGCAGTCATGATGAGGAACATTTCCCCGTGAAAATGCAGCCTTTGGTGTTGCAGGAAGAAAGCGAGCAGCGTTTTATTGAAGATTTGCAGGCAGCGGCGCAAGAGGGCAGCCTGAAAACGTGGACAGACGGCAAAGATTTGTATCTGCTGCGTAATGCGGCAAACAAAAGCAAAGGCTTGGGCTTTGCGCTGGCAGGCAATTTCTATCCCGACTTTCTGCTGTGGCTGGTCTGCCCCGAAAGCGGCAGGCAATGGCTGTCGTTTATCGACCCCAAAGGCATCCGCCAAATGGATTTCCATGATCCGAAATTCGGTTTGCACAATGAAGTGAAGCAATTGGAAGGCAGCCTGAAAGACGGCACATTGAGCCTGTCGGCGTTTATATTGTCGGTAACGGGTTACGGCGATTTGATTAACGCCCCGCCGCGCGGGAAGCTGGCAGAGAAAAATATTCTGTTTATGGACGACAAAGGCTACCTGAAAACCATGTTTGACAAAATTCTCGCGTAAAACCCCAAAGGCAGCCTGAAAACCACCCGTAGGGTGTGGCTTGCCACGCACCATTGGACTTTGCCGGATGGTGCGTGAACAAGTTCACACACCCTACGACATCCGCCGCCCGCAGAGTGCAGCGCAAGACACGTACCAAACCAACCTGCCCTATTTGCAAAAATCTTGGAAAAAACCGCATGAACACCACGCCCCACCAAGCCAAATACTTCGCCCACGCGCTATCCTGCATGAGCCGCAACAACGACGCGGGCGATTTGACCAATGCGCTGATGAGTGCGCAAGTGGATTTGAATCCGCACCAAATCGAAGCCGCCCTCTTTGCCCTGAAAAATCCGCTGCATGAGGGCGTGATGCTTGCCGATGAAGTAGGCTTGGGCAAAACGGTGGAGGCAGGTTTGGTGCTTTGCCAGCTTTGGGCGGAAAGAAAACGGCGGCTGCTCGTGGTATGCCCGTCGTCCCTGCGCAAACAATGGCAGGAAGAATTGCGCGAAAAATTTGCCCTGCCCTCATACATTGCCGAAAGAAGGCCGTCTGAAGACCTTTCAGACGGCGTGTGGATTGTGTCTTATCAGTTTGCCGCCAAGTTTGCCGACACCTTGCAGCTAAAAGGCTGGGACTGCGTGGTTTTGGACGAAGCGCACAAGCTGCGTAACGCCCACAAGGAAAACAACAAAACCGGCAAGGCACTTTTGCGGGCGTTTGCCGGCTGCAAAAAACTCTTGCTCACCGCCACGCCGCTGCAAAATTCGCTGATGGAGCTGTATGGCTTGTCGCAGTTTCTCGACCCGTATCTGTTCGGCAGCCAAAAGCAGTTTCAGCGCGATTTTGTGCGCCAAAACAATACCGCCGATTTGCAGGAGCGGCTAGCGGGCTTTGTCTGCCGCACTTTGCGCCGCGATGTGGAAGAATACGTTTCCTACACGCGCCGCCATGCCATTACCCAAAAGTTTGAGCCTACCGACGAAGAGCAGGCGTTTTACCAAAACATTTCCGCCTTTTTGCAGCGCGAAGAAAGCTACGCCCTGCCGCGCCGCCAGCGTCATCTGATTGCGCTGATTTTGCGTAAGCTTTTAGCGTCAAGCCCTTATGCCGTATTGGATACGCTGCAAAAAATCCGCGAGCGGCTGCTGGTGTTGCAAAACCATGCTGCCGAAGCCGCCGCGCCGCTTGAATTGTTTGACCGCGAAGACTGGCAAAGCCATGCTGAAGATTGGGAAGAAGACGAAAAAGAATCCGTAGGGTGTGTGGCGCAAGACACGCACCACAGTGAAGCCGAAACCGTCAATGCCGTACAGCTTGCCGAAGAAATCACGCAAATTGACGCGTTTGTCCGGCAAGCAGAACAGCTTTGCCTCGGCACCGACAGCAAAGCCCAAGCCCTGCTCGAAGCACTCAAAACCGGTTTTGCCGAAATGGCCAAACTCGGCGCGGCACAAAAAGCCATCATCTTTACCGAATCCACGCGCACCCAAGAGCATCTTGCCCGCTTTCTTGCCGGCCACGGCTACGCGGGGCAAACCGTCTTGTTCAACGGCAGCAACAGCGATGCCGCCGCCAATGATGCTTATCAAAAATGGCTGCACAACCCCAACAACCAAAGCCGCATCACCGGCGCGGTTTCCGCCGACAAACGCGCCGCACTCATCGACCGTTTCAAATACGACGCGCAGATTATGATTGCCACCGAAGCCGCCGCCGAAGGCGTAAACCTGCAATTTTGCTCGCTGTTGGTGAATTATGATTTGCCGTGGAATCCCAGCGCGTGGAGCAGCGTATCGGCCGCTGCCACTGCTACGGGCAAAAGTTTGACGTGGTGGTGATGAATTTTTTAAACAAGCGCAACGAAGCCGACCGCCGCATTTTGGAGCTACTCACCGAAAAATTCCAACTGTTTGACGGCCTGTTCGGCGCATCCAACGATATTTTGGGACGCGTGGAAAATGCCGACCTTGATTTTGAAAAACGCGTCGCCCGTATTTTCGACACCTGCCGCAGCCCGGAAGAAATCGAAACCGCGTTTAACCATTTGCAAAAAGAATTGGAAGCCGCCATCAACGAGCGCATGGAGCAAACGGCGCAGAAACTGCAAAAATTTTTCGACCAAGACGTGCGCGAACGCCTGAAAATGCGCCATGCCCAAACCAAAGAACAGCTCAGCCAAGCCGAAATCTGGTTTTGGCGGCTGGTGCAATATGTTTTAAAAGAACGCGGCGAGATAAGCGGTACAGGCCGTCTGAACCTTACCCAACCCCGCTGCCCGACATTAAACAAGGCCGGTACAGCTTAAAAACCGACGGAAAAAGTCTGCCGCTGCGCCCCAACACCGCCCTTGGCGAATGGTGCATCAGCCACGCCAAAGCGCAAAGTGCCGATGTTGCCGAAATTGTGTTTGATTACAGCAGCCACAGAGACAAAATCAGCGATATGCAGGCGCGCCACGGACAAAGCGGCTGGCTGCGCTTAGACAAACTCACCGTCAAAAGCGAAGCCGCCGCCACCGAAACGCTGGTTTTTACCGCCTTTACCGACAGCGGCGATACGCTCGATGATGATTTTTGCCGCCACCTGCTCTCGCTTTCAGGCAGCCTGAAAGCCAAAGCTACCCCGCCCGCTCGCCTGAAAACGCTTGCCCAAAACCATCTTGCTCAAGCCCAAGTGCAGTAAAAAGGCATCGCCGACCGCCAAATTCAAGAGGCCAGCATCCGATTGATGCGCTGAGAAGAAGACCAAACCGCCGCGCTGGAAAAAGAAATCGCCGATGCCAAAACGGCAGAAAAACAGGAAAAACGCCGCGCTGCTGCCTTAACCGACAGCGCGGAAATCTTAGCATCGCAACAGCTTCAAGAAAAACTGCACCGCCAAGTGCGCAAACTGCGCCGCACGCTGGAAGAGCGCGAAGAAGCCATCGCCCAAGAGCGGCAACGGCTGACCGATAATATCAAAGCCAAAATGAAGCAGCAGAGTTCAAACGAATGTCTGCTGGCAATCCGTTGGCAGATTGTTTGAAGCCATTGTAAAAGCAGCCTGAAAACGCTTTTTCCCGTTTTCAGGCTGCCTATTCATGCAAGCATCACGCGATGCTTACTTGTCTTTCACTTCGGTGAAGTCCGCATCCACCACATCATCATCTTTCTTATCCGATGATGCTGCGCTTTCTGCGCTGCCTTTTTCCGCTTCCGCCTGCGCTTGGGCATACACAATCTCGCCTAATTTTTGGCTTGCTTTGCCCAATTCTTCGGCTTTCGCGTCAATATCCGCTTTGTCGTCGCCTTTCACCGCTTCTTCGGCTGCTTTCACCGCCGCTTCAATTTTCTCTTTTTCCGCAGCATCCAGCTTATCGCCGTGTTCTTCCAATGATTTTTTCACAGAATGGATTAACGCTTCTGCTTGGTTGCGGCTTTGCACCAACTCGTGCAGTTTTTTGTCTTCTTCCGCATTCGCCTCGGCATCTTTCACCATGCGTTCGATTTCTTCCTCGCTCAAACCGGAAGAACCTTGAATGGTGATGTTTGCCGCTTTGCCGGTGCCTTTGTCTTTGGCGGAAACGTGCAGGATGCCGTTCGCGTCAATGTCAAAAGTAACTTCGATTTGCGGCATCCCGCGCGGTGCGGGCGCGATGTCGCCCAAGTTAAACTGCCCCAGCGATTTGTTGGCAGAAGCGCGCTCGCGCTCGCCTTGCAACACGTGGATGGTTACCGCAGACTGGTTGTCTTCAGCTGTGGAGAACACTTGCGACGCTTTGGTGGGGATGGTGGTGTTTTTATTGATGAGCTTGGTCATCACACCGCCCATGGTTTCAATCCCCAGCGACAACGGCGTAACGTCCAGCAACAGCACATCGCTGCGCCCGCCGCTCAACACCTCGCCTTGAATCGCCGCACCCACGGCAACCGCTTCATCAGGGTTCACGTCTTTGCGCGGCTCTTTGCCGAAGAAGTCTTTAACCGCTTCCTGCACTTTGGGCATACGGCTTTGACCGCCCACCAAAATCACATCGTCAATATCGCTTGCGCTCAAACCGGCATCTTTCAACGCGGTGCGGCAAGGCTCGATGGAACGCTGAATCAAATCTTCCACCAGGCTTTCAAATTTGGCGCGGGTAATTTTCATCGCCAAGTGTTTTGGACCGGCGGCATCCATGGTGATGTACGGCAGATTGATTTCGGTTTGTTGCCCGCTGGACAATTCGATTTTGGCTTTTTCCGCCGCTTCTTTTAAGCGTTGCAATGCCATCACATCATTTTTCAAATCAATGCCTTGCTCTTTTTTGAACTCGGCGATGATGTAGTCGATAATGCGTTGGTCAAAGTCTTCGCCGCCCAAGAAAGTGTCGCCGTTGGTGGCCAATACTTCAAACTGTTTGTCGCCGTCGATGTTGGCGATTTCAATGATGGAAATATCAAATGTGCCGCCGCCCAAGTCATACACGGCGATTTTGCGGTCTTTGCTGTCGCCTTTGTCCATGCCAAACGCCAATGCGGCGGCAGTCGGCTCGTTGATGATGCGTTTCACGTCCAAACCCGCGATGCGGCCCGCATCTTTGGTGGCTTGGCGTTGGCTGTCGTTAAAATAAGCCGGCACGGTAATCACCGCTTCGGTTACTTTTTCGCCCAAATAGGCTTCGGCTGCCTCTTTCATTTTACGCAGCACTTCGGCGGAAACTTGCGGGGGCGACAGCTCTTTGCTTTGCGCTTCCACCCATGCGTCGCCATTTTTGGCTTTAACGATTTTGAACGGCATGGATTCGATGTCGCGCTGCACTTCTTTGTCTTCGTATTTATGACCAATCAGGCGTTTTACCGCATAGATGGTGTTTTTGGCGTTGGTTACGGCTTGGCGTTTGGCGGGCGCGCCCACCAAGATTTCGCCGCCGTCCAAATAAGCGATGATGGATGGCGTGGTGCGCGCGCCTTCTGCGTTTTCAATCACTTTGGTTGTGCCGCCTTCGGAGATAGCGACGCATGAGTTGGTTGTGCCTAAATCAATACCAATGACTTTTGCCATAATGTTTTGCTCCTTATGCAATAAAAAAATGGTGCGCGGCATTTCAGGCAGCCTGAAAAGATTGCCGCGCCTTGATGGCTTGCTAGATAGGGGGCATTTTTCGGTTTTCAAGAGCGGCGCTGCAAAATTTTCAGGCTGCCTGCTTCACGCAACAAAGGCAGCCTGAAAACGGCAAATTGCGCTACAATTCCCGCAGCCAACACTTTCAGGCTGCCTCAACAAAGGAAAAATCATGGAACAAGAAATCAACATCTGGCAACAAAAATGGGTTATCGGCAACTGGAAAATGAACGGACAGCTCCACAACAACAACAATCTCGTTCACAAACTGCGCCAACTGCCCGCTGCTGCCAATGTGTGCATCGGCATCACGCCGCCCACCGTTTATCTCTTGCAAGTTCACAACGCCGTGCAAATTGTGCTAGACAACAAAATTCACGTTTGCGCCCAAGACGTTAGCCGCTTCCCCGACAAAGGCGCCTACACAGGCGAAGTGTCCGCCGAAATGATGCGCGATGTAGGCGTGGACATTGTGCTCATCGGACACTCCGAACGCAGCCTCTATTTCAACGAAAAAAACGACGTGCAACGCCTTAAAATAGAAAACGTGTTAAACGTAGGCTTGCTGCCCTTGCTGTGCGTAGGCGAAAGCCTGAAAGAGCGCGAAGACGGGCGCGAAAAAGAAGCCGTCGCCTACCAACTCTCCGTGTTCAAAGGGCTTAAAACCCAAAATTTCGCCGTTGCCTACGAACCCGTATGGGCGATTGGCACGGGAAAAGTCGCAACAAAAGAACAAATTGCCGACATGCACGCATTTATTTACGACGAAATCTTGTCATTGTGCGGCAACGATGCTAATATCCGCGTTCTTTATGGCGGCAGCGTAAACGATACCAATGCCGCCGAAATTTTTAGCGTTCCCCATGTTGACGGCGCACTCGTTGGCGGCGCATCGCTTAAATACGATGCCTTTACTGCCATCATCCAAGCCGCGCAAAACACACAATAAACCCAATGGCAGCCTTTAAAACACTTATCCTTGTTATCAACATTTTCTCGTCTATCAGCGTAGTTTGCCTTGTTCTGATGCAACAAGGCAAAGGCGCGGACGCAGGCGCAGGTTTTGGCGGCTCGGGCAGTGCGCAAGGCGTATTTGGTTCAGCAGGCAACGCAAACTTCCTAAGCCGCATGACGGCTTTGTTTGCCACCATTTTTTTTGCATCCAGCCTCGCTTTAAGCTATGTGCACAGCAGCAAACGTGCTACAGGCATTGATTTTAGCGATGTGCAACAAACAACACCTGTTACTGCTTCTGCCCCTGCGGGCGCATCCGTAGCATCGCAACCTGCCTTGCCACAAACTGCAATGCCTGCGGCTGCTAGCCAAGCTACATTGGCAACCGCTGCATCAGCCAGCGAAACTATTTCAGCCAGCACAGCGGCTGTTGCACCTTTGGCAGCCAGCGCAGCAACTGCTAGCGAGCCTGCGAAACCTGCCAGCGAACCCGCTGCAAAACAAGAAACCAGCAAAAAGGCAGAGCCTGCTAAAAGCAAAGCCAAAGCCGATGCCCATAAAAACAACGCCAGCAAAAGCAAAACAGCAAAACCCGCTGGCAAGCAAAACAAAAAGTAAACAGTAAACTTTACGCCGACATGGTGAAATTGGTAGACACGCTATCTTGAGGGGGTAGTGAGCCTAGCTCGTGCGAGTTCAAGTCTCGCTGTCGGCACCAACATAAAAGCAGCTATTTTTAGCTGCTTTTCCTTTATCCATTTTCAGGCTGCCTCATGCCGCCTTTATTAAAAGGACAATTTATGTATTTTGTTGACCGCAGCGCGGTAGTGCTCAAACCCACCGAACATTTCCTCGCATGGCTAAACAACACGCAAGAGGATATGCCCGATTTAACCCTTGCCCAGCTTCGTACAAATTGCAGCGTGTTTTTGATTCCTGTGTTTGACGAGCCAGAAGAGGCGGTGGCGTATTTTGACGAGCGCTATTTGGGCATTTTCAAAGCCGAGTTGGCGGGCTGGACGTTGGACGAATCCACCTATCCGAAAAACTTGGATTTGGAAACGTTTTGGCAGTTTTTTGAGCTGGAAGTGCACGATTCGGTGTTGGATTTGGAAGAAGCCGAGCTGCAAATCACGCCTGTGTTTGACAACATGGCATAGCGGCGATGCAAGCGTTTCGCGCCGATTTTGTGGCTTCGCGCGTGGGGCGTGGCTTGGCTTTGGGCTATGCTGCGCTGCTGGTTGTCGCGGCGTGCGTTTACTTTTCAGGCAGCCTGAAATGGGGTTTGCTGGCGGCGATTGCGGCGTGCGGCGCATGGGCGTGGCGCAAACCGCGTTATGATGTAAAACGCTTGGCGGTGGATAATCAAGGGTTTGCGGCGGTGTTTATCGGCGATGAAGCCTTTGCCGCGCAGCCGATTTCAGGCTGCCTTGCCACGCGCTGGGTGTGTTTTATCCATTGGCAAACGATGGATGCGGCGTTTTGGCAATGCGTGTTTTACGATGCAACGGATGCGGCAACGTTTCGCCAGCTGCGGCTGTGGCTGGAATATGGGCAGCCCACGCGGGCGCAGATTAAACGGCGCACGGGGGTGGCGCTGGGCGTGCGCAAACGGCGCAAGGGGATTTTTTGATGGCGCAAGCCAAGGCAGCCTGAAACAAGGTTCAACGGAGCGAAATATGAAAGACGAGCAGCCTTGCATACTGGTGAGCGCGTGCATTTTGGGCGAAAACTGCAAATTCAATGGCAAAAACAATTACAGCGCACGCGCAGCGGCGTATTTGGCGGGGAAGAAAGTGTTGCCGATTTGCCCCGAAATATTGGCAGGCTTGCCCACGCCGCGCGAACCTGCGGAACTTATCAACGGCAGGGTAACGGAATGCTCGGGGCGCGATGTGCACGAGATTTATCAACATGGGGTGGCGCAAGCCATGGCGGCGATTGGGCAGCGCAAGATTAGCCATGCTGTGTTGCAATCGCGCAGCCCAACCTGCGGTGTAAATTGCGTGTACGATGGCTCGTTTACGGGGAAGCTGGTGGCGGGCAGCGGGCTGTTTGCACAGCGACTGCGCGAGTTGGGGATTGAGGTGGTGGATGTGGAGGATGTGGAGGATGTGTAGCAGAAGCCATTAAAGGCAGCCTGAAAATCATTCGGCAGCCTGAAAACGATAAACCCCGTTTTCAGGCTGCCTTTTTATGCGGCGCAAACAGCGAAATTACGCTTCCACGCCAAAATTGCGTTGCAACAACGCGCAAGTGCGCCGTTCTCTGCCACGACGGCGGCTGCTGGTGCGCGGTGGGATTTTGCTGGCATCCACGGTGGGGATTTCTTGGTAACGGCTGCTGCGTTCGTTGCGGGATGAGGTGCGGCGGTCGTTTTTGTCGCTGCGCTCTTGTGGTTCGCGTTCGCTGCGGCGCGAGGATGAGCGCGGGCTGTTTTCGTTTTTCAGGCTGCCTTCCGCCTGCGCTTGCTCCCAGCGCGGTTCAAAGCCTTCAATGCGCGAAATCGGCAATTCGTTGCCGGTTAGGGCTTTGATGGCTTCGTACATTTTTTGCTCGGTTTCGTCCATCAACGAAATCGCCACGCCGTCCGCGCCTGCGCGTCCTGTGCGCCCGATGCGGTGCACATAATCTTCGGCTTGGGTCGGCATTTCGTAGTTCACCACAAACGGCAACTCGGCAATGTCCAAGCCGCGCGCGGCAACGTCGGTCGCCACCAACACGCGCAGTTCGCCCGATTTGAACTGGTTGAGCACGTCCAACCGCGTTTGCTGCGATTTGTCGCCGTGGATGGCGTTGGCAGATAGCCCGCGGCGCACCAAATCGCGCGAAACTTGGTCGGCGGATTGTTTGGTTTTGCAGAACACGATGACTTGGTTCATGTTCAAATCGACAATCAGCCGCTCCAACAGCTCGCGTTTGCGGTGGCTGTCTATGGAGATAACGTGTTCTTCCACGTTGGCGTTAGTGGTGTTTTGCGCGGCAACTTCCACAATTTGCGGTGCGTTCATAAAGTCTTGCGCCAGCTTGCGGATGGCGGGGGCGAAGGTGGCGGAGAACAGCAGCGTTTGGCGCGGCTTGGGCAGCATTTGCATGATGGTGCGGATGTCGTCGATAAAGCCCATGTCTAGCATGCGGTCGGCTTCGTCCAGCACCACAATTTCTACTTTGCTTAAATTGATGTTTTTTTGTTTAACGTGGTCAAGCAGCCGTCCCACAGTAGCGATGACGATTTCGCAGCCTGCGCGCAAATCGGCGGTTTGCTTGTTCATGTTTACGCCGCCAAACAGCACGGTGTGGCGCAGGGGCATATTTTTGATGTAGTTTTGCGTGTTTTGGTCTATTTGGTCGGCCAGCTCGCGCGTGGGCGTGAGCACCAGCATCCGCACGGGGTGCATGGCGGGCGATGCGCTGGCGTTGGCGTAGCGTTTGAGGCGTTCTAGGCTGGGCAGCATAAAGGCGGCGGTTTTGCCTGTGCCTGTTTGCGCGGCGGCGAGCAAGTCGTGCCCTGCTAGGGCTTTGGGGATGGCGGCGGCTTGGATGGGGGTGGGGGTTTGGTAGTTTTGCGCGGCTAGGGCGGCGGCGATTTCGTGTCCCAAGCCCAGTTCGGTGAATGCGGTCATGGTGGTTCTTTCTTGAATGTGGATTTTCAGGCTGCCTGCCGGTTTGTCGGATTAAAAGGCAGCCTGAAAGCAAAGTGCGTTGCTCCCTGTAAACAGGAATCTTGCGCGATATTCGTCATTTTATATAAAAACAATCTGTTGCTTGATTTTCCCCGGATTCCCGCCTGCGCGGGAATGACAATGGCGGGATAGATTTGGGGGTTTGAAAAGATTTCAGCCTGAAAAATCAGGCGCCATTTTATCAAACATTCGCTGCCTGCTGCGAACGAGCTTGCTGTTTGCGCGCTTTTCTATTGTATTGCCCCATTGTTCGTTTTCAGGCTGCCTTTGCCCGCCCAATTAGGACAGCCTGAAAACGCTTTTTCCACTAAAATCCGCTCTCCCCAATCTGAAACCGCGCCCGTCGCCATGGATTTAATCAAACTCATCTACACCCAACACCGCCGCCCGTTTTTGCAGATGCTCGCGCTCACCACCCTGTCGGGCGCGCTGGGCATCGGCATCCTGTCCTACATCAACCGCCATCTGCTGCAAGGCAGCGGCGGCGGGCTGCTGCCCTTTTTGCTGCTGGTCGCGTTTTACTTTATCGCCGCCAACTACGCCCAAATCCACCTTGCCAAAATCGGGCAAAACTTCGTGTGCCAGATGCAAACCCAGCTCGTCAAACGCATCATGGATTCGCACGAAGAACAAATCCAGCTGATTGGCAAGCCCAAAATCCTCGCCAGCCTCGGCAGCGACATCCGCAGCCTGTCGTTTGCGTTTACACGGCTGCCCGAGCTGGTGCAAGGCGCATTGTTTGTTCTCGCCTGCTGCGCCTATATGCTCGCGCTGTCGCCCAAACTGTTCGCCGTTACCCTGCTGATGATGCTGCTGATGATAGCGGGCACCCATTTTGTCGTACAACGCCACTTCGCCAGCTTCCGCCAAATGCGCCACAGCGAAGACGAAATCCAACGCCACTACGAAACCAGCCTCAACGGCCACAAAGAACTCACCCTCAACCGCTACCGCGCCGAACGCTTCTACCAGCAAGAATTTCTGCCCGCCGCCGCCGAACGCCGCGACACCCACATCCGCGCCGATGCTTACCACGCCCTCGCCCTCAACTGGGGCAACAGCATCATGCTCGCCACCGTCGGCATCATCTACTACCTTGCCAGCTACCACCACTGGGCAAGCAACACCGATGCCGCCGCCCTCACCATGACCCTACTGTTCATGCGCGCCCCGCTTGCCTCCGCCGTTAGCGCATTCCCCCTGCTCGCCCAAAGCAAAGTCGCCCTGCAAGCCCTTGCCGATTTAGGGCTCGCCGACTACGCCACTCCCTTCCACAGCCCTTTCAGGCTGCCTGAAAACTGGCGCACCATCCGCCTGGAAAACATCACCTACGCCTACCCGCAGCAGCAAGGCGGGCAAACCTTTGCGCTGCAACCCGTCAACCTCACCCTACACCGCGGCGAAACCCTGTTTCTCATCGGCGGCAACGGCTCGGGCAAATCCACCCTCTCCATGCTGCTCGCCGGGCTGTACACCCCCGCATCGGGCAAAATTTTTGTGGACGACATCGAAATCACCGCCGAAAACCGCCCCGCCTACCGCCAACTGTTCGCCAGCGTGTTCACCGACTTTCATATCTTTGAACAACTGGTGGACGGCATCGGCGAAGACGCCGCCCAAGCCCAAATCGCCCACTGGCTCGACCATTTGCAACTAGACGAAAAAGTCAAAATAGAACAAAACCGCATCCTCAACAGCAAACTCTCGCAAGGGCAGAAAAAACGGCTCGGCTTACTCGCCGCCGCGCTGGAAAACCGCAGCATCATCATCCTAGACGAATGGGCGGCCGACCAAGACCCGCAGTTCCGCCGTATTTTCTACGAACAGCTGCTGCCGCTGCTCAAACAAAGCGGCAGCACCATATTCGCCATCAGCCACGACGACAAATATTTCCACCACGCCGAGCGGGTTATCTCCATGAAGCAAGGCGTGTTAAGCGAATTGGACAGCGAAACGGCAAGAACGGTGGCGGATGAGCACAGCCGCGCGGGGTGAACGTAGCAATTGACCGCCCTACCCTGCGCTAGGCACGGCGCGATAAAAGGCAGCCTGAAAACGAGAAATCCCGTTTTCAGGCTGCCTCAATGTTTACGCGATGCAGGCATCACAACCCCGCCAACGGGTCGTCAAATTTCTTTTCGGCTTTGGGTTTGGGCGGATGCTGTTTTTGGTAGCCTTTAATGTTGGCGAGCATTTGCTTCATAACGATGCCGTAAAACACGTTCATAAAGAATATTTGGAAATGCCCTGTTTTGCTGTATGCCTGCCCCGACAGGGTAACATCCAGCTGGGTGGGCGGCGCGCCGGCGGCGGGGCAGGTGATATCCAGCGACAGCATAACGGCGCGGTCGTCGTTTTCCGTCATCAGCACCAGTTGGCTGTTGTTTACGCCGACTACTTGGAAAAAATCCACTTCGTCGTCGGCTTTGGGCGCGCGGTCCGGGTTTTTTTCCGCGAAACCGCTGATTGCTTCGGCTTTGAGCAGGCGGGCGACGGCGTTGCGGGCGCGCAGTGCGAGGGCAAATATTTTGGGCGTTTCGGAGGTGAGCGCAACGTAGGCTTCCCATGCGGTGGTGCCGCTGAGCACTTTGCCGTGGGTGCTGTCGATGCAGTCGCATTCCACTTGCGGGGCGATGAGTTGGGCTTGGCTGGGGATATGGACTTGTGCCATGGAAACTCCTTTTCGGGGTGGTGGTCGGATGGGTTTTCAAGCTGCCTTTGGGGCGGCGCGCTTATACGGCGGTGCCTGAGGCGTTGGCGGCGGGTTGGCTGGGGGTTTGCGGCGGCGGTTCGCTGCCTTGCCATTGCCAGTTGCGCTGATATGCGCCGAGCACGGCGTTGGGGTATTTCAGGCTGCCTAAGCTGCCGTTGTAGCGGGCGAGCATGCGCACGAGGTTGCCGTTTTCTAGGTTGCCGTAGTGGCGCAGGATGGTGCAGCCGTAGCGCAGGTTGGTGCGCACGTCAAATAGGTTGTGGCTTTCGTTGCCGATGTAGCGTTGCCAAAAGGGCATCACCTGCATCAGCCCTTTTGCGCCCACGTTGCTGATGGCGTATTGGCGGAAGCGGCTTTCCACTTCGATTAGCCCGAGGATGATTTGCGGGTCTAGCGCGGCGCGGCTGGCTTCGTATTGAATCATCACCAGCAGGCGGCGGCGGTAAAGCTCGCTGTCGATAAAGCGGGCGAGGCGGGCGGACATTTCATTGAGCCAGCGTTGCCCTTCGGCGGGGCGGTCAAACACGAGACGCGGCGGGCTGGCGTTTTCTACGGATTGGCGCATGATGCTGGCGACGTCGTCGGACAGGGTTTCTTCGCGTTGCGCGCCTGCGTGCAAAATGGCGGGGGTGGCGAGGGCGGCGGTGGTGAGCAAAAAGCGGCGGCGGGTTAGGGGCATGGTTTTTTCGGGGTTGGGGGTTGGGGGTTGGGGTTGGTTTGCTGGTTTCAGGCTGCCTTTGGGGCGTGCGCGTCATACTGTTTACAACCATATTGAACAACAATCAGGCAGCCTGAAACGGGAAAAACCGCTTTTCAGGCTGCCTATGCTATGGCTTTCTTGCCAACATATTCACAAATTTAAACTGCACGGGATTGCCGTGTGCATCTTTGGCGTGCATCGCGCCGAGTTCTTCGCGGTAGTCCAGCAATTCCCAGCCTGCGTAGTAGCCGCGCAATTCGTTTTCGCGGAAGGTGAACGAAAACGGCATCGGGCAGGGGTAATCGGGCGTGTCCATCGCGCAGACGATGAGGTTGTAGCCGCCGCTTTGCGTGTGCGCCTGCATATCAGCGATGATGGCGGGCACGCGGTCGCGTTCTAGGAACATAAAGGTTACGGTGGAGACGATAAAGCCATAATCGTGTTGCAGCGCGGCTTGGTTGAGGTCGTATAGCTCGGTGTGCGCGGGAATTTGCTCTTCGGCGGCGATTTGGGCGATGTTGGCCAGACCGTTGGGATTGGTGTCCACGGCGGTTACGTCAAAGCCTTGCAGGGCGAGATACAGCGCGTTGCGCCCCTGCCCTGCGCCCATGTCCAGCGTTTTGCAGGGGGCGACATGGTGCTGCTCCACAGCGCGGACGACTTCGCTGTGGGTGGCGGTTAAGCCGTAGCGCAGGGAGATGTAGTGCGCGGCGGTGGTGTAGTAATCCAGCTGCACGCGCACGTCGTCGCTGGCTTGGGCGAGTTGGTATTCGCTATCGGGCGCAAGCTGCACGCTGGGTTGCTCGGCGCACAGTTCGTGTTCGGCGATGATGTCGTTTTGCGCGGATAGCTCGCGGATTTTCAGGCTGCCTGTGTGCAGCGTGTAGCGCGCCCATGTGTGTTCGGGCACGCGCTGCCCGGCGAACAGTTCGGCGGGCAGGGTAGCTTGGTTCCATTCGGCGGAGGCGTAGGCGATAAGCGGGGCGGATGTGGGTGTTGGAGACATGACGGGAGACGATGTGAACGTTTGTTTAGAAGAGTGAATTATATAGGTTTTTTGCTTGACTGAGAAAGGGGCGCGGGTGGTTTTCAGGCTGCCTTATCGCATTCAAGGCAGCCTGAAAGACTACCTCACCGCCGAAAACACCACCATCAAAATCGGCGCGGCAAGGTTCACGATAAACCCAAAACTAATCGCCACAGGCACAGCCGCCAAGCCGCCCGACTGCTGGATAACAGGCAGGGTGAAATCCAAGCTGGTCGCGCCGCCCACGCCCACCGCCGCGCTGGGAAACCGCCGCATAATCATCGGGATAAACACCAGCGCAAACAATTCGCGCAGCAAATCGTTCAGCAGGGCAACGCTGCCCCACTGCGCCCCATACGCGCTGGTAATGACAATGCCCGAAAGCGAATACCAGCCATAGCCCGACGACATCGCCAAGCCCTGCGCCAACGATATTTCAGGCTGCATCCACGCAAAGAGGCAGCCTGAAACTGCGCAAGAAAGCATAAACACCAGCGCCGTTTGCCAACCGCGCCGATTGAGCAACACTTGGCGCAGCGCAATGCCCGCCCCGCGCAACTGCATTCCCACCACAAAAATCAACAGCATCAGCGCGCCCGTTGCTGCAAAATCAGGCGGCAGCAGCGCAGGCGGCAATAGCTTGCCGATGGCCACGCCCAACGCCACCACTGCCACCTGTTTGATGCCGCCCGTCATGTCCACGTGATGCGTGCCATGCGCCGCCTGCGCACGCTGTTGCCACGGAAACACGCCATCAAACGCGCACAGCATGGCAAGATTGCACACCATCAGCAGCGTAAACAGCAGCGCCACCCGCAGCGCAATATCGTTCAACAGCGACCACAGCCCGCCCACCTGCGCCAAGCCGATGCCGATAAGCAGCAAAATCACATACACCAGCCACACCAGCATGCGGTCCAGCATTTTCAGATACGGCTTGGGCAGGCGGACGGCAAAGCCGACAAACATGGGCGTGAGTACCAGCACAAGCGTTTTGATGCTTTCCATATCCCTTCCTTGCGCAAAAGGGGGCGATTATACTGCTTTGCGCCGCCAACTTGTCGGCAGTCTGAAAACCCCCTATAATCCGCGTTTTTTCTAACTCGGGTTGGTAGCTCAGGGGTTAGAGCAGGGGACTCATAATCCCTTGGTCGTGGGTTCGAACCCCACCCGACCCACCAGATTTTTCAAAGTCTAAACAATCGTTTAGGCTTTTTTCTTTGGCTGACGGATTATTTTCGTGTGCCCAATTTGTGTCTTTTGTGTCTTGGGTAAAAGCCAAATCATTCAGCAAAGCTGCGTGGCGATGCAGATGCTCAGGGGCAAGGTGGGCATACCGTTGCACCATTTCTATGCTTTCCCATCAGCCCATTTCTTGCAGAACATTGAGCGGAATGCCTTTTTGCACCAACCAGCTAGCCCATGTATGCCGCAGGTCGTGCCAACGAAAATCGCTGATGCCTGCGGCAGCTAGGGCGTTGCGCCAAATGCGCGAACTGATACTGTGTAACCGCCGTCCTTTGCTATGGGTGAACACATATTCTTTGTGTTTGCCCATTTGTTTTTGGATAACATTAAGGGCAGTTTGATTGAGCGCAATGCCTATCGCCCTGCCCGATTTGCTTTCACTGGCATCAACCCATGCTACGCCGCGTTGCAAGTCTAGCTGTTGCCAGCGCAGATTGATAACGTTGCTTTGCCGTAATCCTGTGGCAAGACTAAATGTTGCCATGTCTGCCATGTATTCGGGCAACGCAGCGATGAGCCTTTCGGCTTCGGCAGGCGTGAGCCAGCGGATGCGGCGTTTGGGTTCGCGGTATAGGGTAATTTTGGGGGCTTTGTCTATCCATAGCCATTCGTTTGCTGCTTTGTTCAGAATGGCGCGTACCAAAGCCAAATAGCGGTTTTTGGTGGCGTTGGCTTTGCCCTGCATGGTTTTTGCGATACTGTGCATCACCAAATCGCGCGTTAGGTTGTGCAGATAGATACCTTTAAACATGGAAAGTCCGCGCAACCGGCAAATATCGCTTTGGATGCTTTTCTTTTCCTGTTTTTCATGCAGCCAGCGCAAGGCGGCTTCTTCCCATAATCTCGGTGGTTTTTGGTCTAGCTTTTCTTGCTGCCATAAATCGTGTTTCAATTTATCGTGCAGCCTTTGTGCTTCCTGTTTGTTTTGCGTGCCAGTAGATTGTCTAATTCTGCTGCCGCTCGGTGCCCGAATGTCAATGTACCAGACACCGCTTTTTCGTTGATAGATGGGCATTGTTGTCTACTCCTGCTGCGAGCCAATGCCTGCACGGTTTCATTCTCGTTGCTGGCAATCAGTGCGTCAAGATGGATTTTGCGGATGCAATAGCTACGCCCGATTTTGGCGGCAACGAGTTTGCCGCTGCGTATCATTTCGCGCACCGTTTCGGGGTGGCATTTGAGATAGGCAGCGGCTTGGGCGACGTTGTAGGTTTCGCTATTCACTTACGCTTCCTTTCTATCGGCTCACTACGATTACAATCGTCAGCAAAACGCTTTGTACAACAAAACCCAGTAGCAAAAGCGTTTTCAGGCTGCCTGAAAACCGTGTCCAGTGTTGCTGGATATGCTGCTGGGTTTGTTGTTGCAAACGTTGGCTGATTTGGCTGTACAACTTGACTTCGTTTGCTTGCTGTGTCTTGGCGTTGCTGGCAAGAATCTCTTTAATAATTTCCGCTTTGAGCTCTTGCAACTCTTCGCTGGCTTCAATAATCGGCGTGGCGGTTTCGGTTAGGGCAGCCTGAAAATGGGCTATATCGTGTTGGAACTGTGCGATTTGCTGCTTTTGGATGTTTTCCATTACGGTCGCAAACATGGCTTGCATGATTAACATATCGCGGATGGATACATCATGCGGTTCAACTTTCAACCCTGCGCGGTGATAAACCGCCGTGCTGATTTCATCGGCATTCAAGAGTTTCAGCTTCGTGTTAGGTTTTGCATCT
>ERZ773060.88-NODE-88-length-45352-cov-690.769_pt1 | contig 45352 bp, 35 predicted proteins | sample MGYA00580628_ERZ773060 | MGnify/ENA primary metagenome ERZ773060 (study PRJEB29015, sample SAMEA2738019) | human oral metagenome | biome: human oral; feature: human-associated habitat; material: dental | place: China | collected 2045 ... | reverse complement strand
GCGATGAAGTCCTCGGTGGAGGCCATGGCGTACTCGTCGTGGCGCTGCTGGGGCGGGGACTTCATGAAGAAGGACGACGGCGACAGCAGCGGGCCGCCGATGCCGCGGTCCAGGCCGATCCTGGCGGCACGAATGGCGTCGATGACCACACCGGCCGAGTTCGGGGAGTCCCAGACCTCAAGTTTGTACTCCAGGGAGACCGGGGCTCCGCCGAAGTTGCGGCCCTCCAGTCGCACGAAGGCGAACTTGCGGTCGTTCAGCCAGCCCACGTAGTCGGACGGGCCGACGTGGATGTCCCGGGCCTCGAACTCCTTGCCGACGTTCGAGGTGACGGCGCGGGTCTTGGAGATCCTCTTCGAGACCAGCCGCTCGCGCTCCAGCATGTTCTTGAAGTCCATGTTGCCGCCGACGTTCAGCTGGTAGGTGCGGTCGAGAGTGATGCCGCGCTCCTCGAAGAGCCGGGCCAGCACACGGTGGGTGATGGTGGCGCCGATCTGCGACTTGACGTCGTCGCCGATGATGGGCAGGCCCGCGTCGGCGAACCTCTGCGCCCAGGCCGGGTCGGAGGCGATGAAGACCGGCAGGCAGTTGACGAAGGCGCAGCCGGCGTCGATCGCGCACTGGGCGTAGAACTTGTCGGCCTCCTCCGAGCCCACCGGCAGGTAGGAGACGACGACATCGGCCCGTGCGTCCTTGAGGGCGCGGACCACGTCGACCGAAGGCTCGGCGGACTCCGTCACGGTCTCGCGGTAGTACGTGCCGAAGCCGTCGAGGGTGACGCCGCGCTGGACCGCGACCCCGGTCGGGGCGACGTCGGCGATCCGGATGGTGTTGTTCTCGGACGCGTTGATGGCGTCGGCCAGGTCGAGGCCGACCTTGGCGGCGTCGACGTCGAAGGCGGCGACGAACTCTATGTCCGAGACGTGATAGTCGCCGAACCGGACGTGCATGAGGCCGCCCACCGTGCTGGTCGGGTCGGCGTCGGCGTAGTGGGTGACGCCCTGCACCAACGACGATGCGCAATTGCCCACTCCGACGATGGCGACACGAATCCTGCTCATCCGTCCTCCTAGCCGGTCAACGGCGCCCGCTCGGGGCGATGCTCCCGACTCTAGTCGTTGGGCGGCGGGTACATCGTCCCAATCCCGACCCGATTCGCCGCCCCGATCGCGGTCGGGGCCGGTCGCGGCGGGTTCGGGCTGGGCGGCGGGCGTCCGGACCGGCGGGCTCGCCCCGACCGGGGTCGCGGTCCAGCGCGGCGTCACCCTCGACGGCTCCGGCCCCCAGGCGGGAGGGCTCGTTGATGGCCCACATGAGGGTGTGAGTGTCCAGCAGGCAGTCGCTCACGCCCCCTCCCAGGCGTCCAGCTCCTCCTCGGGCAGCTCGTCGAAGAAGCTGTCCGGCAGTCGGTAACCGCCGAATCCGAGTTCGCGCTCACCGGAGTCGGCCGGAACCAGGTGCGCGATAGTCCGCGGTCCCCGGGCGATGGCGATCGTGGAGCCGCGCTCCACCTCCGCCAGCAGCGCGGACAGGTGCGTCTTGGCCTCCTGAACCTTCACCGTTCTCATGCGACCAATGATCCTTCATCTGACTTCGGTTGGTCAACCGCCTTGGTCGACCGCGCGGCGGTCCGGGCCGGACCGATGCGGTGCCGGCGACTCCGGCCCCGCCGCCGGTTCGTCCGCCCGCGTCCGCGGCGGAGCGGGGGCGCCGTCATTCGGGGATGTCGATGGCCTCGCCGTCGGCGAGCAGGGCGGATCGGGCCGCGCCCTCGCCCCGCAGCGAGTCGACCACGCGGCGGGCCACGCTGAGCCCGTCCGCGTTGAGCAGGCCGTCGTGGACGCCGACGACGAGTTCGGGGCGCACGGCGCGCACGTAGCGGATCAGGTCGGCGGCGCGCAGCCACGGGGCGTCGGCGGGGGTGACCAGGGCCGTGAGGCGCCCCGGCGGGGCGGGGTGCTCGTCGCCGGTGACGAGCACCCGCTCGTCGATCAGGTAGGCGCGGTTCTCCGGGCCCGGGATGGTCGGGTGCACCTCGGCATGGCGGCTGCCGGACACCTGGACGGTCAGGGCGCCTATGCGCAGCGTCGCGCCCGCAACCGCCTCGTGCAGGTTGTCGCCGACCGCGCCGCTGGAATCGCCGAGGTCGCCGAATGCATCCCCCGGCATCCAGACGGGGACGCCGCGGCCCAGGGCCTCCTCGACGAGCTCCGGGTCGAAGTGGTCGAAGTGCCGGTGGGTGATGAGCACGGCGTCGATGCCGTCCAGGTCGGGGCGGGGCCCGAACCGGCCCGGGTCGAGCAGGAGCCTCGTGCTCCCGTCGTCGACCGTCAGGCAGGCGTGGTGGATCTTCGTCACTCGGATCGGGGTCGGCACCCCGGCAGGCTACGCCGCCCGGTCCGGGGCGGCGCGGCGCGACGCCGCATTGTCCTCCCGGCGAACCGCCCGGGCGCACCGCCGCGGATGCGGGCCGGGCGCGACCCTTGGGCTCGGGCCGGTCCGCCCGGGGCCGGGTGAATGACGGGGCGCGACGGGATCGGCCCCCGGGCTCAGGCCGGTCCGCCGTTCAGCCGGGCGATGGTGGCGGGCGTGATCGCATAGGCGCCGACGGCGTCGCCCGCCAGGTCCGCGACGGCGCCGGGCCGGACGAGGACGGCGCCGACGGCGGCCAGGGCGGGCACCAGGCCGGGAGGGTCGCGCAGGACCGGGGTGAGGACCTCGCGGCTGCCCCGCAGGGGTCCCCGGCCGCACAGGGCGCGGCCCAGTGCCCCGACGACCGCCCGGCGGGTGCCCCGCGTCTCGGCGGCCCCCAGCGCGAGCGCCATGGTCGAGCGCGTGCGCACCCCCGCCCGGGCGATGAGCGGCGCGCGGGGCAGCGGCCCGCCCGTGGCCAGGGCGATGGTGAGGGACGGCAGGTCGACGCCCGCCGCGGCGGCGTTGCCGGGCTCGGTGGTGCGGGGGTTGCACTCGATGAACAGTCTGCGCCCGCCGCGGTCGGCGAAGTAGTCGCAGGTCAGGCCGCCGTGCCACTCCAGCTCCCGGCCCAGGCGGACGACGGCGTCGACCGCGCCCGGGTCCGCCACCGACAGCCGGGACGCCGCGGACCCGCCCGCGCCCAGGCCGATGCGCTGGGAGCAGGCCGCCGCGATGAGCCGGCCGCGGTCGAACAGGGCGGCGACCTGCCGGTAGGCCCCGGCGGCCGGCGCCTGCACCATGACCTTGACGGGAGCCCTCTCGGGAGTCCTCCCGGTTGCCCCGGCCCGTGCTTCCCCGGGACCGTCTCTTCCGGAATCGTCAGAGGCCCCGGCGGTCCCGATGCCCCCGGCGGTCCCAGCGGTCCCGGCGCCCCCGAGGGCCCGCCAGGCCGAGACCGCCTCGGCGCGGGTGGCGGCGCGGCGGACGCCGCGGCCCGCCGTCGAGTAGGCGGCCTTGACCCACACCGGGTACCCGACCCGGTCCAGGTCCGCCTCGCAGCCCACCTCGTGCCAGGCGGGCTGGGGGATGCCGAGCTCGTCGCACAGGGCCGCGAAGGAGATCTTGGACTGCACCCGCTCGAACGCCCCGGCTCCGGCGACGGCGAGCCGCCCGCGGGCGTGCGGCAGGTACCGCTCGCCCGCGGCCAGCAGCCACGCCTGCTCGTGGGTGGCCAGCAGCGCGGTGCAGCGCCCCGCGGCGAGCAGGGCGTCGAGCGCACGCAGGTAGCCCACGGGGTCGTCCCCGGGGGCCGGGACCGGGCGCACCGCCCGGCACCACCTGCTGAAGGAGGCCAGCGGGCGGCGGGTCGGGGAGGCCACCTCGACGTCGATGCCGCGAGCGCCCAGCACGGCGACGAACTCGCGGGCCGTCAGGCTCGACCCCTCCGACAGCAGCACGCGCTCGCGCGGCGTGCGGGGATTCCGGCGCGTCCGCCCCCGGGGTCGGCCGCTCAGCGCTCGACCCTGCCCGCGATGAAGTCCTCGGTGGAGGCCATGGCGTACTCGTCGTGGCGCTGCTGGGGCGGGGACTTCATGAAGAAGGACGACGGCGACAGCAGCGGGCCGCCGATGCCGCGGTCCAGGCCGATCCTGGCGGCACGAATGGCGTCGATGACCACACCGGCCGAGTTCGGGGAGTCCCAGACCTCAAGTTTGTACTCCAGGGAGACCGGGGCTCCGCCGAAGTTGCGGCCCTCCAGTCGCACGAAGGCGAACTTGCGGTCGTTCAGCCAGCCCACGTAGTCGGACGGGCCGACGTGGATGTCCCGGGCCTCGAACTCCTTGCCGACGTTCGAGGTGACGGCGCGGGTCTTGGAGATCCTCTTCGAGACCAGCCGCTCGCGCTCCAGCATGTTCTTGAAGTCCATGTTGCCGCCGACGTTCAGCTGGTAGGTGCGGTCGAGAGTGATGCCGCGCTCCTCGAAGAGCCGGGCCAGCACACGGTGGGTGATGGTGGCGCCGATCTGCGACTTGACGTCGTCGCCGATGATGGGCAGGCCCGCGTCGGCGAACCTCTGCGCCCAGGCCGGGTCGGAGGCGATGAAGACCGGCAGGCAGTTGACGAAGGCGCAGCCGGCGTCGATCGCGCACTGGGCGTAGAACTTGTCGGCCTCCTCCGAGCCCACCGGCAGGTAGGAGACGACGACATCGGCCCGTGCGTCCTTGAGGGCGCGGACCACGTCGACCGAAGGCTCGGCGGACTCCGTCACGGTCTCGCGGTAGTACGTGCCGAAGCCGTCGAGGGTGACGCCGCGCTGGACCGCGACCCCGGTCGGGGCGACGTCGGCGATCCGGATGGTGTTGTTCTCGGACGCGTTGATGGCGTCGGCCAGGTCGAGGCCGACCTTGGCGGCGTCGACGTCGAAGGCGGCGACGAACTCTATGTCCGAGACGTGATAGTCGCCGAACCGGACGTGCATGAGGCCGCCCACCGTGCTGGTCGGGTCGGCGTCGGCGTAGTGGGTGACGCCCTGCACCAACGACGATGCGCAATTGCCCACTCCGACGATGGCGACACGAATCCTGCTCATCCGTCCTCCTGGCCGGTCACCGGTGACCGCTCGGGGTACCCGTTTCGCGCGATTCTAGCGCCGGCCCACGGGCAGGGCATCCCACCACGGTCCGAGAATCGGCCCGGCCCGATGGGATCGTGCGGTCGCGCCTCCGCGCCCTTCCCCGGCGGCGGACGATGCGGGGACGGCCCGCTCAGTCCCCGGACCACCTGCGGGGCAGCCCCGGGAGGGGCACGAACCACAGTCTCAGGGACGAGGGGCCCATCAGGGAGAGGCCCGCGAGATCATCGGGGATCAGTCGTCTCGGCCGGTAGCAGCCCCTCGTCTCGCGCAGCGCCCGGCGGGGGCGGTTCGCCCACCACCAGTCCGGGACGGTGCCCGGCCGCCCCCTGCGGGGGGCCGGCATGACCCGCTGCGGCGAGTAGAGCTGCCTGGCCGCGGGCTCGGCCTGCTCCCGGGCGGCCAGGTCGCGGACCCCTCCCGGCCCCCATGCGCGCAGACGCCTCTTCCCGGAGGCCGTCTTCCCGGGGGTCGTGGCATCGCCCGTCCCCGAGGCCGCCGCCCGCGCGGGATGGGACCCGGCCGACTCATGCCCCGCGTGCCGCGCACCGTCCGTCTCCGGCCCGTCGACGTCGCCGGGACCCTCCGGCTGCGGCTCCTCGCCACGACCATTCACCGCGCACATTCCCACCAGACTCCTGTCGAAACCCACCGAACAGATTACGGCGCCCGGAGCCCCGGGAGCGGTATCCGGATCGGGGGGTCGCGGAGTCCGTCGCGCAGTTCCCGGGCGGGCCCGTCAGCCCGCCGTCCCGGCGTCCCGCCGCTCGGCCCGGCGCCCGAGGTCCTCGCCCTCGATGGCGGCGGCAATGAGCTCGGGAAGGCGTCCGGCGTGCAGCCGCGGGCGCGCCCATCCCCGCCAGCTCGGCGGCCGCCTCGTGGTCGGAGTGTGCGGCGCCGGCGAGCGCGATCGCCGCACTCGACGCCTCCCGGCTCCATCGAAGAGCCCCGTCAAGGCTATTGTCGGCTCATGCCAACCGGTCATCGCCCCGGCGCCGAGCAGGTCTGGCCGACGCGTTCTGCACGGATCCGGAGCGGGGCGCATGAACCGGGGCCGGAGCCGTCCTCCGCCCGTCCAGGCGGGGCCGGGCACGACTACTGGAACCACAACGTCGCCTACCACCGATGGATCATCGATGCGGTGGCGCGGCACGGCCGCTGCCGTGTGCTCGACGTGGGCTGCGGCGAGGGGCTCCTGCTGCAGCACCTCGCTCCCCTGGTCGCGAGCGCCACCGGCGTCGAGAAGGACGAGATCTCGGTCGGTCGGGCCCGGGCCCGTCTGGCCGGCGAGGCGAACACGCTCCTCGTGCACTGCGACTTCGAGCAGTTCGTCCCGGATGAGGACGGTTACGATCTCATCACCTTCGTGGCGAGCCTGCACCACATGGACCCGCGCGCCGCCCTGACCCGCGCGGCACGGCTGCTCAGGCCCGGCGGCGAGCTGCTGGTGGTCGGTCTGACCGCCAACCGGAGCCCACTCGACTGGGCCTTCAGCGCCCTCACGCTGCCCGTCGCCAGGTTCGGCTCGCTCGTGCACCACGAGACCCGCGACATCGGCGTGCCCGTCGCCGGGGCCCGGGAGGACCTGCGGGAGATCCGCCGGATCGCCCGGGAGGTCCTGCCCGGCGCACGGATCAGGCGGGGCCTCTACTACCGCTATCTGCTGCGCTGGACCGGGCCCGCCGGATGATCCGCCCCCGGGCCCGCCCGCCGGCGCCCGTGCGGGGAGCGGGGGGACGGGCCTGAGCAAGGTGGCGACGGACGTGAAGCGGCGCCGGACGCGAGCGCCGCGGCACCCGGGGCGGCTCCGGGCATGCGTCCGGCGGAGAGAAGTCCCCGGCGATCCCCAGGGCACGGGCCGGCCTGATTCGCACACGCGCCAGTATGACGCCTACAACCGGGTTCCCCCGGACACGGGCCAGCCACTGCGGGCTGCCGACCCCGCGGCCCCTGGCACGAACCTCTGGGCGGTTCTCGGCGAGGAGCCCGGCAGCGACGGCTACTCCTCCAGATGCGCGAAGCCGACCGAGCGGTCCCCGGTGGGCAGCAGATCCTGGTTGGCGGTGAGCGTCATGACGGCCCGGCTCGGCAGTTGCTCGGGATGGCCGGGCACCGCGTCGAGCACCCAGTCGTCGTCCGACTGGACGGTCAGATCGCGCGGGGCCACGTCGACGACGTAGGTGTGGCTGGCCCGGCAGACCTGCACGACGATCTCGTCGCCCACGTCGAGCGAGAGCAGGCCGGCGAAGGGCCGGCCGTAGCCCGCCCGATAGCCGGCGACGGCGAAGTTGCCCGTCCGACCCGGCTCGGCGCTCGCGGGGTACCAGCCGACGGCTCCGCGCAGCGACTGGCCCCCGACGCCCTTGCGGATCGGCACCTCGACGCCCAGTGAGTCGATGGACAGCGAGCCGACGACCTCGCCGTCGGCGGCCTCGCCGATCGTCCTGTCGGTGCAACCGTTCCGGTAGTCGGCGAGTGCAGCGGCTTGGCGCGGGCGGGCCCAGACATTGGAGCCCCAGCCGATCCACACGGCGCCTGCGGCGACGGCCACGACGACCAGGACGAGAGCGGCGATCACCCAGAACCGCCATGCCCGCTTCCCCCTCCGGCTCTTCCGAGGAGCGGGCTGCTCGGGCGCGGACTGCCCGGACGGGTATCCGGGCTCGGCCCGCCCGGATGCAGTCTCGAACCATTCCCGCCCCGGGCTGACCGGTTCGAGCCCAGCCTCACCGGGCTCGGGTTCGGGCCGTTCTCGCTGGGATTCACGCTCATGCCGCTCGGGCCGGGGCCGCTCCTCCGGGGATTCGGCCTGCTCGGCCCCGAGCTCCTCCTGACCGGATCCGTCCTGCCCCCGCTCGAGTTCGGGCTGCTCGGGCTCGGGCGCGGGCTTCTCCTGGCCCGCCCCGGGCTCGGGCCGCTCGGGCGTGGACTCGTCCTGCCCCTGACCCGCCTCGGGCTGTCCGGGCTCGTCCTGACCGGACGCGAAGTCAGACCGTTCCTGCTCGGGCTCGGCCTGAACCGACTCGCCCCCCGCACCCTCGCCCTGCCCGGACTGCTCAGAACCGGACTGCTCAGAAGCAGAACCAGACCGCTCCTGCTCAAGAGCGTCCTGCCCGGACTCGGGCTGCTCCTGACCCGCCTCGGGCTGTCCGGCCTCGTCCCGCTCGGACACGGAGTCAGACCGCTCCTGCTCAAGACCGTCCTGCCCAGATTCGCCTTCGTCCTGTTCGGGCTCGGGCTGAGCCGACTCGCCCTCCACGCCCTCGCCCTGCCCGGACCGCTCAGACGCAGAACCAGACCGCTCCTGCTCGAGAGCATCCTGCCCGGACTCGTCCTGCTCCTGACCCGCCTCGGGCTGTCCGGCCTCGTCCCGCTCGGACACGGAGTCAGACCGCTCCTGCTCAAGACCGTCCTGCCCAGATTCGCCTTCGTCCTGTTCGGGCTCGGGCTGAGCCGACTCGCCCTCCACGCCCTCGCCCTGCCCGGACCGCTCAGACGCAGAACCAGACCGCTCCTGCTCGAGAGCATCCTGCCCGGACTCGTCCTGCTCCTGACCCGCCTCGGGCTGTCCGGCCTCGTCCCGCTCGGACACGGAGTCAGACCGCTCCTGCTCAAGACCGTCCTGCCCGAGCTCATCCGCCAGGGACCCGTCCTGCTCGGACTCGACATGCTCGGGCTCGGGCTCGGACTGCTCGGGTTCTGGTTCAGGCCGATCCTGCCCGGAATCGGTCTCGGGCTGCTCGGGCTCGTCCTGCTCGCGCCCGCTCTGCTCGTGGTCGGCCATGACCCCAAGCTTAGGCTGAACGCCCCGGCAGCGGCGGGCCGCCGGGCCACCGCTCGGCCGCCCGCCCAGCCGCAGCCCCGACGGACGGGAGAAGTCTCGGAACGAGCGCTGACGAACGGAAACCGCAGAATTCGGCGCCTCCAGCGGTCGCAGGATCAGAAGCCCACCTCAGGACCAGGGACCCCGCAGGGCCCGCCGCCGAGGCGGTCACGAGCAGACGGTCACGAGAAGTGCGTCCTCGCGTCGTCGGGCACCGGGCTCGGCACGGGTGCCGCGTCGTCGAAGGGCTCGGCGCGCCCGCGCCACCGCCGCAGCCGCTCGCCGTGGATCCAGCGGTACGGGAAGACGGCCGAGCCGCTCCTGCGGACGAGGCCGTCCATCGGCAGGGGCCGGTTCGAGGCGAGCACGACGAGGTTTCCCATGCGCCTCCCCTTGAGGATGGCTGGTTCGGAGCTGAGGGCGAGTTCCCCGAAGCGTACCGCCGCCCCGGCCAGCACAGTGCAGGTCCAGCCGAACGGCCTGACGTCGGTGATGTTGAGCGCGACGACGCCGTCGGGGGCCAGCACGCGGGCGTACTCGGCGAAGGCCTGCGCGGTGACGAGCTCGCCGGGCACCGACAACTCGGCGAAGGCGTCGACGATGATGACCCGCGCGTAGTCCGCGCGCATGGCGCCCAGCCCGGTGCGGCCGTCCTGGGGGCGCACCTTGATGCCCGAGCGCGGCGGCAGCGGCAGCCTGGCGCGCACCTCGGCGGTCAGCTCTGCATCGGGCTCCAGGACGATCTGCGGCGAGGTCGGCCGGGTGTGCGCGACGTAGCGGGCCAGCGTCATCCCCGCGCCGCCCACGTGGACGACGCGGAAGCGCTCACCGGCCGGCGCCCAGAGGTCGAGGAGCTCGCAGATGCGCTCCATGTAGGGGAACTCGACGTGCGCGGGGTCGGCCGGGTCGACGAAGGAGTGCTCCACCCCGGAACCGGCGACGACGAAGGCGCCGGGCACGTAGCGGTCGGGCACGACGTGGAGGGCGGAGCCACCCTCTGACCGGTCGGTCATCGCATCCCCCTTCCCGCTCGCGCCCCGGCCGGCGGAGCGTCGGATGCCTGTGCGCACCGGGGCACCGCCGGTGGTCGCGCTCCGATCACCGGGGCCCGGCCAGGCTACGCCCCGACGGCATCCGACGTTCGCGGCACTGGCGACGGAGCCCCCCCGGCTGGCACGATGGGCCCGAGGCGCCGCAGGGCGCTCCGCACTCGTCAACGAAGGGAAGCATCATGGCTCTGGACGACTTCGCGAGGAAGGCCGAGGACGCGCTCCACGGCGACAAGGCCGAGCAGGTCAGCGACAGCATCATCGACAAGGCCCGGGAGGCCGCGAAGAAGGTCACCGGCGGCGGATTCGACGAGAAGATCGACGAGGCCGCGGACAAGGCCGACAAGGCGATCGGCGACGAGTGATCGTGTGAGGGGGAGGGGCCGCGCCCGGCGGGGTGCGGCCCCTCCCTCATTCCCCCGGCTTCCCCCGACGCGGCGTCGACTCCGAGACGGTGTCGGCGCAGGAGCAGCCCTCGGATGCGCGGCCCCGCACCCGCCGCGGCGCCTGGCACCGTTCATCGTCCCGGCCACGTCTCGGGACGGCACGCGCCGTCCCCGTCCCCGGCGATGTGATGTGAGGTGGACGCTCGGCACGTTTCCCCATGGGCCGTCCCGCACCCGGCGGACGCCGAGACGGGCCCGGCGGGATCATGCGGGTCCTGCGCCGTACGCCCCCTCGGCGCCCGGCGGACGCAGGGGCGGGGCGCCCACCGGTCGGTGGGCGCCCCGCCTCATCCCACAGGGGACGCGTAACAGGAGGGACCGCGCATCAGCCCTCCTGCGAGCCCTCGCCGGTCGTCTCGGCGATGCGCAGGCCGGTGCCGGCCCCGTCCTCGTCGAAGCGGACCGTCTGCCCGTCGGTGACCGCCCCGGACAGCATGGCGCGGGCCAGCTGGTCCTCGATGGTGGTCTGCATGAGCCGGCGCAGCGGACGGGCGCCGTAGACCGGGTCGTAGCCGGTGGACGCGAGCCAGTTGCGGGCCGCGTCGGTGGTCTCGACCGTGATGCGGCGCTCGGCCAGGCGCCTGTTGAGCCGGTCGAGGTTGATCCCGACGATGCGGTCGAGGTCGTCTCGGCTCAGCGCGTCGAAGAGGACCATCTCGTCGAGCCGGTTGAGGAACTCGGGGCGGAAGGCCTCGTGCACGACGGCCATGACCCGCTCGCGGCGCTCCTGCTCGCTGAGCGCCGGATCGGCCATGTACTGCGAGCCGAGATTGCTCGTGAGGATGAGGATGACGTTGCGGAAGTCCACCGTGCGGCCCTGGCCGTCGGTGAGGCGGCCGTCGTCGAGCACCTGGAGGAGGATGTTGAAGACGTCCGGATGGGCCTTCTCGATCTCGTCGAGCAGCACCACCGAGTACGGGCGGCGCCGCACAGCCTCGGTGAGCTGGCCGCCCTCCTCGTAGCCGACGTAGCCGGGCGGGGCGCCGACCAGGCGCGAGACGGTGTGCTTCTCCATGTACTCGCTCATGTCGATGCGCACCATGGCCGTCTCGTCGTCGAAGAGGAACTCGGCCAGCGCCTTGGCCAACTCGGTCTTGCCGACGCCGGTGGGTCCGAGGAACATGAACGAGCCGGTCGGTCGGTTCGGGTCGGAGATGCCGGCGCGGGCGCGCCGCACGGCGTCGGAGACGGCCTGCACGGCCTTCTTCTGGCCGACCAGGCGGGCGGCCAGACGGTTCTCCATGTCGAGCAGCTTGGCGCTCTCGCCCTCGAGCATCTTGCCGACGGGGATGCCCGTCCACGCCGAGACGACCTCGGCGATGTCCTCGCTCGTGACCTCCTCGGAGACCATCGAGGTGCGCTGGCCGTCCTCCTCGGCCGCGGTGGCCTCGTCGAGCTGCTTCTCGAGGGCGGGGATCTCGCCGTAGAGGATCTGGCTGGCGCGGGCCAGGTCGCCGTCGCGCGTGCAGCGCTCGGCGTCGGTGCGCAGGGCGTCGATCCGGGTCTTCAGCTCGCCGACCCGGTTGAGCCCCTCCTTCTCGGCGGCCCAGCGGGCCTCCAGACCGCGCAGCTCCTCCTCGACGTCGGCCAGCTCCTGGCTCAGGTGGGCCAGGCGGGCCTTCGACGCGGGGTCGTCCTCCTTCTCGACGGCGAACTGCTCCATCGTGAGGCGGTCGACCTGGCGGCGCAGGTTGTCGATCTCCTCGGGGCTCGAGTCGATCTCCATGCGCAGCCGGCTGGCGGCCTCGTCGACGAGGTCGATGGCCTTGTCGGGAAGCTGGCGGCCGGTGATGTAGCGGTTCGACAGCTGAGCGGCGGCGACGAGCGCCGAATCGGTGATGCGCACCTTGTGGTGGGCCTCGTAGCGCTCGCGCAGGCCGCGCAGGATCGCGACGGAGTCCTCGACGGTGGGCTCGCCGACGTAGACCTGCTGGAAGCGGCGCTCCAGGGCCGGGTCCTTCTCGATGTGCTCGCGGTACTCGTCGAGCGTCGTGGCGCCGATGAGGCGCAGCTGACCGCGGGCGAGCATCGGCTTGAGCATGTTCGAGGCGTCCATGGAGCCCTCGGAGGCGCCGGCGCCGACGACCGTGTGGAGCTCGTCGATGAAGGTGATGATCTGGCCCTCGGCCTCCTGGATCTCCTTGAGGACGGCCTTGAGGCGCTCCTCGAACTCGCCGCGGTACTTGGCGCCGGCGACCATCGAGGACAGGTCGAGCGAGACGAGGCGGCGCCCGCGCAGCGAGTCGGGCACGTCGCCCTTGACGATGCGCTGGGCCAGGCCCTCGACGACGGCGGTCTTGCCGACGCCGGGCTCGCCGATGAGCACCGGGTTGTTCTTGGTGCGGCGGCTCAGCACCTGGGCGACGCGGCGGATCTCCTGGTCGCGGCCGATGACCGGGTCGAGCTTGCCGTCGGAGGCCTCCCTGGTGAGGTCGACGGAGTACTTGTCGAGCGCGCTCTCGCCTCCCTCGGCCTCGGGGCTCGTGATGCGCCGTTCGCCCCGGCCGTCGTTGAAGGCCTTCTCCAGGCCGTCGGCGCTCACGCCGGCGCCGGTGAGGATGGTCTGGGCCTCGCCGGGCACGGAGGCGAGGGCGATGAGCAGGTGCTCGGTGCTCACGTACTGGTCGCCCATCCGGTCGGCGCGGTTCTCGGCGTCGGCCATGACGCGCGCGAACGAGCCCGACAGCTGGGGCTGCGAGACGGACGAGCCGCTCGTGCTGGGGAGCCTCTTGACGGCGCGCTGGGCCTCGGCGTCGATGCGCGCCGGGTCGGCGCCGACGCCGGTCAGCAGCGGGCCGACGGAGTTCTCGGGCACCATGAGCATGGCATGCAGCAGGTGCACCGGCTCGGCGGTGGGGTTGCCCTCGGTGAGGGCCAGCCGCACGGCGGTGGTGACCGCGTCGCGGCTCATGGTGGGCAGTTTCTCGGTGTCCATGAGTCCTTCTTCCAGGGGCATTGACTGAGTTGAGTCTACTTCACTCAACCTTCGCCGGGGGTGCTCTATTCCTTCCGGGGCGTCCGATTCCACGGGATCGGGCGTCCCCTCCTCGCACGTGGGATGATGTGACCCGCTGGCACCGCGACGACCTCGCCGGCCGCGTCCCCTCCTCGCGCGTGGGATGCGCGTGGGATGATGGCGCAGTCCGTTCCCGGCTCCTCGACCCCTGGAGGCTCATCAATGGTGCAGCCCGGCACGGCCCCCGGGACGCCCCCGGCCGGCGGGCCGGCGCGTCTTCGTCTGCTCGACGAGCCGCCCTCCTGCGACGGGCGCCCGCTCACCGGGCGCGCTGCGGCGCTCGTCCACGCCCTCGCCCTGGCCGAGGGCTCCCCCGTGGGCCAGGACGAGCTCGTCGAGGAGCTGTGGCCCGACGTCCCGCCCGGACACCCGCACCAGTCGCTGCAGACCGTCGTCTCGCGCGCCAGGGCCCTGCTCGGCACCGACGCGGTGGCACGACGCGGCGCGGGCTACGCGCTCGCCCTGGCCCCGGACGACGTCGACCAGGCCCGTCTGCTGTCGCGGGCCGGGCGGGCCGTCGCCGCGCTCGAGGCGCGGGACCCGGCGGCCGCGGTGGCGCTCACACGAGCCCTGCCCGCGGTCCCCGACGCGGCCGACGACATCGGCTCGCCGCGCGGGGCCGTGCTCGCCAGGGCGCGCACCGCCCTGGCGGACTGCCTCCGCGCCCGGGCCCTCGGCCTCGACGCCCTCGGCCGCTACGGGGAGGCCGCGCCCCTCCTGCGCGAGCTCGCGGCGGAGCACCCCGGCGACGAGGCGCTCCTGGCGGCCCTCGTGCGCTGCGAGGCCTGGACCGGCTCCCCCGCCGCTGCGCTGGAGCGCTACGAGAGCCATCGGCGCCTGCTCGACGAGCGCGGGGCCGTCCCGGGCCCCCTGCTCAGGGCGGCCCACGAGGCGGCCCTGGCCGCGGAGAACCCCGTGAGGCAGGGGCTGCGGCCGCGCACCGGGCCGCTCCAGGGACGTGAAGCCGATGTGCGCGCGGTCGCCGACGCGGTGGCGGGCCGCCGTCTCGTGACGATCACGGGTCCGGGCGGAGTCGGCAAGACGAGCCTCGCCCAGGAGGTGGCCTCGCGCTCGTTCTTCCCGGTGGTGAGGGTCCTCACCATGACGGCGCTCGCCCCGGGGCCCGCTGAGCCGTCCGGGGCCCGGTCCGGTGCGGACCGGGCCGATGCGGCCCGGCGCCTCGCGCAGGGGATGCTCGGCGCGATGAACCAGCGCCCCCGGGCCGGCGAGGACCCCCGCGCCGCCCTCGCACGGGCCGTGGCGGCCCCGGGCACCTTCCTCGTGCTCGACGACTGCGAACAGCTCGTCGACCCCCTGGCCGACCTCATCGGGCCGCTCCTGCAGGCCCGGCCGGGCCTGCACGTCCTCGTCACGTCCCGGCGGGTGCTGGACCTGGCCGCCGAGCACGTCCACCGGCTCGCCCCGCTGACCGTCGAGGCCTCGAAGGCGCTCTTCCGGGAGCGGGCACTCGCCGCGCGCCCCCACCAGGAGCTCGACGACGCGGACCTGAACAGACTGCTGCCCGCCCTGGAGGGCATACCGCTGGCCATCGAGCTGGCCGCCGCGCGCACGCGGATCATGTCGGTCGGCCAGGTCGCCGACCGGCTCGTCGGGAGTCTCACGGGTCCGGGCGGCCCCCGGGACCTGCCCGAGCGCCAGCGCACGCTCACGGCCGTCATCGAGTGGTCCCTGCGCCTCCTGTCCGAGGAGCAGCGCCGGGCCCTGTCCCGCTGCGCCCTCCTCGGGGACGGGTTCACGCTGGACACGGCGGAGGCGGTGCTGGGTCCCGAGGCGGCCGTCCTCGTCGACGCCCTCGTCGCCCACTCCCTCCTGGACGTCGACACGGCCGAGCCGCCGCGACTGCACATGCTCGCCTCGATGCGCGAATTCGTGCTCGACGCGCTCCGCGGCGACCCGGACGAGGCGCCGGCCCGGGACGCGGTGCGCGGATGGGCGCTCGGTCTCGCCGAGAGGGTCCTCGCCCCGGCACGGGCGGACGGCGAGGTCCCAGGGGGAGACGGGCCCGCCGAGCTCCTCCTGGCCGAGGAGGCGAGCCTCGTGCTCCAGCTCGGCCGCGCCGCCGGCGACGACGGGAGCCCGCCGGCGTGGGAGGACGCCCTCGTGCTCGGGGCGGCGCTACTGGCCTGCTGGTCGTCGAGCTGGTGCTACAGCCAGGTCGCCACGTGGATTCCCCGTCTCCTCGGGCCGGCGGCCACGCCCGCGCCGGACATGCGCGGCAACACCGCCCGGATGCTCATCCTCCACCGCGCCACGACGAACGCCTGGCTCCTGGGGCCGCTGCCCGAGTCGGTGCGCTCGCGCATCCCCGAGGCCTTCGCCGGCGAGGGCGCCTGGCTGGCGGGCATCCGCCGTTTCGTGCGCACTCCCCCGGACGAATGGCCGGCGCTCGCCGAGGACGAGGACCCGTGGACCGCCTGGGCGGCCGGCTGCCGCGTCGTCATGGACCTGGAGAACCGCGGCGAGCTCGCCGCGGCCCTGGCCCTCAACCGCTCCCTGCTCGCCCGGATGCGGGCCGACGGGCTGCCGGGCGGGCAGCTCCTCGAGCTGGAGCTCGACGGCCTGCGCCTCGTGCTCGAGACGGGCGACTACGCGGCGGCGCACCACGAGTGCACCCGGCTCCTCGACGAGGTCGGGAGCACGGCCCTGCGGGGCATCCACGTCGAGGCGCTGCGGCTCCAGCGCGCGTGCTGCGAGGTCTACCTCGACCCGAGCCCGGAGAGGGCCGATGCGCTCCTGGCCAGCGGCTCCCGCCTGCGGGTCCCCGGCATGGCGGCCTTCGTGACGGCCTTCCTCAGCGGCGAGATGGAGCTGCTGCGCGGCCGGCCGCGCGAGGCTGCCCTCACCCCCAGGGCCTTCCTCGAGCGCATCGGGGCCGATCCGGCCATCCCGGCGGCCAGCCCGTGGGAGGTCTACGGCATCGCGACCTGCCTGGTCCTCGACTGCGAGCTCGACGAGCGGACGGCGGCCGAGCTCGAGGCCCCGGCGATGCGGCGCCGCGGCCTGCGCGCGCTGGGGCGGATCCTCCAGGACCCCGCCGCCAGCCGGTTCGACCTGCCGACGACGTCGGCGCTGGCCTGCGCGGTGGGGCTGTCCTGCGCCCTGGCCGGGCCGCCGGGCGAGGTGGCCGGGGCGCAGCTGCTGGCCGTCGCCCTGGCCTGCGGGCCGAACCAGACCTCGCGGCTGCTCTCGCGGCCCGAGCTGGAGCGCCGGGCGGGCCGGATCGACCCCCGGGCCCGGGAGCGGGGCCGGCGCCGGGCCGGCCGGGTGCCCCGCGAGGGGCTCGTCGACGAGATGCGGCGCCTGAGCGGCGAGCTCGTCGGCCTGCTCTGAGCCCGGTGCCCGCCGGCCGCGACCGGCACCCCCCGTCAGACCCGCCCCGTCGACCCCCGGCATCAGCGCCGGCATTCGACGCCACATGCCCGCCGGACCCCATCAGATCCGCCCTCGTCGACCCGCCAGAGCCCATCGGGCGCCCGCCCGCGGCCGCCCGATGCGGCCCAGCCGCGCCGACGGGGCGGGCGCGACGGAGCCCTCCTCGGCCGCTCGAGGGGGAGGACCCGGTTCCCGGGCCCCGCGCACCGGACGCCTCGCCCCCGGCGCCTCCCGTTCACGCGCCGCTCATGACGCGCTCGGCCTCTGGTAGCGCCGCACGGTGAGGGGCGCCGCGACGACCACGATGACGAGGCAGCCCAGCACGGCCCACCGCAGGTCACCGGCGGTCCCCGTCCCGGCCGTCCCGTCCAGGGCGTAGCGCAGGGCGCTCACCGTGTAGGAGACCGGATTGTGCTCGGCGAAGACCTTCAGCCAGTGCGGCAGGGTGGCGATGGGCACCATCGCATTGGACAGATAGCACAGGGGGAACAGGAGGATCGTGTTGAAGCTCGTGACCGCCTGCGTCGACGGGAAGAGCGTGCCCAGCAGGAGGAAGAGCCACGAGATCGCCCAGGCGCAGCCCGTGGCCAGGACGACCGCGCCGAGGCCGCCCCACCAGCCGCCGCCCGGCCGGTAGCCCATGACGACGCCGGTGACGAGGGTCAGGGCGCTGCACACGCCGTAGCGCAGCAGATCGGTCGTCATCGGGCCGAGCAGCGGGGCCAGCCGCGACATCGGCATGGCGCGGAAGCGGTCGAAGACCCCCTTGTCCATGTCCTCGCGCAGGTCGACCCCCACGCTCTGGCAGGTGGTGAGCACATTGGTCATGATCAGCCCGGGCACGAGGATGGGCAGGTAGCTCCGCACGTCGCCGCTGATCGCGCCGCCGAGCAGCTCGCCGAACATGACGGTGAACAGGACCGGCTGGATGAGGACGTCGAAGAACTCCGCCGGGGTGCGCAGCATCGTGAGCCACGAGCGCCACGCCATGGCGGCGGTGTCGGACGCCAGGCGGGACTCGGCGAAGCGGCGGGCTCGCGGGCGGCGGGTGCGGGTGGTCAGCAGGCCGGACGGGGGCCGGACGATGGTGCTCATGCGATCTCCTCGGTGTCGGTGTCGGTGTCGGTGTCGGCGGCGGGCGCGTCGTGGGCGTCCGGGGCGGGGTCGTGGCGGGTCAGGGCGAGGAAGACCGAGTCGAGGCTGGGCCGGTCGACGGAGACGGACACGGGGGCGAGGCCCTCCTCGCGCAGGGCCACGAGCACGTCCGTCGCCGCCGCGGAGGCGTCCTCGGGCAGGGGGACGTGCACCCTGCCGGCGGTGCGACTGGCCGGGGCGTCCTCCCCCGTGAGCGCGGTGATGATCCGGACCGCCCGCTCCTCGTCGGCGGGGGCGGGGAACGTGAGGACGAGCGTGGAGGAGCCCACTGCGTCCTTGAGCTCGTCGGCGGTCCCCTCGGCGATCATGCGCCCGTGATCGATGATGCCGATCCGGTCGGCCAGGCGGTCGGCCTCCTCGAGGTACTGGGTGGTGAGCAGGACCGTGGCGCCCCGGGCGACGAGGCCCTCGACGACGTCCCACATCTGCTCGCGGGTGCGCGGGTCCAGCCCCGTGGTCGGCTCGTCCAGGAAGATCAGGGGCGGCGCGGCGACGAGGGAGATCGCCAGGTCGAGGCGACGGCGCATCCCGCCCGAGTAGCCGTGGACCTGCTTGCCGGCGGCGTCGGCGAGGGCGAAGGCCGCCAGGAGCTCGTCGGCCCGGGTGCGGCAGTCGCGGCCCGACAGCCCGGTGAGTCGGGCGAACAGGCGCAGATTCTCGGCGCCGGTGAGGTTCTCGTCGACGCTCGCGTACTGGCCCGCGACGCCGATGACGCTGCGCACCCGATGGGGCTCGCGAAGCAGGTCGTGCCCCATGACGCTCGCCTCGCCCGCGGTGGGGCGCAGCAGCGTGGTGAGCATCCTCACCACGGTGGACTTGCCCGCGCCGTTGGGCCCCAGGAGCCCGTAGACGGTGCCCTCGGGCACCCTCAGGTCGAGGCCGTCGACGGCGATGAAGGACCCGAAGCGGCGCCGCAGGCCTCGGGCCTCGATCGCCAGGGGGGCGGGATCGTGCGGGGAGTCGTCCGGAACCGTGCCCCTGGACTGCGTGATCGGTGTTGTCGTGCTCATGACCTCCACACTGGCCGGCACCGCTTTCACGGCGCTTTCACCCCGCTTCCACCGGGCGCGGGCCCGGGCCGGGGAGCCCCACCGGGACGATGCCGGTCAGCGCTTCGGCCTCCTCGGGCGCGGGCCCGGATTCCGCCTCCTCGGCGCCGAGATCTGCTCGGCCGCCCCGCCCGCGGGTCCGGGCCGGGGAGCGGCCGTGGAGGAGCGGCCCGGTCGCCAGTACGCTGACTCTGACGGGGCGCGCTGAATCGGGCGGAGCGCCGTCGCCGCGTGGAAGGAGCACCGATGAGCGACACGGCACCGGGGAGCACCGCATCAGTCGCCACCGGTCCGCCGGCCGGGGCGCCCGCGCTGGTGGACGTCGGCTGGCTCGCCGAGCACCTGGACGAACCGGATCTGGTGGTGCTCGACGCCACGATGGGCCCGGCGCCGTCCTCGCCGCGCATCCGCGGCGCCCGATGGTTCGACCACGACGTCGCCATGGCCGCACCGGGCTCGGGGCTCCCCCACACCCTGCCCTCCATCAGCCGCTTCCAGGAGCAGGTGCGCCGCCTGGGGGTCGACGAGGCCAGTCGCGTCATCGTCTACGACGGCGCCGGGATCTTCTCCTCGCCGCGGGCGCGGTGGATGCTGCGCCGGGCCGGCCACCGGCGGGTCAGCGTCCTCGACGGCGGCCTGCCCGCCTGGTTGGACGCCGGCGGCCCCACCGAATCCTGGCCCGCCGGAGCCGATCCCCACGAGGGGCCCGAACCGGGCGACTTCACGGCGAGCGGCTCCTTCGAGCCGGCCGTCGTGCCGATGGAGGAGCTGGCGGGGCTGCTGGCCGGTCCGGGCTTCGTCGTCGTCGACGCCCGCTCCCACGAGCGCTTCACCGGAGCGGTGCCCGAGCCGCGCCCCGGCCTGCGGGCCGGGCACATGCCCGGCGCCGTCAACGTGCCCTTCACCGAGCTGCTCGTGGACGGGCGCACCATGCGCGGGCCCGCCGAGCTGCGTGCGATCCTCGACAGGGCGGTCCCGGCGGGCACCCGGCCCATCGCCTCCTGCGGCTCCGGGGTGACGGCGACCGTCGTCCTGCTGGCCCTGGAACTGGTCGGCCGTGACGACGGGCTGCTCTACGACGGCTCCTGGTCCCAGTGGGGCGGCTCCGACGGCGGCGAGGTCGTCACGGGCGAGACCTGAGGAGCCGCGCCGGGGCGGGCACCGCCCCGGCGCCGTCGGTCACGAGCGGCCCCTGACAGATCCCATGGATCGATCCGAGCCGCGCCGAGTCATCGGACCGACCGGTTTCGCGTCCCGAATGCGTCCGTGAGCGCTCACCCGCGGACTGCGCACGAACAGACGCCCACAACAGCGGTTCAGGAACGAAAACCGGCGCCGAGGCGCCCTTCTCCCGGTCCGGGCGGCGGGCTGCCGGGACCGCCCTCCCCCGATGGCTGCGACCCCACCGCCCCGCACCGGGACGGCGAGGGGGCCGGCGGAGCTTGCGCCCTGCCGGCCCCCTCGCCGAGGATGATGCGGTTCAGGCGGTGACCACCGCCGAGGCGTCCTGCCCCGCGACCGCCTCCTTCCTGCGCCAAGCGATGCCCTTGAGCAGGGTGACGAGCAGCCCGGCGACGACGGCGCCGACGGCGATCGCCAGGACGAAGGCCCAGAAGCGGTCGATGGCGAAGAACACGAAGATGCCGCCGTGCGGGGCCTTCGAGGCGGCGCCGAGCGCCATCGACAGCGCACCGGTGACGGCGCCGCCGGCCATCATCGAGGGGATGACGCGCAGCGGATCAGCGGCCGCGAACGGGATGGCGCCCTCGGAGATGAACGAGGCGCCGAGCAGCCAGGCCGCCGTGCCGTTCTCGCGCTCGGCCGCCGTGTAGTACTTCGGACGCAGGGCCGTCGACAGGGCCATGGCCAGCGGCGGCACCATGCCGGCGGCCATCGTCGCGGCCATGACCTTCATCGAGCCGATGTTGACCACGTTGAGGTTCGTCGTGGCGAACAGGTAGGCGGCCTTGTTGACAGGCCCGCCCAGGTCGAAGCACATCATGAGGCCGAGGATGATACCCAGGATGACCGCCGAGGCCCCGCTCATGCCCGACAGCCCGTCGTTCATGGCGGTGGTCAGCCAGGCCAGCGGGCGCCCGAGGACGACGTACATGAGGCCGCCGGCCACGAACGAGCCGACGAGCGGGATGATCACCACCGGCATGAGCCCGCGCAGCCAGCGCGGCGGGTTGAGAGTGGTGAACCAGTAGGCGACGAGACCGCCGACCAGGCCGCCGACGATGGCGCCGATGAAGCCCGCTCCGGTGAGCGAGGCGACGGCGCCGGCGACGAAGCCGGGCGCGATGCCGGGGCGCTCGGCCAGGCCGAAACCGATGTAGCCGGCCAGAGCCGGCAGCAGGAAGCCGAAGGCCGCCTGGCCGATGGCGAAGAGCACGGCGCCGATGTAGGTCATGACCGGTGAGCCGCCCAGGGCGTGGCCGGTGGCGTCCGGCAGGTTCGCGAGGCTGTTGCCGAGCGCGATGTTCAGGCCGAGGGCCTGGTTGCCGTCCTTGACACCGAGCTCGTAGCCGCCGAACAGGAAACCCAGCGCGATGAGCAGGCCGCCGGCCGCGACGAAGGGGATCATGTACGAGACGCCGGTCATGAGGGCCTGCTGGATGCGCTTGCCCCAGCCGAGCTGCGACTTCTCCTCCTCGGCGTCGGCGCCGACCGCCTCGGCGGCGTGCACCCGGTGGGCGTGCGGGTCGTCGATGGCGGCGACGGCCTCGGCGACCATGGCGTCGGGCTCGTTGACGGCCCGTTTGACGCCGGACTCGATGACGGGCAGCCCGGCGAAGCGGCTGCGGCCCTTGACGCCCACATCGGTGGCGAAGATGACGGCGTCGGCCGCCTTGATGACCTCCGGCGGCAGGGGCTCGTAGCCCGAGGACCCCTGGGGCTCGGCCTGCAGGTCGACGCCGGCCTTTCTCGCCGCCGCGGTGAGGTAGTCAGCGGCCATGTAGGTGTGGGCGATGCCGGTGGGGCACGCGGTGACGGCGACGATGCGCGCCGTCGAGGAGCCGGGGGCCTTCTCCGCCGGGGAGGAGGCCCCGGGGGCCGGCGCGGGTGCCGCGGCACGGGCCGGCGGTTCGACGACGTCGCGCACCAGAGTGACGATCGCGTCGGCGTCGGGGGCCTCGCGCAGCGCCTGGACGAAGTCCTCGTGCACCATCGCACGGGCCAGTTTCGTGAGCAGCTTCATGTGCTCCTCGCCGCCGTCGGTGCCGGCCGCGATGAGGAAGATGATGTCGGCCGGGCCGTCCTTGCCGCCGAAGTCGACGGGGCGCGAGAGCCTGGCGAAGCCGAGCGAGGACCTCGTGACGGCCTCCGAGCGGCAGTGCGGGATGGCGAAGCGTCCGGGCATGCCGGTGGGGAACTTCTCCTCGCGGGCCAGCGCGTCGCGCGTCAGCCCCGCGGCATCGGCCCGGCCGGCCCCGCCGATGATGCCGGCGAGGGCGGTGATGACCTCGGTCTTTGTCGAGCCGAGATCGACGTCGAGGGCGACGATCTCCGGCACGATGATGGATTCGGACATGAACGATTCTCCTAACCAGGGTGCGACCGACGGACGAACCGGATCGGGGCGCACCCACAGGGATCGGGTGCGGTCTGGACACGCCGCGCGGCGGCGGCTGACGGTGTCGCCGGAGGGGCGGCGATGCGGCGGGCGGCGCCGCTCCTCCGGCGGGGCCGCGGGTCAGACGGCGGTGACGCGAACCTGCACGCGCGCCGCCAGTTCGGGGTCGGGAATGGTGGATCCGGGCAGACCGGCAGCGGCCGTGCCCCAGGCGACGGCCCTCGCCAGGGCCGCGTCATCGTCGGCGTCGGCGGCCAGCCCGATGAGCAGGCCCGCCAGCGAGGAGTCCCCCGCGCCGACGGTCGACCGCACCTCGATGGGTGCGGCGAGCCCGTGCCAGGCGCCGTCCGCGGTGACGAGCAGGGCGCCCGCACCGCCGAGCGTCACCATGACGCGCTCGATGCCCTTGGCGACGAGGCCGCGGGCGTTCTCGAGGACGACGCCGAAGTCGCCGTGCGAGGCGGCCTCCTCCATGGCGTCGCCGTCCCCACCGCAGATCCGGGCGAGCTCGGTGGAGTTGGGCTTGATGAGGTCGGGGGCCGCCTGGGGCAGCGCACCGGCCAGGGCGGCGAGCGGGGCGTCGGAGGTGTCGACGGCGATCCGCGCGCCGCTCGCGCGCAGGGCGGCGACCATCCGCGCGTACCAGTCGACGGGCAGGCCCGGCGGCAGGGAGCCGCTCATGACGATCCAGTCGGCGCCGACGGCGGCCTCGCCGACGGCGGCCTCGAGGCCGGCGCGCTCGTCCGCGTCGAGCCCGGCGCCGGGCTCGTTGAACTTCGTCGTCGTGCCGTCGGGCTCGGTGACCGTCAGGTTCGTGCGCACCGGGTGGGCGACGGGCACGCTGAGGTGGTCGATGCCGGCGGCGGCCATGCCCGTGAGCAGCGGGTCGTGCTCGGGCGCGGGGACGACCGCCCGGGTCGGCACGCCGGCGTTGCGGAGGGCCCGGGAGATGTTGACGCCCTTGCCCGCCGCGACGACCGAGATGTCGGACAGGCGGTGCACCTGGCCGCGGACGATGGGGGACGCCAGGGCGGCGGAGCGGTCGAGGCTGGGGTTGGCGGTGACGGTGACGATCATGCGCAGACCACCTTCAGGTCCTTGTTCCGGATGACTTCGAGTTGACGCTGCGGGATGCCGGTGTCGGTGACGAGGACGTCGACGTCGTCGAGGGCGGCGAAGCGCACCGTGGACTCGGCGCCGATCTTGCGGGCGTCGGCGAGCACGACGACGGTGCGGGCCGCGCCGATCATGGCGGTCTTGGTGGCCGCCTCGTCCATGTCGGGCGTCGACAGGCCGTGCTCGACGGACAGGGCGTTGGTGCCCATGAAGGCCACGTCGACGCGAAGCCGCTCGAACTCGGCGGCGTTGCCGACGGTGGCGGACGTCGTGCCGCGCAACCGCCCGCCGATGAGGCGCACCTCGCAGCTGGTGCGCGCGCCGACGAGCGCGGCGATGGGGGCCGAGTTCGTGAAGACGACGTGGTGCGAGCCGGCGGGCAGGCGGGCGGCCAGCCGCCCCACCGAGGAGCCGGCGTCGAGCAGGATGGTGCCGCCGTCGGCCGGCAGCTCGTCGACCGCCCGGGCGGCCATGCGCTCCTTCTCCTCGACGGCCGAGGCGTCACGGGTGTCGAGCGGCGCGTCGCCCAGCTGGTCGAAACCAGCGGGGATCGCGCCGCCGTGGACGCGCCGCAGCAGGGACCGGGCGGCGAGCTGGTCGAGGTCGCGGCGGATCGTCTCGGGGACGACGCCGAGCTGCGCGGAGGCCTCGGCCACCGAGACGCGGCCGCTCTGGCGCGCATGCTCGACGAGCCACCTGTGGCGCTCCTGCGGGTACATGGCCCACCTCCCGTCATTGGGATCATCGCCGGTGCGGGGCCGGGGCGCCCGCACCGAGGGACACGCATCGGCCCGCCTCGGGGAGCGACTACGCCCGTGGCCGCAGCCCCGTGGACGACGACCCGGCATCCCCGCCGGCCCCGACGAACCGAATGTTACTATGCGTTGGATTCTAGTGCCTGGTTCGAGAGAAAGCCAGCCTTTTTCCGACATGAACTCACTAATCCCAACACAGGGGCTCCGAGATGGGCACTCCGGCTCCGGCACCGACCCGTTGCCTCGTTGGTCGCCCCGTTCGCACGACGCGAGCCGGCCCGGGGCATCACCGCCCGTCGTCATGCCCGGCCCCCGCGCGCAGCGGACCGAATCGGACATGCCGCCGGTCAGGCCGCCTATCGCGGACCGGCCCCCGCGCGCAGCGGGCCCCGGGCCTCGCGCCGACCATCGTCCCCGGGCCCCGTTCGCGCGCGGCGAGGCGGGCGCCGTCCTCCGCCTCCGGGGTCCGGCCGCGCCGGGACGTAGGATCGAACGGTCCGCAGCGCAGTGGCCCGGCCGCCGCGCCGGTCCCGCCGCCCACGGGCACCCCGGAACCGACCAGTCAGGGCCAGGATGATCGACTTTCTCGCCGCACACCCGCTCGTCACCATCATGGGCGTCCTCGCCCTCGGGGCGCTGCTCGGCCAGATCAGGTTCGGTCCGCTGCGCTTCGGCGCGGCCGGCGCGCTCTTCGTCGGCCTGCTCGTCGGCATGCTCGACCCCCGGCTCGGCGAGGGCATGACGCTCGTGAGGCAGCTCGGCGTCGTCCTGTTCTGCTACACGGTCGGCCTGTCGGCCGGCTCGACCTTCCTGTCGGACCTGAGGCGCCAGTGGGCGCTCATGGTGGCGAGCATCGGCGCCCTCGTCGTCATGGCGGCCACGGGGCTCGCCGCGGGCCGGGCCCTCGGCCTGACACCCGCCCACGTCAGCGGGCTGTTCGCCGGCGTGCTCACCTCGCCGGCCATCGACGCCGCCCAGCAGACCACCGGCAACTCCCCCGACACGCTCTTCGCCTACGCCGTCTCGTACCCGACCGGCGTCGTCGTCGCCATGGTCGTCGTCGCCGTGGTCGCCACGCGGCGCTGGCCGGGCCGGCGCGACAACGTCTCGATGGCCGAGGCCGGCATCAAGGCCGTGAGCACCAGGGTCACCCGCGACGCGCGGATCGAGGAGATCCCCGGCTGGCCGTCGAGGATCCGCATGAGCTATCTGCTGCGCGACGGCCAGATGCGCGTCATGAGCCGCACGGACGAGCTGCACGCCGGCGACGAGGTGCTCGTCGTGGGCATGCCGGCCGACGTCAACGCCGCGGTCGGCTTCCTCGGCTACCGCACCCGGCACGTGCTCACCGAGAACCGCCGCGATGTCGACTTCCGCCGCTTCGTCGTCTCGAACCCGCGCCTGGCCGGGCGCGCCCTGGGCGACCTGGACGTGCGCGAGCAGTGCGACGGCATCGTCACCCGGGTGCGCCGCGGCGACCTGGAGATGCTCGCCACCGACGACCTCGTCCTGCAGCCCGGCGACCGGGTGCTGGCCGTCGTGCCCCGCGGGCGTCTCGGCGACGCGCAGGACTTCTTCGGCGACTCCGAGGCGGGCGTCTCGCAGGTGGACGCGCTGACCCTCGGCATGGGCATCGCCCTCGGCATGCTCGCCGGCGCCGTCGCGGTGCCGCTGCCCGGCGGTCTGCGCTTCAGCCTCGGCGCCGCGGCGGGCCCCCTCGTCGTCGGCATGGTCCTCGGCGCCCTGCACCGCACCGGGCCCTTCCGCTGGGACCTCCCCCATGCGACGAACCGGATCCTGCGCCAGCTCGGCCTCATGATCTTCCTCGCCTGCGTCGGCCTGGCCACCGGCCCGGCCTTCTCGTCGAAGCTGCTCACGTGGGACTGCCTGCGGATCGTGCTCGTCTCGGCCGGCTCGCTGGCCCTCGGCGGCGCCGGGCTGCTGCTCGCCGCGCGCCGCCTCGGCCTGTCGGCGCAGCGGGCCACCGGCGGCTTCGCGGGCTTCGTCGGCCAGCCCGCGGTGCTCGGCTACGCGAACTCGCTCGTCAACGACGAGCGCATCGACTCGGCCTACGGGGCGCTCTTCGCGCTGGGCACGGTGGTCAAGATCCTCCTCGTGCAGCTCATCGCGCTGGCGTGAGCGCAGGGACCGGCCCGGCCACGGCGCGCGGGGCGGGCCCGCCGGGTTCGACGGCCGCCAACGCGCGCATCGCCGCGGGCCGCGGTCCGCGGCGAATGCACGGGCAGAACGCCCCCGGCCCAGCCGCAGCCGGGCTGCGCGACCATGACGCGGACAACGCACGAGCGGGGCGCCCACCGGCCGGTGGGCGCCCCGCTCCGTCCGGCGCTGTGCGAGGAACGGCCGGCGCGTCAGCCGCCGCTGCCGTCGACGACCTGGTCGCCAGGGGGGGCCGGCTGGGCGGGCACGGCGTTCCAGTTGTCGAAGGTCAGGTCGCTGGCGCCGTCGGTCATCGACAGCGGCAGGCTCGTGGCCGGGTCGAGGACGAACTCCGTGTTGCGGCCGTCGGTGAGCACGATGGTCTGCGCACCGTCGTCGGTGGTGCCGAAGCTGGAGCGATCGACCGCGCTCGTGTCGAGATCCTTCAGCACGAGGTCGACGAGCGAGCGGGGGATGGTGGACTGGTCCAGCTTCGAGGCGCTGTCGGCGCCGACCTTGACCCACTTGTCCTTGATGAGCTCGTACTTGTCGTCGGCGAGCTTGTTGGTGACCTTCCAGTAGGTCTCGTTGCCGCGCACCCAGGTGGTGCCGTCGGCGACGGAGACCTCGGCGAACGAGTCGCCCTCGGTGAGGGCGGCGTACAGGTTCGAGCCGTCGACGGCGCCGAGGGCGTCGATGGTGCGGGTCGTCCCGGACTGGTCGATGCGCTGGACGTCGACCACATGGACCGACGAGGCCTGCGCGATGGCGTCGTTCATCTGGTCGAGGAGCGTCTCGGAGGCGACGGTCGGGGTGGGGCTGGCGCTGGAGGGCGTGGCCCCGCCGGCCGAGCCGTTCTTCTCGGAGCTGCACCCGACGAAACCGGTCACGGCGAGGACCCCGGCCATGAGGGCCGCCGCGCAACGCGTCTTTCTCATACTCCTCCTCGACGGATGGGATCTCGTGCCCCGATCCTCCCACATCCGCCCGCGGGGGCGCCGCGGGCCGCCCGGGGGATCGTCACGGCATGAGCGGGTGGAGGCCCGACGCGAGAAGGCGCTTCTCGCCGAGCCCTCGTGACCGGCCCTCTCAGTCCCGGTACTCGCGCACCCGTCGGCCGCGGATGTAGCCGACGAGGGCGAGCAGGACGATGAAGGCCAGGGTGCCCAACGTGAGGGCCTCGAAGGAGGCGTACGAGACGCCGGAGGCCTGCGAGAAGTCGTAGCCGACCCCGAGGAGCGTCTCGAGCGTGCCGGGGAAGATGCTCACCCACGAGCCGAGCGCGACGAAGGCCGTCGTGACGAGGCACAGCGCGCAGAAGACCCAGTCCGGGCCGGGCACGCGGAAGGGCCGCACGACGTCCGGCTCCGAGACGCGCAGCTTCATGGCGGCCGGGATGACGATGAGATAGCTGAACAGGTAGGTCGTGATCGAGACGCCGAGGACGACGTTGAAGAGGGCGGCGCTCGAGCCGGTGAGGCTCATGGCGGCGATCATGAAGGACGTCGAGACGACGCCCGAGAGCAGGTTGACGCGGACCGGGGTGCCGAGCCTGGGCTGGAAGCGGCCGAAGAAGCCGCCGAAGAACGAGCCGTCGGCGGCGGCCATGGCCTGCATGCGGTCGGACATGATCATCCACGCCGCGCCCTGGCCGATGTTGGCCAGCGTGAACATGACGACGGCGATCGTCATCATGACGGGGGCGGCCGGGCCGTAGACGGAGAAGACGGTGGACACGGCGGCGAGCAGGCCCGAGATGCCGTCGATGCGCCCCGGCGGGATGACGAGGAGGATCGTGAGGACGGGGATCGTGTAGAAGACGCCGGCCATCGCCGAGGAGCGCAGCACCGAGACCGAGACGTCGCGCTGGGCGTCCTTCATCTCGCCGGAGGCGCTCGAGGAGCTCTCGAAGCCGAGGAAGGCGAACAGCAGCAGCGGGATGAGGGTGATGAAGCCCTCCCGGGTCGGGGCGAAACCGCTCCGGGTCAGGGGCTGGACGCCGTTCTCGAGGGCGTGGACGACGGCCGTGGCGACGAAGAGGCCGATGAAGCCGAGCTTGAAGAAGGCGCCCACCGTCGGGATCCACTTGGCTCGCGACAGCGACAGGATGGCTGCCAGCACGGTGATCCAGATGAAGCAGATCTTGAACGCGTAGTCGGGCCCCGAGCCCTCCTCGAAGTGGACGAGGTGGGTGCGGGCGGCCTCGGCGTTGAGGAAGGCCATCGAACCGCCGACCCACACGGGCTGGGTGATCCAGGTGAGGGCGGAGGCGACGGCGGCGACCGGGCGGCCGAAGGCCCGGCGCGACCACAGGTAGACGCCGCCCTCGCCGGGGAAGGCCGAGCCGGTCTCGGCGAAGACGAGGGCGTAGGGCACGAGGAAGAGGGCGATGAGGAAGACGAGCCAGGTGAAGGTCTGGGGGCCCTCGGCCGAGACCGAGCCGAGCATCTCGAGGCCGACGACGGCCGAGAAGATGAGGAAGACGATGTCGAAGCGGCCGAGGGTGCGCTGAAGGCGCCCGGTCTGCCGCTGCGCCATGCGCGTGTCGGTGGAGTGATCGTTCTCGGCCACTGCTGCCCCTCCCGGTCGCGCACCCAGCCGGTGCGTCGTCCCGCCGTGCTCCGCCCCGAGCCTCACGGGGTCACGCGCAGCATCGTAGGCCCTCGCCGGGCCGCGTGCCGCCGCCGTCCGGGCCCGCGGGACGAGCCGGGGAAGATTCCGAGGACCGAAGTCATGGAGGACCTCGCGGCCGATCGCGCCGCTCAGCACATGAGCCGTGAGCGGATCAGGTCACGGTGCAGCTGGGATGACCGGAGAAGCTCAGCGTGCGTCCCGGACGCCGTCAAACCCCCCCTGTCCATGACGAGGACCCGGTCGGAGTCCACCACCGAGGCGAGCCGATGAGTGACGGATATCACGGTGCAGGGCCAGTCAATGGATCGCAATGCATATCAAGAACAATCTCCTCACTCCCCCCGTCCAAGTGCGATGTGACCTCATCCAGCAGGAGCCGGGCGTCGCCAGCACCGATGTCCGGCCGGCCGGGGACGTGCGGATCACCCGTTCCGGCGACCGGCTGGATCTCGACGCCTCGGCGAGCACCGACCCTGACGGCACCGTGACGAGGGTCGACTGGTATGTCGAGCGCCAGAGCGGCGAGGAGCTCGCCGAGGGGGCCAGGAGCACGATCCCGCTCCCGGCCGATGAGCCCGTCAGCGTCACCGCCGTCGTCACCGATGACCGGGGGATGACCGATTTCGTCAGCGACGTCGTCCCGGCGACGGGCGACGACTCGGCCACCGGTGGCGGGCGGCGCACCATGGTCCTCAGGGGAGGCCCCCAGATGCCCGTCACCAGCATCGACACCGGCGCCCTCGCCCAGGACGGCGGCACCGGCTCCACCGTGGCGGACGCGCAGCAGGTCGACACCGACGCCGACGGGGACCAGGATCTCGTCATCACCCTCGACGCAGACGGCGACGAAACCGCTGTGCATCACCGGACGGATCACCGACGGCTCGAGCATGTGCGCCTGCGTGCCGACCGGCTGAGCCCGGCCGGGCCCGCGGGGCCGGGACGGCTCCGGGCCATCCGTTCCGGGCCGTCCCGAGGGAGGCGCGGGTCGGGGACGCCCCCGAGGGCCCGGCCCGTGAGGACCGCACGGATTCCACGGCCGCGCAGAGCGCTGCGACGAACCGAGAGCCCGGCCCGTGAGGGCCCTCCTCATCGCCGCGACCTCGCCATGGTCCCGTGGGACCGGCCCGGGGACGAACGGCGCACACGGGCCCGAGGGCAGGGAAGAGCACGCCCCGAACGGGCCCCGTCCCCGGACAGGCAGCACCACGGCTCGGGCTCCCACGGACGGACCCGTGCGCCCCGCAGATCTGCGGGGCGCACGGGTCTCGGCATGGTGGTACGGTCCGTCGACCGGCCGGCTCAGGGCTCGACGGTGACCTTGATCGCCTCGCCTGCTGCCACGATGTCGAGGGCCTCGAGGGCGTTCTCGAGCGGGACGTGCCGCGTGATGAGATCGGCGACGGGCACCTGACCCGAGGCGATGTACTCGAGGGCGCGCTTGTTGTGCTCGGGGGCCGAGCCGTTGGCGCCGTGGATGTGCAGCTGGCGGTAGTGCACGAGGTTGGAGTCGCAGGTGATCGTCGGATCGGTCTTGGGCAGGCCGCCGAAGAACGAGATGCGCCCGTTGCGCGCCGCCATCGCCAGCGCCTGCTCCTGCGCCACATTGGCCGGGGTGGCGGTGATGATGACGTCGGCGCCGCGGCCGTCGGTGAGCTCCATGACCCTGGCGACGACGTCCTCGGTGGAGCCGTCGATCGTGATGTCGGGGTTGACGGCCCGGGCGGACATCTCCAGCCGCTCGGCGTTGATGTCGATCATGACGATCGTCCCGGCCCTGTGCACGCCGCGGGCGATGCGGGTGTGCATGCAGCCGATCGGGCCGGCGCCGAAGATGACGACGAAGTCGCCCTCCTCGATGCCGAGCTGCTCCTGGGCGTTGATGGCGCAGGCGAAGGGCTCGGCGGCGCTGGCCTCGGCGAAGCCGACGCCGTCGGGGATCCTGGTGAGGCCGTCGACCCTGAGCACCTGGGCCGGCACGATCATGTACTCGGCGAACCCGCCGTCGTACTGGTAGCCGACGCTCGTCTGGTTCTCGCAGACCTGCATCCAGCCCTTGCGGCACTCGTGGCACTCGCCGCAGGGCACGGCGGCGATCGACTGGACGCGGTCGCCGACCCGCCAGTCACCGGCCACCTCGGCGCCGATCCCGACGATCTCGCCGGCCACCTCGTGGCCCATCGTCGTGACCCGGGTGATGTTCTGGTGCCCGTTGCGGCGGATCTTCACGTCGGTGCCGCAGGTGGAGCAGTTCCGCACCCTGATCTTGATCTCGTCGGGGCCGCACTGCGGCTCGGGAATGTCCTCGAGACGCACGTCCTCGGGAGCGTGGAAACGAAGTGCCTTCATCTGTTCAGTCCTCCTCCGGGGCCAGGATCTCCTGGACCTGTTCAACAGTGGTGGCGGTGCGCAGCTGCTCCGCCCTGGTCTTGTCGGCCAGCACGCTCGCGAGCGCCGACATGATGCCGACGTGCTCGTCGGAGGCCGAGGCTATCGGGATGGCCACGTAGCACGTCCGGCCGTCCCAGTCGACGCCGTCGGGGAACTGGAGGAACCCCAGTGCGGCGCGTCTGATGTGGGCGCGGGCCTCGTTCGTGCCGTGGGGGATCGTGACGCCCTCGCCCATGTAGGTGGACACCTGGCCCTCGCGCTCGATCATGCCGTCGACGTACTCGGGGCCGGCTGCGCCGACGTCGACGAGCGCCTGGCCCGCCTGACGGATGGCGTCCTGCTTGTCGGTCGCGTGGAGACCGAGCCTGATCGCCCCGGCCGGCAGGATGTCGCGGCCCAGCGACTTCTTGCGCCGCACGGCCCGGGCGGCGGCGACCGCCACCGCGGCGTCGCCGTCACCGGTCGTCGGCGCGGGCCCACCGGACTCGGCAGGCGCCTCGCGAGCAGCCCTGATCCGGTCGGTGACCTCGGTGAAGACCGGGTCGCCGACATAGTTGACGAAGGGGATGACGGTGGCCCGGGGCGACTTCGCCCGGGCCCGTTCGACCAGGCCCTCCTGGGTGAGGACGACGGTCGCGTCGTCGGGAATCTGGTCGATCGGCGTGTGGACGACCTCGACGCCGTAGGGCGCCAGCCTCTTCTTCATCGTCGAGGCGACCATGACCGAGGAGCCCATGCCGGCGTCGCAGGCCACGACGAGCCTCGTGAGGGCGGCGGCGTCGAAGTCGCCGGTACCGACGGCCTCCCTGTCGGCCCCGGCGGCTGCGGCGGCTCGGGCCTCCTGGGCCTGCTCGGCGGCATCGGCCGCGTCGTCCCTGCGCCTGTCGGGGCGGATGAGCGCGGAGGCGACGAGGAAGGAGACGGCAGTGGCGACGAGGAAGTCGATGATCATCGGAAGGTAGCCGGTCCGCGGGCACATGAGGAACCAGGCGATGATCGAGCCGGGCGAGGCCGGGCCGGACAGGCCGGCGCCGAGCAGCGTGCCGACGGCCAGACCGGACATGGCGCCGGCCATGGTGGCGAGGATCGTCTTCGGCTTCATGAGCACGTAGGGGAAGAAGATCTCGTGGATGCCGCCGAACAGGTGGATGATGACGGCGCCGGGAACCGACTGACGGATGCGCCGGGAGCCGAAGGCCCAGTAGGCCAGCAGGAGGCCCAGGCCGGGGCCGGGGTTGGACTCGACCATGAAGAGGATCGACTGGCCCGCGGTCCGCACCTGCTCGGTGCCCAGCGGGGTGAGGATGCCGTGGTTGATGGCGTTGTTGAGGAAGAGCACCTTCGCCGGCTCCACGAGGACCGAGGCCAGCGGCAGCATGTGGTGGCCGATGAGGGCGTTCACGCCGGCGGCCATCCAGCCCATGAAGAGGTCGACGAGCGGGCCGACGCCCTCGTGACCGAGGATGGCCAGGACGAGACCGAGGATGCCGAGCGAGAAGTTGTCGACGAGCATCTCGAAACCGGAGGGGACCCTGGCGTCGAGGAAGCCGTCGATCCTCTTGAGCAGCCAGGCGGCGAGCGGGCCCATCACCATGGCGCCGAGGAACATGGGGATGTCGGCGCCGACGATGACGCCCATCGTCGCGATCGCGCCGACGACGGCGCCCCGGGTGCCGTGGACCGTCCTGCCGCCCGTGTAGCCGATGAGCAGCGGCAGCAGATAGTTGAGCATGGGATCGCTCAGCGTCACGAGGTTCTCATCGGGGATCCACCCGGACGAGATGAACAGGGCCGCGACGAGGCCCCAGGCGATGAAGGCGCCGATGTTCGGCATGATCATGCCGGCGAGGAAGCCCCCGAAGCGCTGGATGGAGGCGCGGGCGCCTCCGCCCTCGAGGTTCTTGTTGACCGTGGCGTCAGGTAGGGACATGTGTGATCTCCCGGTGGAACGTGCCGCGAACGGCAGGATCTGCGTTGATCTGCGTTTAATTCTGGTTCTGTTGGGTTACGTTGTCAACACCTCAGCGAGAACGGGTTTCATCGTGACGAAACCAACATGATCGGGCACATGTCGTGTGGGGTGTCCCCCTCAGCAGTCGGCCGGCGCCACCGGCTCCGGTGACGACGGCCCCGGATCATCTGTGCGACGGGGACAGCGAGTCATGCCGGGCCCGGCGACCGTGACCCATCCCAACGGGGCCGCCGACAAGGCAACGGGACGCCGAGGGGCCCGGGGAGCAGTCCCGCTCCCCGGGCCCCTCGGGAACCCGTGCGGCCGGCGGGCCGCTCACCTCTCGATGGCGCGCGGCCTCGGCGAGCGACGGTAGCGGCTGTAGTCGACCTCGCCGCCCGGGCCGGCGAGGAAGACCCGCTGGACCTCCTCGCGCACCTCGGTCAGCTCCTCCATGAGCTCGGTCATCTGGTCGAGCCGGCGCTGCATCTGGTCGAGCTCGTCGCGCATGTCGATGATGCGCCGGATGCCGTTGAGGTTGATGCCCTCCTCCTGCGACAGGTGCTGGATGAGGCGCAGCCGCGAGATGTCGCGCGGCGAGTAGCGCCGCCCCCGCCCCTTGGCGCGGCGCGGCACGACGAGGCCCATCCGGTCGTAGCCGCGCAGGGTCTGCGGGTGCATCCCGGCCAGGGACGCCGCCACCGAGACGGTGAAGATCGGGGCGTCCGGGTCGATGACCTGAGGCAGCCTGTCCCCGCGCATCGTCCTCACCCCTTCGCCGCCCGCGCGGCCATGCCGGCCCTCGGATCGGGCTCGGCGACCGCCCTGACGTAGTCCTCGAGTGCGGCGCGCGCGGCGTCCGACAGGTGCGCCGGCACCTGCACCTCGACGGACACGAGCAGATCGCCGCGACCGCCCTTGGCCCTGCCGATGCCCTTGCCGCGGACGCGGAAGGTGCGCCCGTTGGGCGTGCCGGCGGGGATGCGCAGCCGCACCCGGCCGCCCTCCAGGGAGGGCACCTCGATCTCGGCGCCGAGCGCGGCCTCAGCGTAGGTGACCGGGACGGTGACGGTGAGGTTGTCGCCGCTGCGCCCGAACAGCGGGTGGGCCGCCACGTGCACGAGCACGTAGAGGTCACCGGGCGCGCCGCCGTTCTCGCCCTTGCTGCCCTTGCCGCGCACGCGAATGCGCTGGCCGTCGGTGACGCCGGCGGGGATGCGCACCTGCATGGTGCGCTGGCTCCTGGCCCGTCCCGACCCGTGGCAGCTCGTGCACGGATCGTCGACGATCATGCCGCGGCCGCTGCACGTGGCGCAGGGCTCGGTGAGCCCGAAGACGCCCTGGGCGCTGCCGGTCCGCACGCCCGAGCCCTGGCAGTTGGGGCAGACGCGCGGAACGGTGCCGGCCCTGGCGCCGGTGCCGCGGCAGGCCGGGCAGGCGTCGTCCGAGACCATCTGCATGCCGACGGTCGTGCCCTTGACCGCCTCGCCGAAGGAGATCGAGACCTCGCCCTCGACGTCGGCGCCGCGGCGGGCGTGCCGGGCGCTCGTGCGGCGGCTCGCCCCGCCGGTGAACAGGCCGCCGAACAGATCACCGAGACCGCTGTCGCCCATCCCCCCGGTCATGTTCCGGAAGACGTCGTTGACGTTGGCGCCGCCGGCCCCGCCCGGACGGTTGAAGTGGAAGCCCCCGCCGGCGCGCAGCTCGTCGTACTCCTTGCGCTTGGCCGGGTCGGACAGCACGTCATTGGCCTCGGAGGCCTCCTTGAAGCGCTCCTCGGCCCTCCTGTCGCCCGGATGCTGGTCGGGATGGTTCTCGCGGGCGATCCTGCGGAACGCCTTCTTGATCTGCTCCGGCTTGGCGTTCTTGGAGACGCCGAGGACCTTGTAGTAGTCCTTCTCGAGCCAGTCCTTCGTGCTCATCGTCGCGCCTCCTCACCGCGTCTCGTGGAAGTGGTCATTCCGCGCCCCGTTCCTGACGGGCCGCTGCCCTAGTCGCCCTCCGGTTCGTCGCCCTCCGGTTCGTCGCCCGCCGGCGCGTCCCCCGACGCCTCGGACGGCTGCCCGTCGGACGACCGCCCCGGCCCGTCGTCGCCGTCGGGCTCGCCGGTGGGCACGGCGACGACGACGCGCGCCGGACGCACGACGGTGCCGCCCAGCTCGAAGCCCTTCTGCATGACCTCGTGGATGCTCATCTCGCCGTCGCCGGGCACCGGCACCTGCATGAGGGCCTCGTGGCGGCGCGGATCGAACTCCTCACCGGGCTCGCCGAAGGCGGCGAGCCCGTGACCGGCCGTGACCCTCGTGAGCTCGTCGGCCACCAGCTTGAAACCGCCGGTCAGCTCGCCGTGCGCCTCGGCCTGGCCGATGGCGTCGAGCACCGGCATGAGATCGCGGACGATCGACTCGACGCCCTGGATGCGGGCGACGTCGCGGTCCCGTTCGACGCGCTTGCGGTAGTTGACGTACTCGGCCTGCAGCCGCTGAAGGTCCTCGGTGCGCTCGGCCAGCTCCTTCTGGGCGACGGCCAGCGGGTCGTCCTGCTGGCCCTCGTGCCCGTCGGCGGGCACGGCGGGCTCGGCGGCGGCACTCCCGGCGGTCCGCGCGAGGAACTCCTCGGGGGTGAGACCGGCGAACTCCTCGCCGACGCCCTCGGCGGGCTCGTCCGGCTCGGCGCCCCGGTCCGGGGTCTTGGTCATCGTGTTCGCTCCTCGTGGCGATGGCACCGGGTAGGCGCCCGGTGCGGTGCGGCCGTGCGGGACGGCCCCCGCACGACCAGTGGATGCTCTTCGATTCTGCCCGTCGCCGGCCCCGTCCGTGGGCCCCGGCGAGCAGCCGCACCGTGGAGGCCGTCCGGGTGACGGGACGGCCTCCACGAGCAGCCATCGTACGGGCGCCGGTCCGACGCTCCGGCATCACCGGCGCGTCGGCCCCGGCGCCGACGATCACTTGTCGTCGTCGACGATCTCGGCATCGACGACGTCGCCGCCGTCACCACCGTTGTCGCCGCCGTCGGACGACGAGCCGCCGGACTCGCCGGAGGGCGCCGACGCCGCAGCGGCCTGCGCGGCCTGGTACATGGCCTGGCCCATGGCCGAGGCCTTCTGGTTGAGGTCGTCCATGGCGGCCCGCACCTCGTCGTCGTTGTCGGTGCCCTTGAGGGCCTCCTTCAGCTTCCCGACGGCCTCGGTGACCGGCGCCTTGACGTCGTCGGAGATCTGCTCGCCGTTGTCGGCCAGCAGCTTCTCGGTGCGGAAGACCAGCGCGTCGGCCTCGTTGCGCATCTCGACGGCCTCGCGGCGCTTCTTGTCGGCGGCCTCGTTGGCCTCGGCGTCCTTGACCATGCGGTCGATCTCGTCCTTGCTCAGGGCCGAGCCGCCGGTGACGGTCATGGACTGCTCCTTGCCGGTAGCGGTGTCCTTCGCGTAGACGTGCACGATGCCGTTGGCGTCGATGTCGAAGGTCACCTCGATCTGCGGCATGCCGCGCGGGGCCGGCATGAGGCCGGTGAGCTCGAAGTTGCCGAGCGACTTGTTGTCGCGGGCGAACTCGCGCTCGCCCTGGTAGACCTGGATCATCACCGAGGGCTGGTTGTCCTCGGCGGTGGTGAAGATCTCGGAGCGCTTGGTCGGGATCGTCGTGTTGCGCTCGATCATGCGCGTCATGACGCCGCCGCGGGTCTCGATGCCCAGGCTCAGCGGGGTGACGTCGAGCAGCAGCACGTCCTTGACCTCGCCCTTGAGCACGCCGGCCTGCAGGCTCGCGCCCATGGCGACGACCTCGTCGGGGGTGACCGACTGGTTCGGGGCCTTGCCGCCGGAGAGCTCCTTCACCAGGTCGCGCACGGCCGGCATCCGGGTGGAGCCGCCGACGAGGATGATCTGGTCGATGTCGCCAACGCCGGTGCCGCCGTCCTTGAGCACGGAGCGGAAGGGCTCGCGGCAGCGGTCCAGCAGGTCCTGGGTCAGGCGCTGGAACTCGGCGCGGGTGAGCGACTCCTCCAGGTGGAGCGGGCCGGCCTGGTTGGCCGTGATGTACGGGATGTTGATGTTCGTGCTGGTGGCCTGCGACAGCTCGATCTTGGCCTTCTCGGCGGCCTCCTGGAGGCGCTGCTTGGCCATCTTGTCGTTGCCGAGGTCGACGCCGTTCTTGTTCTTGAACTGGCCGATGAGCCAGTCGACGATGCGCTGGTCCCAGTCGTCGCCGCCCAGGCGGGCGTCGCCCTTGGTGGCCTTCACCTCGAAGACGCCGTCGGAGATGTCCAGCAGCGAGACGTCGAAGGTGCCGCCGCCGAGATCGAAGACGAGGACGGTCTGCTCCTGGTCGGCCTTGTCGAGGCCGTAGGCCAGGGCCGCCGCGGTCGGCTCGTTGATGATGCGGTCGACGGTGAGGCCCGCGATCTCGCCGGCCTCCTTGGTGGCCTGCCGCTCGGCGTCGCCGAAGTAGGCCGGAACGGTGATGACGGCGTTCGTGACGTCCTCGCCCAGGTAGGCCTCGGCGTCGCGCTTCAGCTTCTGGAGCACGTAGGCGCTCACCTGCTGGGGACGGTAGGTCTTGCCGTCGACCTCGGCCGTCCAGCTGGTGCCCATGTGGCGCTTGACCGAGCGGATCGTACGCTCGGGGTTGGTGACGGCCTGTCGCTTGGCGACGTCGCCGACGAGGACCTCGCCGTTCTTGGCGAAGGCGACGACCGACGGGGTGGTGCGGGCGCCCTCGGCGTTCTGGATGACGGTCGGCTCGCCGCCCTCGAGAACGGCGATGACCGAGTTGGTGGTGCCGAGGTCGATACCTACTGCACGAGCCATTGTTGTTCCTCCACTAGTGGGACGGCCTGCGCCGTCCTCCTCCTTGCGGGCCCCGCCTCCCGGCGGCGCCCCGATGACTGTTGAATTGTCCGGGCCGGCTGCGCAGGGTGCTGTCCGCATCCGGCCCGCAAGCCTCGTCCGCTCTCGCGGTGCGCCCTTCCGGGCGGCACCTCATTGAGTGTAGCGCACTCAACTCATCTCATTGAGTCCACCTGGCTCAACCGTTTCCGGGCCCCGGTTATTCCGGAGCGCGGAGCCGATGGGGCCCCCGTCGTCGGCTCCCCCGGCCTGTCGGGCCCGGGGATCGATGGGGCTCCCCGGCCGGGCCCGGGCGTGCCCCGGCGGAGAGGAACCATCCCCCTCCCCACAGGGCCTCCCGTCGCCACGGGCCCTCACCAGAGCCAGTCGGGCCCGTCGGAGTGGGAGCCGGGACGGTGCAGCACGGCGTGGTCGAGGCGGACGCGGATGTCGGGCCCGTCGACACGGCCCCAGCCATCGACGACGAGACTGTGCCCGTGGTGCACGAGCGGCGGCCAGACGAGGGTGACGAGCGGCTCGGCGGCGACCCGGCGCAGACCGGCCGGGTGCGGCGACTCGACGACGATCTCGACGCCGGCCGGCGTCGTCTCGGCGTGTGCGTCGACGGTGAGCACGCGCGACCAGGAGCCGGACCGCGGCGTCACCATGACGGCCGCGCCGAAGCGGGCGAGCACGCCGGCCAGGGCCTCGCCCGGGACGGGAATGGTCATCGTCGACTCCTTCGGCGGGTCCGACCCGGGACGGCGCCCGGGGTCGTCCGAGCCGGGCCCGGGTCCGCGGCACGTGCGCGCAGCACCGGCACGCGGCGCTCCTGCCACGGACGGCCCCGCAGCCGGGCCCCGCGAACAGGCCCCGTCCCGAACATGCCTCCCAGCGTAGCCGGGGCCCCTCGTCGAGGGCTCGTGGACAGGCCCGTCCGGCTCCGATCGGGCCGGGATGCCGGGTCCGCGAATGCGTGGCACGATGTCGAGCGCGGATGCGCCACGGCCCCGGAGCCGCGGCCCGAACGGGAGGTGCGCCATGGCGGACCCATGGGAGCTGTACGGACGACTCATCGGCGGGGTGCCCGAGGGCATCACCGTGACGAGGGCGCTGGTGAACCGCTGGACGGTCGTCGGCACCGACGCGGGGACGATGGGCGTGGCGATGACCTACCGGGGCGGGCCGACCGGGCCCGAGCCGGCGGTCGTCGGGGCCGGGCTGCACGAGGTGGCCGCGCTCGCGACGAGCTGGGACCTGCGCCTGGCGAGCCTCGGGGTCGCCGCGCTCAACGCCTGGTACGCCCGGCCCGAGCGGCTGACCGGTCGTCCGGGACTGGCCTGGGACGAACGCGCCGAGGCCGGCGCCCGACTCGTGCCGGTGCTGGTCGGAAGCCGCAGCGCGGTCATCGGGCACTTCTCCTTCGTCGAGCAGCTGGGCGGGCGGACCGTCGTCCTGGAGCGGCGCCCCCGCGGCGACGACCTGCCCGATTCCGCCTGCGAGTACGAGCTGCCCGGCCGCGAGGTCGTCGCGATCACCGGCTCGGCGCTGACCAACAAGACCCTTCCGCGCCTGCTCGAGCTCTGCGCCGGGGCGCGGGTGCACCTGGTGGGGCCGAGCGCTCCCCCGGCGACCGAGGCCTACCCCGCCTGTGTCCGCGAGATCGACGGGGCGGTCGTCGTCGACCCCGACCGATGCTTCCGGGACGCCGGGATGGGCGCGCGCCGTCTCACCGGTTCGCCGGCGCTGCGGCGGTTCGCCCTGCCCCTGCTCGCCGAGCGCTGACGCCGCGCCCGCCCCGAACGGACTCAGCGGACTCACCGTGCGAAGAATGCGCGATGACAGTCGATCTGCGCGCAGTGAACGTCTCCGCACGACGAGACAGGACGCAGGGACGACGCCAGCGCCCGACCGATGCCGTCACCGCCCGGGCGGGAGAGGCCCCGGGCCCCGCCCCGAGACGTGCACGCTCGCGCACGTGCGCCGCCCCGGGCGGAGGAGGAGCCGAGGAGCGCTGCGAGCCCGTCCGGATCGGGTCGTCGCGCCCGCCGGAGCCAGCTCGCCCGGGCCCTCGTCCTGAGACGATCCGGGTGGTTCACTCGATGCCATGAGCGCGTACCCGCAGATCACCGGCGTCCACCACATCGGCATCACCGTCACCGACCTCGACACGAGCGTGACCTGGTACACGCGGGTGCTGGGCGCCCGGGAGCTGCGACGCCTCGACATCGGCCCCATGACGAAGGCGCTGGTGCAGCTCGGCCCGGTGACGCTCGGCCTCGTCAGCCACGGCAGGACCGCGGCACCCGGCCCCTTCGACGAGCACCGCGCCGGCCTGGACCATCTGAGCCTCGCGGTGCCCGACACGGCCGTGCTGCGCGCCTGGGAGGCCCGGCTCGGGAGTGCGGGCGTGGAGAACAGCGGCATCGTCCGCGGAGCCACCGGCGCGCTCATCGCCTTCCGCGACCCGGACAACATCGCGCTGGAGTTCTACACGCTGTCCTGACGGCCCCGACCGAAGCGGTCCGAGCGGACTCTGCGAGCGGACTCGCTGTGCGGAGCATGCGCAATGACGATGAGGGTCGAAAAGGGAGAGTCCTCCGAGCGTCCTCGTTCTCCGCGCGGCGGAGCGCCCGTGGGCCCTGCGAACGGGTCATCCGGCATCCGGGCGACCGCCCGGCGTCCCGAAGGCGGGCGGGACCCGGTGCAGCGCTCCTTCCTCGTTCTCCGCGCGGCGGAGCGCCCGGCCCGGGCGGGACGGGACGACGGTGAGAAGGGCACTGACGGGAGCGGGCGCCCCCGAACCCGCGACCGGCCCCACCAGTCCGTTCCCTAGTCAGTCGTTCCATGCCGTCATGCGCAATCACGAAAGCAGATCAGAGGCGCGGGGACTTCCCGGGAGTCGCCTGGGGGCTCGGACCCCGCGGGTGCAATAATCCCGAGTGCACAAGCCCTGACAGCGACGGGAAGCCGGTGGGAGTCCGGCACGGTCGCGCCACTGTGAGCATCGACGAGATGCGAGCCAGAGAACGTCCTGCTCGGGGCCCTTTCCGCGACGGGACGCACGATCCCGAGAAAGGAATGACTTCATGCACATCGCTGAAGGCGTTCTCCCCCCAGCCCAATGCGCCATCTGGTACGCGGCGGCCGCTCCGTTCGTGATCCACGGGGCGGTGAAGGTCGTCAAGGAGGTCAGGGAGCACCCCGAGAACAAGCTCCTGCTCGCCACCGCCGGCGCCTGCACCTTCCTGCTCAGCTCCATCAAGCTGCCGAGCGTCACCGGCTCGAGCTCGCACCCCACCGGCACCGGCGTCGGGGCGATCCTGTTCAAACCGCCGGTCATGGCGTTCATGGGCGTCATCGTGCTCGTCTTCCAGGCCCTGCTGCTCGCCCACGGCGGCATCACGACCCTCGGCGCCAACACCTTCTCCATGGCCATCGCGGGCCCGTGGATCGGCTACTGGGTCTACCTGCTCACGAAGAGGCTGCACGGGCCGAACGCCCTGGCGATCTTCCTGTGCATGGCGATCAGCGACCTCGCCACCTACTGCGTGACGAGCTTCCAGCTGGCCTTCGCCTTCCCCGACGCCTCCAGCGGCGTCGTCGGCGCGGCCCTCAAGTTCCTCGGCATCTTCGCCGTCTCGCAGGTCCCGCTGTCCATCATGGAGGGCTTCCTCGGCATCCTCCTGTTCCGCTTCCTGGTGAGGGTCGCCGCCCCGCAGCTGGCCGGTCTCGGCTTCGACATCGGCGCGGGCCGGGCCGGCGCCGCGGCCGTCGCGAAGGAGGACTCCCATGTCTGAGGCCACCACGAGCAGGACCGGCGCGGCCGGGACCGCGGACACCGGATCCAGCGCCCTGACCAGCTCGAAGAAGTGGGTGACCTGGGCGCTGCTCGGCGCCGTCGTCCTCATCTTCCTCATCTCGCTCGTCGTGGGCAACAAGATGGCCTCCGACCCGGACGAGGCCTTCGGCGGCACGGACGACGCGGCCACCGAGGCGGCCGAGCAGGCCGGCGCCGAGCCCTGGTTCAAGCCGCTGTTCGAACCGGCCGGTGAGGTCGAGTCGGGCCTGTTCGCCATCCAGGCGGCCATCGGCTCGGGCATCATCTTCTTCTGCCTCGGCCGCATGAGCGGCAGGCGGGTCGCCGGCAAGGAGGCGGCCGCCGAGGCCGGCTCGTCCGACGCCGCCAGGGTCGCCGACGCACAGGTCGCCGCCGACGCCGCCCTGGACCGGACGACGAGCGAATGACCCGGGCCCGATGAGCAACCACTCCCACCACATCAACGCTCTCGACGACGCCGCCTGGGACTCCCCATGGCGGCGTCGCCGCGTCGGTGAGAAGGTGCTCTGCTCGATGGGCCTGGTGCTCACGGCGCTCCTCGCGCCGGTCTGGCCGGGCACCGTCCTCGTCTCGGTCGCCGCCGTCGCCTTCATCCTCGGCTCGGCCCGCATCCGCCTCCACGTGCTGGCCGAGGCGATGAGCGCCCCCCTCGTCTTCCTCGTGCTGGGCGGCGTCTCGGTGCTCCTGGCGGTGGGCCGGACGCCCACGGACGCCTGGTGGAGCCTCGGAGCGCTGAGCATCGGGCCCACCTCGTCGGTGCAGGCCCTGCGCCTGTTCCTGCACGGCATGTCGGGCACCCTGTCCGTCATGGTTCTCGCCACCACCACGCCGATGGTCGACCTGCTGACCTGGCTGCGCCGCTTCCACGTGCCGGAGCCGCTGCTGGAGATCGCCAACCTGACCTACCGGCTGCTGTTCGTCATCCTCGACACGATGCTCACCGTCATGGAGGCCCAGCGCTGCCGCCTCGGCGACAACCCCGTCGGCCCCATGCACGGACTGCGCCGGCGTTGGGACAACACGGCGGCCGCCATCGGCGCCATCGGCATCCTCGCCTGGGAGCGCGCCGGGCGCCTCAACGAGGGCATGAGCCACCGCGGCTTCGAGACCACACTGGCCACCCTGCCCGTACGGCGCCGGGCCTCGCCCCGCTTCATCGTCATCACCCTCGCCGTCATCGCGGCGATCTGGGCACTCAGTCTGGGGGGCACCGCATCATGACCGCACTTCTTCAGGCCGATCACGTCGTCGCCGGCCACCCCGGCCGCCCCAGGGTGCTCGACGGCGTCACCCTGCACATCGAGCGGGGCACCCGCCTGGCGCTCCTCGGGGCGAACGGCTCGGGCAAGACGACGCTCATGAGCGTCCTGGCGGGCTCGCTGGAGCCGGCCTCGGGCCGGGTGCTGCGCGAGGGCGAACCGCTCGACTGGTCGCGCAAGGGGCTGCGCGAGCACCGCCGCCACGTCCAGATGGTCCTGCAGGACCCCGACGCCCAGCTGTTCAGCGCCGACGTGGCCCAGGACGTCTCGTTCGGCCCGATGAACCTGGGTCTGCCCGTCGACGAGGTGCGCGAGCGCGTGGACCAGTCCCTGCGGCTGCTCGGCGCCGATCACCTCGCCGAGCGCGCCACCCACCACCTGTCGTACGGCGAGCGCAAGCGCGTCGCGACGGCCGGCGCGGTGGCGATGCACCCGGACCTGCTGCTGCTGGACGAGCCGACTGCCGGCCTCGACCCGGCCGGTGTGCGGCAGATGCGCGAGGCGCTCGACCGGCTCACCGCGGCCGGGGCGACGATCCTCATGGCCACCCACGACGTGGCGCTGGCCCTGGACTGGGCCGACGAGGCCGCCGTGGTCTGCGACGCCGCCGTGCGCCAGGGCCCGGTCGACGAGCTGCTGGCCGACTCCGGGCTCATCGCGCAGGCCCACCTGGAGAAGCCCTGGACGCTCGCGCTGGCCGCGGCGCTCGGCCTCGACCGGCGACCCCGTAACCTTGAGCAGGCGATCGCCATGCTCACGGACGAACGGCCCGCGGGCGCCCACGACGGGGCAGCGCGCTGATCCTGCCGGACCGCGCGCCGATCGTCAGGAAGGACAGATGGACATCACGCTGCAGCCCGGCACCGTCACCCTCGTGGGCGGCGGCCCCGGCGACCCCGACCTCATCACCGTCGCCGGGCTCAAGGCGATCCGGCAGGCCGATGTCGTGCTCTACGACCGGCTGGCCCCGGCCGAGGTCCTCGACCAGGCGCCCGCCGACGCCGAACACGTCCCGGTCGGCAAGGTCCCGCAGGGCTCCTACGTGCCCCAGGAGGAGATCAACCGGCTGCTCGTCGCCCATGCGCGGCGCGGCCGACGGGTCGTGCGACTCAAGGGCGGCGACTGCTTCGTCTTCGGCCGCGGCGGCGAGGAGTGGCAGGCCTGCGCCGAGGCCGGCGTGCCGGTGCGCGTCGTGCCGGGCGTCACCTCGTCCACCTCGGGCCCGGCGCTGGCCGGCATCCCGCTGACGCACCGTCACCTGGTGCAGGGCTTCACCGTGGTTTCGGGCCACGTCTCGCCGAACGACCCCCGCTCCGAGGTGCCCTGGCGCGAGCTGGCCCGCAGCCGCACGACGCTCGTGATCCTCATGGGCGTCGCGCACCTGCGCGACATCGCCCCCGAACTCATCGCCGGCGGCCTGGCGCCCGGCACGCCCGTCGGCATCGTCTCGAACGCCTCGCTGCCCGACCAGGCCTCGTGGACGACGACCCTCGGCGAGGCCGCCGCTGCGATGGAGGCCCGCCGGGTGCGGCCCCCGTCACTGGTCATCGTCGGCGAGCTGGCGGCCATCGACCTCGACCACCCGGAGCGCCGGGCGCCGAGCGACCACTGAACCGGCCGTACCCCATCGCGACCGGCGCGGCCGTCCACGGCCACGAGGCCGCCCGCCGTGTCCCGGGCCGGGGCGGCGCATGGAGTGATGTAGGTTTTTCAGGCAGTGGTTGATGGTTGGTCTCGGGCTGCTGCCTTGTGCTGTTGTCTCCATCCGGTGTCGGCTTGGTCGGGGGTCCGGTGGTCGATCGCCGAGTGGAGACGCTCGTGATCGCATCGTGACCCGGTCCGGGCTGTCGCGTCCCGGATTGCATGGTCCC
>ERZ773060.85-NODE-85-length-46476-cov-4.58728_pt1 | contig 46476 bp, 50 predicted proteins | sample MGYA00580628_ERZ773060 | MGnify/ENA primary metagenome ERZ773060 (study PRJEB29015, sample SAMEA2738019) | human oral metagenome | biome: human oral; feature: human-associated habitat; material: dental | place: China | collected 2045 ... | reverse complement strand
CTCTTAATCAGTAGGTTCACGGTTCGATTCCGTGGTGGGTCACCATTATGGGCGATTAGCTCAGCTGGGAGAGCGCTTGCCTTACAAGCAAGATGTCGGCAGTTCGATCCTGTCATCGCCCACCATACATACGCACGGAAGCACTGGTGAATTCAGCGATTCCTAAACGGCCCGGTAGTTTAGTTGGTTAGAATGCCGCCCTGTCACGGCGGAGGTCGTGGGTTCAAGTCCCATCCGGGTCGCCATTTTGTATTTTATTATGCCTCGGTAGCTCAGTTGGTAGAGCAGGGGACTGAAAATCCCCGTGTCAGTGGTTCGATTCCGCTCTGAGGCACCACTCAGTTTACAGCGTCTGCGGCATGCGCCGCTTGTGCACTGCTGCTGGCGTAGCTCAATCGGTAGAGCAGCTGACTTGTAATCAGCAGGTTGGGGGTTCAAGTCCTCTCGCCAGCTCCACGCGGGTGTAGCTCAATGGTAGAGCCCCAGCCTTCCAAGCTGGTCACGTGGGTTCGATTCCCATCACCCGCTCCATTATTGCCTATGCGCCGGGGTGGCGGAACAGGCAGACGCAGGGGACTTAAAATCCCCCGATCGAAAGATCGTACCGGTTCGATTCCGGTCCTCGGCACCACATATTCACAAACACTTTGTCACGCGGTCGTGGCGGAATTGGCAGACGCGCTACTTTGAGGGGGTAGTGTTCACAAGACGTGTGGGTTCAAGTCCCACCGACCGCACCATCGGTTATCCCCGGGCAGGCAGCCCGACAATTATAGAGTCACGCGGTCGTGGCGGAATGGCAGACGCGCTAGCTTCAGGCGCTAGTGATGGCAACATCGTGGAGGTTCAAGTCCTCTCGACCGCACCATAAGCACAGAAGCGGGCATGTCGGCGTATGAGCGACGCACAGGCTCGATGGAATCACGCAGTCAATGACGGCACAGCCATTGTTGACTTCCATAAATATATGCGGTTGTGGCGGAATTGGCAGACGCGCTACTTTGAGGGGGTAGTGTTCACAAGACGTGTGGGTTCAAGTCCCACCAACCGCACCATTTCGGAAAATCGCCGCTGTGGGAGACCACGGCGGTTTTTGTGTGTTTTAGTCGTTCCGATGTTCTTCTGAAAGGATCATCAAGAGTGTACCGGACAACGGGACGGGCTCTTGTCGGCCGAAAGAATGTTGAATTTTTAAGTTGACTTTTGTTGCCGGGGGCTTTAGAATGAGCCACCAGTCGCGCTGATTTTATTGTTTTTTGGAAAGGAAAATATGATATGGCAGAACTGCTGAAAAAGACGGAGGCGGAGGCCGAACATCTGGAAAAGGAAGCGGCACAGCTTGGGAAAGGGGCGATGCAAAATAAGATGAAAATTGTCGGGGCGATTGCTTCCGGCTTGTCTATCTGTATGTATGTCTCCTATATTCCACAAATTATTGGAAATTTGTCCGGTCATCAGGGAGATTGGATCCAGCCGTCGGTTGCGTTCATCAACTGCACGATGTGGGTGGCATACGGATTTTTCCGAGAGCATCGCGAATGGCCGCTTGTTCTCGCGAACCTCCCGGGAATCATCTTTGGACTGACGGCCGCGATTACCGCCCGTATGTAGTCGTATCAACGGTCAGAAACAGGGGACAGCTCATCCGTGTGATGGGCTGTTTTTTTATGCTGCAAGAGAGAGATTTATGGGGGCCCTTTTCCAGAGGCATGCCCCCCCGGATCAAGCGTGCATCTCGAAAAGTGGTATGATATAGGGAACACGTATGGCAAGGTGCAAAAGTTCTGGTCGTTGCCTCTGTATTTTCAAAGAGAAAACGGGTATAATAGAGAGAAAATTTTTGAAAAGGAGATGCGGTGATGCATATCGGGCGGATTTTCTTGTTTCTCTGCATTTTTCTTACGCCCCTGCATGTGATTGCGGCTCCTGCGGATCTCACGTCTTTGCTTTTCGTGAGCGCGGCGGCGTCGGAGGCTGCGTATGCGGGCGAGCTGCCGGAACTCGTGCGTGCGCGGCTCGTAGCGGCGGGCTGGCGGATCGAAGGATATGAGACGCCGGGACACGGCGGGACGGTCGGGAGGTTCTTCCATATGGTGCGGACGGCATCGGACGGGACAGATGTTCATTTCATCGCCTTCCCGGGCACGGAGCGCGGGAGCGATGTGTGGACGGATCTGCGCCTCGGGCGGGCGGTGTTCGGCGGGAGCAGTCCGAGTGAGTTTCTGGAGATGCGGAATGAGTCTGCTGCGGAGCGCAAGGATATGCCGCTGGTGCACCGCGGTTTCCTGGACTACTGCCAAGCAGCGCTGTTTACGGATGCTCTGCCCGCCTATGGGAACCGTACGGCCGGTGAGGCGATTGCGGAAGATCTGCGCGGACATCCCGGAACAAAACTCTATCTCGCAGGGCACAGTCTCGGCGGAGCGGCTGCGATCCTCGCTGCGGCGCGGCTTGCGGATATGGGGGTGCCTGCGGAGCAGCTGATTGTAACGACGTTCGGTTCGCCTGCGGTAGGGAATGCGGCATTTGTGCGCACCTATGAGGGGAAATTTACGCTGTATCGCGTGGTGATGAGCGGCGATCCGATGAAGAATCTCCTGGCTGCGCCGCTGGGCTTTCGTCAGTTCGGTGAGCGGATCGCGTGGACGCCTGCGCGGAGTGTTGCAGCGTTCCCTCATGCGATGACGGTCTATGTGGATGCGGCGATTCGCCAGCTCTATGATGCGTATGGAGGCGACAGTGCGTTCCTCTTCCTCATGGGACAGCCGAATCGTGCGGAGGGGCGCACGGTCTATGTGGCGCCGATCGAGTCGGCGCTCGATGATTCCCTGGCAGAAGATGCGCCCTATATGAAGGCGGTTCTGCGCGATGCTCTGCATGTGCGCAATGCATCCGTCGTGTTCGCGGCGGGCGGCGGCGGGTTGTCGGAGAATGGCCTGCTGAGCGGACTGCATGCCCACCTTTCGGCGGCACGCGAGGCCGGAGCGGAACAGATGGCGGCCTATCGGATTGCCGGGGCAAAGGTGCGCGATACGCGCGAGACATATCGGCTGACGCTGGAGCGCGCGGTTTACGATATGGAGGGCAATCTTGCTGCGGCGGGGTCGCACTCGGCAACGACGGGAGAACTGACGCCGATCGAGACGGTGCTCTATTTGTTCGCGCAGGACTGACGATCAGACGGGGCATCTTTTCCTCCCGATCTGTGTCAACAAGTTCTCCGCATAGGTTCCGCTGTGTATCCGGGTTGTTTCCTTGGCAGGACGAAATATCTGCGCCAATCGGAGCAGAATCATTTCAACGGTAAGTGCTATCAATACGATTTAAGGGAAGGAAGAAACTATGCTTGCGGAGGATCTTTGGCGGCTGTTTGACATCATTGGGACGCTTGCCTTTGCCGTGTCGGGAACGCTCGTCGGGATCTCGCGCCGCATGGATATCTTCGGCATCTCGGTGCTGGCACTCGCGACGGCGGTGGGCGGCGGCATGGTGCGTGATATGCTCGTCGGCATTACGCCGCCGATGGCGCTGCGCAACACGACGAATTTTCTCCTGTCGGTGGGTGTGGCGCTCTTGACTTCTCTGCTCTATCAGCGGACGGCACTGCACCATATGCGCCGCAGGCGCCTTCTGACGATGTTCAATGTGTCGGATACGATCGGGCTGGCCGCCTTTACGATTACGGGGGCGCTGACGGGTGTGCGCTTTGGCGGGGATGACAGCTATGTCCTGCCGGTTTTGCTTGCGGCGACGACGGCGGTCGGGGGCGGCATGATCCGCGATGTGCTCGCGCAGCGCATGCCGGTCGTGCTCTACGCCGAGGTCTATGCAGCGGCGTCGCTGGCCGGGGCGTTCGTGTTCTGCATGCTGCGCTTTACGCTCGGCGTGGAGGCGGACTCATGGCTCGCATTCGCCCTCGTGCTCATCATCCGATTCGCAGCCATTCGCTGGAACTGGAGCCTCTACCACCCGCGCCCGCCGCGGCGGCATCGCGAGGGAGAGGATAGGGGATAGAGGAACGCCCTGACAATGCTGTTTCTCCTGCCGCGGCAAGGGAAGATGGCAGCATTGCCGCAAATGAAAAGCATGCCCCGCCGCGACGGGAAAGAGGGGGGCGCAGCAGCACAAGGGCCTGCCCAAGCAAAAAATCCCCGCACACAGGTGTCTCCGGTGTGCGGGGATTTTATACTGCGCGAGGCAGTTCTTACTTGTGGTGATGATCGACGCCGACCATGACGGACGTTGCCTTGATGACAGCATACGCCTCCTTGCCGACGGCGAGATCGAGTTCCTGAATGGCGCTCAGGCTGATCGTTGCCGTGATGACATCGCCGCCCTTGAGCTCAATGCCGACGATGCCGTTGACGGCACCCTTTTCGATGGAGATCACCTTGCCCTTGAGCTGGTTTCTTGCACTGAGTTTCATATGATATTTCCTCCTTTATTCTTTCATGATAACGCTCTCATTATAGCATAAAAAATATCGCACAGTTTGTGATGATGGTCACGCTTGTGCGGTATTTTTATTGCTGTGAATCAGCGGATAAAGACGACGTTTGTCGCGTCGAGGAAGCCGCTCACGCTGTTCTCGAGGAGAAGACGGCTTGCATCCTCAGCGGAGAGGACGGGATTGGCACCGGCATCAACGCCGATGGCGCGGATGCGCAGGGGATTGCTGCCGGCGCGCGTGGCGTCGGCCTCGTTGCGGACATAGGCCGCCATGCCGCTGGCGACTACCTTATCGCTGTCGAGGTTCTTGTAGCCGTAGATGGGGCGCCCGTTCTCCGCTTTGATGACGGGGCTCATGACGGGGCGCAGGCCCATGCCGCGGCAGTCGATGATGACACCCGTGTAGCCGCCGACTGCACGGCCGGACGGTGCGCTGCCGGCGGAGCTCGTCGAGGGAGAGCGTCGGGCAGGCGCAGCGGGCGTTGTCCGATCCCAGTCATGACCGCGGTCCCAGCGGTCGTAGGTGCCGTAGCCCGTCGTGTCGTAGTCACGGGAGCGATAGGGATCGTAGACGCTGTCAGGGCTGGCCCAGCGCTCGCGCGTTGTGTTGGGGGTAAAGACGGAGCCCGCGAGCGAGCTGACGCCGAAGACCGGGACCTCGAGGGTCACGGTGTAGGCGCCGTCGCGCAGCGCCTTCTCCTCGATGATGCGCGCGCCGCGGACGAGCGCGCTGACGTGTGTGCGGACGGTGTCGTTCGTGACCATCATGTTCTCCACGGTGGTGGAGGCGTCGACATCGACGCCGCGAATCTGCTCGGCGAGCTGGCGATAGGCGTCGGCGATGGCAGCACGGCGCGCGAGTGCGCGTGCCTGTGCCGCACTGACGGTGTTGATCGGCGCAACCCCCGTGCCCTCGGCGCGGATGCGCCCGCCGTCCCAGTCCGTCGCTGCCTCGGCCGCGGGCAGCGAGAACACTGCGAGCGCGAGCACAAGCACGCCGGCAACAATGGATTTTACAAGGTTCATAAACCTTCCTCCTTGTATGTATGTTTTTGAGAGATCTTTCTAGATGGAATATCGCAGAGAAAGGATAGAAGATCATGAAACGGGGGTTAGTATTTCGTGAGATTGCGCGCAAGGAGATCCTTATTTGCCTGCGGGGATTTCTGTCGGCACCGCCGTTTGAAGCACGTGCTGTGCGATCGCATATTCACGGTCGCCCTCCGCCAGCGGGACGCCCTTTGTCGAGCTGATGAGATTGAGCAGCTCTGCTGTCGATTTTACGGGGATGGGGTCCGGAAGATGCCCCATACTGACACGCATGAGGGGATGACCTGCAGCGTCGTAGACGAAAAAATTTATGTCATTTGAGAAGGATTTCGTTGCCTTTTTCTTATGAACGATCTCAAGCGCCAGCGATGAGACGATTTGTTTCCCGTTCGCCAAACGAAATAGTTTTGTGCTGCCTATATCCACAACGCGAAACCATCGCGTAGGATATCCGGTTTGGACGGCCTTCTCTGATTTTGCCTCTCTGCCCTCGGTGACGACGAGCTGCAGCTTCGGCATCCCGAGCATGCCGCCGAACATTTCGCTCAGCATCGGCATGGGCTGGTCGATGGGCGGGAGCGCGCTGCGGTCGATGTCTTTATAAAGAGCGTCATTCGTTACAATCACTCTGCATTCATCGACCGAAAGGGGGACTTTTTTGGCATTTTCTGCCTCGGCATCGATCTCTCGCATGAGTGTTGCCTCTGCCTCCTCCCGGGAATTATACTCCCTTATGATGACCCCGTCGTCGTCGGCAGATGTGTCCGGCCCCGTCCCTACGCCATCTGCTGCGCTTGCCGCGGACGCAAGGCATAGGAACAAAGCGGCGGCGACAGCCGTGCGGGTGCGTGCATTCATATACGTTCCTCCAATCTGTCTCATGCCGCTTATTATAGCAGAGCCGGCGGAAGAATAACAGGAGGTATGAGAGAATTTCAGAAATAAGATTGCAAATAGAAAATGTTTATACTATAATAAAAAACATATGGCGGGGAATGAGATCCCGCTGAAATTTTTGTTTTCGATGGGAGGATATCCGATGAAGAAAAAGTTTATGGCAGCTCTGCTCGGTGCAGCGATGGGACTCGGCATGTATGCGGCTCCTGCGGATGCGCATGGGGTCTTCTATGCAAACCGTGTCGACACGAAGGCGCTCGTGCTGGGCGAGGGTCCGCTCGACAATGCGTATGATCCGGCGTGTGTGCAGCGCATCGATGCCTACGATGTGAACTTCCAGCCGACGACGGTCGAGCGCGTGAACGGCGAGAAGAATATTACGATCGTGCCCGGCGATGATCTCGGCGTGACGGCGACGTTCTTCGACTACGGTTATTTTGCAAAGACGACGGACGGCAAGGTCATCCCGACCCGCGACTACTCGAACATCGAGAATCTCGTATCGGTGACCTATGCGTACAAGTACAACGTGCACTATTGGAGCCCGAATGTAAAGCCGGCGGGGATCTATAACGTTCCCATCCAGATCGTGCCGGCGGTGAATCCGCTGACGCTGCGCCGCGGCGATACGCTCCAGCTGCGCATCTACAAGGACGGCGCGCCCTATGCGAACGCGCCCGTGATCGCGGACGTGCTGGGCGATCTCACGACAGAGACGCAGGCGGACGCGAACGGCTACGTCTCCGTGCGCATTGCAAACAACGGACTCAACGTCATCGGTGTCGAGGTCGGCTTCCCGACGGATACCCCGAACGTGACGAAGAAAATCTTCAGCTCTCTCTCGTTCATCATCCCGGCAGAGTAAAAAGAACTGCCATTGAAGAACGCGCAGCTGCGTGAGCAGCTGCGCGTTTTGTTTTATACAATATGATATTTTTTCCACGGGATCTGGTCGAGGCGGACGCTGCGGAGAAAGTCAGCGATGTCCTTGCGGCCGTAGTACTGCGGATGGCCGTCCGGCGTGAGGCTCATGAGGATGATGGGCATGCCGGGGAAAAAGCGCATGAGCGCTCTTCTTGTCTGCGTGGATTTGATGGTGTAGCGCGTGACGCTCGGATCGACGTGGATGACGGCAAAGGTCACGCCCTTCTCGATGATGACGGCGCCTTCGATGGTCATGCGATTCCCCCTCTCTGCGTTCCGCCTATTTTAACAGACGCGTCGGCCCAATACAATAATAAATTGAGCGGACCGATTAAAATAAGGTTGCGGAAAGAGAGAAAACCCCGTATAATAAATACAGCAGCGGAAATCGCACGAGCGAACCCCGTTGCACCCGATGTCCTATTGACGGAAGATTTGAATAAGTTCTCCACGTATAATGTATACATTTGTGGAAGGATTTTTAATTTTTTTGTCGAATGGTCTAAGGGTACTGATATTCAACGATGACTGCGTCTGCGGCGTCCGACTCGGTGCTTTTTTATGTGCCGGGCCGGTTTTCTTACGTCTTGGAGGCGGTCGGAGGAGGAATATGAGCAGGTTTTTATCGGGGTATCTCAGGCAGATCGGCTGGTCGTTCGCGGCTGCAGTGCTGCTCGGCGGCGTGCTGCTCCTCGTCATGGGGGAGACTGCGCGCATCGGGGCGCTGCTGGCAGGTGCGGCTGCGGCGGCGCTGTATTTCTGGCAGCTGGCGCAGCGTCTCCTGCGCGCCTCGCGCGGCACTGTTGCGGCAGGGCGCGTGCAGGTGCAGCTCGGCCTCGTGCTGATGCTGGCGCTGATCTTCGCGGTCCTCTGGGCGGCGAGCACGATGGGCGTGCAGTATTTCTACGCGGCGGTCGGCGGGTTTTTCCTGCTGCACGCAGTGATGATGACGCAGCTGATTGTCCGCGAGATGCGTTCCGATAAGCAGAACACTGGGGATTCACCCCAAGGGAGGTAGAGGTTATGCACGAAATCGGTGTTCGCGAGGCCGTGCAGATCGCCGGATTTACCTTCAATTCGCAGACCCTCGTCATGACGTGGCTCACGATGGTCGTTGTCCTCTTCATCGGCTGGCTGGCGGCGCGCAAACTGAGTATTGTGCCGACGTCGAACTGGCAGGTGGCGCTGGAGATGATCATAGAGACACTGCATGAACAGGCGGAGGAGAATATGGGACCGCGGGCGCGTGGATTCTTGTCCATGTTTATCGTGTCACTCTTCCTATTTATCCTCATCTCGAATTGGATCGGTCTGATTCCGACGATGGCATCGCCGACAAACGATCTGAACACCACATTGGGACTGGCATTGCTGGTCATTGCGATGACGCACGTTCTTGGACTGTATGTGAAGGGGGGCCACTACATCGGGCACTTTTTCCAGCCGTTCGTGCCGTTTGTCGTCATCAACATTGTCGAGGAGCTTGCTAAGCCGATCACATTGTCGTTCCGTCTATTTGGCAACATCTTGGCGGGTGAGATTCTCATCCATATTCTGCTGCTGATGCTCGGGAACTATTCCACTGTTCCGTCGGTGGTTTGGATTGCGTTCAGCGTTTTCGTCGGCGGCGTGCAGGCCTTTATCTTTACCATGCTGTCCATTGCATACATCGGCAGCGCGGTCAAGACTGAGGGACACTAACAGCTTGTTTTGCGTGCAGAGCTCTGCACAATGGTTTCAAACGAAAAGTGTTTATTGATTTTAAGGAGGATTTTTTCATGGAAAACGCAATTATGGTAGCAGCTGCTCTCATCAGCGCAGGTCTCGTCGCTGGTCTTGCCGCAATCGGTGCGTCGCTCGGCGACGCGATTGTCACGAGCCGCTTCATCGAGGGGCTGGCGCGTCAGCCGGAGGCGAAGAATGTGCTCTTCACGAATACCCTCATTTCCGTCGGTCTGATCGAGGCGCTTGCCATCATTGCCGTCGTTATCGCGCTCATCATGCTCTATGCAAATCCGCTGATTCACTAAGAGTCTCTTTGAATCGCATGGATTTTGCAAAGGGGGCATAGGAATTGGTCGAAACCATTCAAGGTATTATCGATCTCAACAGCACGCTGCCCATCCAAATCATCAACTTTTTGATTCTCGTTGCACTCCTGCGCGCGGTGGCCTATAAGCCGGTTGTCCGCATGATGGAAGAGCGCAAGGCGAAGATCGCCGAGAGCATCGAAAAGGCGGACGCGGATGCAGCTGCGGCTGCGGCAACGCTGGATGAATACAAGGCACAGCTGGCCGAGGCGCGCGTGAAGGCGCAGGAGATCGTCGATCTCGCGGAAAAACGCGCATCGGAAGAGCGTGCGGCGAGCATTCAGGCGACAAAGCTTGAGATCGAACAGATGAAAAAGTCGGCGCAGGAGCAGATGGAGCACGAACGTGCCCATGCGGTCGAGCAGCTCAAAGGCGAGGTGGTCACCGTTGCACTCGAGGCGGCCGGCAAGATCATCCAGAAGAATCTGACGGCAGCGGACAACGATGCCATCATCGGCGAGTTTATCGCAAAGCTCGATGCGGATAAGATTGGTGATGCGACATGCTGAACATGGAGCTTGGACGCAAATACGCCAAGGCGATCTTTGAGCTTGCCTGCGAGGACGACAAGCTGAAGGAGTACGGAGCTGATCTCGCGAAGGTACAGCAGCTCTATACGCAGTGCCCGGAGCTGAAGGCGTATCTCTGCAACCCGAACATCCAGCCGGAGGAAAAGAAGAGCCTCCTGCGCGAGGTCTTTGAGGGCGGCGTTCAGGAGATGGTGCTGAACTTCCTCCTGCTGCTGATCGACAAGCGCCGCATGCAGGTGTTCGAGGCAATCAACGAGATCTTTATCGAGCTCTCGAACGAGAAACTCGGCATTGCCGTGGCGGACGTCACGACAGTGGAGCAGCTCTCGGCAGCGCAGCTGCAGGAGCTGCGGGAGAAACTCGAGAGCGTCACGGGCAAGCAGATATCCCTGCGCGAGCATCGCGACCCCTCGCTCATCGGCGGCGTGGTGGTACGCATCGGCGACCGCCGCATCGACGGCAGCGTCAAGGGGCGTCTTGCAGCAATGACGGCACAGCTAATGGCGAACTAGCGGGGTGACAGCGAAATATGAAAATGAATCCGGAAGAAATTACTTCCATAATTAAGGAACGAATCAAGAACTACGATGTTGATCTGAACGTCAACGATGTCGGCACGGTTCTTGAGGTCGGCGACGGCATTGCCCATATCTATGGGCTGGACAAGGCGATGGCCGGCGAGCTGCTGGACTTCGGAAATGATGTCTACGGACTTGTTCTGAACCTCGAGCAGGAGAGCGTCGGCGCCGTGCTTCTCGGCGGCGACACCGAGATCAAGGAAGGCGATACCGTCAAGCGTACGGGCCGCATCATGCAGGTCCCTGTGGGCGAGGCGATGATCGGCCGCGTCGTGGACGCGCTCGGCCGCCCCATTGACGGCAAGGGGCCCATCGACACGACGGAGTTCCGTCCGGTCGAGTCGCCGGCGCCCGGCATTGCCGACCGCAAGAGCGTTCATGAGCCGCTTCAGACCGGTCTGAAGGCAATCGACGCCCTCGTCCCGATCGGGCGCGGGCAGCGTGAGCTGATCATCGGCGACCGCGGTACGGGAAAGACGGCCATCGCCGTCGATACGATCCTGAACCAGAAGGGCCAGAACTGTATCTGCGTCTATGTCGCGATCGGCCAGAAGGCATCGACGGTCGCGCGCGTCGTCAAGACGCTCGAGGACGGCGGTGCGATGGCGTACACGATCGTTGTTGCCGCAACGGCAGCAGACTCTGCGCCGCTCCAGTACCTCGCACCGTATGCGGGCGTTGCGATGGCAGAGTACTTCATGTACAAGGGCGGTCATGCGCTGTGCGTCTACGACGACCTCTCCAAGCACGCGGCAGCCTACCGCGCGATGTCGCTGCTGCTGCGCCGTCCGCCCGGACGCGAGGCATACCCGGGCGACGTGTTCTACTTACACTCCCGCCTCCTCGAGCGTGCGGCAAAACTCTCCGATGCGCTCGGCGCAGGCTCCATCACGGCGTTGCCGATCATCGAGACCCTCGCGGGTGACCTCTCGGCGTACATCCCGACGAACGTTATCTCGATCACAGACGGTCAGATCATGCTGGATACCGATGCATTCTACTCGGGCATCCGCCCGGCGATCAATGTCGGTCTCTCGGTCTCCCGTGTCGGCGGTTCGGCCCAGATCAAGGCGATGAAGCAGGTCGCAGGCACGATGCGTCTCGATCTCGCGCAGTACCGCGAGCTCGCGGCGTTTGCCCAGTTCGGCTCGGATCTCGACAAGGCGACGAAGGCGCAGCTTGACCGCGGCGCGCGCATGGTCGAGACGCTGAAACAGGCGCAGTACAGCCCGCTTTCCGTTGCCGAGCAGGTGCTCGTCATCTTCACGGCGGTGCGCGGACATCTGGCGGATATCCCCGTGGACAAGGTCGTCTTGTTCCATACAGACTTCCTGAAGTTCATGCGCACCTCGCATCCGGAGATTGCCGCGGCGATCACGGAGATGCAGAAGCTGGATGATCCGCTCGAGGCAGATCTCACGAAGGCGATCGAGGAGTTCAAGGACACCATCTCCTACAAAGAATCGTAAGGAGAGAGGTGACATAAATGGCCAATTTACAGGATATTCGGCGCCGCATCCGCAGCGTCAAGAGCATCCAGCAGATCACGAACGCCATGGACATGGTCGCAACCTCGCGTCTGCGCCGTGCCAAGGAGGCCGCGAACAACAACCGTCCCTATGCCGAAAAGACCGCTGAGGTCATCCGGAGCGTGGCGGCGGCTGCCACGGATGTCACGCATCCGCTGCTCGAGCAGCATGCAGAGGGCAAACGCCTCATTCTTGTGATGGCGGCGGATAAGGGCCTCGCAGGCGCATACTCGAGCAATGCCCTCAAGATGGCGATGACCCTCGTCGAGGACAAGGCGAACACCGAGATCATTGCCGTCGGACGCAAGGCGCGCGACTTCTTCAAGAACCGCGCCTTTCACATCATCAGCGAACGCGTCGGCATCAGCGAACGCCCGCAGGCGGTGCACGCACAGAAACTCGCAGCAGCCGTCATCGAGGCATTCGAGGCGGGCGGCATAAAGGAAGTCTACATGGTCTACACGCGCTTTGTGTCGGCCATCACCTGTGTGCCCGAGATCATCAAACTTCTCCCGTTTGAAGCACCGGAGGAGGGAGACGGTCATCACATACAGACACAATACATCTATGAGCCGAATGCCGAGGAGGTGCTCGGGGCACTGCTGCCGCAGTACCTGTTCACCACCATCTATGCGGCGCTCCTCCAGTCGGCGGCGAGCGAGCTGAGCTCACGCATGAATGCAATGAGCAATGCGACCGACAACGCCGGGGAACTCATCGGAAAGCTCGACCTCTACTACAACAAGGTACGTCAGGCGGGCATTACGAACGAGATCAACGAGATCGTCGGCGGCGCCGAGGCACTCAAGTGACATCCGTGTGCGCAGTGCGCATGGAGGTAAGGAGGTTTTCCATTGGCAAAAGGTAAAGTCGTACAGGTCATCGGACCTGTCGTAGATATTGAGTTTCCGGCGGGGGAACTGCCGGAGATCCTAAACGCCATCAAGATCACGGGCAAGGCCGCCGACCGCGAGGTAAATCTCACGGTCGAGGTCATGCAGCATCTCGGCGACAGCATCACGCGATGCATCGCCATGAGCTCCACCGACGGTCTGATGCGCGGCATGGAGGCGGACGATACGGGCGCCCCGATCATGGTTCCCGTCGGCGAGGCGACCCTCGGACGCGTCTTCAACGTCCTCGGCGAGCCGGTTGACCACAACCCCGCCCCGGTCGGCAACAAGGAGAGCTGGCCGATCCACCGCCCCGCGCCGAAGTTCGACAACCAGGAGACATCGACGCAGATTCTCGAGACGGGCATCAAGGTCGTTGACCTGATCGCACCGTACTCCCGCGGCGGAAAGATCGGCCTCTTCGGCGGCGCGGGCGTCGGCAAGACGGTTCTGATCATGGAGCTCATCCACAACATTGCGACCGAGCACGGCGGCTACTCCGTCTTTGCCGGCGTCGGCGAGCGTACCCGCGAGGGCAACGACCTCTGGTCCGAGATGACTGAGTCGGGCGTTATCGACAAGACGGCGCTTGTCTACGGGCAGATGAACGAGCCGCCGGGCGCGCGTATGCGCGTCGGTCTTACGGGCCTCACGATGGCGGAGTATTTCCGCGACGTGCAGGGCCAGGACGTGCTGCTCTTTATCGACAACATCTTCCGTTTCATCCAGGCGGGCTCCGAGGTTTCGGCTCTGCTCGGACGCATGCCGTCCGCCGTCGGCTACCAGCCGACGCTGACGACGGACGTCGGCGCGCTCCAGGAGCGCATCACGTCCACGAAAAAGGGATCGATCACGTCCGTGCAGGCGGTCTACGTCCCGGCGGACGACCTCACCGACCCTGCGCCGGCGGCAACATTTACCCATCTCGACGCGACGACGGTTCTTTCCCGTCAGATCGCCGAGCTCGGCATCTATCCTGCCGTCGATCCGCTCGACTCCACCTCGCGTATCCTCGACCCGCTCGTCATCGGGCAGGAGCACTACGAGGTCGCGCGCGGCGTGCAGGCGGTGCTCCAGAAGTACAAGGAACTGCAGGACATCATCGCCATCCTCGGTATGGAGGAGCTCTCCGACGAGGATAAGCTGACCGTCTCGCGTGCGCGCAAGATCCAGCGCTTCCTCTCGCAGCCGTTCGCGGTCGCAGAGGTCTTTACGGGCTCGCCCGGCAAATACGTCGCGCTCAAGGATACGATCCGCGGGTTCCGCGAGATCCTCGACGGCAAGTATGACGATCTCCCCGAGGCGGCCTTCTACATGGTCGGCGGCATCGACGAGGCGATCGAAAAGGCGAAGAAGCTCAAAGAGGAGGAATAACGGATGGCGACCATCAAGCTGGAGATCGTATCTCCCGACCGCGTGGTCTACGCCGCCGATATCGACATGCTCATCGCCCGCTCCACGGGCGGCGAGATCGGCATCCTGCCGAAGCACATTCCCCTCGTCACGGGACTTCAGCCGCATGCCATGAAGATTCATGTCGACGGCGGGGAGAAGCTCTTTGCTGTGGCCGGCGGCTTTATGGAGGTCGAACCCGAGAAGATCACGGTCCTCGCGACGGCTGCAGAGGAGCCGATCGACATCGACATCAACCGCGCGCAGCGCGCCTATGAGCGCGCACAGGAGCGGCTGAAGCGCCTGCGTGAGCTGCCCGAGCAGGAGCGTGCTGATATTGATGAGGCACGCGCCACACTCGCCCTCAAGCGCGCCATTGCGCGCCTGCAGACGGCGAAGGCAGCGATGCCCGGAGCGTAAAATAAAGTTTTGTGAGATTGGCGTACGAAAGCACATGCATTTTCGTACGCCGATCTTTTTTTGTGCAATGCCCCATATAGACGCCGCGCACCGAATGTGCTATCATGTGCTCCATACGGAACGAACGAAAGAAAGGAGGCTGCTGTGAATCTCTGGAACTACCGCACATCGATTATCCTCGCAATCGCCTGCGCTATCCTCCTTTCGTCCTTTTGGCTCTTTCAGGATCTCGCCTTCATCATCTTCCTCTCGCTCCTCCTGCACCTTTTGTTAAAGCCTGCCGTTGACTTTATGGAGCGCAGGAATAAGCCCCGCTCCATCGCAGCTGTGCTTGCTATTTTCCTCTTTGTCCTCGTCGTCGTCGGCATCATCACGCTCCTCTCACGCTCTGTCGTTCCGTCGCTGCAGCGCTTTGTCACAGAACTCCCGAACATCAGCGCGAGCATCCAGCAGCTGCCGCTGCTTTCGGACTCCGTCTTCGTTCAGAACGAACTCTTGAACCTGCTCGATCGCCTGCGCAGCCTCGGCAGCGAGGCTCTGCGCGCCTCGCTCTCCTTCCTGTTCGGTGCATTCGGCAAGGTCATCGACTTCGTCATCATCATCTTTGTCTCCTTTTATCTTCTCAAGGACGGCGAGGAGATCAAAGTATGGCTGACCGATCTCTTCCCCGACAGCGCGCGTGCGCGCATCATCCGTCTCTTTGACAATTTGCTGAGCGCCCTGCGCACCTACATCTGCAGTCAGCTGGTTATGTGCGCCACGACGGGAGTCCTCGTCTTCGCCTTCTTTCAGCTTATGGGGCTGCCCTACGCCTCCGTCTTTGCCCTGCTCTCGGCCGTCAGCGAGTTCATCCCTGTGCTCGGGCCGACCATCGCCTCCGCGCTCGGCATCATTATGACCGCCTCGACGGTACCGGAGCTCGCGATCCAGACCTTCATCTTCTACGTTATCCTTACCCAGGCCAACCACAATATCATCTACCCGGCGCTCATCGGCAAATCGCTTCACCTGCACCCTGTCGCCGTCATCCTCGGCGTCGTCTTCGGCGGCGAGATTCTCGGTCCTGCCGGCATGTTCCTCGCAGTGCCCTTCATCGTCATTCTCAAGATCGTTATTTCCGATATTTACCGGGACCGCAAAGAACAGCACGGGGACAGAGAGCCGTAATCTCCGCCGGGAAAGGGAGCGCATACAAAAAACCGCCGCGCAGTGCGCGGCGGTTTCGTATTATCCGGGGAGAGACGATTAGGCGAGCATCGAACGGAGGAACCAGATCTGCTTTGCGTAGTTCGCAATGTGATCCTCCATGAGGTTCGCGATGCCGAAGACGTCGCCCTTGTCCGCGATGGCGCGGACAGAGGCCGCCTGGTCGCGGAGAAGCTCGAGGTCAGCCAGCGTAAGCTGAAGCGCCTTCTTCTGATCGATCTTCTTGTCCGGGAGCTCCTTGATGGTTGCGAGCGAGAGATAGCCCTTGAGGCTGGCAACCGGCTGCTCGCCGCACATCTTGAGAATTTCGGCGCTCTCGTCAAGCACGTCCGCGAAGGAGTCGTAAAGCGACTCGAGATACTCGTGAACGGCCTTGAACTGCGAGCCGACAACGTTCCAATGGAGGTTGTGCAGCTTGATGTAGCCGACACCGATGTTGGCGATATAGGCGTTAAGCGCCTTCGTAAGATCCTTCTGACTCATAATTTATTACCCCTTTCGTTATTCCCACTGCAGATATCTATTCGGATGGTATCTGTTTATGATGCCATTATAGTCCTTGTATTTTTATTTGTCAATAGTAATTATTAAATACGGAGATAAAATTTCTGCATATCTGCATTTTGCTTGACAAAATTCTTGTTTTCGATATAATACACAGCCATAAAATATGATATGGAAGCTTGCTGAAGAGAGGAATCGTTATGAGCGACAAGAAGTATCGTTTTGAAACGCTGCAGGTGCGCGTCGGGCAGGAGCAGCCCGATCCGGTGACGGACGCGCGGGCCGTGCCGATCTATCAGACAACGTCCTACGTGTTTCATAACGCGCAGCACGCCGCCGACCGTTTTGCGCTCAAGGCCCCGGGCAACATCTACGGTCGTCTCATGAATCCGACGCAGGATGTGTTCGAGCAGCGCATCGCCGCACTCGAGGGCGGTGCGGCGGCGCTTGCCTTTGCCTCGGGAGCGGCGGCGGTCACAGCGACGATCCAGGCACTCGCCCATATGGGCGATCATATTGTCGCGCAGCAGACCATCTATGGCGGCACCTACAATCTCCTCGCGCATACGGCAAAGGACTGGGGCATCGACGTGACCTTTGTCGATCCGAAGGCGGGTGCACAGGGCTTTGCGGATGCGATTCGGCCGAATACCAAGTGTGTTTTCATCGAGACCGTCGGCAACCCCAATGCCGATCTCATCGACATCGAGGCGGTCGCGGCGGCGGCGCATGCGCAGGGCGTGCCCGTCGTCATCGACAATACCTTCGCGACGCCGTATCTCCTGCGGCCGATTGAGCACGGCGCGGACATCGTCGTGCACTCGGCGACGAAGTTCATCGGCGGGCACGGGTCCAGCCTCGGCGGCGTCATTGTCGACGGCGGCACGTTTGACTGGAAGGCATCGGGGCGTTTCCCGCACCTCACCGAACCGAATGCAAGCTACCATGGTGTGAGCTTTGTCGATGCGCTTGGTCCCGTCGCATTCATCGTCTACATCCGCGCGCTCATTCTGCGCGATACTGGCGCGGCGATCTCGCCGTTCAACGCGTTCCTCTTCCTTCAGGGGATCGAGACACTCTCGCTGCGCGTCGAGCGCCACGTGGAGAACGCCCTGAAGATCGTGGACTTTCTCAGCAAGCATCCGAAGGTCGCAAAGGTCAACCATCCCGCCCTCCCGCACCACCCCGACCATGCGATCTACAAGCGTTACTTCCCGCACGGCGGCATCTCCATCTTTACCTTTGACATCAAGGGCGGGCGTGCAGAGGCGTTCCGCTTCATCGACCATCTGAAGCTCTTTTCCCTCCTTGCGAACGTCGCAGATGTGAAGTCGCTCGTCATTCACCCTGCGACGACCACGCATTCGCAGATGAGTGATGCCGAACTCGAAGCGTCAGGCATCGGTCAGGGCACCGTCCGCCTCTCCATCGGCATCGAGCACGCTGATGATCTGCTCGAGGACATCGCGGAGGCCCTTGCCGCCGTCTGAAAAAGTCCTTGCCAACGCCGCCCCGCCTGTGCTATAATGCGTCATGTCGCGCAAGCGCATGGAGAGGTGTCCGAGTGGTCGAAGGTGCTTGACTCGAAATCAAGTGTGGTGATGAGCCACCGTGGGTTCGAATCCCACCCTCTCTGCCAGTAAAATCAAGGCCTCCAAGGTTTTTGCCTTGGAGGCCTTTTCTGTTCTATTTTTGTTTCTGACATCATTTTTGACAGCATGGATGTCAAAAATGATGGTCTCGGCGATCGTTTTTTGGAGATGTTGCTTTTATCAATGCTTTTTGCGGAACTCCTTCATAAATGCCGCGAGCTTCTCCACGCCGGCGAGGGGCATGGCGTTGTAGATGGAGGCGCGCATGCCGCCGACGCTGCGGTGTCCCTTGATGCCGGCGAGACCGCGCTCCTTGGCCTCGGCGACGAAAGTCTTTTCGAGGTCCTCGCTCGGCAGGCGAAAGGTGACGTTCATGCGCGAGCGGCTGCCCTTCTCCGCGTGCCCGCGGTAGAACCCGTCCGAGCTGTCGATGGCGTCGTAGAGGAGTGCGGCCTTCTTCGCGTTCACCTCGCCCATGGCGGCAAGGCCGCCGTGCTCCTTGATCCAGCGGACGGTCTTGCCGACCATGTAGATGGCGAAGACGGGCGGGGTGTTGTAGAGTGAGTCGTTCTTCTGGAAGGTTGCATAGCGCAGCATAGTCGGGAGCTCCGCGGGGCTCGATGCGAGGAGGTCCTTCTTCGCGACATTGAGGACGACGCCGGCAGGACCGAGGTTCTTCTGCACGCCGGCGTAGATGAAGTCATAGGAGGAAAAGTCCCACAGCCGCGAGAGGATGTCGGAGGACATATCGGCAAAGAGGGGAACACCGTTCGTCTCCGGCGTGTAGTGGTACTCCGTACCGTAGATGGTATTGTTGAGGCAGAGGTGGAGGTAGGCGGCGTTCGGCGCGATCTTGAGTTCCTCCTGCGCCGGGACGCGGACATAGTTCTCCTCCTTGGTCGAGGCTGCGACGGTGCCGACGCCAAGCTTAACGGCCTCTTCATAGGCCTTCTGCGCAAAGGAACCGGAGAGTGCGTAGCTGCCGGGATGTTCCTTGCTCGCAAAATTCAGCGGGATGAGGGCAAAACTCTGGCTTGCACCGCCCGCGGTGAAGACAACGTCATAGTCGTCGCCGAGCCCCATGAGCTCCTTGATGTCCGCCTTTGCCTGTTGGTGGACTTCGTCGTAGGCGGGGGCGCGGTGACTGGTCTCGAGGATGGACATGCCCGTGCCGCGGAAGTTCAGCAACTCCGCCTGCACTTCCCTGAGGACATCCTCTGGCAGAACGGCGGGGCCGGGATTGAAGTTATAAATGCGTTCGTTCATGGTATTTCTCCCTCTGTTTGTTATGATTTCGTGGGGGCATCGGCAGCTGAGCGGATGGGAATACATCTGGCGGCGAAGGGGAATGGAAACGAGAAGAGCGGGAAAGAGGGGCATATCCTCTCAAACTTCACATTCCTCGGTTTCCGCCCGCGTCATGCGGATCTGGGCCACGCGCGCGCGGTCCATGCGCAGCACCTCGAAGGTGAAACCGTCCCATGTGCAGGTCTCGCCCGCCTTTGGGATGCGGCCGATCTGCGCGGTGACGAAGCCGCCGAGGGTATGGAAGTGGTCGTGGTCCTCGTCCGGCAGTTCATCGATGCCGAACTCCTCCTTGAACTCATCGATGGGATAGAGACCGTCAAAGACCCAGTTTTGCTCTTCCTCCGCTCCCATGCGTGCGCTCGCGGGAGCATCGTCGTCCGCGCTGCCGATGATCTCCTGCATGATGTCGTCCATCGTGATGAAACCGACCACACCGCCGTACTCATCGAGGACGACCGCCTCGTGTATGTCGCCGCTGCGGAACTTCTCGAGGACGCGCAGGCCCTCCATTGTGCGCGGGACAAAGAGGGGCTCCCGGATGTAGGCTGCAAGGTCCAGATCTGTACCGCCCAAGACTGCATCGAGGAGTTCCTTTGCATAGACGACCCCGCGGAAGTCGTCGAGGTTCTCGTAGGCGACGGGGAATACATTGTGCGGCGTTCTGCGGATGACGCGCAGCTGCTCGGCCTGCGGCTCTGCGAGATCGATCCACGCAATCTGCGTACGCGGGGTCATGAGTGCGGAGGCGGTCTGATCGCTCATGTGAAAGATGCGGTCGACCATGTCCTGCTCGGCCTTTTCAAACGTGCCGTCCTCTGTGCCCTGCTCCATGAGGTCCTTGACGGCGTCCTCCGTAGCGGAGGCACGCCCCTCGGGGCTCTCGCCGAAGAGGAGCAGCAGCCCGCGCGAAACAGAGACAAGGGCGGCGCTCGGCACGGCGGTCAGACGGGTGAGGAGACGGATGCTGCGGTGACTGCGCAGCAGAATATCCTCGGGATGGCGGAGCGCGATCTGCTTCGGCAGGAAGTCGCCAAAGAGCAGCATCAGCGCGGTCATGACGAAAATGCTGAGCACGAGTGCGGGGGCAAAGACCTCCATGCCCGGGAGCAGCTTCTCAAGGAAACGCCCGAATGCGGGAGCGACGAGGAGTCCGATGCCGAGCCCCATGAGGAGACTCATGCAGGTGACGCCCGCCTGCGCCATGGCAATCGGCTTTGCCGGATGTTCGAGCAGTGTGAGCGCCTGTGCAGCGTCATTGTCGCCGCCCCCGGCGAGGCGTTCGAGACGGCCGCGGTGAGATTCGGTGAGTGCTGTCTCAATCTGCGCAAAATACGCGTTTGCCGTGAGACAGACGATGAGGAGAATCAGGCAGATCAAATCGGATAAAGGACTGTCCAAGAGAGCATCCGGCTCCTTTCATGAAGAGATCGTTCGGTTATTCCGTCTATTGTAGCACAGACGCGGAGAAATGTCATAACCTCATCCGAGGAGATCCTATCCCTCGGCGTATGTGCGGAAATTTACGGGCGCGGCCCCTGCCGCTGCGATCGCATCCTGCACCGCGGGCGCACAGACGGCGGCAAGCTCCGCCGCAAAGTCGTGATCCCAGCGGCAGTCGCGGACGAGCACATCGTTATCGGTGCCCGGGTGGAGCATGACCTCGGTCGTGCCGCCCGTGAGATGCGCGGCGATCGCCGCGAGTGCTGCCGTATCGACCGCCTCGCCCGCAACGATGCCGGCAAAATGATCGGGCGTGCGGATCCCGCGCCGATGCGCCTTTGCTGCGGCGCGATGCGCGAGCACGGCAAGTCCTGCGCGGCCGATGAGCTGCCCCGCCCCGCCGAAGCGCCCGGCAAAAAGAGGCGCGTGCGGCGCGCGTATAGCGGGGATATGCGCCTCTCGGCAGAGGTCGAGTACGATGTCGATGACGCCGGGCAGGACGTGCATGTGCTGGTGGCTGTCCGCGTGCGTCGGATGGATGCCCGCTGCCTCGACGCGCCGCAGCTGAGCGGCGAGTTCAGCGCGGACTTCGCTGAGATTGACTGCGCCGCGCAGCAGCCGAACGGCGAACGCCGTGTGGTCGTCCGCGAAGACGCCCTCCCGCGTGACGAGCGAGGGGATATCTGCGGGCGGGAGGATGGGCATGCCGTTCACAAGAGTGAGATGGATGCCGACGCCGAGCTGCGGACAGCGCAAAGCGAGCGCCGCCGCATCGTCGAATGCGGCTCCGCCCGCCATGATGGTGGCGGAGCGCAGGACGCCGCCCCGGACACCCTGCTCCACCGCACGGTTGATGCGTTCGTGCCGGCCAAAGTCGTCGGCATTTACAATGATTTGCTTCAATCCGACATTCCTCTCAAAACGCGGCTTTCTCCCGGAAAAACGATTCGCTCCCATTATATCGCAGGATTACCAGCGCGTCCAGCCGCCGCTGCCGAAGATAATATCGCCGTGGATGTATGCGGGAGAGCGTTTGCCGCGTCCTGCAGCGGGAACCTCTGCGGAGACAAAGATTCCCGTATCGGTGAGGCCGGCGACGGCGAGCACTGCCTTGTCTTTGATCTTCTGATAGGTCTTGCGGTCGATCTCTGCGGTCAGTTCCTCTGCCGTGCCGGGTTCGAGCGCATAGGTCTGGAAGGCCTGCGTAAATGCCATGCCGTCGGACCAGCGCCAGAGCTCGTTCCCCTTTGCGTCGAGCAGGGCGAAATCGCAGTTCTGCCCTGTCGGGTGCTCTACCATGTAGAGCGCGTCTCCTTCGTTGCGCACGCGCAGCTTCAGCTGGAGCTGTCCATCCTTTTCTCTGAGGGTCAGCTCCTCGGAGAGATCGCCGACGCGCACGCCGGCATAGGTGGCCGTGCGCCCCTCTTTGCCGGACGAGTGTGAGGTCGGGAAGGTGATGCCGATTCCGCCGCCGATGCCGGCCTCTGCCGCCGGAGCCGCGAGCGCGGGCAGGAGCAGTGCAGCGGCGAGCGCTGCACAGAGGATTCTTTTCGAGGAAGTCATAAGCGTTCCTTTCTTTTGCGTAAAAATGACAGTAAGAATATTTTCGACAAAAAAATGGAAATCACCTTTTCTGGATAGGCCTTTTGTAGTAGAATAATGTGGAAAATTTATATTTTCCTTAACAGAAGGGACAGTTGTATGGTCGTTGAAATCATCAGCGTGGGCACGGAGCTGCTCATGGGAAGCATCTTGAACACGAATGCGCAGCACATTGCGAAAAAGCTTGCGCATATGGGGCTGGACTCATACTACCAGACCGTTGTCGGCGATAATCCGGAGCGCCTGCGTGCGGCGCTTGATGTGGCGTTCTCGCGTGCAGACTGTGTTGTTACGACAGGGGGGCTCGGCCCCACGAAGGACGATCTGACGAAGGAGATGCTGATCTCCTATTTCGGCTGCACGCCCACGGAGGACTCCGAGGCCCTGCGCCGGCTCGAGGAGCGCGCGGCGCGGCGCGGCACTCCGCTCAGCACGAGCATGCGCAAGCAGGCAACGGTGCCCTCGGGGGCGATCGTGCTCCAGAACGACAACGGCACGGCGCCCGGCGTCATCATCGAGCGGGACGGCCGCGCGTGCATCATGCTCCCCGGGCCGCCGAAGGAGATGATCCCGATGTTCGAGACGGCGTGCAGCAGCTTTTTGCGCGGAAAGAGCGACAAGGTATTCATCTCGGTGAATCTGAAGCTCTATACGATGGCGGAGAAGGGGCTCCCCGTCGGAGAGTCGCCCGTTGCCGATCGGCTCGGCAGCCTCGTGGACGGAGAGAACCCCACCGTCGCGACCTATGCAAAGGAGGACGGCGTGCTCGTGCGCGTGACGGCGGCGGCACCGGCGCCGGCAGAGGCGCGCAGCCTTCTTGCGCCTGTCGTCGCGGCGGCAAAGGATGCCATCGGAGAAGAATACATCAAATATGTGGAAGAGGATTGAATGCAGGTTCGGATGTTTGGGCGGAGCGTGGGGGCGCTCCTTGCCGTATGTGTCCTATTTGCCGCGCTGCCCGCGTCGGCCGCTGTGAGACAGGTGGATCGGGGAACGGCGCAGATGGGCGCGGCAGCGCGCAAAGCACAGGACATAAAGGCACAGACGGAAGGTGAAAGGACGGAGAACGCGCGCGCTTCCTCCGTTATGCTGCATTGGAAGGCATATCCCGGCGCAGTGCGGTACGCGGTGCGCATTTTGCGCGGCGTTCCGGGGGGGACGATGACGACGGTTGTGAGTGCGGAGCGCGTCTATACCACGGGCGCGCATCTGCCCCTCGGTGCGCACGGCGCGTACGAGGGATTGTACTGGAGCGTGCAGCCGCTCGACTATCGCGGTACGCCCCTGGCACAGCCGTCGAAGCCCGAGGCCTTGCCCCGCTTGGCCGAGGACCCCGCCGCGCCCGTCCTCACGGCCGAGTTCGGGGAGATGGCGTACGCGCCGCTCTACCCCGCCTACTCGTGGATCCCCCTCAGCGGGCAAATGCACCATGAGGTCGAGGTCTATCGCCGCGAAGGGGGCCGCAGCATTCTGCTGCATACGCTGCGCGGCGGCGCGCATGATGTCTATGACACCTCCGCGTTTACCGTGCCGGGGCATTATACCTATCGTGTCCGCGGCGTGACATCGGCGGGCACACCCATCTCCGACTGGTCGGAGATGGGCGCGTTCGACGTCATCGGCCACACGCCGATCGCCGCGATCGGCGACAGCATCACGCACGGCGGCGGCGCGATCAGCGTGCCGCCCTCGTACCTCCTGTACGACTGGGAGACCTACTGCACCGTTCCCGTAAAGAACCTCGGCCGCAGCGGCGATACGACCGCGGATATGCTCGCGCGCTTTGAGCATGACGTCCTGCCGTTTGCGCCGCGCGTTCTCATCATCATGGGCGGTGTGAACGACTATCGTTCCGGCGTCTATGGCGCCGAGAGCGTGCGTCATCTCGCCGCGCTGCGGGACAAATGCCGGGCGTATGGGATCACGCCGGTCTTCCTCACTGCGACGCCCATTCGTCCCGCGCTGATGGCGGCGCGCATGGACATCATGACGCCGCCGGCCGATTGGTGGACCCATCGCGACTATATCAACAATTGGGTCATGCAGCAGGAGTACAGCGTCGATGTGTCGACCGTTCTCTCGGATGTCGACGGAGAGCTCGAGGCGGAATACACAACCGACGGCCTGCACCCCGACCTCGTGGGGAAAAAGTACATCGGGCAGACGGTGGATGCCTATCTGCGCACGCACTTTGCCTATGCTGCGGGTGAGGCGGAGCGGCGCGTGCAGAGTTTTAGGGCCGCGGGGAAGTAACTGCCGCGTACGGAGGAGGCGATTCTCATAAGAACTCTGCGCATCGGCGCCGTCGTGCTCATCGCGGCGGCTTTGATCGGCGGGGCATATGCGGGCTGCTGCCGCCAGCGCGAACGCACGCCGGATTACGCCCTCGTGCAGATTGCGCGTGCAGTGCAGACCGAGGACCGCGCGCTCTTTGAGCAGTACGTCGATACGGAGGCGGTGCTCGCAGGAATACATGAGGATGCGGCGGTACTCATTGCGGACAATATCGACGCGCTCCATGAGCGGCATCCGTCGGATTGGTTCTTCCGCCACGATGCCGCTTTCCTGCGCGCCTATATGGCGGAGCGGCGCACGGCGGACATCGCTTTTGCGCGCATGATGCTGGACTACTACTTCGACGATGCGCGCGTTCCCGTGACCAAGGAGGAGGGGAGAGCACGCTGGGCATCTGATGAGATGCGCGCCGCTGCTGCAAGATATACGGCCGCAGCGGATCCTGTGCGCGTACAGGAGGGCCGCGCCGAGGCAGACTGCATCGTGCGCGGGAATGAGACGACATATGGGCAGCTTCTGCCTGAAGCCTCTGTCACACTCGAGCTGACGCGGCAGGCGGACGGACGGTATCGGCTGACGCGCGTTCGGACGGATGCACGACGCCCGAATGGATTTTTTTCCGTGATCGACGCTGCGGAGCGCTACTGGGAACTCCAAGGATGGGACTGAGAGAGAAAAGGCGGGGAGAGCATGAAGTACGAATTTACCGATGACTATCTGACGGGCATTGCGTCCGTGGACGAACAGCACAGCAAACTCTTTGATCTGGCAAATGCGTGTTATGATCTCGTGATGGAGAGCACGGCAGACGATAAATACGATCACATCGTCGCGATTCTGGATGAGCTTGCCTCCTATGCGGGCACGCATTTTGCGCATGAGGAGGCGTATATGGAGCACATCGGCGATCCGCACCGATTCAGCCATCGTGCGCTGCACCTGCGCTTTATGAAAAAGGTCGGAGCGATCGACTTTGACGCGATCGACGAGAACCAGCAGGAATCTCTGCTGAACATCCTCGACTTTCTTGCGCGCTGGCTGTATGACCACATCAAGGGGCGGGACTGTCATATCCCGCATGAAGCGGGCGCGCCTGCCTGACATACAAAAACACCCCGCAATGAGCAGCTGCGGGGTGTTTTTGCTGTGTATTATATTTTAGGAGAGCTCTGGAAACCGCATCCCTTGTGTGAGATGCTGTTTCAAACGAAAGCCTGCAGATAATATAGCATATGGGAGAATGAAATTCAATAGCATAATAGAAAATATTTTCATAAAAATTTCATATCATAGGAATAAACAAATATGATGCATTGAGAAAAAGTTCAAAAATAGGAAAAAAGAACTATGTTCAAGCTCTCAAAAAGCATCTATAATAATAGACGGGACAAGGGAAGTGTCTCAACGGGCCTGCGTCGATGGGTCGGCGCAGACCAAAGGAACACTGACAGCATAAAAATGCAGTGGTTCAAAATACTCATAAGGAAATGAGGTGGCAGTGATGGCTGTATTATCACTTGCATCCGTACTGGACGACCCGGTAAAACGGATCCCGGTCAATGCAATGGTGCGTGCGGCGGCGATTTATCCCGCTAAGGACGACGCTCTCATCGAGGGCATGCGCGCACAGCGCCTTGCGTACCGCGAGCAGATCCGGCAGCTGCACCGCATGGGCGGTGAGGCATACGAAGTTGACATCGAGTCTCTTGCACGTTCGCTGCGCTCGTTGGAGGAGGATATCCACAGCGACGCGACGCGTGAGATGTTCGGTGATCCGTATGTGGTCGAACTCAGCACGGGGCGCGGCGATGCGGTCGAAGCAAAAACAGCATGAGAGAATCCGATCGGAGGGAATGCATCTGAGCAGTTTGTCTGATGCTTTGAAAAATACGCCCGCATGAACGACAGTGCGTTCATGCGGGCGTATTTTTGTAGAACAGATCTGTAAAAAGGGAAGAGACGAGAGTCCCGCACAGGTCCGCCCTTGGATCCGCGCGCGGAATCTTTCGGCGGAATATACGCAGCGGCGGAAAGGGTGGAAAATCGATGGGAGAATCCGAGGAGAAAGAGTTCATTCGCATGACGAGTGTTCAGCGTGCGGAGGCTCTGCGCGCAGAATTTGAGGAAGACCTGCAGACCGCGTGGGAACGGGGCAGGGAGGCGGGCAAGGAAGAGGGCTTCGCCGAGGGCGAGCTGCGCGGGCGCAAGCAGGGTGTGATCCGTGTGGCGGTGAATCTCCTGCGTGCGGGCATTGCACCTGCCGTAACGGCAAAGGCGGCGGAGCTGCCCGAGCTGATCATCCGCAAGCTGGCGCAGGACAACGGCATCGACATTTCATAGAGAGACAGGCGCGCTGACGCGCAGTTTGAGCCGTATCCGATCGGGTGCGGCTCTTTTTGATTGGAATCATGACGATCGGCCGATTGTTCTTTGAAAAAAACTTGTCACCTCTTCCACCCTTATGATAGAATGAATGAAATCGCGCGCGGCGGCTGTTCGGAGGAGCTGCCCGCAGAATACAACACCCCCATCAAAGGAGGCGCTTGCATGGAAACATTGGCTGGAATTATCTTTGTCGTGATGTATATGGTGATCGTTTCGGAGAAGATCCACCGAACGGTCGCGGCGATGATCGGCGCAGTGCTTATGATGCTGCTCGGCATTCTTTCGCAGGAGACGGCGCTGCATCATGTGGACTTTGAGACGCTCGGACTCCTCGTCGGCATGATGGTGCTCGTCGGCGTGACGAAGGAGACGGGGCTCTTTGACTACGTCGCGATCAAGGCGGCAAAATCGGCAAAGGCGGAGCCGCGGCGCATCCTCATCTATCTCTGCGTCATCACGGCGGTGTTCTCCGCGTTCCTCGACAATGTGACCACCGTACTCCTCATGGTACCGGTGACGTTCAGCATCACGAAGATTCTGAAGCTCGATCCGATGCCGTATCTCCTGACGCAGATCATCGCGTCGAACATCGGCGGCACGGCGACGCTCATCGGCGATCCGCCGAACATCATGATCGGCAGCGCCGTGAAGGAACTGACCTTTGTTGCATTCATCGAGAATCTTGCGCCGATCGCGATCATCTGCATGGTGATCGTGCTCTTCATCATGTCCGCGGCCTACCGCAGGAGCCTTGTCACGACGCCCGCGCTGCAGCAGGAGCTCATGCAGATGGACGAGAAGGCGGCGATCACGGACCACAGCCTGCTGAAGCGCTCGCTCTTCGTCTTGGGGCTCACGATCCTCGGATTTTTCACGCATTCCTTTACGCACATCGAGTCGTCTCTCATCGCACTGACGGGCGGCTTCCTGCTGCTCCTCCTCGCAGGCGGGAGCGAGCATCTGGTGGAAAAGGCGATGCACGCGGTCGAGTGGCCGACGATCTTCTTCTTCATCGGGCTCTTCATTGCTGTCGGCGGGCTGATCGAGGTCGGCATCATCGCACGGCTCGCGGAGACCGCAGTGGAGACAACGGGCGGCGACCTCACGGCGACGGCGCTGCTCATCCTCTGGATGAGCGCCGTCATCTCCTCTGTGCTCGACAACATTCCGTTCGTTGCAACGATGATCCCGCTCATCCAGAACATGGGCACGATGGGCATCGAGAACCTCGAGCCGCTCTGGTGGGCGCTCGCACTCGGCGCATGTCTCGGCGGCAACGGCACCCTCGTCGGCGCGTCCGCTAACCTCATTGTGGCGGGAATGGCATCCGAACGCGGCGTGCGCATCAGCTTCATCCGCTACTTTAAGATCGGATTCCCGCTGATGATCCTCACGATCGTTCTCTCGACGGTCTATGTGTACCTTCGCTATCTGATCTGAGCGGTCCAAAAATCGGGACAATTCTCCTTGCAGGAAAAAAACGGGGCAGGGAGAATCAAATAGAATAGAGAAATTTGTGGGAGACACCGACACAGTTTCGGTGTCTCTTTTTGCCCGCCGCGGGCGAGTCGGAGAGGGATTATGTTTATACTTGCATCTGCATCGCCGCGCCGCCGCGCGCTCCTGCACCAGATCGGGGCGCAGTTCGTTCCGATCACGCCCGCCGTCGATGAGGCAGAGGGCGGCACGCATCCGCGCGATGCCGTGATCCGGAACGCGCTGACGAAGGCACGCAAGGTCGCAGAGGAATATCCGGACCACGCCGTGCTCGGGGCGGATACCGCGGTCGTGCTGAGCGATATGTCCTTCGGCAAGCCGAAGGATCCCGCGGACGCGCGCCGCATGCTCACGCTGCTCGAGGGACGTACGCATACGGTGATCACGGGGATCGCATGGGTCGTCGGCGGGCAGGCGTATACCGACGCGGCGGAGACGACCGTGCGCTTTGCCCCGATGAGCGCAGCCGAGATCGACGCCTATGTCGCGACGGGTGAGCCGATGGGCAAGGCCGGTGCATATGCGGTCCAGGGGCGCGCGGCGATCTACATCGAAGAACTGCACGGCTCCTTCTCGAATGTCGTCGGTCTGCCGCTGCATGCCGTGGCTGCGCTCGCACGAACGGCGGGCGTCCGGATGGAGGATGACGATGCGTCTGCATGATCTGCCGGCGGGCGAGCTTCCGCGCGAGCGCCTTATCGCACAAGGGACGGCGGCGCTCAGCGACGCGGAACTCCTCGCCGTCCTCCTGCGGACGGGGCGCGCGGGGGAGAATGTGCTCGAGCTCGCGCGCGGCATTGTCGCACGGTTCAAGGAGACGGGGCTCGGAGAAATTCTCCGCATGCCCTGCGCCGAGTTTGCACGCATTCCGGGCATCGGAACAGCAAAGGCGGCCACTGTTCTCGCCGCACTGGAGCTCGGGCGGCGCGCACAGCAGGGGCGCCAGGGCATGCCGCGCATCCGCGCAGCACGGGACGCGGCGGAGCTTCTTCTGCCGCGCTGCCGCGGCGAGCGGCGCGAGCACTTCTTCGTCCTGCCGCTCTCCGCAAAGAATGAGGTGCTGATGATCGCGGATGTCTCGGCAGGGACGCTCACGAATACGCTTGTGCATCCGCGCGAGGTGTTTGAGCCTGCCATCCGCTGCGGCGCGGCGCACATCATCGCCGCACACAATCATCCGAGCGGCGATCCCGCGCCGAGCGCGGAGGATCATCGTCTCACGCGCGTGCTGTGTGAGGCGGGGAAGGTGCTCGGCATCCCGGTGACCGATCACGTGATCGTTGCCGGCGACGGCTTTTTCAGCTTTGCAGAGACCGGAGAATTGTAGAAATACACTTTTTTTTCACAGAGAGAGGATTTTTCGCCCCAATCATCGAAATATACTGATAAACCATGTTTAACAATCCTATAGGAACGAGTGATTAGGAGGGATTATGATGGGCAAGATCAAAAAGATTCTTGTTCCGGTCGATGGTTCCGTCAGCGGCTGCAAGGCGGTTGACGAGGCGATTTTCTTCGCGGAGAAATGCGATGCCGAACTCGACTTCGTCTATGTTGCGAGCAACATCAACAAGGACATCCCGAGCCATATCGTCTTTGACCGCATCTGGGAGAAGCTTTCGGGAGACCGCAAGGCGCGCAAGCATGTCAAGAGCGGCCATATCGCGCGGAGCATCCTCGAGGTGGCAGAGGAGGAGCAGAGCGACATGATCATCATGGGCAGCCGCGGCCTGGGCCTTCTCAAGGGGGTTCTCATCGGCAGCGTCAGTCAGAAGGTGATCGAGAACGCGAAAATCCCTGTCATGGTCATCAAATAGCCGGGAGGTGGGTGCCTTTGACCGTCCGGGAACGACTTGAGGCGCAGGAGGATGCGCTCCTCTCGCCGCTGGCAGCGCGCAGCGCAGATGCAAAGCGCAGCCATCCGATGGAGGAGTGTCCCTTCCGCACGAAGTTTCAGCGCGATCGTGACCGCATCCTGCACTCCAAATCGTTTCGCCGGCTCAAACACAAGACGCAGGTCTACATTGTTGCGGGCGACCACTATCGGACGCGCATGACGCACACGCTCGAGGTGTCGCAGATCTCGCGCACGATCGCGCGCGGGCTGCGTCTCAACGAGGATCTGACGGAGGCGATCGCCCTCGGACACGATGTCGGGCATACGCCGTTCGGGCATGCAGGCGAGGCCGTGGTGGCGGAGATCACGGGACATTTTGCGCACAACGAGCAGAGCCTGCGCATGGTCGAGATCCTCGAGCGCGGCGGACGCGGGCTGAACCTCACGGGCGCGGTCCGCGACGGTATCCTGAACCACACGGGCAAGGGGATGCCGAGCACGTTTGAGGGGCGGATCGTCCGCATTGCCGACCGCATCGCCTATCTCTGCCACGACTATGACGACAGCCTTCGCGCGGGGCTTCTCGCTCCCGAGGAACTGCCCCGTGAGGTGCGCGATACGTTCGGCATCGATACGTCCGCGATGATCACGCGCATGGTGTCGGATATGATCGTCACTTCGGAGGAGCGCGGCGACGCGGCCTTCTCAGAGGAGACGCAGCATGTGATGGACCTGTTCCGCAGCTTTATGTTCGAGCGGATCTATCACTCCAAGACGCTCGCGCACGAGCGGGCGCAGGCGGGATTCGTCCTGCGCGCACTCATGGACCATTTCACCGTGTATTTTGACAAGCTCCCGCCCGAGTTTATCGCGCGGGCGGAGCGCTGGGGACGCGAGCAGTGCGTCGTAGACTACGTGGCGGGGCTGACGGACAGCTATGCCGTCGCGCTCTTCCGCGAGATCTACATCCCGCCCGTCGATCAGATGACGATCAAACCAATCTAATAAAGGAGAAACCTATGCGTGACCCGAGGATGGAGGCGTTCGTGCAGCAGGTGCGCGCTCAGACCGACATTCTCGCCGTCGTGCAGGGCTATGTCTCCCTGAAGCGCAAGGGCAACCGCTACTGGGGCTGCTGTCCCTTCCATAACGAAAAGACCGCATCGTTCTCCGTCGTGCCGGCCGAAGGCTTCTTCTACTGCTTCGGCTGCCACGCGGGCGGCGATGCATTTAAATTCATATCGCTCATGGAGCACATCACACCGTTCGAGGCGATCAAACGCCAGGCGGAGCAGCTCGGCATTCCCCTGCCGGAGCGAAAACGCGATGCGCGTGAGGAGGCGCGCCTGCGGGCGCTGGACGATCTGCGGCGCGCGAATACGCTTGCACGGGATTTTTTCCACAGCTGCCTCACCGTCACGCGCTACGGTGCAGCGGGCAAGGCGTATCTCGCGGGGCGCGGCATCACGGACGAAGCGATCGAGCGCTATCAGCTGGGCTTTGCGCCGGATGCGTGGTCGAAGCTTTCCGATGCGTTCAAAAAACGCGGCATCTCGGAGAAGATTCTCGTCGACGCGGGGCTTGCCGCCGTGCGTGAGCGCGGGAGCGGAGTCTATGACCGCTTCCGCAACCGCGTCATCATTCCCATCGCGGATGAGCGCGGCCGCGTCGTCGGATTCGGCGGACGCGCGCTCGGCGATGCGAAGCCGAAATATCTCAATACGGCGGAGACGCCCGTATTCAACAAGCGGAAGCTCCTCTTCGGCCTTGACCGTGCACATCGCGCCATCGCGCAGGAGGGCTGCGCCATTGTGGTCGAGGGCTATATGGACGCGATCGCTGCATGGGAGGCGGGCGCAGCGAATGTCGTAGCGACGCTCGGCACCTCGTTCACGAGTGACCATGCGGCGCTGCTGCTGCGCCGCGCGCCGCGCATTGTCTTTTGCTATGACAGCGATGCGGCGGGGCAGGAGGCAACCCTGCGCGCACTCGCTGCGGTACGCGGCCGCACGGCAGAGGTGCGTGTCCTCCTCCTGCCGGACGGCAAGGATCCCGACGAATATGTCCGTACCCATGGCGCGGAGGCATTCCGTGCGCTCGTTGAGACGGCGGTGCCCGCGCCCGAATATCGTCTGCGGCATGTGCGTGCGCATATGGCGGACGGGATTGACGGACGGCGTGCAGCGCTTGCGGAGATGCTGCCCGTGCTCGCGGATCTGGATGAGGTCGCACGCGGCGCTTACATGCGGCGGACGGCGGCGGAGCTGTTCCTCGACGAGGGCGTCGTTGCCGATGCGCTGCGGAGCTACCTGCGGCAGGGAAGGCCCCGGGAGACCTCCGTGCAGACGCCGCAGCGCACGCCGACGCGTCAGCCGGACGATGTCCTGCGGCGTGCCGGACGTGAGCTGATTGCTGCAGTCTGGCGCGATGCGGATCTTCTCATGAGAATTTTATCCGCCGTTCCGTCAGACGATTTCCCCGACGACTTCCTTGGGGAGATCTTTCGCTCAATGGAGCGCCGCCTGGCACAGGGCGGGGCGCTGGACGCCGATTTCATCGCGGCGCTGCCGGCGGATGCGGGCACGGAGATTTCGCGCGCCCTCGTAGAGGACGGGCGGACGGCAGATTCCTGCCGGGAGGCGCTCGGCACGCTGCGGCGCGCATATTTGACACAGCAGCTCGCGCGGCACACGCATCGTGCGGAAGAGATGATGCAAGAAGGAAAAGCGGCATACATTGACGAATTAAACCAGGTGAAAAGAATCCAGGATGAACTCACCCATGAAAATCTGTATGAATGATACCGAGGAAACTGTTTGTTGATTGCTTTTATTTTGATATGTGAAACGATAGGCTTTATTTCGATGATTTTAGAGAGCGAAGGGAGGGGGCAGCATGCAGACCGCGGCAGCATTGATTGAACGAGAAGAAGAGCGCGGCACCGAGCGCATGGACGAGCTCTTGGAGCGGGGCAAGGCGAACGGCGACACGCTCACCTGCAGCGAGCTGGTCGAAGCGCTGGAGCAGCAGATGATGACCCCCGACGCGATGGACATGCTGTATCAGCGCCTCATCGACGGGAACGTGGAGATTGTAGACGATACAGAGGCCGGAGAGATGATCGGCGAGGAGCCGGCGGACCTCGAAGAAGATCTCGATAAAGACGACGCAGAGCTTGACCTCGAGACGGAGCTCAGTGTTCCGGAGGGTGTCGCCGTCGACGATCCTGTCCGCATGTACCTCAAGGAAATCGGCCGCGTTCCTCTGCTTACGGCGGATGAGGAGATCGAACTCGCGCGGCGTATGGAGGCGGGCGACGAGAGTGCGCGGCATCGCCTTGAGGAGGCGAACCTGCGCCTGGTCGTCAGCATTGCCAAGCGCTACGTCGGGCGCGGCATGCTCTTTCTCGACCTCATCCAGGAGGGGAATCTCGGCCTCTTGAAGGCCGTTGAGAAATTCGATTACAGCAAGGGCTATAAATTCAGCACCTATGCGACATGGTGGATTCGGCAGGCGATTACGCGCGCGATCGCCGATCAGGCGCGTACGATCCGCATTCCCGTCCACATGGTCGAGACCATCAATAAATACATCCGCATCTCGCGGCAGCTCCTGCAGGACCTCGGACGCGATCCGACCGCCGAGGAGGTCGCAAAGGAGATGGGACTCAGTACGCTGCGCGTGCGCGAGATCATGAAGATCGCGCAGGAGCCGGTGTCGCTCGAGACGCCGATCGGCGAGGAGGAGGACTCCCACCTCGGCGACTTTATCGAGGACGAGGCGGCACTCGATCCTGCGGACGCTGCGTCCGTCATGCTGCTCAAAGAGCAGATCACGGAGGTCCTGCAGACGCTCGCACCGCGCGAGGCGGAGGTTCTGCGTCTGCGTTTCGGCCTGGAGGACGGACGGTCGCGCACGCTCGAGGAGGTCGGGCAGAGTTTCGGCGTGACGCGCGAGCGCATCCGTCAGATCGAGGCGAAGGCGCTGCGCAAGCTCAGGCACCCCGTGCGCCTGCGCAAACTACAGGGGAATTTTGATCTTTAAGGCAGCGATTTGCCTTTCGAATAAACGACAGGAGGACAGCGTTATGGCAGAGGGGACGGAGCAGCAGGCGGCGCCGGGCACCGACATCATTGAACGCCTTCTTGCCCAGGGCAAGAAGAACGGCGGCACATTGACCTACGGCGAGCTCATTGACGCCCTGCAAAAACAGGATATGTCCCCCGACGAGATGGACGATATGTACCAGCGCTTCAGCGACGAGGGCGTCGAGATTGTCGACGATGCGGCGACAGCGGGGGAGCCCGCCGAGGAGGAGCCGGCCGAGAAGGAAGAAGAAGTCGAGATCGACCTCTCCGTCCCCGAGGGAGTCTCGCTTGACGACCCTGTCCGCATGTATCTCAAGGAGATCGGCCATGTGCCGCTGCTCACGGCAGAGGAGGAGGTTGCGCTTGCCCAGCGCATGGAGGCGGGCGACGAGGAGGCGCGGCATCGCCTTGAGGAGGCGAACCTGCGCCTGGTCGTCAGCATTGCCAAGCGCTACGTCGGGCGCGGCATGCTCTTTCTCGACCTCATCCAGGAGGGGAATCTCGGCCTCTTGAAGGCCGTTGAGAAATTCGATTACAGCAAGGGCTATAAATTCAGCACCTATGCGACATGGTGGATTCGGCAGGCGATTACGCGCGCGATCGCCGATCAGGCGCGTACGATCCGCATTCCCGTCCACATGGTCGAGACCATCAATAAATACATCCGCATCTCGCGGCAGCTCCTGCAGGACCTCGGACGCGATCCGACCGCCGAGGAGGTCGCAAAGGAGATGGGACTCAGTACGCTGCGCGTGCGCGAGATCATGAAGATCGCGCAGGAGCCGGTGTCGCTCGAGACGCCGATCGGCGAGGAGGAGGACTCCCACCTCGGCGACTTTATCGAGGACGAGGCGGCACTCGATCCTGCGGACGCTGCGTCCGTCATGCTGCTCAAAGAGCAGATCACGGAGGTCCTGCAGACGCTCGCACCGCGCGAGGCGGAGGTTCTGCGTCTGCGTTTCGGCCTGGAGGACGGACGGTCGCGCACGCTCGAGGAGGTCGGGCAGAGTTTCGGCGTGACGCGCGAGCGCATCCGTCAGATCGAGGCGAAGGCGCTGCGCAAGCTCCGGCACCCGAGCCGCAGCAAAGTGCTGCGCGATTTCCTTGAGTAAGATTTGCTGACGAAATATGTGAAATATCATATAATGGACATATAAAAAGGCGCTGTCGGCAACCGGTCAGCCCCTGATACGACGAAAGAATCCCCGCCGAGGTTTGGACACTGTGCGGCGGGGAATTCGTATTCCTTCATCACGACGAGGATCAACAGGGCTGCATACAGCAGCGCAGGCAGATCATTGAATATCATGGGGATTGCCCACTCTCAGGGGCTAAGAGTCGACCGTCTGCCGCAGGACAGCGCTTGCCCTGATTACAGCATGTACTTTCATTTTTATGCGAGCAACATTTTTCTTGACATGGGGGCGCATTGCCCTTATAATACGCATGTCTGACACATTCCTCGATAGCTCAGTCGGTAGAGCGTCTGACTGTTAATCAGAATGTCACTGGTTCGAGTCCAGTTCGAGGAGCCATTCGTTTATTCAGGAGTGTAACGGAGAGGTTACACTCCTTTCTTATGTTTAGGGATTCCCTTAGGAAGGGAGGAGCGCACATGCAGCTCGATGCGCGGCTCGCGGCGACGGCGGCGTTCGTTCCGCACGGGACGGTGCTTGCCGATATCGGCGGCGACCATGCCTATCTCGCCGCGACTCTCGTCATGGAGGGCAGTGCGCCGCGTGCCGTCGTCGGTGATCTCAGCGCGGGCGCATGCGCAGCGGCACGGCAGACGATCCGGACGCAGCGGCTCACGCGGCAGATTGATGTGCGCCAGGGCGACGGGCTGTCCGTACTCACGCCGGGCGAGGCAGAGTCCATCGTCATCGCGGGCATGGGCGGCGCGCTCATTGTGCAGATATTGGCAGGCGCTCCTGCCGTTCTCGCAGGGGCGCCGACACTCGTCCTCCAGCCGATGAACGGCGGGGCGAAGCTGCGCCGCTGGCTCTATGCGAACGGCTGGAACATCGTCGACGAAGCACTTGCGCGCGCAGGCGGACGCCTCTATGAGATCATCCGCGCGGAGCGCGGGACGGCAGAGATGCCCGATGATGCTCTCCTGCACATCGGGGTGTGCCTCTTTGAAAAGCGCGATCCCCTGCTCAGGGAGCACATCGAAGCCAAGACAGCAAAGCTTACACGCGCTGCTGAGGGCATGAACGCGAGTACCACGGCACGGCAGAGCGAGGAGTATCGTGAGACGGTATCGCTGCTCACAGCATTGCGGACATTATTGGTGCTGTGCCGCGCGCCCCAGCCAAAGCCTCCCCGGCCGTGACGGGGGAGCCAATGTACAGATCAAAGGAGGTCTCTATGCTCAGCTGTCAGGTCATCATGAATGCCCTTGAGCGCATTGCGCCGCGTCATTTGGCAGAGGACTGGGATAACCCGGGCCTCCTCGTTGGGAGCTTCGCGCAAAAGATCGGGCGCATTCTCGTCGCGCTCGACGTGGACGACACGGTCACCCAGGAAGCGATTGAGCGCAAAGCGGACATGATCGTCGCGCATCATCCCGCGATCTTCCGCGGTGTGAAGCAGCTGCGCACCGACCTCCCGCTCGGCCGCCGGCTCGCTGCTCTCCTCACACACGGCATCGCCGTCGCAGCGGCACATACGAACCTCGATGCGGCGCATGGCGGCGTGAACGATGTGCTCGCCGCGCATCTCGGCCTCGAAAAGCTCTCCTCCTTCGTCATCACGAGCCGGGAGGACGGCGTCACCGAGAGCATCGGGCGTGTGGGGACGCTCCCCGCACCGATGACCGTGGAGGACTTTGCCCGCACGGTGAAGGAGCGCCTCGGCGTCACGCATGTGCGCCTTGCCGCAGCTGCCGCGCGTCCCGTGCGGCGCGCGGCCGTCTGCGGGGGAGCGGGCGCGGAGTTTATCGACGACGCCGTACGGCGCGGCGCAGATGTCTATGTCACGGGCGATGTGAAGTACCACGATGCCCAGCGCGCCGTGGAGCAGGGCATGCACATCATCGACGCCGGGCACTTCGGCACGGAGGCGCCCGTTCTGCCTGTTCTTGCCGCGCATCTGCGCGCGGAACTCGCATCGGAGCGCGGAGAGATCGAGATTTTTGTCACAAATACGCAGCGCGATGTGTTCGATGTAATATAGAGGAAGCGAAGGAGAAAGAAACTATATGGATCAGAAGCATATCCGCAATTTTTCCATCATCGCCCACATCGACCACGGCAAATCCACCATCGCCGACCGCCTCATCGAGTACACGGGAACGCTCACGGAGCGCGAGATGGAGGCACAGGTGCTCGACAGCATGGACCTCGAACGCGAGCGCGGCATCACGATCAAGGCGCAGACCGTCCGCCTCGACTACCGCGGTGAGGACGGGGAGATGTACGAGCTGAACCTCATTGATACGCCGGGGCACGTCGATTTCAACTACGAAGTCTCGCGCAGCCTTGCCGCGTGCGAGGGCGCCCTCCTCGTCGTGGATGCGGCGCAGGGCGTGGAGGCGCAGACGCTTGCGAACGTCTACCTCGCGCTCGAGCACGACCTTGAGATCGTGCCCGTCATCAACAAGATCGACCTGCCGAGCGCCGAGCCCGACCGCGTAAAGGCGGAGATCGAGGACACGATCGGTCTCGATACGAGCGCCGCCGTGCTCACCTCGGCAAAGACCGGGATCGGCATCAAGGAGGTGCTCGACGCCGTCGTCGCCTATATCCCGCCGCCGGAGGGCAGTGCGGATGCGCCCCTGCGCGCGCTGATCTTTGACTCCTACTTCGACCCGTACAAGGGCGTTATCGCCAACGTCCGCGTGAAAGAGGGCACGATCAAAAAGGGCATGAAGCTGAAGCTCATGGCGACGGGAAAGACCTTCGACGTGACGGACGTCGGGTGCTTTCGCCCGCAGCCTGTCGATACGGGAGCGCTCGGCACGGGCGAGGTCGGCTTTATCGCAGGCGCTTTGAAGGATGTGCGCGATGTCCGCGTCGGCGACACCGTAACCACGGCGGAGCATCCGGCAAAGGAGGCGCTGCCCGGCTACCGCGGCGTCACTCCGATGGTGTTCTGCGGGCTCTACCCCGAGGACAGCAAGGACTACGACAACCTCCGCGAGGCCCTCGAGAAGCTCCAGCTCAACGATGCCGCGCTCGTCTTTGAGCCCGAGACCTCCATCGCGCTCGGCTTCGGCTTCCGCTGCGGCTTCCTCGGCCTCCTCCACATGGATGTCATCCAGGAGCGCCTTGAGCGCGAGTACAACCTCGGACTCATTATGACCGCTCCGTCCGTCGTCTACCACGTCTACCGCACAGATGGGAATATGGTCGAGGTCAGCAACCCCGCCGATCTCCCTCCCCAGACCGAGATCGACCGCATCGAGGAGCCGTGTGTCAAGGCGACCGTTATCGTGCCGAAGGACTACGTCGGCGCGGTCATGGAGATCTCGCAGGAAAAGCGCGGCGTCTTCCAGACGATGGACTACCTCGATGCGACGCGCGTCATGGTCGTCTATCACATCCCGCTGAATGAAATCCTCTACGATTACTTCGATCGGCTGAAGTCGGCCACGCGCGGCTATGCCTCCCTCGACTATGAGCTGATCGACTATCAGACGAGCAACCTCGTGAAGCTCGATATCCTCCTCAACGGCGATCCTGTGGACGCACTCTCGACCATCGTCCACCGCGACCGCGCCGTCACGCGCGGCCGTCAGCTCGCAGTGAAGCTCAAGGGCATCATCCCACAGCAGATGTTCGAGATCCCGATCCAGGCGGCCATCGGGAGCAAGATCATCGCACGCGAGAACGTGCGCGCACGCCGCAAGGACGTGCTCGCGAAATGCTACGGGGGCGACATCACGCGCAAGCGCAAGCTCCTCGAGAAGCAGAAGGAGGGCAAGAAGCGCATGAAGGCAGTCGGCAGCGTGGAGCTTCCGCAGGAGGCGTTTATGGCGGTGCTCAAAATTGACGAGTAAAGCGTGGGGCATCTACGCCCACATTCCCTATTGCGTAAAAAAATGTGCATACTGTGACTTTATCTCCGCGGCGGTCGGAACGAACGAAGCGGAGATGGAGGACTATGCGGCGGCGCTCCGTGCAGAGATCCTGCGCGAAGCGCCGCCGCTTCGCGCGCGCTTTGGCGATGCCGTGACGATCTACATCGGCGGCGGCACACCGACCGTGCTGCCCGCCGCACTCCTCGCGGGGATCATCGAGACGATCCGGGAGGCTGCTGGTACGCCTACCGAATGCACCGTCGAGGCGAACCCCGGCACCGTGGACGAGGATGATCTCACGCAGCTCCGTGCGGCCGGGGCGGACCGTCTTAGCCTCGGCGTGCAGAGCTTTGATGACCGCCTGCTGCGCGTGATCGGACGCATTCACACGGCAGCGGAAGCACGTGCGGCATTTCATGCGGCGCGCGCGGCAGGCTTTCGGAACATCAGCATCGATCTCATGTACGGACTGCCGACGCAGACGCTCGCTGACCTAAAGCATAGTGTCGCTGCGGCGCTGGCTCTCGCCCCCGAGCATATCTCTGTCTACGGGCTCATCGTCGAGGAGGGAACGCCCTTTGCGGCGGCGGAGGCAGCGGGGCGGCTCGCGCTTCCCACCGAGGACGCGGCGGAGGAGATGTACGACTGGCTGATGCGCGAGCTCCCCGCACAGGGCTTTGTGCGCTATGAGATCTCGAACTTTGCGCGGGCGGGCTTTGAGAGCCGGCACAACCTCGGCTACTGGCGCAGCGTGCCCTACCTCGGCGTCGGCGCGGGGGCGCATGGCTATGCGGACGGCGTGCGCTGGGCGAATGAGAGCGATACGCACGCCTATATCTCCGGCATACGCGCGGGCGTATCGGTTCGTACACCCGAGAATGCGGAGCGTACGCGCGCGAACGCGATGGAGGAGTATGCCTTCCTTGCGCTGCGCACGGCGGAGGGCATTGATGAGGAGGACTTTCGCCGCACATTCGGCGCTGCGATGGACGAGGTTTATGCCGATGTGATCGCGAAATATACCGCGCAGGGACTTCTTCGCCGCTCAGAGAATCACGTCGCCCTCACCGAGGCGGGAATGAAGCTGGGCAATGAAGTTTTCGTGGCATTTTTATTGGAGGAGTGATTCCGTTGGCGACAAATTTGTGCTATGATAGGAACTGTACGAGGTGCCGCACGCTTCCTATTTTTCACACACAAGGAGAACACGATGAAAACACTGACCATGATCGAGATGCAGGGCTGCCCCTACTGCGCGAACGCCCATCGCGCGATCGATGCGCTGCGCGCCGAGGGCGGGGCCTACGCCGCTGTTCCCGTGGACTTCGTCGATGAGAACAGGGAGACGGAACGCACGCAGCCGTTCGCCGGGAAATATTACTACGTGCCGAGCATCTTCATGGACGGAGAGAAGCTCTACGAGGCTCAGCCGGGGCAAGATTATGATGAAATTTACGCTGAGGTGAAACGCGCCTTTGACGCGGCCGGCACGGACGGAACACGATAATTATAAAAAAAATGCAAAAAAAGCATAGGAAAACTTTAAAATAAAACTTGTAAAATTATCTGAAATAAAGCATAATAATCAAAGTGCTATTTTCTCAATTACATAAAGAACCTCATGGATCGCTGCTGCGTATGGGTAGCGCTTTGCAGTGCCGTGAGGGGGAAATCAAAGATGAGGTGAGTTTATGCATCAACCCGTAACCAACAACCCGTTCGTCATCATGTTCATTAACATGGTGATCGTCTTCGCCGTGCTGACCGCGATCTGGGGTCTCATTGAGCTGACCCACAGACTCGATCCGACGAAGAAGAAGGCAGAGCCGCCCGCGGCGAGCCCTTCCGCTCCGACGTCGGCACCGACGGGTCCGGTGAAGTCGGCTTCTACGGGGCTCAGCAGCGAGACGGTTGCCGTGATTGCAGCTGCGGTCACCGCCTGCGGTTACAGTGCCGATCAGATTCACGCGATCCGTCCGGCGGAGCAGCCTGCATGGCGCAACTACGGCCGTGTCAGCGGCATGCGTACGTCGCGCTGAGGAGGGAGTGACAGATTATGGATTTTATCAATGCATTTACCGTCTCCCTGCAGGCCGTTGTGGACGGCAGCGGATTCGTGGGAATGACCGGCGGCAACGTGATCATGATCATTGTCGGTCTCGTCCTGCTCTACCTCGCGTTTGCACGCGACTTCGAGCCGCTGCTCCTCAGCCCGATCGCATTCGGCTGTATCCTTGCGAACATTCCGTTCAACGGCTTTGAGGAGCCGGGCGTCATGTCCGCGATCGGTCTCGGTATCAAGTACGAGATTTTCCCCCCGCTGATCTTTCTCGGCGTCGGTGCAATGACGGACTTCGGTCCGCTGATTGCGCGTCCCTCGGCTCTCCTGATGGGTGCTGCCGCTCAGATCGGCGTGTTCGTCGCTCTCCTCGGCGCGATGCTTCTCGGCTTCAATGCACAGGAGGCAGGCTCCATCGGCATCATCGGCGGTGCGGACGGCCCGACCTCGATCTACCTCGCGACGAAGATGGCACCGCATCTCCTGGGTGCGATCGCCGTTGCGGCATACACCTACATGGCTCTGGTTCCGCTCATTCAGCCGCCGGTCATGCAGCTCTTCACCTCGAAGAAAGAGCGTGAGGTCGTCATGGAGCAGGCACGCGATGTTACGAAATTCGAGCGCATCGCATTCCCGATTGTCTCGACCATCTTCATCAGTCTGCTGCTCCCCTCCATCACGGCACTGCTCGGCATGCTCATGCTCGGCAACCTCTTCCGTGAGAGTGGTGTGACGGATCGTCTCTCGGATACGGCGCAGAACGCGCTCATCAACACCGTCACGATCTTCCTCGCACTCGGCACGGGGCTTACGATGAGCGCGGAGAGCTTCCTCGTTACCGAGACGCTCCTCATCATCTGCCTTGGTCTCGTCGCGTTCATCTTTGGCACCGCGGGCGGCGTGGTCCTCGGCAAGATCATGTGCCGTGCGACGGGCTGGAAAATCAACCCGCTCATCGGGTCTGCAGGTGTCTCCGCCGTCCCGATGGCAGCGCGCGTCAGCCAGATCGTCGGCATCAAGGCAAAGCCGGGCAACTACCTCCTCATGCACGCCATGGGACCGAACGTTGCTGGTGTTATCGGAACTGCTGTTGCAGCAGGTACGATGCTCGCGATGCTCATGTAATTTGCACCTTTTCGAGCAAAATACACGATAAAAGAATGCTTCGCATTTGACAAAATCCTCCTTCATATGTACTATGAGGGAGGATTTTTTATTTCCTGCGCTGTTCTTCCACCGGTGCGGGGATGGGAGGCGTGTGAGTTCCCCGTGCGCGGGGCTCATACCGCCCGCACACAAATATACAAAGTTCAAACAAATGGAAGGAAGATTCTATGCGCGGAACATTTTACGGCATCGGCGTCGGACCCGGCGACCCGGAGCTGCTCACGGTCAAGGCGATCAAGGCGATCGAGGCGGCGGACGTGCTCATCGCGCCCAAGACGGAGAAGAAGGACGGCAGCGTTGCGCTCGAGATTGCGCGGCCCCATCTTAAAAAGGATATCGAGATTGTCTACCAGGTATTTCCGATGGTCAAGGACTTTGCAGAGGACACGGGCGTATGGGAAGCGAACAAGGCGGAGATCCTGGCGCTCCTGCATGCAGGGAAGAACGTCGCCTTTCTCACGCTCGGCGACCCCATGTTCTTCAGCACCTATATCTATGTGTTCCGCCTGCTCGAGCATGAGGACGTGGACATCGTTACCGTCCCGGGCGTGCCCGCCTTTGCCGCGATCGGCAGCCAGATCGGCCGTCCCATCGTCGAGGGCAACGATGTGCTCGCCATTATCCCCGCGACGGCGGACAAAGAGCGCCTCGAGGAGATCATGGCGGTTGCGGGCAGTGCTGTCATCATGAAGGTCTACCACAACTCCGCAGAGATCATCGATCTGCTGCGGCGCAACCATATGGCAAAGGATGCCGTGCTCGTCAGCCGTGCGGGACTCGACGGCGAGCGCATTATTTACGATCTCGAGGCGCATGCCGACGAGAAGCTGAACTACCTCTCAACGATTCTCACGCGAAGGAGCTGATCATCATGAAACAGTGGGCTTTGATCCTTTTGGCCGTATCTTCTCTCGTACTCACCGCCTGCGGCGGCGCGCCAGCGGCACAGAACAGTGCGGCGCAGAGCTACGCAACGATCACGGATGACAGCGGACGCACGGTCACGTTCGACAAGAAGCCTGAGCGCATCGTCGTTACCTCGGCATCCTTTATCGCGCCGCTCTATGCGGTCGGTGGGGAGGTCGTCGGACGCCCCGCGACGAAATCAAAGGTCATCCCCGCGGCGGAGGGTGCGGCGACCATCGGACCCGTGTATCAGATCGATGCGGAGAAAATTCTCGCGCTCTCGCCGGATCTCGTCATCATCAACAAGGGCATGAACGAGAAGCTCATCGAGACGCTCGCCGCGAACAACATCCAGACGCTCGTTATCGAGATGAAGAGCTACGAGGATGTCAAGCGCGAGGTCACGACCTTTGCCGCGCTCACGGGCGAGAAGGCGAAGGGGGAGGAGCTCATCGCGAAGATGGATGCGGACATCGACGCCGTACGCGCCTCGATCCCGCAGGAGAAGAAACGCATCTCCATCATCCACAGCACGGGACAGGGGCTCTCCGTACAGCTCGACGGCAGCATCGCGGGCAGCATTGCAAAGATGCTCGGCTGGGAGAACACCGCGAGCGGCATGCCCGCACTCGACAAGAACCCCGACGCCGCGCCTTACAGCATGGAGACGCTCGTCGCGCAGAACCCCGACATCATCTTCGTCACGAGCATGGGCGAGGAGGCGGAGATCCGCGCCTCAATGGAGGCGATGTTCGCAGGCAGCCCTGCATGGCAGAGTGTCTCTGCGGTCCGTGATGGCCGCGTCTACTATCTGCCGCAGGAACTCTTCCTCTTCAGCCCCGGCATCCAGTACCCCGAAGCCGTGAAGTACATGGCGAGGCTGATCTATCCATGAAGAAAAGAATCGCGCTGCTCGCGCTCTTTGCCGTGCTCGCCGTCTTTGCGATGATCCTTTCTGCCGCCAAGGGCTCTGTTGACATCCCCGTCAGCGAAATCCTGAACATCCTCGGCGGGGTGCGCGACACGGCGCATGCGCAGATCCTCTGGAACATCCGTTTGCCGCGTACGATTGTTGCCGCGCTCGTCGGCATCAATCTCGCACTTTCGGGTGCAATCCTGCAGGCCATCCTGCGCAATCCGCTCGCAGACCCGCACATCATCGGCATTTCGTCCGGTGCGGGTCTGGCGGGCATTTTTATCATGCTGATGATGCCGGGGGCGGCGTGGCTTATCACGCCTGCGGCGTTCGGCGGCGCGATGCTCGCCGCGCTCCTCATCTATATCCTCGCGTGGCGCGACGGCATCCGGCCGACGCGCATCATCCTCGCGGGCGTTGCGGTGTCGGCGTTCCTCGGTGCGGGCATCTCGGCGATGATGATCCTGTACAGCGACCGCGTGCACAGTGCACTCATGTGGATGGTGGGCGGACTCTCGGCGCGCAGCTGGCCCCACGTCGAGATGCTCCTGCCCTATACCGCCGCCGCCGGCCTGCTCGCGCTTCTCGCAGCGCAGCGGCTCAACATCCTGCAGCTCGGTGATGATATGGCGCGCGGCATTGGCCTCGCCGTCGAGCGCACGCGCATCCTGCTCACGGCAGTGGCGGCTCTCCTCGCCGCGAGCGCCGTCTCTGTCGTCGGCCTGCTCGGCTTCGTCGGGCTCATTGTGCCCCATGCCGCGCGGCTCATGATCGGCTCGGACTATCGCCTCCTCCTGCCGGCGGCGGCGCTCCTCGGTATCGCCGTGCTGACACTCAGCGATACGGCGGCGCGGCTTCTCTTTGCTCCGCTTGAGCTCCCCGTCGGCATCATCATGGCGGTCGTCGGCGCCCCGTTCTTCCTCTATCTCCTTCGGAGGCAGCTGTGAGCGCGGGGATGAGCGCCCGCGATCTGTGCGTTCGGATCGCGGGCAGGGAGATTCTCCACGGACTGAACGCACAGATCACGGCCGGACGGCGCACGGCGATCGTCGGCCCCAACGGTGCGGGCAAGACGACGCTCCTGCGTACGCTCGCCGGACTGAATCGGCGCTATACGGGCGAGATTCTGCTGGACGGGAAAGAACTCGGCAGCTTTTCGGAGAAAGCGCTTGCACGCGTGCGCGCCATCCTGCCGCAGGAGCGTGCGGCGGCGCAGGGGCTTACCGTAGAGCAGCTCGTAACGTACGGGCGCTTTGCGCATGCGGGGCTCTTTCAGACGCGCGCGGGAGCGGAAGACCGCGCGGCCGTCGCGTGGGCGATGGAGACGGCACGCGTCTCCGCCTTTGCAGCGCGCGAGGTGCATACCCTCTCCGGCGGCGAGCGGCAGCGCGTCTTTCTCGCGATGGCACTCAGTCAGCGGCCGCGCCTGCTTCTCCTCGACGAGCCGACCACCTATCTCGATGTCGCCCATCAGCTGCGCGTCATGGAGATCATTACCCGCCTCAACGCCGTACACGGCATGACCATCCTCATGGTGCTCCACGACATGGCGCATGCCATGCAGTACGCCGACGACATCATCCTGATGCAGAGCGGACGCATCGCCGCGACGGGGACGCCGCGCGAGGTTCTCACCGAGCAGCGCATCGCCGAGGTCTTCGGCGTTGCGGTCGAAATCTTTACCAACAGCCGCGGCATCCGCGTTCCGTCGCCGGTCGCACTGGTGGGAGAGTAGGGCAGAAGGAATTGTTGTCAGACAAAAGATAAATCTAAAATTATAACCTGGTATAAAAATTTAATCTCATTCTCTTTGCAATTCTGTTTCGCGCGTGCTATGATGAAGTCGTTCCAAGGGACGAGCACAGATTGCGAAAAGGAAACATGGACACTTCAGCAACG
>ERZ773060.84-NODE-84-length-46553-cov-5.50837_pt1 | contig 46553 bp, 44 predicted proteins | sample MGYA00580628_ERZ773060 | MGnify/ENA primary metagenome ERZ773060 (study PRJEB29015, sample SAMEA2738019) | human oral metagenome | biome: human oral; feature: human-associated habitat; material: dental | place: China | collected 2045 ... | reverse complement strand
TAGGAGATTTTTATGAAATCCAAACTCGCCATTCTATTAACCGCCGCGCTGCTCGTGCCCAGCATCGTATCCGCAGCACCCGCTAATCCCGCAGTCCAACCTGAGTTGCTTACAGGCGACACTAAGCTCGCCTGCGAAGCCATTTTGTGTTTATCCAGCGGTACGCGACCTAGCGAGTGCAATCCATCACTTGACCGCTATTTCCGCATTCATCACAAAAAAATGCACAAAACCATTCAAGCACGGCAAGACTTCTTAAACCTTTGTCCAACTTCGGGCGATAAAGACATTCAAGAGTTAAATCGTGCTTTGGCAAATGGCGCGGGACGATGCGATGCCAAAGAATTGAACCGTGTGATGCGTCGCACGATTACCGTGCGCGAGTGCAAAGTGATTGCCAATAAAAGTATAATGGGCAAAGCGGGGGTTGAATCCCGTAAACCCGTGCAAGAATGCCAAGATGTGCAAAAAGTGGTGGTGCTCAATGCTAAACCTTCTTACTGCTCGGCTTACCATGACCACGAATGGACGCGGGTAAACAACGTGCGCTATCAGGGAGACCCGAAAAATGGCGGACGCTGGGTGGATGTGCAGCCGTAAAGCTTGGGCGTAGGCTGCCGATTTCAGGCAGCCTAAGAACAAAAGGATATATATGGAAAAGTTGATTTTACTTATTATTGTTTCTGCAATTGCCTATTCCTGCGCCACATCCAAAACACAGGATGAAGAAATTGCAGACAAAACCCGAATCGCACAAGAACGTATAACACTATTGAAACAGGCAGAAACATCCAGTAATCCTGCCGTTTTACAGCAAGCTGAACTGATTAAAAAACAGATTCATGAAGATACCGTTAGGCAGGAGCGTCAGGAGTGGTTTGAAAGAAACCAATTTATACCATGGCTGATTCTTCTGTTTTTTACTGTTTTCATGTTTGTATGCAGGTTCTTCTTAGAACTTGTGTTCTATGGCAAGTCCAAATAATTTTATCCTGTGTACTCCTAACACAGCTTTGTGCCGTATCTGATGGGCATATCGGATACGGCTTTTTTGTTCCCAGCGTAAAAACCATTTCCGAGCTCAAAGTGGTTTTTTTCTTGTGAATAATCATTTGATTTTGAATTTGAACAAAGAAAGGTTTTTGAAATGAAAGAAGTGCATTTTGTGGTGCAAGGTAAGGGTGGGGTGGGTAAATCGTTTTGTGCATCCATTCTTGGGCAGTATTTGCAAGAAAATTGCAGCGAAACATTGCATTGCTTTGATACCGACCCTGTTAATGCCACATTTAGTGCCATTACGGCATTAAATCCGAAAGTAGTAAACATTATGACGCAGCACAATACAATCGATACCCGAAATTTTGACGATATGATTGAAAAACTGGTTGCGTTAGATGGTATCGGGTTAATTGATAATGGCGCAGCAACCTTTGTTCCGCTTATGGCATATCTTGCCGAGGCAGATTTGATTCAAATCTTAATAGATAGCGGTGTCCGTGTCGTTATGCACGTCCCTATGAATGGTGGGCAAGCATTGAATGATTGTGTTAAAGGTTTGGCGCAAACGCTCAAAACCACAAAAGCCGATGTGGTTGTATGGCTCAATGATTTTAAGGGTGAAGTACAGGACGCTGGCAAAGATTTTTTTAAGTTCAAAGTGTACGAAGCCAACAAGGCGCGCATTATGGGTGTGGTTCATATTCCTAACCGCGCGCCCGATACCTTTGGCAAAGATATTTACGACATGACGACAAACAATTTAACTTTTGCCGAAGCCTTAAATAATCACGATTTATTTAAATTGGCAGCACGTTCACGCTTAACTCGTGTACGAAACGAAGTATTTGCACAATTGGCTAAACTCCCCATAGGCAATCAAACACAAGATGCAAACTAACCCCCTTATCCAACCCAACCGCCCACGCAAAATGACCCTGCATCAAGACGATTGGAGCGACAGCATGGGCGGTTTTGCCACAATGGCGACCAATAGCTCTTCGCGCCCACAATGGCAGCCTGAAAGCGAAATCGCGCAACTGCAAACCGAAGTATTCGCAGCTACGGGCATTAAGGTAAGCGAAGATGACCCCATTCTCGCGGTGCTGGTGGTGCAAAAGCGCAATATGCAAGCCTATGCCGAGCAGTTACAACAACAGCAAAGCGAGCAGCAGGAAGTGTTTTTGGCACAATTTCAGATACAGGCGCAAGCCGTAACCCAAGCGGCGGAGAGCCTTGCCGAGCAGAAGCAATACTTGTTGGGCGAAATTATCCGTGCCAACGATGCTTATTTGCAGGGGGTAGAAAACAAGCTGATGGGTTCGGTAGCCGTCAAAATGCGTAAACAAGCCATTGAGGAACAGGATAGCTTTTTAGGCAGCCTGAAAAGGTTATTGATGCTTTCAGGCTGCCTATTCTTGTTGGTACAACTTGTTTTATTGGGCGCATTCTTGTTGTTAAAGTGAATTAAGACAATGCAAGCGAAGTATGAAAATCACCACCAAAAGTACCCCACAAGGGCGACAGTTTATTTTTGAGCCAAGCCCTAATGGGCTGCCGTCTCATATTAAAGACGGCATTATATTTATTTCTCTTTTGATGACATTTTTATTGGTTTGGCTCACGCATGATTGGGTATATACGAAGTTTCATGCTTTTCGTGGACAATCCAACACCAATGAAATAGATATATTCATTGCCAGCATTATTGACCATGTAACCAGTTATGGTCTCGCATTTGGATGCTATTTCATTAGCAGTATTTTTATTATTGAAGTAACCTATTTGTTTTTCATAGAGAAACGTGCCATGCAAAACCCAGCACCCATCATCACCACGGTAAAGGTCAATCCCAGCTTCATCCCCGAAGACAAAGATTACCCGCACTTTCGTTTAATCCCGATTACCACCGATACAGGCAAATACCATTGCCTGTATCTTTTTTTAAACCCCAAAGAACGAATACTGCTCCGAGATCGCGCCAAACGCCACGTCATCATCAAACAACTGGCACAGCTAACCGAACACGCACCGCTGACGATTTTTGAAATCATTGCACGGTAAACGTGAGCCATCCGATAGAAAAAGGGAAATCCAATGCAAACTCAACCAAAAATTCAATCCCAATCCAAACTATCCGCCTATCAACAATACCTGCTTGACCAAATGCGCACCCCCATGCCCCATGTGGAACTCTACGCTCTGCTGCGCATCATCCATAACCGCAACATTCAAAACGAAGTGCCGCGTATTTTTCAGGGCAAAGTAGATGACGAAATGCTGCAATGGATGATAGACAATGCCACGGGCGCATTGAAGCAAAACGATGGCAACAACACACTCGCATGGGTGGATTTTCTGCTCAAACTAGACCGCAAAAACAGCGAAATTGTGTGTGAATACGTTGCTCAAAAAAGTGGGTATTGCTCATGAATGCCGAAACCTACAACGTTGCCCAAGCCGCTGCCTATCTGAAATGCCATCCCGAAACGGTGCGCGAAATGATACGCAGCGGCAAATTGCTTGCCGCCAAAGTCGGGCGCAGCTATTGCATTCGCCAAATCCATCTTGACGCGCTTATTGCCGAAGCTGAAAATCAAGCTGTGCAGGCATTGGCTCGCAGCAGGAGTAAACAACAATGCCCAAATCAACTCAAAGCAGTCAATCAAACAAACCTAAACGACAGCCTAAAAAACAAACAGGCTTATACCAACGAAACGGTACTTGGTATCTTGACATCAGGACAGAAAGCGGCGAAAGAATTAGACGCTCTACTGGCACACAAGACTACCAACAAGCCAAAAAATTGTTGGAACAACTGAAACACGAATTGTGGCAACAGCAACATCTCAATGTTCGTCCCAAACATCTTTGGGACGAAGCCGCAGCCAAATGGTTGAAAGAAAGGCAAGACAAAAAAAGCATCCGTAGCGATATTGGACGCTTGCGTGCATTGGGCGCGTTACGCGGTAAAGATTTAGCCAGTTTAGACCGTCGCACCATCATGCAAACCGTGATTGCCTTGCCTTGTGGCAATAGCACCAAAAACCGCTATCTTGCCCTCATCCGAGCCATCTTGAACAAAGCCGCGCGCGAATGGGAATGGCTGGACCATGCGCCACGGCTAACCCTGTATCAAGAACCCAAAAAACGCATCCGCTGGCTCAAACCTGCCGAAGCGCAAAAGTTGTTAGATGTGCTTGCCCGGCGCAATACCCTATTGCACGATTTAGCCGCCTTCTCTTTGGCAACAGGTTTACGCCAACGCAACGTGTTGGAATTGAAGTGGGAGCAAATAGACATCCAGCGGCGCACCGCATGGATAAATGCCGACCAAAGCAAAGGCGGACAAGCCATTGGTGTGCCGCTTAATCAAACCGCTGTGCACATTCTGAATCAGCAAAAACGCGGTGCTGTGTATGTGTTTACCCAAAGCAATGGGAAAAAGCTCCACAGCATCAGCAGTAGAATATGGAAAAACTGTTTAAAAGAAGCAGGCATCCATGATTTTAGGTGGCACGACTTGCGCCATACTTGGGCAAGTTGGCTGATTCAGCGTGGTGTGCCGATTGCCGTTTTGAAAGAGATGGGCGGTTGGGAAAATGCCAAGATGGTAGAGCGATATGCCCATCTATCATCCGAACATTTGCTGATTCATGCGGATGTATTGGACACAATTTGGACACAAGAGAATAATAAGAGCCATCGCTCTATAAAAGAAAACCGCCTAAACGATTGTTTAGACGGCATAAATCAAACTCCCCGAGCTGGGCTCGAACCAGCGACCTGCGGATTAACAGTCCGTCGCTCTACCGACTGAGCTATCGGGGAATGAAGTCGCGCATTATGCTTAGCTTTGCTTGCGTTGTCAAACGGTTTCCGCCAGCGGGATAACAATCAAATGAAATTAAACGGAATTATTTTCAGGCTGCCTATTGTAGTGTTGATAGGTGCGGCGGGCGAGATAAAGGGCGATGCCGCTGCCCGCCATATCGGCAAGAGCATCGAACGGGTCGCCTTGGCGTGTTTGGGTGAACAGGTGTTGGGCGATTTCGCTGCTGATGGCGTAGCACAGGGCGAAGAAAAACAGGGCGGCGATGGGCGGGCGTTTGCGCTCGGCGAGCCATGCTTTGGCGAGCAGCCATGCTTGGGCGAAAAACAGGGCGGCATGGGCGATTTTGTCAAAATGGGGAAACGGCGGGGCGAGGTGGCTGTTGCTTTCGCGGAAGATGAGGCTGTATATGCCTGCGATGAGCCACAATAGGGCGGCGGCGAGCCATTTGTTTTTGGGGAGCGTCATGCGAGTTCGTTGAGAAATTGTTGGCATTGTTGGGCGAGGGCTTGGAATTTGCCGCCGCGCGTGGCGAGAATGTCGCGCCATTGGGCGATTTCTTCGCGGTCGGGTGCTTGGTCTAGGCTGCATTCTTCCAGCAGAAATTGCAGGGTTTCTTGCACTTCGCCGTAACCGGCGGTTTGGATGAGTTGGGCAAGTTCGGTCATTTGGGTGTCCTTTTTGCTTTTGGCTGCGCGGGATGGCTTTTCAGGCTGCCTTTGGGTGGAAACTGAGCTGTTTTGCAAACAAGGTCTGCTTTATGGTTTTCAGGCTGCCTTAGGGCTATCGCGCGGGCGTTGAGGCAGCCTGAAACGGGTTGCGCGGATTATAGCGTGTTGGCAGCTTTTTGGGTTTTGTGGGAAAATTCGGGCATTGATTTTTTGGAGTGGCACGATGCTGGACAGGGAAGGATACCGACCGAATGTCGGTATTATTTTGCTCAATCAGGATAATCGTGTGTTTTGGGGAAAGCGCGTGCGCGAACATGCGTGGCAGTTTCCGCAGGGTGGGATTAAGCCCGGGGAAAGCCCTGAAACGGCGATGTATCGCGAGCTGTTTGAAGAAGTGGGCTTGCTGCCGCAGCACGTTAAACTTTTGGGGCGCACGCGCGATTGGCTGCGCTATGATGTGCCGAATAATTGGGTGCGGCGCGAATGGCGCGGCTCGTACCGCGGGCAAAAGCAGATTTGGTTTTTGCTGCGCTTTGTGGGGCAGGATAGCGATATGCATTTGCGCGCTACGCAGCAGCCTGAATTTGACGGCTGGCGTTGGCACGAATATTGGGCGCCGATTGATGAAGTGATTGAATTTAAACGGTATGTTTACGAGCGCGCGCTCACGGAATTATCGCGGCATTTGCGCGGTTTGGAGAGCATGGGCGAGTTTCACGCGCGGCAGCTGGAATTGCGGCAGGCGGCGCGTGCGCAGGATTTGGCAGCGAAGGAGTCGCCATGAATCGGAATACTTATTTAATCGTTGCGCTGTTGGCGATTGGTTTTGGCACGTTTAGCAATTATGCCATTGTGGGCAGCACGGGCTCCGGCTCGGGCAGCCGCGCTTATCTGCCCGGCGGCTCGGGTTACGGCGGCTATTCGGGCGGGCACAAATGAGCGCTTATCGCCCCGGCGTGCATGGTTTGCTGGATTTGTATGGCTGCCCGGCGGCGTTGTTGCGCGATGCAGCGGCGTTGGAAGGCGCGATGCGGGCGGCGGCGCAGCAGGCGGGGGCAACGATTTTGTCGGCGCATTTTCACACGTTTGGCGCGGGCGGCGGCGTAACGGGCGTGCTGCTGCTGGCGGAATCGCACATCACGATTCACACTTGGGCGGAACACAGCTTTGCGGCGGCGGATATTTTTCTTTGCGGCAGCCTGAAACCCGAAACGGCGGCGCAATCGTTGCAAACCGCCTTGCGCGCACAATCGGCAACATGGCGCGAATATCCGCGCGGCGAGCGATTGTTTGACGCAGCCTGAAAACAGATTTCAGGCTGCCGTTTGCTGTTTCAGGCTGCCGAGTGCGCCGCCCATCGGCAACACGCGTTGCACAGTTAACCCCCCCCATTTTCAGGCTGCCTTCCTATGCACACCATCTGCACCCATTGCCACACTCCGTTTACCCTTTGCGCCGACGCGCAGGATTTTGTAACCCGCATGCAGTCCACGGGCTTGCAGCTGGTGATGATTGAATGCCCGCATTACCAGCAAACCACAGGCTACACCGACAACCCCAAACTCACCGCCCCGCCCGACGACGGCTTTCGCCAGCCCTGCCTCGAGCCCAATTGCGACGGCATCGTGTGCCACGTGTTCAATGAAACCGAAGATTTTTACGGCTGCGGCGAATGCGGCGAAATTTGGGCAACGCTGGATGATTTTCAGGCTGCCCACAAATGCATTAAGGCAGCCTGAAACGCCCTTTAACCCAATCAACAAAAGGAAACCAACATGAACTTCCCCCCCCGCCAAGCCCCCATCAGCCGCATGCGCCGTATGCGCCGCGACGATTTCAGCCGCCGCCTAATGCGCGAACACACGCTCACGCCCGACGATTTGATTTACCCCGTGTTCGTATTGGAAGGGCAAAACCGCGAAGAAGCCATCGCCTCCATGCCCAAAATCAAACGCCAAAGCATTGATTTACTATTAAAAACTGCCGAAAACGCCTGCCAACTGGGCATCCCCATGCTCGCGCTGTTCCCCGTGGTTACGCAAAACAAAACCGCCGACGCACGCGAAGCCTACAACCCCGAAGGCTTGGTGCAAACCACCGTGCGCGCCCTGCGCCGCGAATTCCCCGAGCTGGGCATTATGACCGATGTCGCGCTAGACCCCTACACGCTCAGCGGGCAAGACGGCTTAACCGACAGCACAGGCTATGTGCTCAACGACGAAACCATAGAAGTGCTGGTGAAACAAGCATTAAGCCACGCCGAAGCAGGCGCGCAAGTGGTCGCCCCGTCCGACATGATGGACGGGCGCATCGCCGCCATCCGCGTGGCGCTGGAAAACGCAGGGCACATCCACACGCGCATCATGGCGTATTCCGCCAAATACGCCTCCGCGTTTTACGGGCCGTTCCGCGACGCGGTGGGCAGCGCGGGCAATTTGGGCAAATCGTCCAAAGAGCAGTATCAGCAAGACCCCGCCAACAGCAACGAAGCCTTGCACGAAGTGGCGTTGGACATTATGGAAGGCGCGGATATGGTGATGGTGAAACCCGGTTTGCCGTATTTGGATGTGGTGCGCCGCGTGAAAGACGAATTTGGCGTGCCCACCTTTGCCTACCAAGTGTCGGGCGAATACGCGATGCTGCAATCGGCAATTGACAACGGTTTTTTGGACGGCGACAAAGTGATTTTGGAAAGCCTGCTCGCCTTTAAACGCGCGGGCGCGGATGGGATTTTGACGTATTACGCGATAGAGGCGGCGGAGCAGTTGGCGCGGTTGGGGTAATTAGAAATACCCCTGCTCATTGCTAACACTTAGGTTTTGCAAAAAGTTTAGGCAGCCTGAAAACGGGAAATCCCTTTTCAGGCTGCCTTTGGTGTTTGGGTGTTTGTGTTCAGGCGGTCATTTGCTCGCTCATAAAGTCAATAAAGCTGCGCACTTTGGCTTTCATGTATTGGCGGTTGGCATACACGGCGTAGAACGGCGGGCTGCTCATCGGGCATTCGGGCAGGAGGCGGATGAGTTTGCCGGTGGTGATGTCGTCGTCGGCGAGCCATGCGGGCATGTAGCCGATGCCGACGTGGGCGCGAATCAGCGCGGCGACCATTTGGGTGTGGTTGCTGCGCATTTTGCTGCCTTGGAATTCGAGCGGCACGGTTTTGCCTTGGTATTCGGTCATCATGCGGGACAAATCCACATAGGTAGGGAGGATGGCGGGGTGCTGGGTAAGGTCTTGCGGGGCGCGGGGCGTGCCGTGCCGGGCGAGGTAGGTGGGGGTGGCGACGAGGTAGAAGGGGATGTTGCCCAGCCGTTTGGCGATGATGTTTTCGGCGAGGCTATCGGATAGGCGCAGGGGGAGGTCTTCGCCGTCGCTGTTTAAATCGACATGGCGGTTGGATAGGGTGAGTTCTATTTCTACGTCGGGGTAGCGGCTTTGGTAGGCGGCGAGCATGCGGGCGAATTTGTCGCAAGCAAACCAAACGGGGGCGGCGATGCGCAGCGTGCCTTGCGGGTGGTTGGCGCCTGCGCTGGCGTGTTCGGCGGCTTGGGCGAGCAGTTCCAGCGCGCTTTGGCAGTCGCGGTAGTAGGCATCGCCCTGCTCGGTGAGTTTCAGGCTGCGGTTGTTGCGGTAGAGCAGTTGCGCGCCGATGGTTTTTTCCAGATGGGAGACGTGTTTGCTTGCCATGGGGATGGAGATGTTGAGCAGGTCGGCGGCGCGGGTGAAGCTGCCGCTTTGCACGACTTGGCAGAAGACTTTCATGCTCAGTAGGGTGTCCATGTTGGGCTTTCCGGTGGTGATGCGGTTGGTTGGATGTTTCAGGCTGCCTTTGGGGGCGGGGAATGGGGTTGGCGCGGCGCGGGGCAATCGTGCGTGCTTGGGGCAGCCTGAAAATGGGGTAGGGCGGCGGGATGGCGAACGCTTGCGCGGGCGATGGAAATGTTGGCGATGGACGCGGCTGCACCGATGATGCGCGCTTGGTGCAGCCGTGTTTTCAGGCTGCCGTTTGGGTTTTGCAAAGGCGTGCCAACTCGTTTTCAGGCTGCCTACGCCGCTTCCCAATAATCCACATAAAGCTGCAATTCGGTGTTGCCGCGCCATTCGTTTACTGTGGGGCGGTACACCGCGCGCTCGGGCATGACCGGGGTGTCTTCGCAGCGCCAAAACATGGCTTCAAACTCTTGCCCTTCTTTGGCAAGCCATGCTTTGGTGTGTTTTTTGTCTGCGCCCATGCTTTGCTGGCGGACGACTTGAAACGTGTCGGCAAAGCTGGGGAGCGGAAAGCCTTGTCCCCAAATTTGCGCGTTGATGAGCTGAGCGTTGGCTAGGGTGATGTCGCTGGCTTTCAGGCTGCCATCGGTTAGGTAGGTTTGCGAGAGCGTGTCTTCGTTCACTTGGCTGCGCACGATGTCTTCAAACAATTCGCCAAAGGTTTTCAGGCTGCCTTGGCGCAGTGTGAGCCCTGCTGCCATCGCGTGTCCGCCAAATTTGATGATGATGTCGGGGGCGCGTTTGGAAATGGCATCCAACACATCGCGCAGATGCACGCCCGAAATGCTGCGCCCCGAGCCGCGATAGTTGCCCTCATCATCAGGCGCGAACACAAACACGGGGCGGTAAAATTTTTCTTTCAAACGGCTGGCAACAATGCCCACCACGCCTTGGTGAAAGCTGTCGCGGTACACGCACAGCGTGGTTTGCTCACGGGGCAATGCGCTGGGGCAATCGGCAAGGATGTCGGACAACATTTCTTGTTCAATTTCTTGGCGCGTTTGGTTCAGGTCGTTCAGCTCGCTTGCCATGCTTTCAGCTTCGTTTAGGCTGCCTGAAAGCAGGCAGGCGATGCCGATAGACATATCGTCCAGCCGCCCTGCGGCGTTGATGCGCGGCGCGATTTTGTAGCCAAAGTCAAACGGCTGCGCTTTTTGCGCGCTGCATCGGGCGGTTTGGAACAGGGCACGGATGCCGTGGCTCATTTTGCCTGCGCGGATGCGTTTTAAGCCTTGCGACACGAGAATGCGGTTGTTGTGGTCCAGCGGCACGACATCGGCAACCGTGCCCAGCGCCACCAAATCCAGCAGCTCGTCCAGTTTTGGCTCGGCGATGTTCAGGCAGCCTGAAAAATAATCGCGCGCGCGCAATTCGGCTCGCAGCGCAATCAACACATAAAAAATCACGCCCACGCCAGCGATGCTTTTGCTGGGGAAGGTGCAACCGCGCTGGTTGGGGTTCACAATAATGCAGTCGGGAATCACGCTGCCAGCGATATGGTGATCGGTAACAATCACGTCCAGCCCCAGCGCTTTGGCGCGCGCCACGCCTTCGGCGCTGCTGATGCCGTTGTCCACGGTAACGATTAAATCTGCGCCTTTGGCGTGGGCGATGTCGGCAAGCTCGGGGGTTAAGCCGTAGCCGTGTTCAAAGCGATTGGGCACGAAAAAATCCACCCGCGCGCCCATGCTCGCCAGCCCTTTCATGGCAACGCTGCACGCGGTGGCGCCGTCGGCATCATAGTCGGCAATAATCAGGATTTTTTGCTGCGATTGGATGGCATCGGCAAGGCGGCTGGCTGCGGCGGTGCAGTTGGTGAGCTGGGTGTAGGGGATGAGCTGTTTCAGGCTGTCGTTGAGTTCGCTGCTGTCGGCAACGTTGCGCGCGGCGTAAAGCTGGGCGATGAGTGGATTTGCGCCTGCCGCTTGCAGGGCGGATTGAAGCTGGGGATTAATGGGACGGGTGGCGATGCGTTTGGTGTGGGACATGGCGGGCAATCAAAAAGAAGCAGCCGAAGCTGCCTGAAAGGGAGGAATAATCGTTGGCGCTATTTTACCTGACAGAACAAAGGCGTGTCGTTATAATTGCCCGCGTTATTTTGTGTAAAGAAAAAGGAGCATCAATGACTACGCCATTTCCTCGTATCCGCAAGGTTGTATTCCCCGTGGCAGGCATGGGCACGCGCTTTTTGCCCGCCACCAAAGCCAACCCCAAAGAAATGCTGCCGATTGTGGATAAGCCCTTGATTCAATACGCGGTGGAAGAAGCGATTGAAGCGGGCTGCGATGAAATTATTTTTGTAACAGGGCGCAGCAAACGCAGCATTGAAGACCATTTTGACAAAGCATACGAGCTGGAAACCGAATTAACCTTGCGCCAAAAAACGCAATTATTAACCCAAGTGCAAAACATTTTGCCCGCCCACGTAAGCTGCTTTTACACGCGCCAAGCCGAAGCCTTGGGACTGGGACACGCGGTGTTGTGCGCTCTGCCCGCCGTGGGCGATGAGCCGTTTGCCGTGATTTTGGCGGACGATTTGATTGACGCGCCACGCGGCGCCATCGCGCAAATGATTGATGTGTATAACCAAACCGGCAGCAGCGTGATTGGCGTGCAAACCATAGACCATGCGCACACCCAGTCCTACGGCATGGTGGAAACCAACGCATGGCAGCAATACCAACGCATTCACAGCATTGTAGAAAAACCCAAGCCCGAGGACACCGAATCCAACCTTGCCGTGGTGGGGCGGTATGTTTTAACCCCGCGCATTTTCCAACTGCTGCAAACCATCGGGCGCGGCGCAGGCGGCGAAATTCAGCTCACCGACGCCATCGCCAAACTGGTGGAATACGAACCCGTGCTTGCCCATGCGTTTGACGGGCAGCGCTACGATTGCGGCAGCAAAATCGGTTATCTGGAAGCCACGCTGGCTTATGGTTTAAAACATCCCGAAACAGGCGAGGCGTTTAAAGAATTGTTGCAACAATATGCCGCCAAGCTGGCATAGCGCGAGCGCTTGGCAAAGCAATAGGCAGCCTGAAAACGAAAAATACAGTTTTCAGGCTGCCTTTGTTGTATGACAGCGCCTGTGTTTACGCCTAACGCCATCCGCATTAAGGCAGCCTGAAAGCCGCAGGCTTCAACGAAGTTAAAATGAGCGCAGCGCGTTTCGGCGTAGCCAAAACCGCAAACCCATCCCCGAAAGATTACCATGCCCCACATCGCCCTTATCCCCGCCGCAGGCATCGGCAGCCGCTATGGCGCCGCCACTCCCAAGCAATACGCCCCTCTACGCGGCATCCCCATGCTGCAACACACGCTCAACCGCTTTGCTGCCAACCCACGCATTGCCCACATCGCCGTTATCATCTCCCCCAGCGACACATGGTTTGCCGATTGCATCACGCTGCCTGCCAACGCCAGCGTCCACCCACAAGGCGGCGACACCCGCGCCCACAGCATTGCCAACGGCATCGCCCATTTGCTCGCCCAACAGCTGATCCAGCCCAGCGACACCTTGCTGGTGCACGATGCCGCCCGCTGCTGCCTGCCGCAAAGCGCGCTCAACCGCTTGCTGGATGCGCTAGACAACGACCCACACGCCCAGCAACACGGCGCATTGCTCGCCATCCCCGTTGCCGATACGCTCAAACGCCAAGCCACCCCGCATCTGGTGCACAGCGCACAAACCATCCCACGCGAAGGCATTTGGCAAGCGCAAACCCCGCAAGCCTTTCAGGCTGCCTTATTGCACCGCGCCCTGAGCCAAAGCGATTTAAGCCAAATCACCGACGACGCATCCGCCGTAGAACAACTTGGCTTGCAGCCTGCGCTGGTAACAGGCGACAGCCGCAACATCAAACTCACCCGCCCCGACGATGCCGCCCTTGCCGAATATTTCCTGCAACAGGCAGCCTGAAACGCCCCGCCGCGCGCCTTTTGCTAACTTTACGCAATCATAACAAACCCCCCGCGCAAAAAAATTTACAATAACGCCCTTTAACAAACTGCCCCGCGCATCATGCAAAAAACCATCCTTTTTCTTGCCGCCAGCTTCTTGCTCACCGCCTGCGCCAACAATTCAGGCAGCCTGAAAACGAATGAAGTGGGTTTCGGCGCAGCCAAAACATCATCACACGCCGCCACGCGCATAGAAGTTTATCGCAGTGACAACGCCGTTCAATGCCAAGGTGGCGGCATCAGCCCCGAAGCCATGCAACGCGAATTAAGCGGCATCCAAGTCTTCGCCGCGCGCAAAGACGAGCTGCGCGGCGTTGCCTTCCCCAGCGTGTGCGGCGGCGCAACGGGCAGCATCAACGTGTACACCATTCAACAAGCCGACCAAGCCGCCGCCGAACAACGCGGCTTCCGTGTATTCCAAGCAAACGAATAACGCAAAGGCAGCCTGAAACCCCATTTCCAATCCCCCACCGTGTTCGTATTCAGGCAGCCTGAAAAGCCAAAGGCAGCCTGAAAAGCAAATAAAAGGCAAAACCATGTCGCTCATAGAATGCAAAAACATCAACCGCTATTTCGGCACAGGCGAAAACCGCGTGCACGTGCTCAAAGACATCAACCTCACCATAGAAAAAGGCGATTTTGTCGCCATCATCGGGCAATCAGGCTCGGGCAAATCCACGCTGATGAACATCCTCGGGCTGCTGGATACGCCCACCAGCGGCACATACAGTATCGCAGGCACCGAAACCTCCAAAATGAGCGCAGATGAACTCGCCGCCATGCGCCGCAAACGCTTCGGCTTCATTTTCCAACGCTACAACCTACTCAGCTCGCTCACCGCCCGCGATAACGTTGCCTTGCCCTCCGTGTATGCAGGCATCGGCTACGCCCAGCGCAGCCAACGCGCCGATATGCTGCTGGACAAACTCGGGCTGCAAGGCAAAGAAAAAAACAAGCCTAGCGAACTATCAGGCGGGCAACAGCAGCGCGTTTCCATCGCCCGCGCCCTGATGAACGGCGGCGAAATCATCTTTGCCGACGAGCCCACAGGCGCGCTGGATTCGCACAGCGGCGAAAACGTGATGGAAATTATCCACCAGCTCTACAACGACGGGCACACCATCATCATGGTAACCCACGACCCCAAAATCGCCGCCCAAGCCAACCGCGTGATTGAAATCCGCGACGGCGAAATCATCTCTGACACCAGCAAAAGCAGCGAAATCCCCACCAGTCATGTGGAAGCGATTGTGGAAAAACGCGGCTTGGCGTTCTACAAAGACCAATTTCAAGAAGCGTGCAAAATGTCGGTGCAAGCCATTGTGGCGCACAAAATGCGCTCACTTTTAACCATGCTGGGGATTATCATCGGCATCGCCGCCGTGGTGTCCGTGGTGGCATTGGGCAACGGCACGCAGGAAAAAATTCTGAAAGACATCAGCTCCATGGGCACCAACATGATCAGCATCTACCCCGGCAAAGGCTTCGGCGACCGCCGCTCAGGCAAAGTGAAAACGCTCACCGTTGCCGACAGCCAAGCGATTGCAGGATTGAGCTATGTGGAAAGTACCACCCCAGGCAGTTACAGCAGCGGCACATTAACTTACAAAAACATTGACTTAACCGCCAGCGTGGCAGGCGTGGGCGAGCAATATTTTGATGTGCGCGGGGAAAAAATCGGGCTGGGGCGATTGTTTAACGCGGAAGACGTGAAAGACAACGCGCAAGTGGTGGTGATTGATGAAAACACGCAGAAAAAGCTGTTTCCCAATGGCGAAAACCCGCTAGGCAAAGTGGTGCTGCTGAAAAAACGCCCGCTCACCGTCATCGGCGTGTTGAAAAAAGACGACAACCAATTTGAAGCCCCGTCCGACAGCTTGCAGATTTACACGCCCTACACCACGCTGATGAGCCAAATCAGCGGCAATAAATACATCAGCAATATCACGGTGAAAGTTAAGCCCGATGTGGACACGCAAACGGCAGAAAAAGGCATCACCGAGCTGTTGCGCGCGCGGCATGGCACGGAAGATTTCTTTACGCAAAACAGCGATAGCATCAAGAAAATGGTGGAAAAAACCACGGGCACCATGGCGTTGCTGATTTCGTCTATCGCTGTGATTTCGCTGGTGGTGGGCGGCATCGGCGTGATGAATATTATGCTGGTGTCGGTTACCGAGCGCACCAAAGAAATCGGCGTGCGCATGGCGATTGGCGCGCGCCAAGCCAATATTTTGCAGCAGTTTCTGATTGAAGCGATTTTGCTGTGCCTGATTGGCGGCATAATGGGCGTGCTGATTTCGTTTGGCTTGGCTTCGCTGTTTAACAGCGTGGTAACCGATTTTGCCATGTCGTTTTCCACCGCGTCTATCGTGGGCGCGGTGCTGTGTTCATCAGCGATTGGCGTGCTGTTTGGTTATATGCCCGCCAAGAATGCGTCCAAGCTCAACCCGATTGATGCGCTGGCGCATGATTGATGGATGTTGATACGATAAAGGTATCCAATGGGCAGCCTGAAAACCCTTCCGCCCCGCAACAAGCATCTGATAGCAAATGTAAATTGTCTTGCGGGCGAATCAATACTGCTTTTATGATGCGCGCTTTTCCAACCACCCACACAGAAAGGCAAAACATGAACAAAACCCATCTTATCGCCGCCCTTTTGGCAGCAGGCTTTATCGGCATGGCATCCGCCAAAGGCGGCGTGCCGCGCGAAATCTATCAGCCCAGCGGCGCAAAAATCGTGAAAAGCGAGCATCAGGGCGACGGCGAATACGAAGTGGAATTTAGCGTGCGCGGCAACGATGTGCGCCATCTGGCAAAACAAGCCATCAACCACGCCAAACGCCAAGGCTTCAGCCTGGTGGAATCCGACATTGAGCGCGACGATGCCGATTTAAAATTCCAACGTCACAATCAAGAAATGGACATCAGCATTGAACACAAAGGCAACGGACGCATTGAATACAAAGTGGATTTAGACCGCCACTAAGCGCTACGCCAAAGGCAGCCTGAAAACGAATTTCCCGTTTTCAGGCTGTCTCCGCCTCCGCCCCTGCCCATCGATTGCACCTAGGATATCCGTTTAGTGGATACATTGAATATTTCCATCAGCGCCAGCCAAAATCTCAAAGATTTAAACCATCATATGCAAATAACGAAACGCGCAGCGAACGGATATGGGTTTGGACAAAAACAAGCTGCATGATATAGTTGTGGCAAGTCAGGCAGCCTGAAATCCCTGTAACCTTTTGAATTGGAGCGAATCATGACCGAAATCGTCTTTCTCGAGCGCGACACCCTGCCGTCCCGCCCCTTTGTTTTTGATTTCCCCCACACCCTGCGCGAATACCCTGCCACCGCCCCGCACGAAGTGAGCGAGCGGATTGCCGGTGCGCACATCGTTATCAGCAACAAAGTCCCCCTGCGCGCCGAACACATCGCCGCCAACCCACAGCTCAAACTCATCGCGCTGGCGGGTACCGGCTACGACAATGTGGACATCCAAGCCGCCCGCGCCGCTGGCGTTACCGTGTGCAACGTGCGCGGCTACGGCACCGAAAGCGTTGCAGAACACGCCCTGATGCTGATGCTCGCCCTGATGCGCAACCTGCCCGCCTATATGCGCGACATTGCCGCGGGGCTATGGCAAAAATCACCTCATTTCAGCCATTTTTCCGCTCCTATCCGCAACCTTCACGGCAAAACCCTTGCTATATTCGGGCGCGGCAACATCGGCACTACGCTGGCTGGTTACGCCCAAGCCCTCGGTATGAACATCCTGTGGGGCGAGCACAAACATGCCACCACTGTGCGCGAAGGCTACACCGCCTTTGCTGACGCCCTCGCGCAGGCGGATGCCGTGTCGCTGCACTGCCCGCTTACCGATGAGACCCGCCACATGATCAGCGAAGCCGAACTCAAAACCATGAAACCGCAGGCGGTGCTGATTAACGTCGGGCGCGGCGGGCTGGCTGATGAGCAGGCGGTGCTTGCCGCCCTCAAATACGGCAGCCTCGGCGGCGCGGGCTTTGACGTGCTGACCACCGAACCACCGCGCGAAGGCAACCCGCTCTTGGCGAACCTGCCCAATCTGATTGTTACCCCGCACGTGGCTTGGAGCAGCGAAGAAGCCGTTGCCAAAATGACCGATATTTTAGAAGCCAATATTAATCTGTTTATGGCGGGCAGACCGCAAAACATGGTGGTGTAGCCGTTTTGTCTGAACTGAAAAATAAAACAAAAGGCAGCCTGAAAACGAGCGAAGCGAATTTCAGCCAAGCTAAGTGTTTTCAGGCTGCCTGATTGTTGCCCGCCCCTAAACGCAGCCTGAAAAGGAAACCCATGCTCAGCTACCGCCACGCCTACCACGCAGGCAACCACGCCGATGTGCTTAAACACTTCACGCTCTACGCCGTGTTGAACTACTACAACCAAAAAGACAAACCCTATTGGTACATAGACACCCACGCAGGCGCAGGTTTATACGATTTGCGCGGCGATGAAGCCAACAAAGTGGGCGAATATCAACAAGGCATCGCACGGCTGTGGGCAGCTTTCAGGCAGCCTGAAAACAACGAAACCGCCGCCCAAAGGCAGCCTGAAACCCTAGCAGCCTTCGCCCAATTCGCCCAAACCCTTGCCGCGCACGAAGCCATGACCCAACTCTACGCAGGCTCGCCGCTGTGGGCAGCTCAACTCTTGCGCCCCACCGACAAACTGCGCCTATTTGAACTGCACCCCGCCGATTTCGCCCTGCTGCAAAACAACCTCCACGCGCTGCGCCTTGGCAAACGCGCCATCGTCAAACAAGAAGACGGCTTCGCAGGGCTGATTAGCCTACTGCCCCCCGCCACGCGCCGCGCCGTCGTGTTGATTGACCCACCGTATGAGCGCAAACAAGACTACGCCCAAGTCGCCCACACCCTGCGCGAAGCCCTCAAACGCTTTGAACAAGGCTGCTACATGGTTTGGTATCCTTGTTTAAGCCGCGAAGAAAGCCACACCCTGCCCGAAAAACTCGCCAAACTGCTGCCCGACAACCACCTTCGCGCCGAACTGCACGTCCACGCCCCCCGCGCCGACGGCTTTGGCATGCACGGCAGCGGAATGTTTATCCTCAACCCGCCCTATATTTTAGACCGCGTGTTACGCGAAGCTCTGCCCGAACTGGTGCGGCTATTGGCGCAAGACAACGGCGCAAAATTTATCCTAAACAGCCAAATCCGTTAGGCAGCCTGAAAACGCAACATGGCGCGGCGAGGCTGGTTGCCAAGATACTGGCAAATGGTTGGCAAGTCACAGAATGATGATGAAGCAATCAAGGCAGCCTGAAACAGAAAAAATGGTTTTCAGGCTGCCTTTGGATTATTCACGCCACATTTTATTAGCCATCCCGCGCAAACATAGGCAGCCTGAAAACGCCATCCACCGTTTCAGGCTGCCTTTCAGCATGGTTCATCTTTGCCCGCGCAAGCGTTTCGCCGCTTACCGAGCAGGGGCAAACCCCCCTGCACCCCACGCGCATAGCCGTTTCAGGCTGCCACCCCTTGCGCCCGCGTTTAGGCAGCCTGAAATCTAAAATGGAACGGCGGCGGCTCGCCATTCAACAGTACTTTACGAGTTAGCAAAATGTCGGCGAGCCGCCGACGCTCCAAAGGCAGCCTGAAACCCCCATCATCCGTTTCAGGCTGCCTTTGTTCACATGATAAAATCCCACCCATCGCAACCCCATCACACCCCCCCGGCCATGACCCCCATCCCCCTACGCGCCCACTCCGAATTCTCCATCACCGACAGCATCATCCGCATCAGCGATTATGTCGCCGCCGCACGCGCCGAACACTATCCCGCGCTCGCGCTCACCGACCTGATGAACACCTTTGGGCTGCTTAAATTCTACAAAGCCTGCCGCAAAGCAGGCATCAAGCCCATTTGCGGCGCAGACGTGCGCATAGAAAACCCCGAGCAGCCTGAAAAGCCCTATCGCGCCGTGCTGCTCATCCGCAACGAACAAGGCTACATCCGCCTAAACGAACTGCTCACCGCCGCCTTTGAAGCCGACGACCGCAACAAACACACCCCGCAAATCAACCAAGCATGGCTGGCACAAGGCGACAACAGCGGTCTAATCTGCCTATCGGGCGCGCAGATGGGCGAAGTCGGCAGCCATTTGATGCTGGGCAACGACGACAAAGCCCGCGCCGCCGCGCAAAAATACGCCGCGTGGTTTCCCAACGCCTTTTATTTGGAACTGCAACGCTTGCCCGAAAAGCCCGACTGGGAAACCAGCGTTTCAGGCAGCCTGAAAATCGCCCAAGCCCTGCAACTGCCCGTAGTCGCCACCCATCCCACCCAATTTTTGCAACGCGAAGACTACAAAGCCCACGATGCCCGCGTGTGCATCGCAGGCGGCTGGACGCTCATTGACCCCAAGCGCCCGCACGACTTCACCCCTAGCCAACATTTTCTCAGCCCCGCCGATTTTGCCGCGCGCTTCGCCGACATTCCCGAAGCGCTGCAAAACAGCCAAGAAATCGCCAAACGCTGCAATCTCACGCTCACGCTGGGCAAAAACTTCCTGCCGCTGTTTCCCACGCCCGATGGCATGGATTTAAACGATTATCTGCGCCATCTTGCCAACGAAGGCTTGCAAGAGCGACTAGCCGTGCTGTATCCCAACGAAGCCGAGCGCGCCCAAAGGCAGCCTGAATACCAAGCGCGGCTGGATTTTGAGCTAGACATCATCATCAAAATGCAGTTCCCGGGCTATTTTTTGATTGTGCAAGACTTCATCAACTGGGCGAAAAACCACGGCTGCCCCGTAGGGCCGGGGCGCGGCTCGGGCGCAGGCTCGCTGGTGGCGTATTCGCTCAAAATCACCGACTTAGATCCGCTGAAATACGCGCTGCTGTTTGAACGTTTTTTGAACCCCGAGCGCGTGTCCATGCCCGACTTTGATATTGACTTCTGCCAAGCCAATCGCGGGCGCGTGATTGAATATGTGCGCGAAAAATACGGCAAACAAGCCGTCAGCCAAATCGTAACCTTTGGCGCAATGTCGTCCAAAGCCGTAATCCGCGATGTGGGGCGCGTGTTGCAACTGCCGTTTGCGCTGTGCGACCGTTTGTCCAAACTTATCCCGCTGGAAGCCAACAAGCCGCTGCATCTGAAAGACGCGCTCGCCGCCGAGCCCGAAATCGAGCAAATCATCCGCGAAGAAGAAGCCGATGAGCTGCTCAATCTTGCCATGAAGCTGGAAGATTTAACCCGTAATTTGGGGATGCACGCGGGCGGCGTGTTGATTGCGCCAAGCAAAATTTCCGATTTTTGCGGTGTGTATCAAGCCGATGAAAACGCATCGCCCGTGTCTATGTTTGACAAGGGCGATGTGGAAGAAATTGGGCTGGTGAAGTTTGACTTCTTGGGGCTGCGCAACCTCACCATCATTGAAATGGCGCAAAACTTCATCCGCCAAACCACAGGCGAAAACGTGGATGTGAGCCATATCCCGCTGGACGACCAAGTTGCCTACAAAATCTTCCGCGATGCCAACACCACCGCCGTGTTCCAGTTTGAATCCAGCGGCATGAAAAAAATGCTGGCGCAAGCCAACACCACCAATTTGGAAGAAATCATCGCCTTTGTGTCGCTGTATCGCCCCGGCCCCATGGATTTGATTCCCGACTTTATTGAGCGGATGAAAGGTGCGAAGTTTGAATATATGCACCCGCTGCTGGAACCTGTGTTAGAGCCGACTTACGGCATTATGGTGTACCAAGAGCAAGTGATGCAGGCGGCGCAAGTCATCGGCGGCTACTCGCTGGGCGGTGCGGATTTGCTGCGCCGCGCGATGGGCAAGAAAAAGCCCGAAGAAATGGTGAAACACCGCGAAATTTTTGCCGAAGGCGCGGCAAAACAAGGCATCAGCCGCGAAAAAGCCGATGAAATTTTTGACTACATGGAAAAATTCGCGGGCTACGGTTTCAATAAATCGCACGCGGCGGCGTATGCCTATGTGTCGTATCAAACCGCGTGGCTCAAAGCGCATTACCCCGCCGAATTTATGGCGGCAACCATGTCGTCCGAATTGGACAACACCGATCAGCTCAAAGTGTTTTTTGACGACGCGCAAAGCAAGCTCAACGGCATCCGCTTTTTGCCGCCCGATGTCAACGAATCGTTTTACCGCTTTATCCCCAACGCGCAAAAACAAATCCGCTACGCGCTGGGTGCAATCAAAGGCACAGGCGAAGCGGCGGTGAACGCCATTGTGGCGGCGCGAGAAAGCGGCGGCAAGTTCACCGATTTGTTTGATTTTTGCGAACGAGTGGGCAAGCAACACGCCAATCGCCGCGTGCTGGAAGCGCTGATTCGCGGCGGCGCGTTTGACAGCATAGAGCCCAATCGTGCCATGCTGCTGGGCAATATTGACCTTGCGCTTGCCCAAGCCGAACAAAAAGCCGACAACGCCAACCAAGGCGGCTTGTTTGACATGGTGGAAGACGCGCTGGCAGACGTGCCGCTGCAATACATTGAGCCGTGGAACGAAGCCACCAAGCTCGCCGAAGAAAAACAAGCCATCGGCTTTTATTTAAGCGGGCATCCGTTTGCGCCCTATGCCAGCGAAGTGCGCGCCTTTGCGCCCACGCCATTAGGCAGCCTGAAAGCCAAAGACGGCACACAACGGCTGGCAGGCTTTGCCACCTCCATCCGCAGCATTATGACCAAAAACGGCAAAATGATTGCCGTGCTGCTGGAAGACGACACCGCCAAGCAAGAAGTCATCATCCGCAGCGATTTGCTGGACGGCATCCCCAAAGAAACGCTCAAAGCCGACCAAATCCTGATTTGCGATTGCAGCGTGCGCGAAGACCGCTTCAACCCCGATGGCGGCTTGCGCGTCAATGTTGCCAACATTGGCAGCGACGAGCAAAAGCAAGCCGGCATCCACCGGCTCAACGAAGCCCGCTCGCGCTTTGCCATCAGTTTGACCCTCAATCTGCGCCCCGAACACGATATTGACGCCCTTGCCAAACTGCTGCGCCCGCACACCCAAGCCAACGGCAACAAAATCCCGCTGATTTTGACCTACACCAACGAACGCGCCCACGGCACCTTGCTGCCCAACGCCAAATGGCGGCTGGTGTTGAGCAACGAATTGCTGGATAGCTTGGTGGCGATGCTGGGCGAGCGAGCTGTAGCAACGCGGTTTATGTAATCCGTGCTTTGCCCATTTTCAGGCTGCCGTTTTAGCTTCGCTGAAACTCGCTTTGCTCGTTTTAACTTCGTTGAGCCTACGGCTTTCAGGCTGCATTAGGCGCACATCGCGCTTTACCCGCAGCCATGTTAAACCGCCCAACGCCATTCTTGCGTACAATCCGAGCATTATTTCCAACAAGGACTGCCATGAACATCAAACAAAACATACTCGCTCAATGCCGCGCGCAAAACGTCCAAGTAACCCCGCTGCGCGAACACGTTTTAGACATCGTATTGCAGCTAGACGGCGTGATTAAAGCCTACACCGTGCTGGCGCAAATGCAGCGCGAAAGCCAAAACGTGCTCGCCCCGCCTACCGCCTACCGCGCCCTAGACTTTTGGGCAGAGCAAGGCGTGTTGCACAAAATCCCTGCCGTAAACGGCTACATCCTATGCAGCCATGTGCAACACGAATGCAACAGCCATTGCCACAGCGATGCCCACAGCCACAACAGCAGCTTCATCCTTGTGTGCACCCAATGCGGCACGGTGGACGAACAAAGCCTAAACCGCGAATGGCAAGCCCTGCACCAAGCCGTAGAACAAACAGGCTTCGCGCTCAACGAAGAACACGTTGTGCTCACAGGCGTATGCGGCAAATGCCGCGCGTAAGGGCTTGCGCCGTGCCTAACCCGTTTTCAGGCTGCCTCAATGGAGCGGCGACGGCTCGTCGTCAAATGGCGTAATTAAATTGGCTGCGCTGGTTGATTAAAATGTCGGCAAGCACTGGTGTTGGTTTTGCAAAGGTTTCAGGCTGCCTTAAATCATCATCAAAGGCAGCCTGAAAATAGAAAAACCGTTTGGTTTAGAGCCAAACGGTTTTTTTACGGGATAGATTGGTTTTAGCTTCGCAACCCCGCTGCGCTCCGCAGGCTGCCTAATCCATCACATCCGTTTACTACTGCCACCCTTTCCCCTACGTCCAGCCGAACGGAGCATCCTTTTTTCGGGAAAAAGCGTGCGCTTCGACGCGCAAAGCGCGGCTAGTTCGCACGCGCCGAAAAAAGGATGCAGCCTTCGGGAAGTACCTGCACGTCGGGGTCGCCTTTCTTTTGCTTTGAACCTGTATTCATTATCCGCGCGAATAGATTTTGCGTCATAAAAGCATGGATACAAGGCGCAAAGCACAGCAAGGTTGGATACCTTGCGAGCATTTGCAACGCCGTAGCCATGCTTTTAGGGCGCAAAAGCTGTCGCGCGGATGATGAATGCAGGTTCACACTTTGGCGAAGCAAAGAAAAGTAAGTGCCCCGTCGGCACGAGACGCATGGTTAAAGCGACACTCAAAGCCAGCCACAAAGCACAAATCCCATTTTCAGGCTGCCTAGACATTAAAATCATTCATATTTCCGCTGGAAATTTTTCATTTGTATTCATGCAAGATTAAGCGCAATATCCCCCTTCTGTAATCTTTCAACCCAAAACGTCCACTAGGAGACTCCTATGACCACCTTCCACCTATCAGGCTATCCCCGCATTGGCGGCAAACGCGAGCTCAAATTCGCCACCGAATCCTTCTGGAAAGGCGCAACCAGCGAAGCCGAGCTGCAAAACGTTGCCGCCGACATCCGCCGCGCCAACTGGGCAACGCAACACGCCGCAGGCGCGGATTTGCTGCCCGTGGGCGATTTTTCGTTTTACGACCATGTATTAGATTTATTGTGCGCGGTGGGCGCGATTCCTGCGCGTTTCGGTTTTCAGGCTGCCAATCTGACCCTGCCGCAATACTTTGAACTGGCACGCGGCAACGCCACCCAATTTGCGATGGAAATGACCAAATGGTTTGACACCAACTATCACTACATCGTGCCCGAATGGCATGCCGACACCCAATTCTCTGCCCACCCCGAGCGCATCATCGCGCAAATCCGCGAAGCCCAAGCGCAAGGCTACGCCGTGAAACCCACGCTGGTGGGTCCGCTCACCTTGCTGTGGCTGGGCAAGAAAAAAGAAGATTTTGGTTGCCGCATCAAAACGCTGATGCCCAAGCTGTTGCCTGTTTACCAACAATTATTGCAAGCCATCGCCGATGCAGGCGTGGAATACGTGCAAATCGACGAGCCCATTCTCGCCGCCGATGCAGGCAAACCGTGGCTGGAAGCCTTCCCCAGCACCTATCAAGCCCTCGCGCAAACCCCCGTTCGCATCATCTTGGGCACTTATTTTGCCAGCGTTGCCGAACACGCGGCGTTGCTAAACAGCTTGCCCATCAGCGGCGTGCACATTGATTGCGTGCGCGCGCCCGAGCAGTTGGCAACGTTTGTAGCGCAACTAGACAGCAGCAAAATCCTATCCGCAGGCGTGGTGGATGGGCGCAACGTGTGGCGCGCCAACTTGCGCCAAATCGTTGCCAACTTGCAAGCGGCAAAAGCCAAATTTGGCGACAACCTGTGGGTTGCCCCAAGCTGTTCTTTGTTGCACAGCCCGCAAGATCTTGCGCTGGAAGAAAAACTGGATGCCGAAATAAAATCTTGGATGGCGTTTGCCGCGCAAAAATTGGTGGAACTGGGCAACATCAAACAAGCCTTGCAAAACGGTTTGGACAGCGTTCAGGCTGCCTTGGAAGCCTCTGATGCCGCCGTTGCCGACCGCGCCAGCAACAGCAAAATCCACAACGCCGCCGTGCAGGCGCGCATCGCCAATCTGCCCAAAGGCGCAGACCAACGCGGCGCACCGTTTGCCGAGCGCATCAAAGCGCAGCAAGCTCAGCTTCACCTGCCCCTGCTGCCCACCACCACCATCGGCTCGTTCCCGCAAACCACCGAAATCCGCCAAGCCCGCGCCGCGTTTAAAAAAGGCGAGCTTTCCGCTGCTGATTACGATGCGGCAATGAAAAAAGAAATCGCCTATTGCGTTGCCGAGCAAGAAAAATTGGGCATTGATGTGTTGGTGCATGGCGAAGCCGAGCGCAACGATATGGTGGAATATTTTGGCGAACAGCTGGCGGGCTATTGTTTTAGCCAGTTTGGCTGGGTGCAAAGCTATGGCAGCCGCTGCGTGAAGCCGCCCATTATCTACGGCGACGTATCTCGCCCCAACCCGATGACGGTTTACTGGTCTAGCTACGCGCAAAGCCTAACCAAACGCCCCATGAAAGGGATGCTCACAGGGCCTGTTACCATGTTTAAATGGTCTTTTGTGCGCGACGATGTGCCGCTGTCCACCGTTGCCAAACAAATCGCGCTGGCGCTGAACGATGAAGTGCTGGATTTGGAACGCGCGGGCATCACCGTGATTCAAATCGACGAACCCGCCATCCGCGAAGCGTTGCCGTTGAAAAAAGCGCAATGGAACGAATACCTTGACTGGGCGTGCGAGAGCTTCCGCCTTGCCAGCGTGGGCACAGCCAACAGCACGCAAATCCACACTCACATGTGTTACAGCGAATTCAACGACATTCTGCCCGCCATCGCCAGCATGGATGCGGATGTGATTACCATTGAAACTTCGCGCTCCGATATGGATTTGCTGACTGCGTTCGGCGAATTCAAATACCCGAACGACATCGGCCCGGGCGTGTACGACATCCACAGCCCGCGCGTGCCCACCGAAGCCGAAGTGGAGCATTTGTTGCGCAAAGCCATCAGCGTGGTGCCGCTGGAACGCTTGTGGGTGAACCCCGATTGCGGTTTGAAAACGCGCGGCTGGGCAGAAACGCTTGAGCAGCTGCGCGTGATGATGGCGGTAACCAACAAGCTGCGCCGCGAGTTTGCCGCGAAATAATCCGCGCAACAGGGCGGCATCTGTTGCCCCCTTTTCACTCGCGTAAAAGGCAGCCTGAAAATGGTTTTACCCCGTTTCAGGCTGCCTCATTGCTATCAGTAGGGTGGATGGCTTTGCCATGCACCGTTTAACAATACGGCAAGTCGCACACCCTAGATTGTGCCTACGGTATTTTCAGGCTGCCTTTAATCCTATGTGTGCTTGCCTGATGCAGAGGCAGCCTGAAAACCGTATGCGCAATAAAGCGGCAACCGCTTTGCCAAGATACCTATCATTATTTGTTATTTCAGGCTGCCGCAGAAATTGGGCAAAGGCAGCCTGAAAACCCAATAAGGAATCCCACTATGTCCACCTCCCGCAGTCTCAGCTTTGAATTTTTCCCCACCCGCACCCCCGAAGGGCGCGCCAAGCAAATTCTCGTGCGCCAAGAGCTCAAACAATTCAACCCACAATTTTTCTCCTGCACATCAGGCGCAGGTGGCTCCACGCGCGAGGGCACGCTGCAAACCGTGCGCGATATTTTGAACGAACAAACCCCCGCCGCCCCGCATCTGCCGTGCATCGGCATGCTGGAAGACGAAATCATCGCGCTGTTGCAACAATACCAAAATCTCGGCGTAAACCGCCTGATTGCCCTGCGCGGCGACATCCCCTCGGGTACAGGCTTCGGCATGGAAGGCCTGCGCTACGCCAACGAGCTGGTGTCGCTGGTCAAACAAAAATTTGGCGACTACTTCCAAATCATCGTTGCCGCCTATCCCGAATACCACCCGCAAGCGCAAAACGCCGCCGACGATTTGCGCTACTTCGTGCAAAAAGTGAACGCAGGCGCGGACAGCGCCATCACGCAATATTTTTTCAACGCCGATGCCTACTTCAACTTTGTGGACGATGCCCAACGCGCAGGTGTGGACATCCCCATCATCCCCGGCATCATCCCCGTGGACAGCTTTACCAAGCTGGTGCGCTTTTCCGATATGTGCGGCGCAGAAATCCCGCGCTGGCTGCGGCTCAAACTGTATTCCTACGCCGACGATGCCGAATCCATCCGCGCCTTTGCGCTGGACGTGGTAACGCAAATGTGTGAACGCCTGCTGCAAGGCGGTGCACCGGGGCTGCATTTTTACACGCTCAACCGCGCCGATTTGGCGGCAGAGATTTGCAAGCGCCTTTACGGCGAGCCTGCGAAGTGAGGCAGCCTGAAAACGAGCAAAGCGAGTTTTAGCGAAGCTAAAACGGCGGCAGCCAAGCCATCAAGCAACGGCATCATTTCATCGTTCCCAGCCAATTCAAAGGCAGCCTGAAAACGAGTTTTCCGTTTTTCAGGCTGCCTTATGCTTTGTTTGATGGATTGAGTTGGGTTGAATGAGCGAATGGCTTGTGGTTTACAGCTTGGAGTGTCGCGCCGATTTGTGCGCGAGCGTTGGTAATCAGATTATCAGCAAAACAAGCAGCATAGAAAACCAACAAAGGCAGCCTGAAAACCCGTTTTCCGTTTTTAGTTTCACTGAAACTCGCTTTGCTCGTTTTCAGGCTGCCTTTTTGCCGTCGCTGCCGTCGCCGAACAAACGTCTGTCCCAATCTTCGCACCCGCCCGTTTCCAGCCGCCGCGCAAACAGCCGCGCCCACGATTCGGGCAGCGGCAAGCGCAATACGGCGCGCATTTCGTCTGCATCGCAACAGCGGATGTCAATCAGCGCCAGCACCCGCGCCACCGACCATTCGGGAAACGGTCGCGAGAGCAAAAACACTTCATCGCCCGCCGTCACTTCGCCTGCCGCCAACACGCGCAGATACCAGCCGCAGCGCAAACTCTGCTGCACGCGCAGCGACATATCTGCCACGCCGAACCGCTCGTTCAGCTTCCAACACGGTTGCCGCCCCTGGCTCACGGCAAAACGCGCCGTGCCGATCTGCCATTCGTCGCCGATGCACACCGAGTGCTCATCCGCGCCATCAAGGCAAAAATTCTCGCCAAAGCCGCCTGCGTGCATATTTTGCGCATCGGGCAGCTCGCGCCGCCAAGCGTCGTAATGGTGCAGCGCGTAAACGTGCACCGCCTTATCCGCGCCGCCGTGAAAACGCGGATCGCCCACGCTATCGCCCGCCAAACCGCTGGGCGTAACGGCGGTTTTGCCGCTGACAGGCTGCTTGTTAATCGCGCTTTTTTGCCCGCGGGCAAAGTTTTCAGGCTGCCCGATGCGGATTTGTCGGATTTGGGCGATGGGGTGCATGGTGTTTCCTTTTATTTGTTTGGAGGCAGTCTTGTAGGTTGGGTTGCCAAACCCAACGTTTCCGATGATTTTAAGGCTTTGTTGGGTCTTGGCCCAACCTACAGTACTTAAATTATCGTCATTCCCGCGCAGGCGGGAATCTTGTTTGAGATTCGGCAATATCTGTAAAAACAAAGTGATGCTGGAATTTCACCAAGATTCCCGCCTGCGGGGGAATGACGTCGTTGGAACGAAGTTTGGATTGGGCAAAGGCAGCCTGAAAACCATTTTCCCGTTTTCAGGCTGCCTCCCCGTCAATCGTTCAGCTTCACCGAATGCTCGCGCGTTTCGTGGAACACGATGTCCGGCCAGCGCTCCTGCGTTAAATTCAGGTTCACGCGGTTGGGGGCGAGATAGGCGAGGTTGCCGCCCGCGTCGATGGCAAGGTTGCCCGCGTTGGCTTTTTCAAACTCGGCAAGTTTTTTCTTGTCGTCGCACGACACCCAGCGCGCTGACCAGATGGATGCGTTGTCAAACACCGCTTCCACGCCGTATTCGTTGGCGAGCCGCGAGGTTACCACTTCAAACTGCAACACGCCCACCGCGCCCAAAATCAAATCCGCGCCGCTCATCGGCTTGAACACCTGCACCGCGCCTTCTTCGCCCAGCTGCTGCAAGCCTTTTTGCAGTTGTTTGATTTTCAGCGGGTTTTTAATGCGCACGCTGCGGAACAGCTCGGGCGCGAAAAACGGGATGCCGGTAAACGCCAGCTGCTCGCCTTCGGAAAAACTGTCGCCGATTTGGATATTGCCGTGGTTGGGAATGCCGATGATGTCGCCCGCGTAGGCTTCTTCCACCAGCTCGCGGTCATGCGACATAAAGGTAACCACGCTGCTGGCGGCGATGTCGCGGTTGATGCGCAGGTGTTTCATCTTCATGCCGCGCTCAAATTTTCCCGAGCAGACGCGCAAAAAGGCGATGCGGTCGCGGTGTTTCGGGTCCATATTGGCTTGGATTTTGAACACGAAGCCCGAGAATTTTTCTTCGTCGGGCGACACGCTGCGCACGGTGGCATCACGCGCTTGCGGCGCGGGCGCCCAGTCGATCAGCGAATTTAAAATTTCCTGAATGCCGAAATTGTTAATCGCCGAGCCGAAGAACACGGGCGTGAGTTCGCCCGCCAAAAACTCTTGTAAATCAAACTCGTTGGAGGCAGCCTGAACCAACTCGATTTCGTCGCGCAGTTGTTGGATTTCCAGCGGGAAACGCTTTTCCAACTCGGGATTATCTATGCCTTTGATGATGTCAAACTCGTGCGGCAGCCGCTCGCCTCCCGCTTCAAACAGATAAATTTCGTCGTTGAGAATGTGGTACACGCCCTTGAAATTTTTGCCCATGCCGATCGGCCAAGTTACGGGGGCGCAGCGGATTTGCAGGATATTTTCCACTTCGTCCAGCAGTTCTAGGCTGTCGCGCACTTCGCGGTCGTATTTGTTCATAAAGGTTACGATCGGCGTGTTGCGCAGACGGCAGACATTGAGCAATTTGATGGTTTGCGCTTCCACGCCTTTGGCGGCATCAATCACCATCAGCGCGCTGTCCACGGCGGTGAGCACGCGGTAGGTGTCTTCCGAGAAATCTTGGTGGCCGGGGGTGTCCAGCAGGTTGACGGTGTGGTCTTTGTAGTCAAACTGCATCACGCTGGACGCCACGGAAATGCCGCGCTGCTTCTCAATCTCCATCCAGTCGGACGTGGCGAATTTGCCGCTTTTTTTGCCTTTTACCGTGCCCGCGCTTTGGATTGCGCCCGAAAACAGCAACAGTTTTTCGGTGAGCGTGGTTTTACCCGCGTCGGGGTGGGAGATGATGGCAAAGGTGCGGCGGCGGCGCACTTGGTCTAGGATTTCTTGGGACATGGGGGAACTCGTTGGGGTTAATGGGTTGGTTAAATGGGTTAAAAACGGTTTTCAGGCTGCCTTTGGCGTTTGAGGCAGCCTGAAAAGGGTAGGGGGCGTATTGTAAACGTTTTTTGGGGTTGGGCTTGGATTTACCTGTTTCAGGCTGCCTCTTGCAAACGGCAATTAGGCAGCCTTGCCTCTTTGTCCAAATCTTTGATTTGGGTATTAAGTGAGCATCTAAATCTTTGATTTAGCCATGCGAACTTATGCAAAGCTCAGGGGTATGTCGCAGCGTAGCGAAGGTTGAAATCACTTCACCGCATGAATCGCGCGATGCCGCTTGCGTAGCAGCTTCACCACGATGCCGCTTTGCGCGCCAAACAGCACGGAAAGCAAATACCACACGCCGCAAAATAGGATGATGGTGGGACCTGATGGCAGGTTGGCGGGATGGTGGTACGACAGCAGCAGCCCCGCATAGCCGCACAGCAACGCGCTTACGGCGGAAACCAGCATCAACGCGCCGATGCTTTTCACCCACAGCCGCGCGGCGATGGCGGGCAGCATCATCAAGCCCACCGACATCAGCGTGCCCAACGCCTGAAAGCCCGCCACCAAATTCATCACCACCAAAATCAAAAAGGCAACGTGCCACAAGCCGCCGCGCCCGTTTACCGAGCGCAAAAACAGCGGGTCAATGCTTTCCAGCAGCAAGGGGCGAAACATCAGCGCCAGCGCAATAATGGTGCAACTTGCCACGCCGCCCATCAGTCGCAGCGAGTCCAAATCCACCGCCAGCACCGAGCCAAACAGCAAATGCAAAAGCTCCACGCTGTTGTTGCCCAAGCTCACCAGCAGCACGCCAATGGCAAGGCTGGTGAGATAAAACGCGGCAAAGTTGGCATCTTCTTTAAGCTCGGTGAAACGGCTCACCACGCCCGCAAAAAACGCCATCAGCATCCCTGCGATAAAGCCGCCCAAGCCCATCGCAGGCAGGCTCAGCCCCGCAATCATGTAGCCAATGGCAGCGCCAGGCAAAACGGCATGGCTCAACGCGTCGCCAATCAGGCTCATGCGGCGCATCACCAAAAACACGCCCACAGGCGCGGCGGAGAGGGCGAGAAAAACAACCGACGCTAGGGCGTAGCGCATAAAGGAAAATTCGGCAAAGGGGGCGATGAATAAGTCGTACATGGTTTGGGGATGTGGGAGTGGGTGTAGTGGGGGGAGGTGGAGGCAGCCTGAAAAGGGGCGACGGTGTTGTGGATAGGGGAATGCGGTTTCAGGCTGCCTATTGGCGTGTAAACAAAGTGGCGCAATATTGCAATATTAGTTTCAGGCTGCCTAAACCTTGCACCATTGCGCTTCGTCTTCCGCCTTTTGCGCCAGCGCGTTGGCTTGCAGCAGCAGCGCATCCGTTAGTACCGCCTCGGTTTTGCCATCCGCCACCTTCTCGCGCGCCAGCAAAAACGTATGCGGAAAATACGCCCGCACTTGCTCATAATCATGCAACACCGCAATCACCGCCCGCCCCGCTTGGTTTTCTTGGCGCAGCAAATCCAGCAGCGCGTAAGTGGTTTTGGCATCCACCGCGTTAAACGGCTCATCCAGCAGCAAAAAGCGCGCATTTTGCGCCAGCATACGGGCAAACAGCACGCGCTGAAACTGCCCGTTGGAAAGGTCGCTGATGTGGCGGTGAGCAAAATCCGCCATCTCCACGCGCGCCAGCGCATGATGCACCCGCTCGCGCTGCGCCGCCGACAGCCGCCCAAAAAAGCCGATTTCATACCACAAGCCCATCGCCGTCAGCTCAAACACCGTCAGCGGCTGGCTGCGGTCAATATCTGATTGCTGCGGCAAATAAGCAATGTCGCAGCGCGACAAGTTTTGCCATTGCACGCTGCCCGTGTGTTTGAGCAGCCCCATAATGGCTTTAAGCAGCGTGGACTTGCCCGCGCCGTTGGGCCCAAAAATGGCATACATACAGCCATCGGCAAACGTCATGTTCACATGGTGCACAGCAGGGCGTGATTGATAGCTCACGGTTAAATTGCGAATAACAATACTCATGCCGACACCGCCCAGTAATACACGCACCACACAATCAGCAGCACGGCGGCGGCGATGGCAAGGCGTTGGGACAGGCTGGCGAGCAACAGGGAAAAGGGAGGTTTCATAAGCGCACTTTCAGGCTGCCTGAGCAAAAAAGGGTGATATTGTATAACAGGAGCGGCGCGCGCGTTAAGCGATATGGATGCGCGAGCTTGCCGACGGCGTAAAAATCAGGCGGTTTTGCCCCGCTTGTTTGGCAAACGCGGTTTGGATTGGAGCCTTTGCATCTTCTGCGGCAGCCTGAAAACCAAATGGCGCGTCGGCGGCTCATCAGCAAAGCGCTGTTGGGTTGGATCGGTTTGATGATGAGCCGTTGCCGTTCCATTTTAGATTTCGGGTTTAGATTTCAGGCTGCCTAATCATGGCGAACAAAGGCAGCCTGAAAACCCATCTATTCGGCAAAAAATCGTTTGGCGCAACACCAAACGATTGTTATGTTTTCAGGCTGCTTTTGATGATTTAAGGCAGCCTGAAACGTGATACGTGATGGCGCGTCGTCTAACACGCCATTTGGCGGCAAACCGTTGCCGCTCCATTCGGATTTCAGGCTGCCTTAACGCCGCGATACAGCCCCCATTGCCCAATCAACCGCGCCACCGCCTCGGGTACGTCGTCCGCAATGCTTTGCCCTGCCGCCGCCCGCCGCCGAATCGCGCTGGAACTCACATCCCGCAGCGGCGCAGACAAGATTTTCAGGCTGCCCTGTTGCAACGCTTCGCCCAGCCAATCGCACAGCTCTGGCGGCGCAAGGTTCAACGACTGCCCCGCCCGCGCCGCCACCGCAATATGCGTGAGCCGCGCGAAGGTGCGCCAGTTTTTCCAAGTGTGCAGTTGCAGCAAGCTGTCCATCCCCATCAGCCACCAAAGCTCGGCATCGGCAAAATGCTGGCGAAAAATCTGCACCGTATCCACGCTATACGTCGCCCCATCGCGCACCATGTCCACATCGCTCGCCGCAAAACGCGCATCGCCCGCAATCGCCGCCTCCACCATCGCCAAACGCCGCGTCGCAGGCGTGCGCGGGGCGGTTTTGTGGTACGGCTCGCCCGCAGGTAAAAAAATCACATTGTCCAAGCCCAGCTCGTCGGCAAACGCGCGCGCAATATGCAAATGTCCGTTGTGAATCGGGTCAAAACTGCCGCCGAACAGCCCCAGCTTAGTCATCGCGTTGCCCTTTCTCAATCAGCGTCAATTTGCCCGTGCTCGGATGAATCACCAGCCCATGCACCACCACATTGCTCGGCATCAGCGGATGATGGCGAATCATGTTCACCGTATGGCGCACGCTCTGTTCCACATTATCAAAGCCCGTAAACCAGCCATCCAAATCAATCCCCGCATGGCGCAGCGTTTCAATGCGGTCGGCGGGAATGCCCCGCGCCTGCGCCGCGTCCAGCATCGCCTGCGCCGTCAGCCCGCGCATCCCGCAGTCAAAATGCGCAATCACCATAATTTCTTCCACGCGCAATTCCAGCACCGCCACCAGCAGCGAGCGCATCACCGAACCCCAAGGATGCGACACCACCGCCCCCGCGTTGCGAATCATCTTCACATCGCCGTTTTTCACGCCCAAAGCCGCGTAAATCAGCTCCACAATCCGCGTGTCCATGCACGATAAAATCGCCAGCTTGCGCTCGGGGTATTTGTTGGTTTGATACGCCGCATACTGCTCGGCATCCACAAACGAGGCGTTGTACGCCAAAATTTTATCCAATTCAGACATCTCTTGTCCCCTAAAACCAAGAACCTATATTCACTGTTTTCACAGGCATCTTTAAATATGCCCTAAAAACGCTGCTACCGCGTTAAAAATGCGCGCAAGGTGTCTAACCTTGCTGTGCTTTTTGCCTTGTATCCACGCTTTTGTGTCATCAAATCTACCTAAAAACAGTGAATACAGGTTCTAAAAACGCGCATTATGCAGCCATTTGGGCAGCCTGAAAATCTAAGAACCCTTTCAGGCTGCCTCCATCCCCCCGTTTCAGGCTGCCTTGCGCAAAACATCCTTTTCATTTCAAACAAAAAGCCGTATAATCGCGCCAATTTTTCACCCCCACACGAAAAATGACCCGCGCGGTCATTTTTTTGTATTTATACCCCTTGCAAACAAAGAAAACATGGACATCCAAAGCATTTTAGACACCACCCTCCCCGGCCTCGGCTACGAGCTGGTGGACCACGAACTCACCGCGCAAGGCACCTTGCGCGTGTTTATTGACAAAACAGGCGGCATCACCGTGGACGACTGCGTCGCCGTCAGCAACCACCTTAGCCGCGTGTTTATGGTGGAAGACATAGACTACAAAAACCTAGAAATTTCCAGCCCCGGTTTAGATAGACCGCTGAAAAAAGCCACCGATTTCGTCCGTTTTGCAGGCAGCCAAATCAAGCTCAAAACCCGCCTGCCGGTGGACGGGCAAAAAAACTTCATCGGGCGCATCGAAGCCTTTAACGACAACACGCAAACGCTCACCCTGTCGTTTGACGGCAAAACCGCGGAAATCGAGCTGGGCAACATCGACAAAGCCCGCCTGAAACCCGAATTCAAATTTTAACCATTAGGAGACACAACGTGAGCAAAGAGATATTGCTGCTAGCCGAAGCCTTGGCAAGCGAAAAAAACGTCAGCAACGAAATTGTATTTGAAGCGCTGGAAGTGGCGCTGGGCATCGCCGCCAAGAAAAAAGCCGACCGCGAGCAAATGGATTTGGAAATCCGCATCGACCGCGAAACAGGCGACTACAAAACCATCCGCAAATGGCTCATCGTGGAAGATTTGGATTACACCTATCCCGAGCTGGAAAAAACCATTGAGCAAATCCAAGAGGAGCAGCCTGAAATCCAAATCAGCGTGGGCGATTACTACGAAGAAGAGCTGCCCAACGAAGCCTTCGGACGGCAAGCCGCGCAAACCGCCAAGCAAATCATCTTGCAACGCATCCGCGATGCCGAGCGCGAGCAAATTCTGAATCATTTTTTGGAAACGCATGAAAACATCGTAACAGGCACGGTTAAACGCATGGAACGACACGGCATTGTGGTGGAGCTTGCGCCCAAGCTGGATGCGCTGATTCCGCGCGAGCAAATGCTGCCCCGCGAAAACTATCGCGGCGGCGACCGCATCCGCGCGCTGTTTTGGAAGCTGGAAGAATTTAACGGCGGGCGCAAGCAAGTGTTGTTAAGCCGTTCCGCGCCCGATTTTGTGCGCGAATTGTTTGCGCAGGAAGTGCCCGAAATCGCCGACGGTCTGCTGGAAATCAAAGAAGTGGCGCGCGACCCCGGGCAACGCGCCAAAATCGCCGTGTTGGCGCGCGACCAGCGCATAGACCCGCAAGGCACGTGCATCGGCGTGCGCGGTTCGCGTGTAAACGCCGTGTCCAACGAAATTGGCGGCGAGCGCATCGACGTGGTGCTGTGGTCGGACGACACGGCGCAATTTGTGATTAACGCACTTTCGCCCGCGCAAGTGAGCCGCATTGTGATTGATGATGAGTTGAACTCGGTGGATGTGATTGTTGCTGAAGACCAACTGGCGTTGGCGATTGGGCGCGGTGGGCAAAACGTGCGCTTAGCGGCCGAATTAACCGGCTTGCAGTTGAACATTATGACGCTGCAAGAAGCCGAAGAGCGCACCGCAGCCGAAAGCGCGGCGGCGCGTAGCTTGTTTATGGAACAGCTTGAAGTGTCGGAAGAAATCGCCGATGCGCTGGTCAACGAAGGCTTTGAAAGCGTGGAAGAAGTGGCGTATGTGCCCGCCAGCGAATTGCTGGAAGTGGAAGGCTTTGATGCCGAGTTGGCGGAAAGCCTGCGCGCCAAAGCGCGTGAAGTGGTGCTCAAAGCCGCTGAGGAAGCCGAAGCCAAGCTCAACGAGATTGATGAAGATTTGAGAACTTTGGACGGCGTGGATGAGGATATGCTGCGCGATTTGGCAGAAGCCAACATCACCAACCGCGAAGATTTGGCGGAGCTTTCCATTGCCGAACTGATTGAAATCACAGGCGTGAGCCACGAAGAAGCCGAAAAAGCCATTTTGGCGGCGCGTGCGCATTGGTTCGCTGAAGAAGAGAATGCATAAGGAATAAACAAAGATGACTAGCCGAAAAACCGTGTCTGCAACCGACACCGAAGTGGTTGTAAAAAAACGCCGCCGCGCCGTTTCCAAAGAAGAATTGTTGGCGCAGCTTAAAGCAGAACAAGAAGGGCAGCCTGAAAACGCTGCCAGCGCAGAAAATACCGCCGTCGAAGTTTCAGGCAGCCTGAAAAGTGAAAACGATGCTGTAGCGCAAGCTGCCGAGCAAACGCAGCCTGAAAACGCCGCCGCTGCCGAGCAAGAAGCCGCCGAGCGCGAAGAAAAACGTCGCGCCGCGCAAGCCGAAGCCGAACGCGTGCGCGCGGGCAAATCTGCCAAGGCAGAAAAGCAGCCTGAAAACGCGCAAACAGCTGAGAGCGCAAGCGAAGCGGTAACGCCCACGGCTGAGCCTGTTGCCCAAGCGCAAACGCAGCCTGAAAACGCAGTAAGCGAAAAAACCGCAGCGAGCAAACAAGAGCAGCCTGAAAAAGCCAGCGAAGGCAATCAGAAAAAACGCAAAAACAGCAAGAAAAAAGAAGCTGCGCCCGAGCCATTGCCCACGCCTGTGGAAGTGGTGAACGCCGCCGAAGCGGAACGCCGCAGCGAAGAAGCCGACCGCGCCGCCAAATTGCGCGAGGCGCAAGAGCAGCTTGCCCGTGAAAAAGCCGAGCGCGAAGAACGCCGCAAACGCCGCGAAGAAGCCAAGTTGCAAGCCGCCGAAGAAGCGCGCTTGGCCGCCGCCGCCAAAAAAGACGGCAAAGACGGCAAAGGGCAGCGCATCGCCAAGCCCAGCGAAGAAAAATTAGAGAAAAAAGCCGAAGAAGCCAAACGCCAAAAAGCGGAACAAAAAGCAGGCGGCAAGCCGGGCAACGCCTCAGGCAGCCTGAAAACCGCTTCGCCCGCACAGCAACAAGGGCAGCCTGAAAACCCCAGCAGCGGCAGCCGCAAAAAAGACGACCGCCGCAGCAGCCGCGATGATGAAGAAATGCGCGGCAGCAAAGGCAAAGGCAAAGGCGGCAAAGACGCTCGTGGCGGACGCGGCGGCGACGACGAGCGCGTGCGCGGCGGCAAAAAAGGCAAAAAACTGAAACTGGAACCCAACCAACACGGCTTCCAAGCGCCCACCGAGCCCGTGGTGCATGAAGTGCTGGTGCCCGAAACCATCACCGTTGCCGATTTGGCGCACAAAATGGCGGTGAAAGGCGTGGAAGTGGTCAAAACGCTGATGAAAATGGGCATGATGGTTACCATCAACCAATCGCTGGACCAAGAAACCGCGCTGATTGTGGTGGAAGAAATGGGACACATCGGCAAACCCGCCGCCATCGACGACCCCGATGCCTTCTTGGGCGAAGAATCCGCCAGCACGGCAGAATTGCTGCCGCGCCCACCCGTTGTTACGGTGATGGGGCACGTTGACCACGGTAAAACTTCGCTGTTGGACTACATCCGCCGCAGCAAAGTGGTGGCAGGCGAAGCGGGCGGCATCACGCAACACATCGGCGCGTATCACGTCGAAACACCGCGCGGCGTGGTGACGTTCTTGGATACTCCGGGGCACGAAGCGTTTACCGCGATGCGTGCGCGCGGTGCGCAGGCAACCGACATCGTGATTTTGGTGGTCGCCGCCGATGATGGCGTGATGCCGCAAACGGTGGAAGCGATTGCCCACGCCAAAGCAGCGGGCGTGCCGCTGGTGGTTGCCGTGAACAAAATTGACAAGGAAGCGGCGAACCCCGAGCGCATCCGCCAAGAATTGACGCAATATGAAGTCGTGAGCGACGAATGGGGCGGCGATGTGCAGTTTATTGATGTTTCGGCAAAACAAGGCACGAATATTGACAAATTGCTGGAAGCGGTGTTGCTGGAAGCCGAAGTGTTGGAACTGAAAGCGCCTGTGGACGCGCCTGCCAAAGGGCTTATCGTGGAAGCGCGGTTAGACAAAGGTCGCGGCGCGGTGGCGACACTGCTGGTGCAAAGCGGCACGCTGCGCAAAGGCGATATGCTGCTGGCGGGCACGGCGTATGGCAAAGTGCGCGCCATGTTAGACGAAAACGGCAAGCCGATTGAAGTCGCCACGCCGTCTATCCCCGTGGAAATCTTAGGTTTGTCGGACGTGCCCAACGCAGGCGAAGATGCGCTGGTGTTGGCAGACGAGAAAAAAGCGCGCGAGGTCGCCTTGTTCCGCCAAGGCAAATACCGCGATGTGCGCCTTGCCAAGCAGCAGGCCGCCAAGCTGGAAAATATGTTCAACAACATGGGCGAAGGCGCGGCGCAAAATCTGTCGGTCATCATCAAGGCAGACGTGCAGGGTTCTTACGAAGCCTTGGCGGGCAGCCTGCAAAAACTGTCCACCGATGAAGTGAAAGTGAGCGTGTTGCACAGCGGCGTGGGCGGCATTTCCGAGAGCGACGTGAACTTGGCGATTGCCTCGGGCGCGCTGATTATCGGCTTCAACGTCCGTGCAGACAGCGCGGCGCGCAAATTGGCCGAAAACGAAGACGTGGAAATCCGCTACTACAACATCATCTACGATGCGATTGACGATGTGAAAGCCGCGATGAGCGGGATGCTCGCGCCCGAAGAGAAAGAGCAGCAAACGGGCACGGTGGAAATCCGCCAAGTCATCACCGTGTCCAAAGTGGGCAATATTGCGGGCTGCATGGTTACCGACGGCGTGGTCAAACGCGACAGCCATGTTCGCATCATCCGCAACAACGTGGTCATTCATACGGGCGAGTTGTCTTCGCTCAAACGCTTCAAAGACGATGTGAAAGAAGTGCGCATGGGCTTTGAATGCGGCTTGATGATTAAAGGCTACGACGACATCGCCGAGGGCGACGTGTTGGAATGCTTTGATGTGATTGAAGTGGCGCGCACGCTGTAAACGCCAAAGGCAGCCTGAAAACGGGAGAATCCGTTTTCAGACTGCCTTTTCTATAACGGATATTTTTGAAAGAAGGCTATGAAGAAAATTTTACTCATCAGCGCCGCGCTGTCGGCATTGTCGGCACACGCCGACATTCCGCAGCTGAAAGACACGCAATGCCGCTTGATGCGCGCCAACGGGCAGCCTGAAAAAGCGTAACGCTGCCGCGTGCAAGTGGTGTCTTCCGCGCCGCGCCCAATCTGCCCGATGTGCAATCGGCGAGCTATCAAATCGGGCAAAAGCAGTATGACTTTACCGCCGAATACCAAGCCGATACGCAAACGTGGCGTTACCGGCACGGCGATGCGCCGCTGGCGGTGTACCATCGCAACGGCGCGTTTAAGCAAACCGGCAACGCCAAGCGGGCGCGTTATACCTGTTTCCAATCGGCGGCGGCGCATTTTTGCGCGCGCAAACTGCCTGCGCCGTTTTGGTGATTGCCGCCTAGCTCAATATGAAGACAAGAAGGCAGCCTGAAAATGGGAAAACCCGTTTTCAGGCTGCCTTTGTCGTGTCTTACCGCTCCCCCAAATCCAGCCCCCGCCCAATCGCGTAAAACTGCCCGCCCGACACATAATGCAGCGTGCGCCAATCGTCGCCCGCCTCGTCAAACCGCCAATGCCCGTCGCGGAACACCGCATCGTCTGCCCACGCCGCTTCCACTTCGCCGATAAACAAATCATACGTCTACTGATTGTGCGGCTCGGGCAACACGCGGCACGCCAGCCACGCCGCACAGCCCGCCACCAGCGGCACATCAAACCCCGCTTGGCGAAACAGCGGCACATTATCCATTTTGCGCGGATTGGCGTTGCGGCTGCTGCGCCCCATGGCCAGCACCAATTCTGCCTGCGCCTGCACGGGAATCTGCACGGCAAAACGCCCGCTTTGCTCAATCAGATTGCGCGTAAACGCCGATTTGTCCAGCACCACCGTTAAGCGGCAGGGGTTGTAATCCAGCGGACAGCCCCAAGCCGCCGCCATCGCGTTGTCCGTGCCGTTGTGGCAGCCTGAAACCAGCAAAACGGGCCCGTGGTTGAGCAGGCGAAAGGCTTTGGATAAAGGAATCGATTGGATGGTCATCGTGTGTTTGCCTTAAAACGTTCGGTTGTGCAGATGCGCGTGCAGGTGTTGCGCCGCCTCGCTGATGATTTCGCGCCAGCTTGCCAGCGGGTGGGGCGCGTGCCAATTTTCCACGGTGGGATACCACATATTGCGTTTGCTGCCCGCTATCCCCCAGTTCCAAGCGTAAGCAGGCGCAGACAGCATCACCGCGCCCTCAATGCCCATCGCCCCCGCCAAATGGATAACGGGCGTATCGGTGCTGACCACAAAATCCAAGTGCGCCATCAAGCCCGCCAATTCTGCCAGATTGCTGATTTCATCGGAAAACTGCGCGATGCGGTGTTTTTCCAGCCATTGTTTTTCTGCGGCGGTGAGGTTTTGTTGCAGGCACACCCAATGCGCGTCGGGCTCGGTGGCAACCAGCGCGTCCAAGTCTTGCACATCGTATACGGAGCGGATGTCGCCCTCGGGGATGTCGGCGTTGCGCCACGCCAAGCCGATGCGCGCGCGGCTGCGGTTCAGCGGGAACACGCCGATGAAACGGCGTTTTTGCGCTTTCTCGGCAAACAGATAGGGATGGCGTTTGGGCAGCGTTTCAAACGGGCGGTCAAACCGCGTGAGCAGCACGTAGGGAAATTCCCAAAAATCAAATTCGGTTAAATGCTCGTGCCATGTTGCCACGTCAAACGCTTCGTCGATATCGGGATGGGTTTGGAGCAGGGCGGCGGCATCGGCGTGCGCCAGCACAATCAGTTTCGCCACGCCCAGCTGGCGTTTGAACAGATGCGCCAGTTGGGCAAACATGATTTCGTCGCTCAGCCCCAGCTCGCTCCAAATCACAAAAGCCTTGCCTTTGGGCGATTGGCGTTGCCAGCGTTTTGCCAAAATGTCGTCGCCTTCGGGCGGGAAAGGGCTGCGATGATGCAGCGCCACGTTTGCCACCGCTTTTTCGCGCTGGCGGAAACCGCGCGGGTAGTCTTGCATTTGCAAAACAAGCTGGGCTTGCTGGAATTTGAGCGCGGGCGTTTGCCGGCACAGGTAAAACTGTTGCGCGGCTTTTTCTGCCGGCGCGTGCCAGCCTAGCCGTTGGTAGAGCATGAATTGGCGGTAGTAGGTTTGCTCGTTGGCGACGTGCCACAGCGCGGCTTGGCGGTATAGCTCAATCGCTTCGTCCGGCTTGCCGGGCTTCTTTTTCCGCGCCCAAGGTGAGCAAAAAGCTGGGGTCGCCGGCGTCATAGGGTTTTTTCACCAGCACAAACGAATGGTTATCGAGCGTGCGGATGTCGGCGATGACGGCGTTCAGTTGCACCAGCGCGGATTTAATTGCGTCAAAACTGTTGCATTGCAGACACAGGCTGCCTTCGGGTTTGAGCACGCGCAGCCAGTGAGCATAGGCTTCCACGGGGGCGTTTTGCAGCGCGGCATGCGCAACCAGCACGGTGTCGTAATGGGCGTCGGCAAGGTTGGGCAGATAGTGAACCGTGTCAGGGCTGCCCTGCGCCACGCCCACATCGGCGGGGTGCTCTTACAGGGTTGGGGCAAAATGGTCGAGATAGCTGTGGTCGTCGTTTTGGGTAATCAGTAGCCAGTTGGGTTTCATGTTAAAACTCTAATGGGTTAGGTTAGGATTGTGTAAACGCAATCATACCAACAATGGCAGGTTTTGGGCGGATAAGGGGGCGTTTCAGGCTGCCTTTGGATTGGACAAAGGGTTCAGTCCGCGATGCGGTGTTGCGAAACTGAAACCCACCTGCCCGGCAAAAAACCGTTTGGCGCGATGAACGCCACGCCAAACGGTTTGGTTTTTCAGGCTGCCTTTGGGAGGTAAAGGTTTCAGGCTGCCTTTGCGTTGCATGTTGATAACCGCCCGCTGTTGCCCGCGAAAAAGGGCAGCCTGAAAACGGTTTGCCGGTTCGGTTTCTCCGTTCCGCCGCGCGTTTCAGGCTGCCTCAGGGGTTGGGTGCGGCGTGTTACAGCTTCGCCGCCGCATCGCGCAACGCCGTGCGCAAGCCCTCTTCAATCACGGGATGATAGAACGGCATTTCCAGCATTTGCGGGATGGTCATGTGCATTTGGTGCGCCCAAGCCAGCAGGTGCGCCAAGTGTTCCACCGCAGGTCCAATCGCTTCCGCGCCCAGCAGCCGCCCCGTCGCCTTGTCGGCATACACGCGCAACACCCCTTTGTTCACCAGCATCACGCGGCTGCGCCCTTGGTTGCGGAACGACACTTGCCCGATAACCACATCGCGCTCAAAACGCTCGCCATACTGCGCTTGCAACGTGGCAAAACGCGCGCCCACCGTTGCGATTTGCGGATGGGTGAACACCACGCCCAGCAGGCTGCGGCGCAAGCCTGCTTGCACGTTGGGGAAACGTCCCGCGTTGTCGCCCGCGATTTTGCCTTGGTCGGCGGCTTCGTGCAGCAGCGGCAGTTGGTTGGACGCGTCGCCCGCGATGAAAATATGCGGGATGCTGGTTTGCATGGTGTGCGGGTCGGCAACGGGCACGCCGCGCGCGTCCAGCTCAATGGGCAGGTTTTCCAAGCCCAAATTGTCCACATTCGGGCGGCGGCCTGTTGCCGCCAGCAGATAATCCGCCGTGAACGTGCCGCGCTCGCCCTCTTGCGTCCAGCGCACCTGCACTTTGCCCTCGGCGGTTAATTGCGTTTCGGTTTGGGCATCCAGATGCAGCGTCATCTCCGCGCCAAAAATTTCAACGGCTTCTTGCAGCACCACGGGGTCGGAAATGCCGCCGAGCAAGCCGCCCAAGCCGAAGATTTCCACGCGCACGCCCAAGCGGTTCAGCGCCTGCCCCAGCTCCAAGCCAATCACGCCGGGCCCGAACACGGCAACGCTTTCAGGCAGCGTGTCCCACGAGAACACGTCGTCGTTCACAATCAGTTTGTCGCCCAAGGCCTGCCATTGCGGGAACACCACGGGGCGCGAACCGGTGGCGATAACGATGCGGTCGGCGCGGATTTGCGTGTGGTCGTCCACTTGGACGGTGTGTTCGTCGATAAATTTGGCGTGTCCCATGATGCGTTTGCTTTCGTCCCACGCCATCACGTCTTCCACCACAAAGCCGACGAAACGGTCGCGCTCGGATTTCACGCGGTTCATCACTTCCGCGCCGTCCACGCGCACGGACGATTTGTCCAAATGCACGCCGAACGGGTCGGTGTGCAGCGCGTGGTGCCGCGCTTCGGCGGCGGCAATCATCAGCTTGGAGGGCATGCAGCCCACGCGCGCGCAGGTGGTGCCGAATACGTTGCCTTCAATCAGATAAACATTGGGCGTGTGCAACAGGGCATTGCGGTATGCGCCCATGCCTGACGTGCCGCCGCCAATCACTACAACGTCTGCTTGGATTTGTTTCATGATGTGTTCCTTTCGGGATTCAGATAATAAAGTTTCGCTATTGTATTTCAAATTGCGGTTGATTTTGATTAAAAGATTTAATTCGGGTGTTTGGGCAGCCTGAAAACTTTGTCCAACCTGCGAGCGGTGGCGCGTCGGCGGCTCGCCGACTTGGTTTCAGCCTTATCTTATCAGCATTTGGCGACGAGCCGTCGCCGCTCCATTCCGGTTTCAGGCTGCCTCAGGGCGTTACGCATAGGCAGCCTGAAACCATGTTCTTGCTGCCGCTATGCTGCTTCAATCACGCCCAAATCCACCAAGCCGCGATAAATGCCGTCTTCGTCGATGGCGGGGCAAACGTAATCGGCAACGGCTTTTAACTCGGGCACGGCGTTGCCCATCGCCACGCCGAAGCCCACGCCGGCAATCATTTCCAAATCGTTCGGCCCGTCGCCAAACGCCATGCTGTCGGCGATGCTGATGCCTAATTTGTCCAACGCGGCGGCGATGCCGCGCGCTTTTGAGCCGGCTTTGTCCAGCATGTCCACGCCGCTGGGATGCCAGCGTATCGTTTGCAGCGTGGGCGGCAGCAGCGGGGCGATTTCGCCATCTTGTTCGGTGGGGTAAAAGCCGAGCAGTTGGTAGGTGTCGTATTTGCCGCAGGCGGCGGGGTCGGATTGGTAGCTGATGCCCAGCGAGCCGAGCGCGTCTTGCAGATAGCGGTTTTCCGCAATGGCAAACAAGCCTTCGCGCGTGGCAAGCATGTGGGCGATGCCGCGCGCTTTGAGGCAGCCTGAAAACCGGGTGAGCAGGGCGTTATCCAGCGGGAACTTGGCAAGGGCTTTGCCTTGGTATTCCACATATTGCCCGTTGAGCGAGACAATCATGTCGATGCCGCATTCTGCAATCAGTTCCACGATTTTGGGCGGCATGGAGGGAATGGTGCGCCCTGTGGCGATGGCGGTGATGATGCCTTTTTGCTTCAACAGTTTGAGCGCGGTTTTGGCGCTTTCGGGGACGGTTTTTTTGCCGCGGTTGATGTACAGCGTTTCGTCGATGTCAAAAAAGATGATTTTGGGCTGGGGTTTCATAAATATTCTTTGGGGATGGTGCAAACGGGGATGGGTTGGATTTTGTGTTGGGTGGCGCGGTTGAGTTTCACAAAGATGTCAAACACTTCTTGCTCGCGCCCTGATAGCGCGTCGCGCGTGATGCCGCGTTCAAATTGCGCCATGGCACGTTCCAGCTCGGGGTAGCTTGCGCCCATTTGTTGCTCATCGGTGCGCTCGCCATCCCACAGCCCGTCGGTGGGCGCGGCGGTTTGGATGGATGGGGCGATGCCCAGTTCTTTGGCGATTGCATACACTTGCGTTTTGAGCAAATCGGCAATCGGGCTGATGTCCACGCCGCCGTCGCCGTATTTGGTGAAAAAGCCCACGCCGAAGTCTTCCACTTTGTTGCCCGTGCCCGCCACCAGCAAGCCGTTGATTTGCCCGTAGTAATACAGCGTGGTCATGCGCAGGCGCGAGCGGGTGTTTGCCATGGCTAAATCTTGGTTGGGGCTTTTCAGGCTGCCTGTAAGCACGGTGCGTTCAAATTGCTCAAAGGTGGGCGTTAAATCCACGGTTTCGCCGTGTGCGTTGGCATATTGGGCAACCAGCGCGGCGATGTGTTCGGCGGCGCGGTCAAATTGGTCAACCTTTTGGCGGATGGGCATATTGAGCAGCAGCGTGGGCAGCGCGGTTTGCGCGCAGAGCGTGGACACCACGGCAGAATCAATGCCGCCCGACACGCCCACCACAAAGCCTTGGGCGCGGGCTTGCGCGGCGTAATCGCGCAGCCAGTTGACGATGTGTTGGATGATTTTTTGCGTTTGCATGGGGTTTCCTTTGTGAACGGGTTTTCGCTTCGCAACGCCGCTACGCTTTGCAGGCTGCTTCTATTGGTTTTCAGGCTGCCGATTGGATGAGCGGTGGTTTGAGGCAGCCTGAAAACCGCATTATAGCAAGCCGCGCCCATGCGCTTTGCTTCGGCGGGCAAAGCGGGCGGCAACAAGCGGGCATTATGGCGGGGCAAGGGTTTTAAATGACGCTGAGCAGGCCGCCGCAATGGGCAAAGGCAGCCTGAAAATGCCCCCGCGTGTCCGCACAGCGAAAACATCGGCGCAACAAGCCGTAAAATATCTATAATGATTGCGAATACAGGGTTTTAGCCGATTGTTCACCATGAAAGGAATCATCATGAAACACACCATCCGCCTGAGCATCCTCGCCGCCGCTTTTGCCGCCGCCGCAACGCTGCACGCCGCACCCATCCAAGGCGTGGGGCAAATTGAAAAAGACTGGGAAATGCAATGTGACAACACAGGCACTTGCCGCATCGCAGGCTACTCGGAATCAGGCAGCGACAAGCCGGCGAGCGTGCTGTTTACCCGCGCCGCAGGCGAAAACACGCCGATTGAGGGCGAAGTTTATCTGATGAGCGAAAAAGAATTACCCAATGCGGAATTGTTGATTGACGGCAAAGCGCACGGGCAAGTTGCCTTGGATAAAAATTCGGGATACGGCAAATTAAGCGGCAGCCAAACCCAAGCCCTGCTCACCGCCGTAAAACGCGGGCAAAGCGTTGCCTTCCGACACCAAAACGAAACGTGGATGCTGTCCAACGAAGGCGCAAACGTAACTCTGCTGCACGCGG
>ERZ773060.79-NODE-79-length-47595-cov-47.2208_pt1 | contig 47595 bp, 62 predicted proteins | sample MGYA00580628_ERZ773060 | MGnify/ENA primary metagenome ERZ773060 (study PRJEB29015, sample SAMEA2738019) | human oral metagenome | biome: human oral; feature: human-associated habitat; material: dental | place: China | collected 2045 ... | reverse complement strand
GGCGGTAGTCGTTCGTGTAGCCGAAATCACCGTCGTGCTTCGCCATCCACGCCACAATGGCGTTACGCTGCACGTCAGCCTGCGTCATCCGTCTCCTTCCTTTTAGCTAGAAGTGCCTTCACCTCAGTATACGGCACGAAACTAGCTCGGTCGGGCCGCGGGCTGTGCGCCGGGATTTTACGGTTGCGGAAGAAGTCGTAGCCCTCTCCGGGTTGCAGCCGCACAGGGGTCGTCGTATAGTCGTTCGACAGCCGGAATTCCACCCAGCTGTCTTCCATGTGGCGCACAGCGTAGGGGTATCGACGCAGAAGCGGGTCGTCGTTGCCGGGGACGGTGCGCCATGCCGCATCGATCAGCGACTTGAGTGCGGCCAACTGCACGCTGAATTCCTCTATCTCGTCTGAGAATTCCCCCCGAGATATAGCGGCCCCGTCGTGCGTCGGTATCGGCGGGTTGAACCCACACAGCGAGCGGCACGCCGGACTGTAATGCGGTTCGTAGATAGTGGGGTCCCTGTTGTACATCGGCGGCCTGCCCGCCTCTTGCGCCAGGTAGGCGTCATAGAAGCCGTACGTCAAGCCGTCTAGATATTTCGGGTCGTAGTCCCGGTTGGATGTAGAGCTCTCTTCCATGGCTAGAACCATACCACGCCATGCGGCGGGTACCCCGTCGCATGGAGGGAGAGGGGGTCGTATTCTGCAGGGGTGGTTTGAAGGGAAGGGCGCTTGGGGGTCGCATGCCACATGTGAGAGAAGCGCACACGTGCATCCTCCGCGTAGAACGCCGGAATGTGCGGGGGTAGAGGGCGTTCGGTGTCGACGACGGTGGCCAGCAGCTGGGACTCCACGAAAACGTGGAACACATTACGGGAAGGGGTAAGGCGATTCTTATTGCCCTTCTCTGCGTTGCGGTTGGCGGGCACGATGTCGTTTTCCAGCTGCGCGGGGGTCGTCCCCAGCGGGTATTCATGGCAGGCCTTGATGAGAACCGAGTAGGGGTTGATTGTGGGTGTCTGGTTTTGATCCGTGTTATGCGGAGGGAACCTCCTCGGGTCCGTGTCGGCGTTACTCTTAAGGAAACGCTGACCGCCCTTGTATGAAGGGTCCTGTTTGGATACCTCCCAGCCGTTCGGCTTCAAACACAGCGCATAGAAGCGGAAGTTGCTGTTACTAGTCGGGCTGGGGTCGTATGGGTGCGTCGGATCCGGGCTGAAGCACCACAGCAGCCAGCCCACCTCCCACGGGTTGGGTTTGGAATCGGGGTTAGACGGCGTCGGCGGGGTATTGTCCTTGTTGCGCAGTTGAGCTGTGGTGATGATATTCGCCGAGAACGAATACACCACCTGGAGGCGGTTATGTTTAGTTGTGTCCGGGTCCGTGGAGGGGACGGGCACCCGCTCTACCTTGAGCAGAGGGGAAAGGGCCTCGATGGGGGTTGCCAAGCTGGCCGCGGTAGCGCCCAAGGGCTGGTCCGGATTAGGCTTGGGGGGAGGCGGAGGTGTCAGGAGGAGCGTCGAGTCGTAGGGGGGTGTCGGGTTAGGCGTTATCGTCGCCTCGTTGTAGATCTTCCGTATGCGCACAAGGGGGTGCTGCGGGGGCCGTGGGCTTGTCATGCCACGATTTTATCTCGTCGTCGTGTCGGCGCACAGCACACTGAATGTCATCCAACTGCCCTGTGTGCATGTGCACGAGGTCCGTCAAGACTTTGGTGTTGTTCTCTATGCGGTCTACCGCATCCCGTAAGGAACTCCCATGGTTGTTTTCCATATCTTGTTTGACGCTAAGGACCTTCCTATTGGTCTTCAATGACGTGTAAAGCGTCGCAATAGCGGTTATAAGGGCGCCTAAGCCTACTGCTGGCGCCCCTAGGAGGTGGTCGAAGACGAGGATTATATCGTGCACGGACCCTATTATAGCGATCATACTGCAGTCTGATTTCCAGTAGTGGAAAATAGCGATTAATATATGCGGTTGGGTCCCCCCATGCAAGTCGACCCACCCATCCAAAAATTCCAACTTTTCCCACCAAAAACACAAGTAGCCCCTAGGACGTTAGTCCTAGGGGCTACTTTTCCTACCACTCCAACTTGTATTACTTACCCTACCGTACCGTAGCTTAGTGCTTCCACCATCACGCAGACGAACCAACCAGCGTACATCAGTCCAACTATTCCAACCCATATCTTAGTGAGAGTGATTCTCAATAGCGCCTCCCTCCCCGGGCGCCGCCTTCGCCGGCGACTCGACTTCGTTTCACGTGAAACATCACTACAGTCCGACCGCTCGACGGGCGTCGCCCAGCGTCTCCACTACCCTGGCGTCGTCGGGCTGCTCGGCCTCGCCGAAGGCCGGCCACAGTCGGTACCGGACTGCGCCGCCGTCTCCGGCCCGAACCACCACGCACCCGTCTTCGACGGTGAAGGCCCGCCTCTTTGTGCGCCGCCCCCATGCCACGGCGTCGGCGACGCGGTTGCATTCGAGCACGGTCAGCACCCGAGCCAGCGCCTTCGGAGACGATGCCCGGAGGGCGTCCATGCAAGCCTCGGCCATCGCCGTGTGCTCGTAGACGCTGCCGCAGCGCTCTAGCACCGCAGTCCGCATCAGGTCCCAGATGCCTTCGGCGTCGACGGGACCTTCCGGGCCGTCGGCGCCGGCGTCTACCCGCCAGAGGTCCACCCTGGTCTCGGCGTCGGCGCGGTCCCAGACCGTGGCCACGACGTCGTACTGGATATCATTCCAGGTCTGTTCGATTTCGGACGCGGCTTCACAGTATTCGTCCTCCCAGTCGGCGTCGAAGAGGAGCTCGATCCCGTCGTCCAGTCCGAGGCCCCGCTCGGCGAGGACGTCTGCGGCGGCGTCGAGGACGTCTTCATCGGCGACGGCTGTCAGGTAGGGGTAGAGGTGCATCGGAGTCTTCCTTTCTCTCTGTTGTTCCGATGGTTTAAGTCTAGTGGGTCCGGAGGGGCTCTGTCAAGCCCCTCCGGTGTGAGGTCTCTAACACCAGTCGAAGAAACACTGCAGCGACGTCGGGAGGTGCTCCACGAGCTCCTCGCAGGTGGACATGAGCCCGTAGAAGGCGTCCCAGACGGCGGCGGCGAAGTCGAGCCAGGTCATCGCTCAGGCCTCCCATCCGCGGCGATGACGCCGGCTCCGGCGTCGTGCTCGCTGGCGCTCGCGGTCTGCCCGGAGGCCGGCGACGAAGTCCGGGACGTCGATCTCGGGGATGAAGGTAGTGGTGTGCATCAGCTGGTTCCTTTCTCTCGTCTTCGCTGATATCTCTAGTCTAGCGGCTACCGGGCGTCTGCGTCGAGCCCGTAGTGTATGACCTGTATCACAGTCAAGCCCAGCACCGTCGGTTCGTCTCGGACGCCCGCGTAGGCGTCCCAGCGCCCGAGGTCTTCGCCGCAGCCCCAGCCGGCCAGGATGCCGGCTGCGACGGCGACGGCCGCCCAGAAGCGCCTCACCAGTCCCACCCGCCTACGTCGTCGCGCACACGGAGCTCGACGCAGGTGGTCCGGCGGCAGGTCACCTGGCGGACGTCGAAGCCGGCGTCCGTGAGCTCGGCGTCCAGGTCTTCTAGCAGCTGCAGGCCGCCTTCGTAGGTGCGCACACCGGGGGTGATCCTGACGTCGCCCTCGAACGGGGCGTCGACGATGAAGGCGCGGCCGTCTACGAGGCTGACGCAGAGGCTGTAACCTTGCTCGGAGACGTCGTAGACGGGGATCGTGGCTTCCAGGTGCCGGACGACGGCGTTGGCGGTTTTCCAGGTGTTCATCGGGGTTCCTTTCTCTCTTCGTTCCGATGTCTTCATTCTAGCGGTCCCCCGGAGGGGCTGTCAAGCCCCTCCGGGGTGGGCTGTGTCACATTTCCACGCCCCAGTCGGCGACGGCGCTGCGGAGGGTCGGCCAGGCTTCGGTCTCGCCGCACTCGCGGACCCGGACTGCGCCGTCGGCGTAGACGGTCAGCGTGCCGTCGGGGGTATCGGCCTGGACTGCGCCGTCGGGCAGGACGAAGGCGAGGCCTCCGAGCTTCTCGGTGAGCGACTTCGCCAGGGCCTGGCTGTAGAGGTAGGTCATCGGAGTTCCTTTCTCTCTGTTGTTCCGATGACTCCATCCTCGCACAGCCCGAGGCGCCGTGTCAAGCCGCTGCAGCGTGTTCTATGTCACATTTTCATGGTTGCTCGAGAGCCCCTGGAAAATGTATTTTCCATGGTTGCTCGAGAGCCTCGAGAGCCCCTCGAGCGTGATGTATCTCACATTGTGATATTTCTCACATGGTTGCTCGAGAGCCCCTCCGGGTGTGAGATTGCTCACATGGTTCCTCGAGCTAGGACCTTAGTCCCGATTTCACGAAAGTGAGACGAAGCTCACATATCAAGTTCCGGGATTTTCGCAACACCGACGTTGCGTAATTGCTCGGGGCCGTCTCCGAGGCCGCCCCGCACACCCCCGGCCTTCGGGGGCACCCCCTCAGAGCTCGCAGACGCCGCTCTGAGGGCCTGAGGAGCCCCGCCGGTAGGGTGGCCTAGGCGGGGCCCTCTGCGGCGCTCTGAGGGGCCTTCTCGGGCTTCTGAGGGGCGTCTGCGGGCATGGGAAGGCCCCCGCCGGAGCGGGGGCCTTCGGGTCAGCCTTCGAAGTCTGCCAAGACGTCTGCCAGGTCTGCGGTGTAGTAGCCGCCGAGCTCTTCGAAGAAGTCGATTTCGATGTCCATTGGGGTTTCCTTTCTCTCTTTCCCCTTTGTTGTACCCCCAGTCTACCAACCGCCACCCCCCCGTGTCAAGCCCTAAGGGTGTGCCCTTCGCCACATTTCTGAGAACCATACGCCACGGTAACCTTCACTGACGTAGCGGTAACTTACACCTACGAAGCCGTAACTTACCACCGGGTAACTTACACCTACGAAGCCGTAACTTACCACCGGGTAACTTACACCTACGAAGCCGTAACTTACCACCGGGTAACTTACCGCCGAGTAACTTACACCTACGTAGCAGTAACTTACGGTTACGTAGGTAAAAGTCGACATTAAAAGTTACAAAGAAGCCCCTTTTCGCATTTCGGGGGCAGGTTTCGGCTACAAAGAGGACCGTTTTCGAATTTCGGGGCTCAAAGAAGACGGTTTTTAGAACGACGGTCGAGCGGAACCCCCGCCGTCCAAGGCGCACACCACACCGCTCGGCGGCGAACGGCACCCCGTCAGGATCACGAGATTCGATTCTGAGGCGATTTCAGCCCCCGACCCAAGCGACCCTACCGGGGCGCCCCTGTAAGGCGCTCAGAGAGCAACCTCGTGCGTCTGGGGGGCATCGGGCACCCCCGGGACGGCGCACAGCCCAAGGCGCACACCACACCGAGCGGGGGCGTGTGACGATTTGTCACCAAACGACAAGGTCGTCCCTCCTAAGGGTTTGCAACTCAGAGGTATCAAACGACAAGAAGTCGAGATTCGGCTGCGGCGGAATTCGGCGTATATGTAACACACACCACCACTTCTGACAGCAGATTTGTAATTTCAAAGTACCATATATATGGGAATATATAACGTTGTTGTAATGTGTAGGGGTGTACTGTGTTAGGGAGAGGATTTCCTTTGTTCGAAAGTTATCGAACAAAGAGGGGCGATTTATAATTTGAAAGTCACTGTCATTTGAGAGTCACTGTCATTTGAGAGTCACTGTCAGATTTCACCCCTGAACCCACCACTTTCCCCCGTCATTCCGCCGCTTTGGGGTGTGCGCTGTGCGTCGAGGGCGCGCGGGCGCGCGATTATAACACAACACCCCCGACAACACCCTGTGACCAAAATCACATTCCACGATTTGACTTGAAATCGATCCGGGCCTACACTCAGAATTGAGTTGAAATCGATCCGCCTACGCGAGTTGGATTCAAACGAAAATGTATTTTCGAGAGAAAGGAGAAATCGAAATGAAACCGATCAAGGTCGCTATCGAAACGATCGACGAAAACCTGGACGCTCCAGCTCTCCGAGCCGCCGCCGCGGAAACGCACGGTGTGCGCGCGGTGCTCAACGCGGAATACGCGGATAGGTTGATCCTCGTCACGCCTGAGCCCTCGCACGACGGCACCCTCCCCCGTGTGCGCCTCTCCTCGCTGAAGGCCGCGCTCGAACCCTTCGGCGTGGCCGTCGCCACGCCGACTGCCGTCTCCGAAGCTCTTGCAGCGGGCCCCCGCGGCGAGACGGTCAACGCACTCAAGGCGCTGCGTAAACTATTCCGCGATTTCAAATCGAACCCGCTGCACGACGTGGAGATCCGCGGAAAGGAGCCGGCCGACGAGTTCAAACGAAATCTCCGAGCGCAGGCCCGCGCCCACAGAAAGAGCTTCTACGAGGACTTGGCCGCCTTCATAGCCGCACACCCCGCTCTCACCTACAGGGACTACTGGGACGCGGACCATCGCTCGTACGAACGCCAATGGCCGGAGTACCGCAGGGCTGTCAAGCGCGCGAAGGAACTGAAAGGAGGCGACGACGATGACACGCTATATGATGCCCGCTAGGTCTCAAGGCAAACTGTACGCCCGCGCCGCATAGACGATAGACGATAGACGATAGACGAAAGGAGCGATAGACGATGGCAGTCTACATAGCATTGGAGGGGCCCGACGGTGTGGGGAAATCGACTGTGGCGGCCGCGCTGAAAGAGCTCTTTCAAAGCCGCACTCGGCCGACCCCCTACTCCGATGTGCGCATACGGCATTTCCCCACGGACATGATGATCGCGTGTGCGAATAACGGGGGCTATTGCCTTAATGCAGAGGACTACGCGAGGGACATGGAAAATTGGCTCTCCTTCCGACCGGAGCCCGTGCTGTTCCCCGACACGCCGACCGCAGCGAGCGAATATCAGCCTGAAACGCTGTACATTCTGGACAGGTGGGCGCTCAGCACCGCGGTGTATGCCTCGATGCGGAACGAAGAGCTGCCGGAGAACGTAGCGCTCACGCTGAACTGGCTGAACCGCGTTCCGCTGACGACGTTCGTGCTGATGCCCAGCGACCCCTCCAAGCTGACGGACCCTGACTACCCGGACCCCGACGGCTACGACCCCCTCGCGGTGACTGAGGCGTACCGGGGGTTCCTGACGAACGCGTTCGTCGCGGGGGAGATGTCGAGGTTCATACAGATCGCGATGGACCGCACAGTCGACACGCCCGAATCCGTGGCCGCGAAGATAGCCGAAGGGACGGCCAGGCTGCAGAGGGGGTGTGATGCACATCGCATACGGGGGCGCTTGACACCCCCGTCGACTCTGCCTAGACTGTAAGCACGGCGGGGGAAACCCGAACCGAGAGAAAGGAACGCAATATGAGAACAACCCCTACTATCGACCAGGTTGTCGATTTCTTCGACGCGCACACGGTAATCGACATTCGTTCAGGCGACGGCTCGACTGTGCGGTTCTACAATGCAGTTGAAGAGGAGTTCATGAAACTGCGGACTGCCGGTGTGAGTAAACGGTTTCAGCCGCTTTTCCACGAGAAGCTGGGGGGTGTGCGCCATGCGGAGGACGGCCGGCTGTATGCGATTCTGTCGGATCCCGACCCCGATAAGGAGGAGAGCGGTGCGACGTACGAGGAGCCTGTAGATGTCTTCCCGTTCGCAGATGTGCAGGTGGGCTCTGATTGCGTGTTCGGGAACCGTATCTCGGCGGTGGCATTGGAGTACGGTCCGGCAGCTGTGACGGTGAGTCTGATGGCACCGTTCGCCGAGATGGTTCAGGCCACCCGCCCTTATGCCGACGGCGAAATGGACGGGCTGCTTTAACGACAACTACCCGGAGCCCCCCACAGAGCGAGGGGTCTCCGCAGAGTGAAAGGAGAGAAAGAGTATGATAGGGACGAAGTATACGCCTGAGCTGTTGGCGGCCCTGGCTAAGACGCCGCTGATGGCCCGGTTGGATGTGGCCGTGCCGCCGGTGGGAGACGACCCGAAAGAAATCGACTCGTACACTGTGCGCTACAGTGATAACGGCGTGAAGGAGACGACGCTATTCGCTGCGGGAGACGTGCGACTTGTTTCCCTTAGGGTCGTGGGTGCCACTAATTGGTCTCGCATGATCGATGCAGTCGTGGAGAAGTACGTGGGCCGTGTGTCTGTTCTGAGCGAGTCGTCCGGGGTGTGCGTCGGTTTCACGACGTACCGTACGTTCGACAAAAGTGACATCGAAACGACTACGTTCCCGTTTTCGGCGGGCACTGTCGTCGACGTCGACATGGGCGTGTCCGAGTACGGCTTCGTGGAGTACGTCGAAGAGACGTATTCGGCTGCTGATAAGATCACGTCCTTATATGATGGCATGGATGACGCGGACCCGTGGCTGGTAATCGTCGAGCCTGACTGAAAGGAGGAATGACATGCTGTTCTATGATTACGAGGACTGCCTGTGCGCATATATCAGGAATCGTGGTTTCGTGTGCGTGGACGCGGACAACCCCCGTTTCGACGAGGACCTGCCCGCATGCTTCGATTTGACGACGTGCGACGAGGCGGCGCCGTATACGAACCCCTACGGGGACATTCTGCTGGTGCATAACCGCCTGCCGTGTGGCATGTGCTATAACACGGTGTTGCAGAAGCTGGTGCCGGAAGATTGGCTTAACATGTTCACTGTGGAAGACGGTGAACGAAACCCGTATACGGAGATGCTGCGCGGTGATGTAAGGGCAGACCTGGTTCAGCCCGTGCCGGATGAGCCGTGGGTTGAGCGGAAAACCCTTTATCGTAACGTGCTTCTGTCTTATGACGAGAAGGGTAAGAGGGTTTATGTGTTCAGTGGTGATATGAAGTGCCTGTTCAACATGAAGAAAGACGAGTTCATTCATACCTATCAGGTGAGGTGTATCGGCTGGTGACGTACAAGGACATCGCTCGGGCTATCGCCGAAGCATACCCACTGGCAGACCCGACCACCCCCCTTGTGCGCTATTACAGGGGTGACGGAACGATCACGGTAAACACTGAGGAGGCGAGGTATATGACGAGATACAACCCGTTGACGAAGCGGCTGAAGGTGCTGTTGTATCCGCACCACGATACCATCGGGTTGTTCTATTTAGGAGACGCTGAGTAGCATGGCTTTGAAATTGATTCCGCCCGGTCAGGGTAGTAAGCTGAGAGAGTACTACATCCGTTTCGAGGGCTCGATGTACGGCGTGCTGCACGTGGATAACGAAGCGCACACTGTAAACCTGGTCCCTCTCAAAGAGCTGAACAATGTTCCAGTGTGCGTAGAACCGCTGGACCCGTATAAGCTCTACGGTGTGCGGGTGTTCGACTCGTCGAGTTTCCGCCTGGTGTTGTGTTTCTTCAATCGTTTCTATGTGACAGTCGGCGATATGCATGTGTCTTTGTACGATGCGGTGTTGTTTCCGCCTGTTTCGGAAGGCCAGGAGTCAAACCCATGGCGGACGTTGGCCCGGGCAGCACGCTGACCCGGACTCTGTGCGGGCTGTGGAGAGAGGTAGACGGTTCCTTGACGCTGAAATCGGCTCGGAGCCACTCGATCTGCGACGCGTTGGAGGAGAACAATTGTTCGACCGGCGCGTGGCGCTTGACGTCTGTTTGCAAACGCACAACGCTGTAACGGGCAGTGATGTATTTCACAAGGCTGGGGCTTGACAGCCCCAGCCTTTCCACATAAACTGGACGTGCATAGCAAATGAGAGAAAGGATATCTCATTATGGAATTCAAAAACCCACAGGACTACGTAGAAGGATTGAAAAACCTTGAGGGGTTCCCGTTGATGGGCATGGAGGTCAGGGATGGCCGCTTGTTCTTCACCAGCTTGTCCCGCCACGTAGCGCTTCCTTTGCGTAAAGGAAGAGACTTTGGTTATATAGTGATCCGCTATGGCTTGAACAAGCTCGATGCGCTTGTGGACTACGTGGAGTACAACGACCAGTTCCGGCAGGTGCGACTCTTCGACGAGAACGGCGACGTTATCGCACACGTGGAGCTTAAGAACGTCACTCGGGAGGAATGGCTGCTCGGCGAGCTGTATGGTAAGAACCTGCACAGCTCGATGAATGTCAACCAACATAAGAAATATGCTCTTTTGGCCACCGGTGTGGTGTTCACGGCGGAAGCCGATGGCCTGACGGGCGTTTCCATTCACTGGCCGTCTCTCGACTCGCCGGTGGATCGGATCAACGATTGGGGTAACAAAGTGTCTATCATGACCGAGGAAGGCGCAGCAGTCGAGATACTCTTCAGAAAGGAAGACGGCAATGACTGATGATGAGCTGATGCAGCGGGCTTTCGACCTGTTAGACCCCTTCGTGCGTCTTGGATGGACCGTCGTGCATGTCGTCGACGTTTTCGACGCAACGGGAGTGTTTTTCGACAATTGCGCAGCTGTGGCGTTCGATAAGTCGGAGTACCGCGTTGTAGGGCACAGCGAAGAAGGGACGCTCGCTTCTATGGTGCGTGTGAATAGACTAGACGGGTCCGATGCATGGAGGCTGATCGACGAGGACGGACGCACGGTTATCACTGTGGAGCTCGCACAGCCGACCGACCAGCTTCCCGTCTACGTCACAACCCTAAAGGAGGCTCTCATCGGGTCCAGCGTGCAAAGCGTGTCAGCATCAGACAGCGGGCTGTGCTTGCACTTGGACGACGACTACGACGCTGTGACGAACGGAGCATTGCGTGTGCGCGTGGACGCTGAACGGGTTCCGTTCACTGTGGGCGATGTGTTCGTGAACCGTGGCGGAACAGGTTTCACACTGTGCGTATGCGCACAAACAGAAAGCAAACCGGTTGTGACGTTCAAGATCGATCAGGATGCACTGGAAAGGAAGGAGATTAAATTCAATGTTATCTGACAAAGACATTAAAAAACTGGCGAAGCGTACGGGACTGGTGGACCCGCTACGCGACGATTGTCTCCAACCGGCTAGCTACGATGTGCACCTAGGCCCGTACTTCCTCAACACGAAGACAGGTGAGCGGCATGTGGCCTGGGGCGCACGGAGCGAGTTCGTTCTCCCGCCCGGCGAACTGTGGCTTGGCGCGACCTTGGAGAAGTTCTCTCTTCCAGCGAATATCGCCGCCCAGATAGAGGGCCGGTCGAGCTGGGGCCGCCTCGGGCTTATGACGCACATCACCGCCGGCTTCATCGACCCGGGGTTCGAGGGGATGATCACCCTGGAGCTGTACAACGTCAATTCCTACCCGTTGATCCTCCCGACGGTTTTCGACCTGTTGTTGGATTCGACCGGTGTGGAGCCGATCGCGCAGGTGTCGTTCATGAAGCTTTCGTCGAAGGCTAGGGAACCGTACAACACAAAAGGGCACTATCAAAACCCGATCGGCCCCCAGCTGTCTCGTCTCAAGGGGCGTGTGAAGAAACGGTAATGGATATAGCCGACATCTGGGGGGGCGAAGAATGGGTCAAGCAGGCGCGCTGCAAGAAGAGCGACATCGGAATGGACCTGTTCTTCGCCCCCCGCGAGGGGGCCGACGTTGAGGACGACCCCTACTACCTGCGGGCCAAATGGGTGTGTTCGATTTGCCCTGTGCGACTCGAATGCAGGGACTATGCGGACCGCGTGGAGAAAGGACAGAAGAGGCTGTTCGGCGTGATAGGCGGGGAGGATTCGTTCGAGCGCCGGGCCAGGAGAGAAGAGGAGGGTAAGCTGTGAGGCAGCTGCTGTACGGAAAGAAGGGACCGCTTGAGGGCTGGTTCGCCGTTAACTCGGACGACACGTTGGAGTATGTGCCGACGTCGAGTGAGGCGATGCACAACTCATACCGGGAGACGGTGGAAGACGCCAAGGGTAAACCGTTCCGGGCTATCAGCATCGGGTACGCGTCGGAGCGGCAGATCTTCTACACGTGCAACGGGATTCGACTGATTCTAGTAAAACAGGACGAACCTCCGTTCTACCCTGGCAAGGCGCCGTCTGGGTACTACTATGACGCGTCTAGGCACACTGTGGATCGCTTCTATGACCCGCCGTTCCACGTTAAAGGAGAGGAGTGCCCGGCCGACTCGGTGACGGGCATTCTGAAGTATCAGGGGTACGTGTGGTGCCGTCGTAAATACGATGGCACCGAGTTCCTCCTGACGAAGGACCCTGAGGGCAAGGCGGATGTGGACAAGTATTACATCAAGGCATTCTCGATCGGTCTGAACATGGACATTCTGGTTCGTTCGATCGATATCTCGTGCGAGAAATTCGAGGTTGTTCGATCATGATCGAACAACCACTCGAACTCACACCCGAGCAGGAGGGGAAGGTGGAGGCCATCGTCGCACAGCGGGATGGCTTCCGGGCCGCTTTGGACGTGTCGGATACAGGGACGGGCAAGACTCTGTGTGCGGTGGAGGTTGCGAAGCGGTTGGGTCCGACTACGACGCTGATCGTGGGGCCGGCGAAGCCGCAGATCGTGGCGGCGTGGAAGAAGACGTTCGCCAGGCAGGGCTTCACTGCCCCGTTCAAGCGCATCGACTCCAAGCACCTCAACTACTTCGACGATTTAAGCCGACATGTCTCCGGCGTGTACTACGTGGGACGGGAGTACCTCGGCTTGTCGGATTTGAACGGGAAGAATGCTGAGAAGGGTAAGAAAAACCTTCTTCCCTGGGTTAAGGCCAGGCCTGACTTCGTCGTCTATGACGAGGTGCAGTCGGCGTCTAACCGTAAATCCGGACGGGCCAAGGCCATGTGGAGCCTGCGGAACGCCGGCTTCAAGCTGGCCATGTCGGCGACGCCGCAGGGTAATCGCTTCGAGGGCCTGTGGTCTATCTGCCGCTGGTTGTGGTGGGGCGTGGAGGACCCTGCGCGTGTCCCGCTGTCCAGCGACAAAAGGGACTGGCTGTATGTGGAGGGCTCGTTCCACAGGTGGAAGGCTCGGTGGTGCGTTGTCCAGGACAGCTGGATACACGACCGCTACGGTAGACTGCAGAAGATTGAGACGATCGTCTCGGAGAAACAGCCGGGTGCTTTCCTCCGGTCTTTGCCGTGCGTTGTGGGTTTGCCGGCTGACCGGAAGCCCGTGGACACGCGTATCGTCGAATGCGAATTGACGCACAAGCAGCGCGAGATATACGACAGCCTGCAATATGAGTTGATCACGGAGATCGAGGGCGGTTTGCTGGTGGCGTCTCTTCCGATTGTGAAGCTTGTGCGTCTGCGTCAGGTGGCGCTGGGCGAGCCGTGCATGGTGTACGACCCTGATATCGACATGGATAGGGTAATGTTCGACTCGGACTGCCGCTCCAGGAAACTCGACATGTTGAACGCGCTGATCGAGAAGCATCACCCTCGGGACAAGGTGTTGGTTTTCACGTCGAGCCAACGGTTCGCGAATGCTGTTGCACACAGGGTGTGTGCGAAGACAGCCCTGTACACGGGCGCGCAGTCGGCTAAGGCACGTAGTGAGGCGTTTGCAGGGTTCACAGCGGGGGATGTGCAGGTCTTGCTGTGCACTGTCGGCGCCGCGGCTGAGGGCCTGGACGGGCTGCAACGGGTGTGTCACGTGGAGGTGTGGCTGGACGAGGACCTGAACGGGATGCTGTGTGAGCAGGCGAAGGGCAGGTTGAACCGCATGGGCCAGCCCGCTGATCGGATCATCCGCTATTACTTCCAGGCGCGGGACACGATGGACGACGGAACGTTCCAGCGTCTCGCACAGCAAGCGGAGAACAATCGTTCAGTACTGAACAAGTGAGGTATATCACACAGTCCCCGGCTTGCACTGCCGGGGGCTGTGCGTGTACCGTGGAGGCACAAGCCGACCGAGAGAAAGGACCACATCATGACGATCACGGAGTTCATCGAAGACCTTGAGAAAGCTCGCGCCAAGTACGGCGACTTGAAGCTGTTCGTGGCACGGGGCTATCAGCTGTACCCGGTTGAGTCGCTCGACCTGTTTGATTGCCGCGTGGGGTACAACGAGCATTATGATGAGTTCTTCGAGTCGAACAATGCCGGGTTCGGTGCCGAAGAGGCTGTCGTTCTCGGTTAGACGAGAAAGGAGGAATGAAATGGACGACTATATCGAGGAGCAGTTGAAGGATAACTTCATATTGTTCGATAACTTGGACAAGAGGTATGCTTTCATCCCCGCACTTAAGAAGTGGTTGGACGTTAACGGTGCAGAATATTGCTTGGGGTTAGCAGATATTTGTAACCTTATGGACAACGATCTTCTATACTTCGCACCTGTCCCGTTCATCCAACACGTGTGGGGCCAGCGCGACACGCAGCGTGCCGCATTGGAACCGCACACCACGCTAAAATATAAGGATGGGCCGATCATCTTGCACAACACCGGCGACACACCTGCTGTCATCGAGTGCAAGCACATTATCAATTTCGCGATCAACAAAGGCTGGGAGCTTCAACTGGTATGAGGAATGACGAACTGCTGTCACTGTTCACGCCGCAGACGCGGCGCGACAAGCAGATCCGGGTGGGTGCATCGAACCTTTCCAACCCGTGTGCGCTGTGCCTGGCCGAGGACATCCTTCCGGGTATCAAGGACAAGAGCGGAGTGGCGCTCAAGCCTCGCGAGATGCGGGAGTCGAACTTCGTTATGGGGGCGCGGATTGGAACGGACATCCACCGCGGCTTGGAGTATTGGGCTAAGCGGCTCTTTCCCAAGTGGGAACTTGAACAGCGTTTCGAGCTCGGGCTCTACGAGAACTACGGGCTGATCAGGTCTACGGCCGACGCCTATGATCCGGAGGACGGGACGATCGTCGACTACAAAACGACCACCCGCTCCAAGCTGAAGGCCCTCAGCGCGGTGTTCGCGATGCACGGCGACGTTCCGGACGTGAGCGGGGACAGCGCAAAGGCGAAGTACATCGCCTACGTCGCACAGACACACCTCTACGCTCTCGGGAAAGAGCGCCGCGATGGCGAAGGAACTGTGCATAAGATCAAGGTCGTGTTCATTCCGAGGGACGCTTCTCAGGTGGCGGACGTGGAGATCTTCACGCTAGATTACAACCGGGATAAAGCGGAACGGGTGTGGGATCGCGGGCAGCACATCATCGATGCACTGTGCGACGGCTTCACCGACTTCCCCTCCTATCCGGGCTGCTACCGCTGCAACGTGTTGGCTGTCAAGAAGAACGATTGAGAAAGGCGGAGGTGTGCGGTGAAAGAACACGACGACATCATCGAGTATGGCTACATATCGGGACTCATCGAAAGCCTCGAAGCACGGAAGAAGGAACTCGCCGCAGCCATCAAACAACGCCTGCAGGTGGGCGAATCCAGCGTAGCCGGCCCGTACATCGTGACGAGAAGGGAGGTGCACCGTTTCGATATATCGAAAGCTGAAAAGGCTTTACCTGGAGATACGCTTCGACGTTGCTATGTTCAAAAGCTGGATCCGAAGAGAGTGAAGTCTTTGGCGACAGCTGAACAGTACTATCAGTGTCTTAAAGGCACGGATCAACTTCATATTCGACAGGAGAAAGGAGAAGACGAATGACCGACTTCGACATCGAATCATTCATTATCAAACCCGACGAGCTGAGCAAACCCGAGCAGATCCTCGTCTACTCCGACTACGGACAGGGGAAGACGACGTTCGCTGCTTCGGCCGCCAAGTTCGCACCCACCTCTCCCGTGTTGTACCTCGACCTCGAAGGCAGTACTACGGGCGTCACCCGCGATGTTCCGCCGGAGAACATTGACATCATCCGACCCAAGAACATGCCGATACCGAAAGGCATGTCCAAAGAGGAAGGATGGATCCACAACACCGACCAGATCCTCGTGGCCTTCCTCACAGGGAAGATGTCGCGTGAATACAAGACGATCGTCATCGATCCGCTCAACGTCTACAACGACTGGTGCGTAGACCACTTCGAGCGGAAAGAGATGTCCCAGCCGAACCCCAACAATTTCGCGATCTGGACGGAGGCTGCGAAGAAAACCACCGGATCGAACGGCATCTTCCCGCTTCTGAAAGACGCCGGGGTGCTGTCCATCCTCGTCGTCCACCAGAAGACCGACGACAAGGGCGTGGCCGACTTCGCCTGGCGGGGTTCCGGTTCACGCGCCAAGGTTGGACAGACGCCCGATGTAGTGATACATTTGTCCTTGGACACCGATCGGAGCACTGGGGAGTCGCACACGGAGGCGCAGATGTTCGCCTCCAGGACGATAGGGGCGAAGAACCGCTTCAACCTCCCCTCCTTCGTGGAGGATCTGACCATCGAGAAACTCTGGACGCTTTGCGACAACCACTGAGAGGAGAACATTATGGCACGCAAATCATCTTATAAGGCATTCAAACTCGACGACAACGAACTCAAATCAGCTCGTGGGGCCGACGGGCACTTCGCAGGACGCGGAGGAGCCATTAAAGTTCCGGCTCCGGGGGTCTATCGGGCTTTCATCTGCGACGTGGAGAGAGGAGAATACAAGTCGGCGGCTAACGCGGGACTGCCCCGTCTCGTCGTTGACCTGAAGATCCTCGAAGGACCCACCGACGAGTACGACGGGGTCGTCGTCAAAGACTTCAACGTCCCGCTCCAGCCGCATTGGAAGAACGGAAAGCTCAACTACAGCTTCCCGAACTTCTGGGAGGCCGTCGGCGCCTACGATCCCCGCGAGGGCTTCCTTATCCCCGAGGATGAGACGGAGCTGGTCGACCCCGACCAGACGGTGCTCATCAAGATCGGGAACCGCCACAACAACAAGGGGTACGTCAATGCGACGGTGGACTCCTACTACGTGGACGACGGCAAGCGGGAGCTCGAACAGCTCGGTGAACCCCTGAAACCCAAGGTTGTGAAGGACGAGCCCACTGCTACTGTCCAGTCGACACAGGACACGACGAGAACGTTCACCATCGGTTGATAAGAGAGGAGTAAGGAAAGGCCCCATAGCGGGCCTTTCCTGCTCTATAAGTCAGTTACGAGGAGAGGAGCTAATAATGGAAGCGATTGATTTTCTAGACACGATATACAAGGACATCAAGGGGTACGTCAACATTGTGACGATGGACCCCCTTGATGAGAAAGAGACTGTCAAGAGCCGGTTCATCGAGTGGCCGGAGAAGAGGGACTTCGCACATCGATACGTCTCGATGCGAGAGGACGAAAACACTTACTGCTCGGTGGGGGTGTTCACCGGAAAGAACCGTTCGGGCGACGACAAGGGTGCGCTGTGCGGCGTTGTGTGGGCAGAGGCGGACACCTGCCCCCCGAGTGAGTTCGCCGTCGAGCCGTCTCTGGTTGTGCGCACATCGAGGAGCCGTACGCATTGCTGGTGGGTCCTTGACAAGCCCTACCCGCTGGCCGAGTGCTCCGAGGTGGCACGTTCCATCTATCAAAAGCATCGCGACAAGGGCTGCGACAGCGGTTGGCAAGCGTCCAAACTGCTTCGGGTTCCCGGTTCGGTCAACACCAAGTACGGCGCTGACTACCCCGTCAAGATAGAAGAGAATACCGGCGCGGTCTACACGTTGGAAGAAATCAAGGACGTCTATCCGGTTGTGCGCCTTGAAGAGGCTAAAAAGGAAGGCGAGGAGCCCCCGGAGTGCGACGACGAGCAGCTGTGCGTCATCGAGGATAAGCTCACGTCCCCTTCCTTGAAGTCGATGTATCTCGACGAGATAGAGGACGGTCATCAGAGCTGGTCTCAGACCGCTAAGAGATTCCAGATGGAACTGTTCCGTGCCGGTCTCTCGGACAACGAGGTGTACCAGTTGATGCTCCGCGCACACTGCAACAAATACAACCCCGTCTATGCTGGGCGTAAAACCAAGGAAGGCCACTCGATCCCCAAGCGTGACAACTGGGAGCTGTGCACGTGGAGAGAGGTCGAGAAATTCAGTAAGGAATATAATGACAGTTTCACACATCTCGATGAGAACGGGATCGCTCTAGGGGACGAAAACTTCTCCAACGCCATTCGGGAGTACCAGACGGGAGAGATTCAGCTTCTTACGGATGAAGAAGTGAAGTTCGTCGAGGGTAAGGATAACCCGACGTTCCTTAAAGATTACATCGATTACGGCCGAACGGTGACGGATACGGCAGACGCCTACCATGCAGCCTTGGGTCTAGTGACGTTGGCTACGACGGTCGGCGCTTTCGGGGCCCTCGACACGACGGGGGACGACAATCAGGGTCTTCGCTTCTGGCCGCTTCTTCTCGGGCCGTCTGGCACTGCACACAAAACCACAGCAGTGAACGGCGCACAAGCCGTCATTGACCTGTGCGGGTCGCTAGTGGGACGAAGCAACAGCATCAAGGTGGCGAGTGACTCCACTATTCAAGCTATGAAACGAGACATTGCACCTTTCCACAACACGCCCACATATATGGCGCTTGATGAGGTGCAGGATAAATTCCGTGACATCATGGATGACCATGGGTCCTGGAAGGGGTTCGATGCTGGCTTGTGTAAGCTGTACAGCGGTGAAGTCGAGCTGACACGGCGTGTTACGTCAGTGAACATCGACAGCGCTAACGCGCATCTTAATGTTATCCTCACGGGTATATACGATGAGTCAATTGATGTTCTCGAAATGCGTAACTTTAAAAACGGGTTCCTCACTCGCTTCACATGGGTGACGTATCTTGAAGACGACGTGAAGAATAAGGACACTGACAACACCTCGAAGATAGCGGCGATGTTCAACAGCCGCCGAAAGTTCGGGAACAGTAAAGACCGAGACAAAAAGGCAATGGTACTCGCACACAGGCTGGCGGAGCGTATCACGCAATTGTCCCGTACTTGTTACGGATCCGACGACGTGCCTGAGGTTGAGAGGAAACTACAGGAACGAGAGGTCGATGCGAACCGCATACTCCTCGACGTAGACGATGAAGCGCTCGATCGATACAACACGTGGTGTATGAACCTTCAGCGCTTCGATATCGTGGAAGACAAGTCCTCCATCTTCGAGTCGGCTTTCCGGCGGCTATGCATCACAGTCCCGCAGGTGGCCGGACTATTCAGCCTCATGGACCGAGAAGACGGAGTCATCACCAAGACGCACATGTTGAACGCCATTTACTACTCCAACCACTGGGTCAGGTGTCTTCTTAAGGCCCTCAACGATGTGACGGAGAACGGTTACGTCAAGCAGCAGGACGCTGTCATGTCGTTCATTCGTTCGCGTTGTGATAAAGCGAATCACGCTATCCTGTGCACGAAGGTCCGGGACAAGTTCCCCGAGCTGGACGAGTGGCAGTACAAGAACATCATCTCTTCGCTGCGTGGTCGAGGTCTCATTTCCGGCCCCGTAGAAATCGAATACGTTCGAGGCAAAGGCAAGAATGCGAAGAAATCCAAGGGATGGTTCTACACGCTGGTGGTGGACGAATGAGGACTGTACGATTCCATCTGGCGTCCGGCGACGTCGAAGCGTTTAAAGAGCTGGCTGTGCGGGCCCGTAAAGAGCTCGGGCCTCTCACGTATGAACGGGTCGACGCAGAGGATAGTGCCGCTGTCTTCGACCTCGACCCGTGGGACGACTGCGGTATCGACATGGCTGTGCAGTACTTCGTGGGGGTTGTGCGACGCTACCTCCTCGATCACGGCGCCTGGTCTTCCCCGTTCGGCGGCCCGATATCGCGGATTCTCTTCCTCGACATCGAATCCCACGGCGTCGAGAAGCGCTGGTCCATGACGCCGAGGGATTTCTTCCGTCTCGGCCAGTACGCGTGGGGCGAAGGCCCCGTCGTCTTGACTGAGGACTATGACGAGGTCATCGCCGCCATCCGAGAAGCCGACGGCGTCGTGGTGCACAACGGCCACAATTTCGACCTATCGGTGTTGTTTGGTAGAGACAGCGACGAGCCGCTTCGAATGGCGATGGATCGTCGTATCATCGACACCATGGTTCTCGCCAATATCGCATACCCCGCCCCGTCCTTCTACGAGGACCGGGCGGGGCGCTCCGTCGCCACAGACCTCCGCCCTTCGAATGTGCGCAGATGGCTGTCCCTCGACAACCTCGCATACCAGATGGGTCTGGAAGGCAAAGTCATGGATCTGAAGGACCTCGCCAAGCAGTTCAACCCACCCGGCACTAAGGTCTCCGATCTCGACTTCGGATTGATACCCATCGACGATCCGGTGTTCCGCGAATATTCCGAGCAGGATGTGGTCGTGCTCAGAGGAATTTTCAAGGAGCTTCTAATGCGTCACGAAGTAAACGAGTACGACTGGCGTGAACAGTTGAAGGCGGCTATCAACGCGCAGATGTCGAGGAACGGGTTCCTCATAGATGAAGACAAAGTCTACGACAGGTTATACGCTTTGGCTGACAGAAAGGAGAAGCTACTCGACTATCTGCACAAGTCAGTGGGTATGCCACTCGATTCGAAGCAGCCGTGGCGGACGAACGTTGGAAAGCAGTGCATCATCGACGCCCTGGCTGCGTTCGGCGTAGACGAGCACACGCATCCTGAGTGGCCGCGCACACCGACCGGAGCCCTGCAGCTGTCCGGCAGCGTCGTACAGGACCTCCTGAGAGGCCACGGAAGCCACGCTGAGGCCTTCGGAAAGGTCCTGGGTGAACTACTGGGCCAGCGATCCCTTGCGCAGCTCACAATCGATTGTCTGCAGCCTGACGGCCGTGTGCACCCCGAGGTCGATGACCTGCAGCGCTCTGGTCGTTCTTCTACGACGAAGCCCGGTTTGACTGTGTGGACGGCACGTGGCGACAACGCAGTGGAGAAGTCCTACTTCGTCCCCGACCCTGGATGCAAGCTCGTCTCGTTCGACTACTCGAATGCGGATGCGAGGATCGTCGCAGGTTACGCGCAGGACCCCGCATATATGGAGAATTTCAAACCCGGCGCCGACCCGCATGAGATCACAGGCCGCGCCGTCTGGGGCGACGAAGAGTACGAGGCGCACATGCCTGAAGGCTGGGAGACCGATCCTGAGGCGCGAAAGCACAACCCGTACCGCCAGAAAGCCAAGGCGCTCTCGCACGCCTGGAACTATGGAGGCGGGGCGAAGACGATCGCCAAGGCTTCTGGACAACCGTTAGACATAGCGGAACACTTCGTCAAACAGATGGCGAAAGCCTATCCGCGGGTCGTCGAATGGCGTCAGGACTGTGCGGATCAGGGGGAGAACGGCTGGATCTACAACGCGTGGGGCAGGCGCATGAGCGTCAACGTCGAGCGGTCCTACACGCAGTCCTCGGCTCTCATGGGGCAGTCCGGGACGCGGGAGATCATGACCGACGCGCTTATCCGGATGCTGAAATGTGACGTTCGCCTCATTCACTGGCTTCGCGCGCAAATCCACGACGAGCTGATTTTCTCTATCCCCGAATCGGAGCTAGACTGGGCAGTGCCGAAAATCGCGGAGCTGATGTCCACAACGTGGAACGGGGTGGAGTTCACTGCCGCACACGGGCAACCTGCGAACGACTGGGAGCATGCCTCCCACTGATGAAAGGAGAAACGTATGACGAAAGCGACGCTGTACACGAAACCAGGATGTGTGCAATGCAAGATGACGAAGAAAGACCTGACGAAGAAAGGCATACCGTTCGACGAGGTTGACATCACCGAAGACCACGACGCACTGTCCTTTGTGCTAGGACTCGGTTATAAGCAGGCGCCGGTTGTGGTGATCGGCCAGACGCACTGGAGCGGGTTCCGCCCTGACATGGTCAGGAAGTTCGTTTGATGAACACAATTGACAGACAGTATGAGGTTCTTCTCGCAGACGTTCTGAAGCACGGGGTGGAGAAGAAGGATCGCACAGGGGTGGGGACGCTGTCCGTCTTCGGGCGGCAGATTCGATACGACCTGAGTAACGGCTTCCCTCGTATAACGACGAAGTTCGTTCCGATGAAAGCGGTGAAGGGCGAACTTCTGTGGTTTCTATCAGGCGACACGAATATCAAGTGGTTGAAAGACCATGGTATCACTATCTGGGACGAGTGGGCCGATGCAGATGGCAACCTCGGGCCCGTGTACGGACACCAGTGGCGCTCCTGGCCTGCACCGGATGGAAAGGGCATCGACCAAATCTACGAGGTCGTTGAGAGCTTGAAGGCCGATCCGGACTCCCGCCGGCATATCGTGTCGGCATGGAACGTCGGCGACTTGGACGCCATGGCTCTTGCACCGTGCCATGTTCTATTCCAGTTCTATGTAGCAGGCGGCAGGCTATCGTGTCAGCTGTATCAACGTAGTGCGGACTTGTTCTTGGGTGTGCCTTTCAATATAGCGTCGTATTCATTGTTGACGCACATGATCGCACAGCAAACAGGCTACGACGTAGGCGAGTTCATCTGGACGGGCGGAGACTGCCACGTATACAAGAACCACGTAGCGGCTGTGCGAGAACAACTCGTCCGCAACCCCTACCCGTTCCCCGAGCTAAGTCTCAAGAAGGCACCATCCATATTCGATTATCAGATGAGCGACATTTACGCCTCGGCAGGGTACAAACACCACCCCGCGATCCAGGCCCCGGTGGCGGTATAATCGAAGACCCATCGTAGAAAGGACGAGATTTTGACTGTTAACATCGACCCGATCTCCACAGTGGAAGAGTACGTGGAGCAGGCGGATTGGCGCGTCAACGCGAACGCGAACCAGGGCTACTCCGTCGGCGGCCTCATTCTCAACGCCGCCGGCAAGACGATCGCGAACTATTGGCTGTCGAAGGTGTACAGCGAAGAAGAAGGAGCCGCACACAGAAACGGCGACTACCATATCCACGACCTCGACATGCTCGCGGGCTATTGTGCGGGCTGGTCCCTCAGAAGGCTACTGGAAGAAGGCTTCAATGGCGTCGTAGGCGCTATCGCCTCCAACCCGCCCAGGCACTTCAGGTCAGCCTGCGGCCAGATCGTCAACTTCCTCGGCACGCTGCAGAACGAGTGGGCGGGGGCCCAGGCCTTCTCGTCCTTCGACACGTACATGGCGCCGTTCATCCGGCTCGACAAGCTGGACTATGCGGAAGTCAAGCAGTCCATGCAGGAGCTCATCTTCAACCTCAACGTCCCCAGCCGTTGGGGCAGTCAGTGCCCCTTCACGAACCTGACGTTCGATTGGACGTGCCCTGATGACATCAAGGACAACCATCCGCTTATCGGGGGTGAACTGTGCGACTTCACGTACGGGGACCTCCAGGCCGAGATGGACACGATCAACCGCGCCTACATCGAGGTCATGATGGAAGGCGACGCCGACGGCCGCGTCTTCACCTTCCCGATCCCGACCTACAACATGACGAAGGACTTCGACTGGGAGTCGGACAACGCCCGCGCCCTGTTCGATATGACCGCGAAGTACGGCCTGCCCTACTTCCAGAACTTCATCAACTCCGAGCTCGACCCGGGCATGATCCGCTCGATGTGCTGCCGCCTCCAGCTCGACCTGCGCGAGCTCCTGAAGCGGGGCAACGGTTTGTTCGGCTCGGCCGAGCTCACGGGCTCCATAGGCGTCGTCACCGTGAATGCCGCAAGGCTCGGATATCAGTATGCCGGGGACGAAGACGCGCTCTATGAGAGGCTTGACCACCTCATGGACCTGGCCTCGTCCACGCTTGAGAAGAAGCGGATTAAGATCACCGAGCTGATGGAGCGAGGCCTTTTCCCTTACAGCAAGCGCTACCTGGGAGGACTTGGCAACCACTTCTCCACGATCGGCGTCAACGGCGTCAACGAAGCCATCCGCAACTTCACACATGACAGAGAGGACATCACTACCGAGTGGGGCCACGGTTTCGCCAAGAAGCTCCTCGCACACATGAGAGAGCGCCTCGTCCAGTATCAGGAGAAGACCGGTAACCTGTACAACCTGGAAGCAACCCCCGCGGAGGGCACCACATACAGGTTCGCCAAGGAAGACCGTAAACGGTTCTCTAACATCATCCAGGCCGGCACGGACAAGAACCCCTACTACACGAACTCTTCTCAGCTGCCTGTGTCGCACACGCAGGACGCCTTCCAGGCCCTGGAGGAACAAGCCGACTTGCAGTCGATGTACACGGGCGGCACCGTCCTGCACCTGTACATGAATGAGAAGATCTCGTCCGGCGCTGTGTGCGCCAAGCTCGTCAAGAGGGCGCTAACCAACTTCCACCTGCCGTACATAACCATCACCCCCACGTTCTCAATCTGCCCAAACCACGGCTATCTTGCTGGTGAGCATTTCGCGTGCGAGAGGTGCGGAGAGGCGTGTGAGGTGTGGACGCGCGTCATGGGTTACTTCAGACCTGTGCAGTCTTTCAACATCGGCAAGAAAGGCGAGTACGCCGAGCGGACGTGCTTCACTGAGAAGGAGAGCGTGAAGGCGTGAGCGAAAGCAACGACCTTCAAGTGGCCGGGCTGGTGCCGCTGTCGTCAGTGGACTGGCCCGGCCGGCTCGTAGCCACAGTGTTCTGCCAGGGCTGCCCGCTCAGGTGCCCCTATTGTCAGAACTCGGCCATCCTCGATAACCGCACGCCGGGCGCCATCGCCTGGTCTGAAATTGAGGGTTTCCTCCAGCGGCGCGTCGGGCTGCTCGACGGCGTCGTCTTCACAGGTGGAGAGGCACTGCGCCAGGAGGCTGTAATCCCGGCAGCCGAAGAAGTCGCCGAGCTCGGCTTCGGCGCAGGTGTCCACACGTCTGGTATGTTTCCGGACCGGCTGGAGCGCATGATGCACGTCGTCGACTGGGTCGGACTCGACGTTAAAGCTCGCCCCGAGGACTACAAGAAAGCCGTCGGTGTGCGAGGCGATAAGGTGTGGCATACCCTTGACCTCGTGCTGGAGTCCGGCGTCGACTACGAGGTACGCACAACCGTTTACCCCGAGTCACTCATCGACTACCACTTCGAGGACCTCGTCTCCCAGTTGAAGTTGGCCGGCGTGAAGAAATTCGCCTTGCAGGAGGCCCGGACGGAGGGCACGTCGGTCGCCTTCCAGTTGATGGCTGCCTCGTGGGACAGGAAGCGCTGGGAAAGGCGCCGACGTGAGTTGGTTGAATGCGTCCAGTCGGCCGGCTTCGACCGCTACATTCTCAGGCTCGCATAAGTGACGGACGACACATGCAGGGGTGTTGACGGGGTTGGCTCCTTTCGCTACCATGGAGACATGGAGAAAGAAAGGAGTCAACCCCATGACACAGACGAACACCCTCAACGAGACACAGCTCATCATATGCGTCCTCTTCATCGGCGCCATTGCACACCTCGTCGCCTATCAAATCTGGGCGACAAGAGGCGACCGAGGGATTGAAAACTACGACACGCGCATCCGCCCCTTCATGTGGACCGTCTGGGCCTGGCCGTTCCATTACGGTGTGTTCGCCTGTCTACTGATCGACTACCTGTGGGGTAATAAAGCGAAGGAAAGGAGATACTATGAATATCTGGGTCGTTATTATGCTGCTGGCATAGGCTGTGGCTATAGCGCTGCTGGACTGGCAGCTCCGCAGGTCGGCGAAGAGGCTGAACGAGGCGATACGGGAAGCGAGGAGCATTGCTATTACCACCCGGCCACGCGGTCATTCGTCGACGGCGGCTACTGGGGCTACGCACAGCAGTACCACGGGCTCTGAAGTCGAGGCATATGAGAAATGACGACGCTACTGGCTATCGACCCCTGCGGGGTCGGAGGGACAACCGGCATCGTTCTCCTCGGTTACGGGGAAGACAAGCCGGCAAGGCTCCTCAACTCGTGGAACCCCGGCACCGATGAGACCTACGATTGGTTCTACAAGCGGATGTTCGACCGCATGGTTCAACCTGATGTTGTGGTGTGCGAGAAGTACGTCAACCGTAACATCCCAGGAGCCGATATCAACCCTGTTCGCGTTGAGGGGGTCGTTCACGTCTTCGGTCGAGTCCTTGGGAGAGAGATTGTGTGGCGCACACCGCAACAGCGGCTGTTCGTCCGCGACGAGAACCTCCGAAAGCTCGGTCTCCTATTCGAGAAGGTCGAGGACCACCACCACGACAGGCGAGAGGCCGCACGGCACGCTATAGCCTATCTGGTTGAGCGAGCACACCACAAACCAACATATGAGAGAGGATGGAAATGAAGATAGGGTCGCTTTTCACAGGTATCGGTGGGTTGGAGCTCGGTGTATTCAACACAGTGACATCCATTGTCCCGTATGACAACAATATCGAGTGGATAGCAGAGACTGACGGGAATGCGCTGAAGATACTCGAACATTGGAGCGAAGACGAAGTGAGGGCTTCCTATGGGGCAGCCATCGAGCGGTGGGAGCAAACACTCGGTCGCAAGGCCCCTCTGCTGACGAAGCCTAAAGGAGTGCTTAATATAGAATTCATCGAATGGATGATGGGCTTCCCGAAGGGTTGGGTGACCGATGTGGACGACGTGTCTCGCACCGCGAAACTGGCTGCCCTCGGCAACGCATGCACACCCCAACAGGCGTCTGAAGCCTTCTACCATGGTCTCATGCAACTAACGAGAGAAAGGACCAATTGATGATCAAGAAGTGGAACACCGCGAGGTGGATCAGGAAATACTGCTACGACAACGAGGCGCTGCACGTCGAAGACTGCTTCGAGCTGGCCGTGCGCCTAGGAAAGGCCGGCATCGGCCCGGTCTTCGAGTGGGATGAGGACTACCCGTTCTCACCACACCCGTGGAATGGCCAAGGCAACGGCTCGCACACGTTCTTCGACGTGTTGTTCAGCATTATCGGCCCGAGCTGGCTGTACACACCGCATACTGAACTTTACTGGTGGTGGAGACGATATAGGGAAGGTGAGTAGGAAGAAGCCCCCGCCTAAGCGGGGGCTTCTTCTATGTTCCTTGGCGGTGCGTTAACCGAGGGCCACCCAGCTGACGTGTACATTCGAGTCGACAGGCCACGGCCAGTTACAAGCGGCGGCGACGCCGAACTGTTTCTTATCCACCGGAAACGCGATGATGTTGTGCGTTATGGCATCCGTGACCTGGCAAAGGAGTGAACGCGGTACACGGTCGAGCTCCTCCGGGAAGGGGACGGTGAACGATTTGATCTTGTGCTGCTCCCACCTCTGATAGCCGGTTTCGAATACGCCGGCTGCGAGAACCGCCATCTGTGCGCTGAAATAGGTGAACCCCGACCCGTCGTGCTGAAGCTGTATACGGTCGTTCAGGATGTTGAAGATGATGGGCTCGTCGGCCGTTCCCTCCACGCCTTGGCGCTTCAGCTCGTCTACCTTGTTTTGTGCGTCCCACCGCGTTTTCACCGGATAGATGACCTGCTTGCGTATTTTTCCGATGACATTGGATACAGAGGATGAGATCGTGTTGAATAAACCCTGCAGGGGTTTGACGGGGTCCGTGCCCTCGATATGCGCGATTCCATTGCTGTCCGTTGTAGCCATGTTTCCTCTCCTTACGTGTTAGGCTGATTGGACTCCATTACCAGTATAGTGCCGTTGAAATAGTTGTAGAACTCCTTGTGCGGGTTGCTCGTCAACCTATTTTCCCCGATAAGACGAAAAACCACTTGCGTGACGCGGGGGACCGTCATGTTGAAGAACGCATAGAGATCGTAGAAGCCCGGGTTTATCTCTCCGTTGAACATACCCGGCATCTGCGAGACGTAGTATTCCTCGAACTTTGTCTGCGTTCCGCTCACTGGGGTCCAAGCGGTTCGAATGATAAGCTGCATCTTCGACCGAAAAGCGTCGGAGGCACCTGTGTTCACATATCGTCCACTACCGAAGAAAAAGAAGTTAAGGTACCCCTTTCCATTCTCCGGGTAGTTAAGGACATTCTCCGACAGCAACACCTCATTGGAGTTAGGCCCGAGCTGTCGTAAATCACCCGTGAGGGATCGGAATGACAGCTTGTTGTTGGTGTTGTCTATGTTGTTCATCAGGCCGTTCAGCGAGTTGCGCACACCACCGATCCCTAAGCTGTTGAGGCCTGAGTTGATGGATGAGATCTCATCCTGCACCCACGAACCCCATGTGTCGCCGGCGCCGAGGTTCTTATTTGGTATCATTCCGGCTTGTACTCCTTGTGCGGTTGATTGAACTGGAACACGTTGTAGATCGTCTTAGGGATCTTATCCTCATAGTCGGCCAAGGTCGTGCCCGTATTGAGGGTGTTGGAGAATTCGTCGCAGGTGGTCCGCGACGTAGCCGTCACCGTGATCTCCTGATTGTTCATGTCGACGTGCGTCGTCATGAACCGATCCCCGCCGTAGTCGAAGGCCGACCCGGACGTCAGAAACAGGTCATTACCCGTGGTGGATGGTGTGCGCGACTCCAGGTTAGGCGACGTGAGTGTGATCGTCGGGATTGACCCTGACTTCTCCCACACAGCCCGGAGGCTGTTATCGATCGCCAGAGACGGCGTATTGATCAACGGGTTGTTGATCTGCTCCTCGTCGCTACCCAGTGAGGACGATCCCGTGTGCGTGACATACGTGTCCTCCGGACCCATCACCAGTCCTGTGCCACGGAAACGCAGCGAGTTGTAGTAGTTAGACGGCCCCGAGGATGCAGCGATGCGGAAGGGCGAGTAGTCGGACGTCACCATCCCGCGCACAGTCACAATGATCTGGTTGTGGTTCTTCGGGTCTAGACGCACAGAGAGGCTACCACCCTGCCCCAGCCACTGGGATGCCGTAATCGGGAGCCCGTCATTACCGGACACGCAGTAAGCCGTGTACTCCAGACCGGACGTGTCCTTCGCCGGGATGTAGTCTTTACACTGGGTCACCCACGGCGTCATAGCCTCGATCACGTAGGCGTCGAGCGTGATCGTCTGCTCCACGGTCTTCCGAGCGTCCACCTGGATGATCGTGTCTCTCGACTCTTTACTCAACGGCAAATACTCGTTGTAGGCGTAACGCATTGGCCGGTATGTCGTCTTCACGGTCTTAGTGGACTGTGCGAGATCCACGCTGTAGCTCATACCCGTCACGTTGTTCATGCGTTCCTTCAGGAAGTTATTGTCGCGAAGGAACAGCAGGTTCGAGTTTTGTCGGAGCATATACACGTTGTGAACCGCACACAGAGTGTTCAAATAATCCCACACGTTGAACGATCCGCCCGGAGCCATGATGATCGGGTTGTATTGGTCGGACTTGATGAAACCGTCCACATACACCTTGTCGTAGTCGCACAGCTTGAACAGCTCGACGACAACATTCCGGAAATTATTGTACTGTGTAGGGACGACCTTTACCTGCTTGAGCTTATAACACAAGTCGTCGACGGTCACGGTGTTCGTCGAGTAGTTAGAGGTGAACGTTCGCACATCACCCCGGAACTCGTACACGCTTGACACAGGGTGCTTGTTCGTCCACGTCGTCGACACGTCCGCCGGCTTGAAGAACCTGTCCGTCAACGTCATCACGGGGTAGCCCTTAGTTCCGCCCGGTACGCTGTATGACATGCGGTCCCACTGTGCGGAGAAGCTCTCCAGCGAACGGTCAGTCCTGTATTCGAAAGGCTCCGGCGCGATACTCACAGCAACACCTTCTCAGTGAACGAAGCGGTCACAGCCACCTCGTACCCGTCGATAGCCGCACTGTACTCCTGTATCGAATACGGCTCCTTCTGCTGCAACGCACCATAACCCATACCGGGAAGGAACGGACCGTGGTTATCCGGCACGTCGTTTATCGTCTTCACGCGATCTGCAGGATAGGCCCTCAAACATATACTGGATATCCGAGAGCTCGCCCACATTTGAAGCTCGCCCCACGGGTTGTTGATGTTGTTCGCCGGGACCATCGTCGTCACGTAGCGGCCGTCGAACTCGCTGACTGCCGTGACAGCCGTCTCGTTGATCTGCACTGTCCCATCCCCACGGCATCCGGCCCACAGGTTGTAGCCCTCCGGCCAATGTATCTTCTGTCCGATCTGCCATATCCACGCGGGGTTCCACGACATCGCCGGAGCTCCGTTGTATGTGCCGGGTGTTGCCACATGGGGTATATCATCCGTGAAAACAGTAGCGTTAGGCGTGTAGTGAGACATGAACAGCGGCAGGAGGTTCGTCTTCATCGCCAACGGGTCCACGTAGTAAAGCAGCTCATTCGTGGACAGAAGATATAGCAGGGCCGCGTGCTCCGCCACCGTGTTGGCTGCCCACGTGAGCGTGAACTCCCTGTGCGTCAACGCGGACCGTTTGGCGAAACCGTCACCCCGCAGCGTCGTGGCATTATAGTTGAAACCCACGCTGTTGCTCTGGAAGTTCGCTACGGGCGCGTCGATCCAGCGCATGTCGTTCAGCGTGCCGAACCACACTTTGGGTCGTTTAGGCATTCCTATGCTCCTCTCCTCGATGCCATGGCATTAGAGCCGTTGACCATCCCCACTATAGCATTGCCGTCTATCACCGTCGGCTTGTTGACAGCGCTCACCAGAATGTGCCTGTCCGTTCCGGACAGCTCGACGAGGATCGGGCCCCCGCCGAACCCGCTGCCTCCAGCACCGGAAGACGCAGCCGAGGCACCCGAGGCAGCGGCCCTCCCAGAGTTGACGGCCTCTAGGAAGCCATACCCGACAGTCTGTGCTGCTTGGCGGTTGATGACGAACTCGCCGGGCGTCAACATGGCCGGGACTGTGTCCGTGGACTGCTTGCCTCCGCTGTAGGACGAACCGCCGACCTTGCCACCGGTCGAGAACCCCCACGCCTGGTTGAAGCCGAACATGAACTGGCCGACCGACAGGCTGCGCAGGTCCCGCACACGATTACACAAGTTGATGGCGTCCGTCGCAGCCTGGTTCATCGAGAATCCCGCCTGCTGTGCACTACTGATGATGCCGCTGAAAGCGCCATAGCCAGCCTCACGGATACCGTTGACCGCATACGTCATCCAGTTCGCCTTATCGCCAGCCACGTTCAACGAGTAAGCCGACCCGTGAGCCTGTTGCCCCATGTTGTTCATCCCATGTGCGGCTGTGTTGGCCGACCCGGCGGCCTTCCACATCTCCGCGCCCACATTGCCTGCGATTTGCCCGAGCTGCTGGAACGTGGCAGCCGCCTGGTCAGCGGCGCCGCCAACCCCGCCTCCACCAAGCGCACCGCCCAGCCCGGAGGCGTCGTTCCCGGTGTTGTTCAAAGCGTGGCCGAGCTTATCGGCGGAGTCCTTGTTGTCATCCATCGATTGCTGAGACTTGCGGTTCTTCGCCTCAAGGTCAGACAGCGCACGCAGAGCCGGGTCCGCATTCACGCCCACCGTGAAATTCCTCGGCACACCGTTGATGACCTTCGACAGGTCCGTGAACGTCGCAGCATACCGCTCGGTCTCCGCACGGGAATAACCCATCGACGTCATGTTGTTGATGAACTCCGCACGCAAAGCAGAAGCGTAAGCCAACACCTGCTGCTGGCTGGCGCCAGTGTTGGCGTAAGCCAAGATCTGCTTCTGGTAGGCCTCGACGAGCGACAGCACGTTGCCGCGCTGCTCCCGAGCGGCATCCGAGAAGCCGACAAGGTCGCGCCGGGCTTTCGCCTGTGCGTCGGAGAGCTTCTGCATCGCCTCGTACAGCTTCTGGTAGTTTCCGGCCTGGTCGCCCTCGGCGTTCTTCCGGTCGGTGCGATTCTTCTGCTGGGCTGCGGCGTTCTTCTGCAGCTCGGCGCGGATGTCGTCGGCTCGCAGCGTATCGCCGTAGTCGACGGCCACCTTCAACTGGAAGGTCAGTTTGTTACGATCCGACTGGAGTTTCGACAGCTCGGCGTCCAGCTCGGCGATCTTGTTCCGGGTGTCTTCGATTGACTTGTTGGCGTCACCGATCTCCTTGTTCGCAGACTGCGCGTCCTTCGCCGCAGACTCGAAATAGGATTTGATCGTCTTGAATGACTTCGCCGTCTCGTCCAGTGACTTCGGAAATTCCCAGCGGAAGTGGAAGGCAGCGTTCGCCACAGACGACAACTCGCTGATGTAGTCGGTGAAGGTCTTGATCTCCTTCGCCGCCTCTTTGATCTTCTTGCCTGCCTTCTTCGCACGGTCCCCGAGTTTCCTCGTCCTGTGCCTGGCCTTCTTGGCGTGCTTGGCGGCGTTCCTGGCGCCCCTCGCGAAACCCTGGTCGAGAGCCTTTCCGAGGTCCTTGATCGACGGCAGTGCAGCCGTAGACGATTTGCCGAGACCCTGAAGCGAAGCAGACGCCTCCTTCGAGAAGTCCTTGCCCGTGGCGATACTCGCGGCGATCATGCCGATCGCCTGTCCCGCCTTCTGTGCGAGCGCAGCAGCCTTCGTTATCTGGTTAGCCGACTGCGTGGCTTTATTGGCCACTGCGTGAAGCCTCTGCTCCACCCGCTCAAGAACCTGCACAGAGCCGACGCCGTGGCTGCGCAGCAGTTGCATGATCTGCTGGATGTACGCGTTCATCACCCCGGCGTCGCCGCCGGATGCCTCAGCCGCTTGGCGCACAACAGCGTAGAGGGCCTTCAGGTTGGCCCTGCCAGCCTCCGAGAACTCGTCGAAGTTCATGCCGTTCTTGTACAGGCTCTCACCAAGGTTAGCGACGGCGTCTTCTAGGTTGACGAACGCCTCATCGCCGGACATGGCGGAGTCGACAACCTTCTTGAGCTCCTTGGCCGCCTTATCGGCTTTCTCGCCCATCTCATCCATCTCGTCTCCGGCGTCTGCCGCGTCGCCTTTCAGGCCCTTCAGGGTTTGCGATGCCAGGTCGGACTCGTTGCGCACACCGTCGAAAGCCTTGTGCGCATTGTCGTCGATCTTCTGCAGCGTCTCGATGATGGCCTTGCCGTCAATGAAGTTGATCTTTCCGGACGCTATCATCTCCTGAATCTTGGCTTTGAAGGAGTCGATGTACTGACTGGACCTCTGGGTGCTGCGCTCGATGTCGTCGGCCAGGAATCCGAATCCCTTGTTCCGGAACTCTTCAGCCATCTTCTTCTGAGAGTCGGTCATCTCCGAGTTGCCCTGCGTGACGAGCTTCGAGTACTCTTGCACGGAGAAGCCCAGCTGTCGGAGCGTACCCAGTTGGTCGTCGGCGAACTGCTTGAAGCCCGTGTTGCCGGCTATCTGCTCCGCCATCTTCTTCAGCGAGTTCTCGCCGATCGCATACGTCTGCTTGTCTATCTCCTCCGTGGACTGCCCTGTCTTCTGCGCGAGGAGCTCCTGCGCCTGAGCCATCGCCTTTGTCTGAGCGTTCGCATCCGAGGTGGAGAACAGTTGAGAAGACACAGACTCTCCGGCCTTGTTGGTCGCCTTCGCAAACACGTAGGCGGCGCTACCGCCCTCTTGGAAAGCCTTCGTGTCCTGCATCACAGACTGCGCGAGGTCGGCTTGTGCCTGCTCCAAGGCTTTCGCCTCTGCTCGGGCCTGCTCAGAGCGGCGAGTCCAACCCTCGGTGAGTTTAGACAGCCCCGTGAAGAATAGGGAGATGCCTGCCCCCGCGGCGAGACCCTTGAAGGCGCTCATAAGCCCTGAGGTGGCCTTGGCAGCATTCCCGATTGAACCTGCCGCGTCAGCCGCTCCACCCGACGCAGCCCCGGCAGCAGACCGAGACGCCGCCGCCTGGCCGGCGGCCCGCTGAGATGCGGCAGCCGACTGGGCGGCGCCAGCGTTCTTATAGAGGGCGCCCGTCTGCTCGTTGACGGACACCGTGGACAACTTGTAGAGTTTAACCGTCTCGGCGAGGGCGGACAGGAGGGAGCGGATCGATGTGATCGGGTGCTGCATCGCGATGCCCATCGACCGCTGCGCCGTCGTCAACGCGTAGGCTCCGCCGAGCACAAGGGCCTGCTTCGCATAGTACCCGGCCAGGATCCCACCGGCCGTCAGGAAGGCGCCGGCCAGTTTGGCGATCCACTGTGCGGCGGGGTTCTGCACGAGGTTCGCGAGGACTTGAACGAGACCCGTGAGGGACCCTAGCATGTCGCCGATGCCGGAGTTCGTAGACCTGCCGATTTCGGCCTTCAGATTCGACCAGGCATTCTTCAACATCTCCAGCTTGCCGGCCGTGGTGGATGCTATCTGGTTGTACTGGTCATTGAGCGTCTTCGAGTCGTTGTACCCCGATTCGGCGTCGCGCATCGTCTGTTCAAGTGTCTTGTGCGCCTCGGCCAAACGGAGGATCGTCGGGACGTCACGGGACGCTTTGATGCCCAGATCTTTGAGCACACCGATAGCCCCCTGCCCCTGATTCTTCAGCCCGGCGATGAACTTGACGAAGATGTCAGAGAACTTCGACGTGCCCCACGCAGACTGGACCTCCTGTGCGGAAACCCCGGCTACCTTCGCGAACAGGTTGAGTTCGTCACCGCCACCCCTAATGGCTTTTTGCATCTGGGTGAACATACGCGTGACGACACCGCGAGAGAGTTCGGGTGCCACGCCGATCGATGCCAACGCGCCTGATAAGCCGACCACCTGATACTCGGTGAGGCCTGCGAACTTGCCCATAGCGGAGATCTGCGTCGATGTGTTGGCGATCTGCGACTCGGTGGCAGCAGAGTTGACGCCGACCTTCAGGATCGAAGAGGCGATGTTGTCGAAGTTCTGGCCGGTCGTGCCCATGATCGTCTGGAATCGTGCGATCGTCTCGCCGGACTTGTCGAGCGACAGGTCGGTGGTGGCTGACAGCTTTGCGACCGTCTCGGTGAAGTCGGTTATGGACTCTTTAGCGACGCCGAGCTGTCCGCCGAGGGCGGCGATGTTCGACAGGTCCTTGAAGTTCGTTGTCGTGACGGAGGCGGCCATCTGTTCGAGTTTGCCGCGTAGCTCGTCCGCCGACTTGCCTGCGATGTCGTTGGTCCGCTTCACCTGTGCGAAGGCCGACTCGTACTCCATCGACTCTTTAACGACCGTGGAGAAGGCTCCGAAGGCGGTCTTCGAGATGTTCTGCATGACGGCGGCCACGTCGTAGAGGGCGTAGCGCATGTTGGAGATACGCGACTTCGCCTCTTCCGCGGCTTTACCGGCTCGGTCAAAGCCTTCTCCGGCCTCCCTGCCGCCACGCCCAGCGCCGTCCAGGCCTTTGCCGATGTCGGCGCCGACGACCTTGCCTTTGATGTTGTCGAGGGCTTGTGCGATAGTGTTGATGGATTCCGCAGCCTCGTGGAGTTCAGACGTGCCCTGCACGTTGAACTCGATAGTCTGCTTAATATCAGGCATCACTCACTCCTGTTGTAGTAGTCCATCCTCGTGGGCAGGTCTCGCTCCGCATAGTCTGGCATGTACGGAGTCATCACAGTGTCCTTGCCCCATTTCTGCTTCTCCTCATAGGGAGGCGGGTCGGTGGCGCGGTGTGTGCTGGTCCAATCATGCATCATCCTTGCTTTAGTAGCATAGCACGTTCTGTCTTCCGCACGCCATGCTATATCAGGATCCGTCGAATGACACAACCAGATAGGGTTACCACACCTTTGGCACGTCTCGTCCTTAACCGTCTTATAAGCCAACACAAGCTTATAGTCCAACTCCGTCCAATGCCCGAAAGGGTCAGGCTGATTATAGATGACGGCGGTGGGCCTCATGTGCAGGTCCACCGCCGTCCTAACCATCGATAGAGCGCCGCTCCCCCCTTTTTCTTGGAGGGCGTCTATCAGAAATCCACCGTCACCGCGTTGTCGTAATCCGCAGAGGCACCGAGGAGGTTCATCGCAGTCACAAGCAAACCCAGATACTGCTCACCAGGCAGAGCATTCAGGATCTTCCTGATCTCCTCCGAGTTGAACCTCCGTTCATCCACGTTTCCTTCGGCATCCTCGATCTTGTACAGCGTCTTCGACAGAAGCGCCAGGTAGGCCTCCGACACACGTTTCGCCTTGTTCTTCGTCTTATCCGCGCTCTCGATGCCGAGCATCAGCTCTTCGCGCACATCGGCAGTCACCGACTGGAGGTGGAACGTCAGCTTCGATGCGTCGCGCCTCTTCACCGCCTCCTTGATTTCGTCCGCATCAGCCTGTTCTTTGATCAGCCGCTCCACGTCCTGCACTGCTTCGGCGTCCAGGTACACGACCTTCTTCGCCTTCGGCGCGTTCGAACGGGACAGGACCTCGAAAATATCCATAACTTGAATTCCTCTCTACTAGGCGTTAGGGTAACGTCATAAACAAGAATAGCACAGGGCGGAGAGGAGACGCCCTGTGCTATTCAGTATGGTGTGCGCGTTATGCCACCGTCACCTTGACGGTCACATTCGCACAAGCGGGATGGCTGACAATGACGTCAGCGCTGCCCGTCTTCAAGCCAGTCACCACGCCGAGCGGGCTCACCGTGACAGTCGACGTGTCCTTCGACAGGTAAGAACACACGGAACGCGCCTGGTGGCCGTGGATCTTCGGCAGGATCGGCCGGTGTTCATTCAAGGAGACAGTGAGCGCCTCCGTGTCGGTGATCGCCGTCGTGCTGTCCTTGAAGATACCGTTAACAGCCAACTGGCCCTGCTGCAGGAACGACACCGTGTACCGGGTCGGATTGTCGCCCTCCAGCGTGTTCTTGTACGTCGACTCGATCATGAGGAACGCGCAGTACCACTGGCCAGCCGCAATAGGGTCACGGCCCTTCAAGACACCGCGCACAACCAAAACCAGGTCAACGCGGGTCTTCTTGAACATGTTCCACGCCTTCGCGTAGATCGAGTTCACATCGTCGGGGTTCGTCGGGTAGTACATGGTGAGCGAGCCTTCGTACTGTGCGGCGCCACGAGAAGACGAACCCGCAGCGTCGAGCAGGGACAGAGACGACTGTTCCTTCGACGCCTTCGCAGCCGGGATAGTCGTGTCATCCCAGTTGATCGCATCACCGATAGCAACTGCAGAGTTCATTTCCTCTACGGTGATGCAGTTGATGTCCTTCACGGACGCCTTGGGCAGAACCCAGACGTTGACGTGTTCGTTGGAGAGTACTTTCTTATCCATTATGCAGCCACCTTCTCGTTGAGGACGAACGCGCCGTTCTGCAGGAAGTTCGGCTCGTACTTGATGAAGCCGTTCGACTCGTACCCATCGACCGGGTAGTCAGTCTGGAAGCGGTAGATGCTGAACACATCCCCCACTTCGAACGGCTTGTTCGGGCGCTTACCGATACGCTCCACGATGAACAGCGTGATGTCAGGCTTCATCGTGATGTCACGGATCATGTTGAACACACCCTGGTCGTCCACGCTTTCGTCTCGGAGGGCCGTGAACTTGCCCTCATACTTAGCGAGGGTAGGGTTCTCCACTTCGGAGATGTCGCAAATCGTCCGGGTCGTATCAGTGTCCGGATCGGTCTCACCGAGCGAATATCCGTCCAGAATCGCACACGACACATTGAACACCAGGTTACGCGGGTTGTCGGTCGCGCTGAACTGCGCGTTGAGTTCCGCCGCCGTAGGATGCTGCCAGTCAGCGAACGCTTCAGGAGCGGCGAAGAGAATAGTCACGTTGCCGCGAAGCATACGAACTTCGTTAGCCACTGTGCTTCCCCCTTTTCTCGTTGTCGTTGTCAATGAAACAGTCGCTACAAGGCTCTTCCTCGGTTACCGGCACCAGCGTACCGAAAAACTGAGCGAAGTCATCCGGGTACGTACCGATGTCCCCGGTGTTCATGTCTTTGTAGAGGCCCATATACACCATCCTATCAAATGCGGTTTTTGAGGTTCGTGATGAAGGAGCAGTACAGCTCGTAGCCGCACTGCACCACTTTGTGGTTCGTCCCGGCATAGTTCAAGCCCTGACCGCCGTGCACGGTGATTCCCCCACTGTTGTCAGGCTCGAAACCGACCAGACCCCATAGAATCCTCTCTCCTATCTCCCGTGCATGCTGTGCGGTTATGGCCCGCACATGGCACAGGAAAAACACCCGGTAGCCATCGTTCAGTTGGGAGACGATGCTCGTTGCCTGGCTGATGTGCGACGGAGTGCCGAACACAACTGCGATATACGGCATCTTCTGTCCTTCGTCGAAGTCGGGCAGGGCCACTTCTTCGAACACGCGATTAGCCGGCACCTCAGAGAGCTCGCGGACCTTCGCCATCACGTCATCGATGTATTTAGACATGCGTCACCTGCCCCACTTCCAGATGCGGCGAGTCTCCGTATAGACCTCTTTACTGGTCTTCTCGGCGAGCTTCACCTGCTTCTCCACCTTCTCCAGTGCCTTCATGCCCCACACTCTATCATCGCCGTATTCCTGGCCGAGGATATAGTCGTGGTCCCAGCCGCCGTCGAACTTGTTGGACCCCTCGATCCATCCGTACTCGACAGTGACGTTGTCCGGGACGATGACGCTTACGCTGTCGTGCATGTGCCCCGTCCAGATACGACCGATCTTGCCAGGCACAAGAGCCGACGGGGTCTTCTCAATCGTGTCCTGCAACGCCGGCGGTATTTCCTCCGACAGTTTGTCGATGACATTTGCGAACAAGTCATATTCCCTGAAGTCCTGGATGCGTTTAGCGTACTTCGTAAACTTGTTCGCCCCAATCTTCGTGCGGATCTTCATGGTTACGCCTCCGCCTTGTTCATCGGCGTGTTGCAGATGATCGTCCGCTCGAACGACTGCGATGCATCCACCAAGGACGCCACCGTCATCAGGTAGCCCACCATGTGCGGTGTATCTTGGGTCTTTACGACTTTGATACGTGCAGCCATCGGGATGTTCAGCGACATCGTCGATCGTGGAAGCTGAACTCGTACGCGGTTAGTCGTCTGGGGAGCGATCTGGTCGTTCGCTACCTCAGGTTGGCGTATCGGCTGTATACGCGCTTTCCCAGAATATACGACTGAGCCATAATCATAGCTGTCAGTCTTAGCGTCATATTTGATGTTCTTGCCATCATAGATAGTCACCTCGTCGACCATATAGCGTTCAACGCGTTTAGCCGCCATCGCCAGACGGCCCTCAGCTATACCGGCCAAGGAACTCCCTCGCTCTCTCGAACACGTCGTCACCTCTCATCGGAACGAGCACAAGCCCCTCGCCGTTCTCTAGTGCGTCCCCCTGTGCGTCGTACTTATCAGCCAGGGCGAGGAGGGCGTCGATGTTCTTGTCGCCGCCGGACAGCGTGAAGTCGTCGGCCTTGACGTTCTCGACCCCACCCTCCGATACGAGTTTCGCAGCATAGGCGCGCAGGGCGGCCGCAGCGGCCTTGAACACGTTCGTGTACAACCCGCACAGCCGTTCGAGAAGCTTAGGGTCCAGGTCGATACCGGGTAGGAAGAGCTTCAGCTCGTCCACGGTTATCTTCGCCACGTCGGCTCCTTTCCACTGCAGGAAACCCCGCCCCTTGTGAGGGCGGGGTTTCCATCCTTGTCGGGTATCGTTATCAGGCGCCCGCACCGCTGGAGGCCAGAGTGCCCTCCGGGGCGATGAAAGCAGACTTGACGAGATGACGAATCTTCGTGCGGTACGCATCGTTATCGAACGAACCGTCAAGCTCAGAGCTATTCGTAGTCTTCTCAACGAAGATCTTCGGCGCGGTCTCGCCCTCAAGGAACACGTTCACGATGTTCTTGCGGGGCATCGAGTTCTTCGGGGGCAGAAGGAACCAGCACTTGTCAGCATAATCTCCGGCGATAAGCGCAAGCTCGGGCACCTCGAAGACATTCGCGACCTTCCCGGACACCGTGTTGCCCATCACCTGGGTCTCGGTGCCGTTCTGGCGGCGGATCTCGACGACCTTCATGATCTGCTCGGCGCGGCTTGCAAGAGCCGGGGGAACGATCAGGTTGAACTTCGTCGGCATGATGATTCGGCGACCATTGTACTTGGTGGTTGCCAGCTGTGCGAAAGCCTTCTCAAGCGCCTCGATGCTCAGCTCGGGGTTTCCTGCCAGGACGTTCTTGTTGGCGGCCTTGAAGTTCGTCGTGTTCAGGCCAGTCGGCTGAACCAGCTGCAGGGCGGCCTCGATCGACTCCTGGTTGGCTGCACGACGGCCGAGTTCCTTCGTGATACGAGGGATCAGGCCCCAGTCGGCACCGTAGCGCTTCAGCGTCTCCCAGGAGAGCGGAATCTGTACACCAGCCTTCGCCAGCTTCAGCTTGAACTGCTCAGCCTTCAGACCGAGGATCGGGTACTCGCCGAGCTCGCCGACAGCAGGAAGCCCCTGTGCGACATAGCCCTTACCGTCCTTGCGCACGGGGATATTGTCGTCCGTGAAGTCGAAACTGAAGTAGGGAACCGTCTCGAAGTCGGGGGTTTCAAGGGTGTCGGCCCATTCGCGCCAGTTCGACGGGACCTGCTGGTACTCGCCCTGCATGATCTTGTTCATGGTCGGGCCGAGGTTGACCGGAAGGTCCGAGGTCGAGATGGCCTCGCTCAGATCCTTACGGGCCGAGTTGCGCACACGGATGTCATCGGCGTGAAGCGCCTTGTGCAGAAGGATACCCGCCTTGTAGGCTTCCCTCGCGTTGATTGCCATGTAGATATCCTCCTTAGAGCCAAGCCTGGGTTAGCTTGACAGCGTACTTGGTCGAGGCACTCGACAGCGGGTTGAGCACGAAACCCACCACGATCTTCCCCTTCGGGTCGGCCGCGACCTCGGGCTTAGCCGCCTTTCCGGTTTCGGTGGCACCGTCGATCGTGACGATGTCCCCGGCCTTGATAGATCCGTCCAGTCCGAGGTGTGCGATGCCTTCGAAGGCAAGAGTCGAATAGAAGTTATTGTCTTCCTTAGGAGTGGCGGACGTGAGGGCCACGGCCCCGACCTTGCCGAAGGCGACGACGTCGCCCGACTTGACGGCCGCGTCAACCTGGACCTCATAGGTGTCCCCACCCTTGACGTGATTCTGTGCCATGTGCGTGTCCTCCTTACCAGGTCAGCTTGGCGAATTCGGCTTCGAAGTCGTCGGCGCCCTTACCGGAAGGCACATGCTCGGGGGCGAAGCCGCCCGACAGGCTCTCGCGGATAGACTCGACGAGCTTGGTCTCGCGGTCCAGGATCGCCTTCGCGTCATAGCCGCGGGCGATAGCCTCGGCAACCCGCACACGGGAAACCTCGGGAAGGTCGGAGTCGGTGAGAGCAAGGATGGCCTCCTTAGCCTTCTTGGCCTTATCCTCCTCTTCCTCCTTGGCCTTCTTGGCGTCCTCTTCGTCCTCTTCGTCCTTCTTCTTGGCCTTATCGGCGAGAGCTTCGACGAGAGCGGAGAGCTTGGTGTCCAGGGCCTCAAGGGCCTCCTTGAACTCTTTGTCCATTCTCTTCCTTTCGGAATTGTGTTTGTTGCTACCGTCCATAATAGCATTTCCTTTTTTAAACGACTCCAGTGCCTCGACGAGTCGCCCGCCAGCACCCGGAACTGTGACGAAATCCACGGAATTAACGGGCGACGGTATGAACGACTCTATCACAGGCGGAACGTCTTCGGCCATGACCACGTCGTCGGTCTGCGCCAATTGGGCACCACAGTGAATGGACACACCGATGATATCCGACACCTGTTCAATAAACGGCGCCCATTGCTCCAAAACTTCGATCGTGGTATACATCCCGGGTTCGGGGCTGTCACTCCAGTAGGGTGTTTCAGCGATCACGGCGGCAAGTTTCGTCAGAGTCCCTTCGGGACGGTCCCATTGTTCTGACTCAGACGCATGATCGATATACATATGCGTCCCAATCGGGAAGGCCTCAGCGAAACTGCCCTGCAGCGCCTCTTTGGTGTATATACCAGTCGATCCCGCCCCCTCGGTGATAAGGCGCACAAGCCATTTACGAGCTCCTTTGATGGGCTTGAGAACACTAGTAGTCGTGCTCTCTTTGATTTCAGTCCTCATTTTCAGTGTCTCCTTGGTTGAAGCCGCCTGGAACGGCACCCTGGTTGCCCTGGCGTGCCACCGGGTCGCGCACAGCATCGCCGTCGTCTCCACCTGACACATTACCACTCTTCAGAAAATCGTTCGGCTCAGGCAGCTCATCACCGTGGATATCGGGCACAGCCAGAAGGTTCAACACTGCCTGACGGTACTCGTCCTGATGGATAGCCCCGGTTGACATAGACGTAGCGAGAGACTGCAATGCCCTATAGGTCGGATCCTGCTCGATCGACGGGAACTTGATGTCTACGTCCTTCACCGACGGATCCACGTCCATCATCACCTGTTTGAAGAAGTCCCGCCACTTGCGCTGCTCCAGCTTGAAGCCGTTGATCGTCGGCCTATCCAGCGTCGTCGCAGCCCCGTACGAGCCTCCCGTAGCGCCAGGAGACGACAGCAGAGCGATGACCGGGATCCCGAACGATGCAGCCACCAGAGCAGCTAGCGGCTGGCCGTTTCCGTAGTTCACCTGTGCGCTCGGGACTCCCACACCAGCTAGGGACTGGTTGGGCCCCAAGCTCGCCGTAGCGCCCACCACGTCGCCGCGGTTTGATATCTCTACAGCCGACTGACGTTTGCCCTGGTTGTTGCTGTTGACGATTGCCCATGCGATCTTCGACAACGCCTTAGACAGCCGCGCTGAATCCCGCAGATACCCCGAGTAGGCGACGCTCCACAGGGCGGCCGCCAGTGAATCCGGCGCACCGAATGCATGTCCCGCATGCCGACCAGACGACAGGATGTATACGACGTAGTTGCCGTTCACCTCGTAGGCCGTGTTCGGCGGCTTCCGGAGCCGCTGCACGCTCCGCCTGTATTCAGCCGTAGGGAACCACTGGCTGATCGTGCTCTGCCCGTCCGGGGTCCATGTGCGACGCACATACTTCACAACCGACGAGTCGAACGAGTCTCGAACGATCTCCTCGATCTCCTCCACCGGCACCAGCGTCAGCTTGTCGGTGTGCACCTCGCGGAACAGGAACACGTTCCCCGCACAGAACCTTTCCAAGTTCAGGCTCTCCATCGCCGAAGCGGAGAACAGCGTCCTCTGCGCCGACTCCGACCTGATGAACTTGTCCAGCTTCGCAGACGTGTCGCTGAACACCAAGTCGTCGCCGAAAATGTAGCTGGTCCTCAGCTGTGCGCCGCGCTTATGCAGCGGGTGATCCCGGGCCATGTCCCTCAGGCCGCGCACAACCTCATGGATGAAAGCCAGCGTCAGGCCCTTGTCGTCGGCATAGCTGACCCAGTTGGCACCCTCGTCGAGGAGGTAGGACCTCTGCGCCTCGTTGATGAACGCAATACCCTCGTCGCTAAACGAGTATGCGGTTGAATCCAAAACTCTCCCCCATTTCCATTAGGTAGCTGTCTTCGTCGTCATCCATCATGTCCCCCGCGTCGGAGAACACAGTCTCCTGCTGGACGGCGTCCCGTATGTTCTGGTCTGTTATCGCAGCATACACTGCCGCGTCGGCTAAGTCGGGAGACTTGCCGACATCCTTCTTCAACTTGTCCTTCGAGTCCAGGACAAGCCCGCCGGACATCGTATTATACGAGTAGCCAACAGATAGCAGCTCGTCGTGCAGGTCGATATCCAACGGGTCCAGATCCAACTCTCCCGTGCGGCACCTGTACCGGAACGAGTCCCACATGTAGGAGCGGTAGTTATGCCAACGGCCCCTGTCCGGGCTCGACATAGACCCGCGCACAGCCAGAATGTCATACGTCCGGGTCGCATACGAGTTGAGGATGTCGAACATGCCGCCCCCGATACCGTCGCAGTCGATCGCCACGGCGTGAGCGCCCTCACGCAGGGCCAAGTCGTGCACACGCTGTGCGCTGTGCACCAGGTCTGTCTTCGCCCAGGAATCCACGAAGCGCACAACCCCGTTCACGCACAGGTATACGACGGAGCGGTCCGCGCCGAACCGCGCCACATCCACACCCAAAACGGGCCGGCCGATCCGCTCCCTCTCCGTCAAACACGCCTTCTCCACGTCGCCAGGCAGAATCAGCGAATCCTCGATGTCGAAAGCGAACTCGCCCAGGACGCGCGCCTTGAACCGGGCGCTGTCCTCCCCGTATTCCAGTTTCTTCTGCTCCACGTAGGACGGCCCGGTAAGCTTCTGCAGCACCTTCGGCGGCATAGGCTCGCCTGTGAAATTTGGACTCTCCAGGACCGAGATGGACATGCGCTTCCAGTTCTCCATCTCCTCCTTGAAGATCTTCCCCAGGTAGCTCATCGGATCCGTCGGGTTTGCAATCAGCACACGCCGCGATGCCTCGTTCGTCGTAATGTTCGCCAGGGCATCGATCAGCTCGCCGGACAGTCCGCAGGCCTCGTCGCCGATCGCCAGCACGTCACCGTGGATGCCCTGGAACGAGTTGCCGCCCAAGTTGTCCGGCGGCTTCCTGCCGCGCCCCAACGGGAGCTTCGTCGCATCATCCTTCCATTGGACGTCCATCGTGATACGACCCGGAAGCTTGTGATCGATCAGCCCCTCATCGAAGCGCCGCTCCACGATGTCCTTCAACTGCATCACCTCGCGCCACAACACGTCCTGAACCTGCGCCATCGACGGAGCTGTTGAGATTACATAGCAGTGCGGGTAGCGGGTGTCCACCCACCAGCATATGAGCACAGCCATAAGTCGGGACTTCCCCACGCCGTGGCCCGCCTTCACCGCCGTCGAGTTATTGTCCACCACGGCCCGAGCAATCTCCCGCTGTTTACTCCACAGGGTGCCCTCGTCCGTGCCCAGCATGTACTCGGCCCAGCCCACAGGGTCGGATTTGAAGTTGTCCTGCCGCCTGTGCGCTTTCACCGTCGCGATAGCGCTATCGACGGCGCTAGCTTTGACTAGCATGGGCCTCCTTCAGCGCCTGATAGAACACCTCGTCCATCGCCTCCGGGTCGAGCAGCTCCCCCTTCTTATAGGCCGTGACGATCCGTGTGCGCACACGCTCCCAGGCATCCTCCACCAGGTCGAGGATCAGCCGGGTCTGCTGCTTCGTCACCCGCGCCTCTTCCTCGTCGTTGTACTCCTTCACCTTGTCCAAGCGGTCCCCGAGCTGCTTCAAGACGCTGTTCACAGCCTCGATGTGCCGTGCCGCCACCTCGTCCGACTCGAAGCATCTCTCCAGGAAGTTGAAGGCCCGGGTCTTCAAGTCGTACATGTCGGCGATCAACATCTGCTGACGCTCCAGGTTCGTCCAGATGTCGTTGCGCTTCAGCAGTGCGCGCACACGGGCAAGGCAAGCCTCAGGGGGCAGACCCAACTCCTCGCCTATCTCCGCCGGGCTGGCCCCCGCCTGTGCAAGGGTGAGCAGCCGCCTGTCGTCCATCGCAAGCTCGCCGGTCGACTTCTGTATCGCAAACCGGTCCCTGTCGTTCTTCACGATCGCCTTAGCGGCAGGCTGCTGTGTCTTCTTTTTCTTCTTGCTTTCGGCCATCACAGGTCCCTGTAGCGGAGCACCACCGGAGCCACCAACGGGTCGCACACCTTAACCGTAGGCCGAGTGTCCGCTGTCCTCAACACGATACAGAACGTGCCCTCCATCGTGTCGAGCGACGTCACCTTCGTCTCGTCGGCGCCGGTGAACACCGTCAGGTACACAGCCCGCACGCTCTTAGGAAGCGCTATGTCCAGGTCAAGGTTGGGCAGCGTACCGCTGAGCGCCGCAATCGGCTCGTTGTCGTCTGCTAAGCGGCTCGTTTGAACATCGATTCTCATATAACTCCCTCTCTAGTCAGGCTTAAGAGGAATACTACCATGCGCACAGCAGACCCCGCCGGGGCATAGCGCTCACCCGGCGGGGTCCTGAGAGAAAGGAGCTTACTTGAACACCTTAACATACTTCTGCAGGCGGCGTCTAGGGCCGGCCATGTGGTCGTACAGCATCACCCAGCGGTCGTCTAATACGGGGGCCCACGTCACCTCGTCCTGTAGGGTGATCGGCTGGATCTCGTCGTCCACGTTCAACACCGACACGTAAGCGTCCAACCTGAAGGGTATCTTGTTAAGGTCATAGGCTTTAATGAAAGCCTGGAATGTTTCGTGCCCACCGATAACCCACAGCTCGTCTTGGTCGTTGTGCGCGGTTTGCTCTATCGCCGCATAGGGGCTTGCCACCGCCTTGACCGTCTTGGTTGACTTCATGTTTTTGCTCAACACAATATTCGTCCTGTTAGGCAGTTTCTTGTTGCGTTGAGGCAATGACTCCCGGGTCTTCCGACCCATGACTATAACTTTGTTAGTCGTCATGTCCTTGAAGTGTTGTAGGTCGCCTCGGTCATGCCACGGCAACTTCCCGTTGACCCCGATGATCCCAGACGTCGACTGCGCCCAAATGAAATGCACGTGAAACATTGTGTCTCTCCTCCCGTGTTCGGCGTATTAGCTGATATGAGGACTCTAGCAGCGCAAGGCTAGTGTGCGCAAACTTGACTTCCGCCCGTATTCGAGTTACAGTCGAGCCATCGAACCACCGGACTAGAGAAAGGACTTCACGTGCTTCTTTACTTCATCGCCGTCCCCGTCGCATTCCTCGTCGCACAGGGGTTCTGGACCCTCATCGCCTACATCGTCACGTGGTGCGGCTTCCCCAAGGCCGGCTCCGTCGTCTTCTGGGTCTCCCTCGCATTCACGTCCCTCGGGGCCATCTCAGCCCTCACCGCCTTCGCGTGGACCCAGCACCAGCTCAACCTCATCGCAGTTTGACAACCCTGCGTTGAGGATATATACTGTTTTCGCACAGTAACGCAACAGAGAGGAGAAAACATGTTTTCATGGAACCTGATCGGACGGATGTTCGCCGGTTGGTACGGAACCTGCCGCCTGTGGGGTAGGACCTGGATCTGTTAGTCACCGCAGTCCGGCTCGACAACGCCGTCTGCGACGTGTAAACTGAAGATATAAAGACCCCCGACGTTTCCCGGAATGGGACGCGACGGGGGTCCTTCTTATGCTGTGCGTTACTTATTCGGCGTTGTCGCCAGGAACGGCACTATCTTGTGGAGGAAGCGGTCCACGGGCTTAGTATTGAGCAGCCATTGTGCGCACACGGTCACCAGCCCCCACACGGTCGCCGTGATCGTGTCCGCCAGGTCCGCAGGCAGAGTGATACCCACCTTGGCGCCCCACGCAGCCAGTACGCCGATAAGGCTGACCACGAACGTCCGGATGACCGACCGCGCCTTGTGCTGTATCTGCGTCGGCACGAGCTCGTCGAAGTGGTAAGCGTTCTTCCTGTTCGGGTCCGCCAGGCCGCCGTCCCCCTGCGGCAAGCCGCCCGTCTCCACGGTGTGCGCAGCCGCGGCGAACGCCGCTTCCTTCTGCTCGTCCGTCAGCGTGGGGGTATCCAGGTGCTTGGGTCCTGCGGGTGTTTCCTGTGTCGTCATTTCGCATCGCCCCCCTTCTTCACATCTTTCAACGTATTCTGAATGTCGTTCAGCTTGTTGATCGTCTCCTCAAGCGCGGCGTGGCTCGCAGCCGGGTAGCCGAAGCCGTACCCCGGCACGGTCAAGTCCGTCGCGATCCTATTCACCGTCGCCGTCATAGACTCCACGGCCTGCGTCAGGTTGGCCGCCACCTCCTTCAGTTCCGCGATGGAATTCTGCGTCGCCTGGGGGTAGCCGAAGCCCTGGCTCGGCACCTTGATGTTCTCGTACAGCCAGCTGAGCATGTTGTGCTCGTCAGGTGTCAACTCGTCTCCTTTACTGGTGTTGTCATTGTCCTGTGTATCGCCGATATAGCGCTTGACGATGATGATCGTCGCCGAGCCCGTCAGGGACCGGTCCGACAGCGAGTGCAATCTGGGCCCACGGCCCGGGCCTCCGTGCCCCCACGTGTACATGCCCCCGGCATAGAGCTCCACATGGGATATGCGGCCGGCGAAGGGGCCCGAATGCCAGCCCATGCAGATGATATCCGCCG
>ERZ773060.76-NODE-76-length-49697-cov-12.8234_pt1 | contig 49697 bp, 35 predicted proteins | sample MGYA00580628_ERZ773060 | MGnify/ENA primary metagenome ERZ773060 (study PRJEB29015, sample SAMEA2738019) | human oral metagenome | biome: human oral; feature: human-associated habitat; material: dental | place: China | collected 2045 ... | reverse complement strand
GTTCAAAAGGAGGCGGTCAACCGTCATGGTCAGCCTCGCAGACATCGCCGCTGCGACAGGGTACTCGAAGGCCACCGTGTCCCGGGTTCTCAAAGGAGACCCCACGTTCACCGTGCGTGAAGAAACGCGCAGGCGCATCCTTCAAGCCGGCAATGAGATGGGGTATTCCGTGCAGGGGCGTCGCGTAGGAATTCCGCAGGACGTGGCCGTCTTGGACAACATCGACCCCGAGCGCGGGCTGCAGGACGCCTATTTCTTTGAGATCCGCGAGGCCTTGAAAGCCAAAGCCGACGAACACAACACAAAACTCACCCCGTTTCCCGACACGCGTTCCCTCGTGGGCGCGGGCAAGAAATTCGACGGTTTCATCTCCATAGGCCCGGCGCCGCTGGCCGACGACGATTTCACGGCCCTCAGCCAGGAGCTGCCGCATGGCGTGTTCATCGACATCAATCCGGCTCCGGGGCTGTTCCACTCGGTGCGGCCGGATTTGCAGCAAACGGTTCTTGACGGGCTTGACGCGCTGATGGCGGCGGGCCGTCGTCGCATCGCCTTTGTCGGCGGAACGGGCCACATCATGGGCCGGCATTTTTACGACGAGGAGCTTCGCCATTTGGCGTACTCGAACTGGGCGCAGCGTTTGGGCCTCGACGTCGACGGCCTTTCATACGTCGGCGGCGCCTTCACCGTCGAGAACGGCCGCGGCCTGACTGCCCGGTTGATCGCGGAAAACGAGGATCGCATGCCGGATGCGATCCTCGTCGCCGCGGACCCGCTGGCCGTGGGCGCGTTGCAGGCCCTCGACGCCGCAGGCGTCCGAGTGCCTCAAGACGTCGCCGTCGTCTCCATCAACAACCAGGAGGTCTGCCAATACACCTCGCCGACGCTGACCTCGTTCGACATCGACTGCTCGGAGCTGGCGGAGTCTGCCATTCTCCTTCTCTCGGACTCGATCATCGGCCGATACTCCTCCTGTCACCACGTCCTTGTGTCGACGAAGCTCGTGGCTCGCGACAGCTTCGCCCCCGCGGGGTGAATGCGTGGCGGGTGCGGCACGGCGCCCTGGCCCCGTAGCCTCGCGGCCGGGCACCGTGCCGCTGTTTGGCCGCCCACATCCCGAGGTCGGGCAGACCGCCCGGCCCACGCCCTGGGCCGGGGAGTTTAGATAAGCTCCAGATCGACGTCGAGCCGCAGCGGCCGGTCAGCGGCGATGTGGTATTTCTCGTGAACGGGCGACCCCCACGAGTCGTCCCCTCCGACGCCCATCTGCCCTGCGAGGAGCCGCAAATGCGTCAGGGGCGTCCTCGACGGATCGGCCAGCTCCCACTGGTGGGAGGCCTCCTCGATTTGCGCGGAAGAGTAGGGGAGCACAGACACGTTGAACGTCGATCCCTCCGCCGCGTCGAGTGCGGACCCTTCGACGTCAGCCGCAGCAAGCGCCGATCCGTCGGCGTCGTGCCGCCTGACGCGTATTCCGCTTCCGGCGCCGTCTGTGATCTCGGCCCATCGCACGCCCCGGTGGTTCCCCGTCTCCTGAGGGACGAGGTAAGGGGCGTAGTCGCGTGCGGCGGTCGTCTCCCACACGCCGAGGCGTGCGCCCGAGGAGCGGTCAGCATAGGTTTCCTCGGGGCCCAAGCCGTAGTAGCGCAAATGCCTCAACTCACCGGGCAGAGCCCATTCGACGCCGAAGGCGGGGATCGTGGGCGCGTGCGCCTCGCCCGGGTAGTCGGCGGTCAGGCGTATGCGCGCGGCCGAGTCGATCGCGTAGCGCAGGGTGACCCGGCTCCTGGCCGGAGTGGCGAGTTCGTAGACGTAGGCGACCGCGACGCCCTCTTCGGAGGCGTCGACGGCGACGTCGACGCACCGCGCATAGCGACCGGCAGCCGCCCACCGCGCCCGGTCGAAGCCGTGGCCCGCGCCGCGGTCGTTGTCGGTCAGCGGCCTAAACGTCGTGATTCTGGGCGGGCGGAGCACGTACTCCCTGCCGCTCTTCGTCCACGAGACGATCCCGCCCTGGGTACGCGAAAGCAGAGCCTCCCGCGATCCAACTCGCAGGCCGACGTTCCAACGCCCGACGGTGACCGCGGGGCTTGGTGCTCCGTCGGCCGGCGCCGCACCCCTTTCGTCGCCCGGCGACGGAACTGCGGTCGCCAGCCCTGCCTCAGCCGCGGCGCCGTGCGCCGCCTCGCCGACGTCGCGCGTCTCCTTGACGGCTTGCCCCGGTTTCGCGGGGACGCGCACGGTGTGCTGGCCGAAGGCGATTTCGTGCCCGGCCGGCGCCCACAGAGTCTCCTCGGCAAGGCGCACGCCGACGTCGTAGGTGAGTTCGACGCCGGGCGTCTGGCTTTCGACGCTCGGCCACGGGATGGGAAACTCTTCGGCGTTCCCCGCCGGAACGTCGAACCGGTGCGTTTGGGACCAGACGCTCACGCCGTCCGCAAGGAGGCTGGCGACGAACTCGCAGCTTGCGGTTGAAGCAAATAGATTGTCGTTGACGACGCGCACGCCCGCGGGACTGGGGAAGAGGCGGATGTTCGAGTAAACCTGTTTGACCTCCGCCGCCTTCGGGGAGATTGAACGGTCGCCGAACAGCAGGCCGTCGCCGGAAAATTCGTAGTCGCACGGGCGGTCCGCGAAACCTCCCCCGTACTCCAAACAGCCCCGAAGCTCGCCCCGCATTTCGTCGGCGTGCTCCTTCCACAGGGCCTGGTCGATGAGGTCCCAGATGAACCCGCCCTGGTAATGCGGATACCGTTCCAGATCCGTGTACTCGAACAGGCCTCCGACGGAGTTCCCCATGGCGTGCATGTACTCGCACGAAATATAGGGCTTGCTTGGGGAGTGCGAGACATAATCCTCGATCGCGTCCGGATGGGCGTACATGCGGGATTCTATGTCGGTGACGTCGTCGTACTCGCGATTCCAGGTGACTCCCTCGTAGTGGACCGGGCGGACGGGGTCGAGCTCGTGGGCGCGGCGGTACATGCTTCGAAACACCTCGCCTCCGTAGGATTCGTTGCCCAGGGACCAGATGAGGACCGACGGGTGGTTGTAGTCGCGGTGGATCATCGATTCGACGCGGTCGACGCACGGGCCTTCCCATTCCATGCGCGATCCGGGGATCGCGGTTTCCGGCGTTGCGACGTCGCCGGGGGCGTTCCACGAGCCGTGGGTCTCCAGATTGGCTTCGTCGATGAGGTAGACGCCGTAGCGGTCGGCGAGCGCGTAGAAACGCCGGTCGTTGGGGTAGTGGCTCGTGCGGATGGCGTTGATGTTGTGGCGCTTGCAAAAGACAATGTCGTCGATCATCTGCTGCTCCGTGAGGGTGCGTCCCTTGTGACAGTCAAATTCGTGCCGGTTCACGCCCTTGAAGACGATTCTCTTCCCGTTGAGAGTCATGATTCCGTCCTCGACGGCGAATCGGCGGAATCCTATGCGCTGGGAAACGGCCTCGACGACGTCGGAGACGGCTTCGCCCGAGGAGGCCGCGGCGTCCGGCCTGGTCAGCGTCAACGTGAGGGTGTACAGGGCCGGGTCTTCGGCCGACCACGGCCTGATCCCAGAAAGTTCGCCCGAGGACATTCGGGTGCGGCCCTGCTGCCGCGCCGTCGATTGCCATACGACGGCGCCGGCGTCGTCTGTGAGGACCGCCCGAACGTCGCCCTGCTCCTCCGGTTCGGCGACTGCGGCGTCGATGTTGAGCGAACCGGCCCCGGCCAAATGGTCGTAATCGGCGTTCACGCGCAGATTGTCGAGGTGCGTGCGAGGTTTGCGGGTCAAAACGACGTCGCGGAAAAGACCGTGGAAACGCCACGAGTCTTGGTCCTCAAGCCACGAGGCGCTCGAGTGTTCGAAGCAGGCGACGGTCAGAACGTGGTCCGCGGCAGAGGGGTCGATGTCGGCGCCCTCCCGCCCGAACAAAATGCCGGTGACGTCGAACTCGCTCGGGGTGTAGCCGTCTTCGGCGTATCCCACGAAGGCGCCGTCGAGCCACACGTATATGGCCGTCGCAAATCCCTCAAAGACAATCGTGACGTTGCCGCCGTTCGCGGCTTCGGCGAGGGCGGGGTCCAATCGGAACTCCCTGCGGTAGAGGGCCGCGTGGTTGAGTCTGGGGATCTTCGGCGCCCGGGGGTCCTCGTGTCCGTCCCAGGGCATCTGAATGTTGACGTAGGCGGGGCGCCATCCCCCTTCGGTTTCCAGGGTCGAGGGGACGTCGATTGTTCGGAAGCTCGACGTTTGCCCGTCGGCTTTCGCGAACTCAGGGTTCTCGACGTCGATCTCGCCCGCCAGGACGGTGCGGAACTTCCAAGCGCCGGCCAGGCTCTGCGTCGGCGAGTCCGATGCGTGGTCTGAGTGGGAAAGCAGGCGATTGACGGCGAAAACGGCGGGGTCCTCAAGCCAGGAGGATTTCGCCTTGGAAGCCGACGGGACGGGGGCCGACGCCGGGAAAGGCGCGGGCAGTGAAAACGGGGCGGGGATCGGTGCGGGCATTGGGATCTACCTCCAGTGGTACATCACGTCGTTGTCATTAAGGTAAACCGGTTAGCTGCAAGTGTAAACCTGATTCTGCGTGCCCCGCAACGAGTTGGTTTTCTTCTGGACAAATGCGAGATTGACAGCTAAAACTAAGGTAATCTTTGTTTACCTGAATAGGTAATCGATTGTCTGTCGGCGGGGCGCGGTCGACCGCGGTCCGCTCTTCGAAGGAGAAGAAGATGTCCACTACAACCACGAAGGGGGCCCCGCGGGGAAGAATCGTCCAGCGAATCTCATACGCTGTGGGCAACCTTGGGCAGGCGGCGTTCTACAACGCGCTCAGCACCTATTTCGTCACGTACTACGCCGCCCAAACCCTGTTCTCTCACTACAGCAAGTCCGAAGCGAAAGCGCTGATCGGCATAATCACAGCCCTTGTTTTCATCATCCGCATCGCGGAGATCTTCCTCGATCCCCTGCTCGGAAACCTCATCGACAACACCAACACGCGCTTCGGCCGCTTCCGCCCGTGGCAAGTGATCGGCGGCGTCGTCTCTTCGGTCCTCATGTTCGCGATCTTCACCGGGCTGTTCGGCCTCGTAAACGTCAACAAAACCGTTTTCATCGTCGTCTTCACCATCGTCTTCATCCTGCTCGACATCTTTTACTCGATCCGCGACATCTCCTACTGGGGAATGATCCCCGCCCTGTCGACCGAATCGCACGAGCGCGGAGTTTTCACAGCCCTGGGAATGTTCACGGGGTCGCTGGGCTACAACGGAATCACGGTCGTCGTCATCCCGATCGTCAGCTTCTTCAGCGGGCTCTTCGCAAGCTCCTCGGGGCAGACCCAGGCGGGATGGACGGCGTTCGGGGCGATCATCGCCGTCCTCGGCATCGTCACGGCGCTCGCGGTCGCCTTCGGAACCACCGAGCAGGAGAGCGTGCTGCGAGCGAAAGCCAAGAAGAACACGAACCCGTTGCAGGCATTCGTCGCGATCGCCCGGAACGATCAGCTGCTTTGGGTGGCGCTCAGCTATTTGCTATACGCCGTCGCCAATGTGGCCACCACGGGATTTATGCTCTATCTCTTCACATTCGTCCTGAGGATGCCCAGCGAGTATTCGATAGTCGGCGTCATCGCCTTCGTCGCGGGCTTGGCGACGACGCCGCTCTACCCGCTCATCAACCGTCGCGTGCCCCGGCGCAGTCTTTACCTGGGCGGCCTGGGCATGCTCATTGCGGCGTATGTGCTCTTCATCCTGTTCTCGAGCAACGTCGTCGTTGTTTTCATCGCCCTCGTGCTGTTCTACGTCCCCGCGACCTTCATTCAGATGACGGCGATACTTTCGCTGACGGATTCGGTCGAGTACGGCCAGCTGAAGACCGGAAAGCGAGACGAGGCCGTCACGCTTTCCGTGCGGCCGATGCTCGACAAGATCGCAGGCGCGGTTTCCAACAGCATCGTCGGCTTCGTTGCGATCGCCGCCGCGATGACCAACGGGGCCGACCCCGACAGCCTCACTGCGGGCAACATCCAAACATTCAAAACGGCCGCGTTCTACGCTCCTCTCGCCTTCATCGTCCTCTCGGCCCTCACCTTCATGTTCAAGGTGACGTTGAGTGAAAAGGCCCACGAGGAAATCGTGGCGCAGCTGGAGGCCAAGCTGAGCGAGGAGGGCGACGAGGAAGGCGGCGCCAAGGCCGAGAAGGGGGACTGAGGCTCGGATCCGGCAGGAGGCTGAGGCTGGCCGCCTCTGAGCCGGCGTTTCGAAGGGCCTCCTGTGCGGCCCCCAATGCGTGAATCGGCGGGCTTGGCGGTGTGCGCGAGCCCGCCGATTCACCTCGTTTCAGCCGGTCGGTCGGTGCGAAAGCCAGTTGCGACGGGCGAAAGAGGATAAAAAAGGAGGATAAAAATTAGGTGGGATTGTATTTCGGCGGCTGCGGCATGCGACGGGTACTAAAAACTGCAACTAAGCCTTGACGTCGCCGCGCCCGCGGAGGATGCTCTTCAGCGTTGACTACTGATTGGTAGGGGCCGCTCGGCGGTCCGGGCGGATGAAAGGTCCGGGCAAAGGGCGTCCACGAAGGCTTGAGGAGTCCGCCGTGTCCAACGCATCCCATTCATCGAATCTGTTTGCGCGCATCCGTGAACGCATCGCGCATCGAACCGGCGACGTCGCCGATGGGCATGACTGTGTCGCCCACAGACCCGGCGGCTTGCAATTTCCTCGTCGAAAATGCGCGGGCCGCCCCGAGTGTGCAGGAATCTGCGGGCGTCTTTTCGGGGCTGCGCGCGGGCGGCCGTCGCTTCAGCGCGACGGTCGGCCGCCCCGGCGCGAGGCTTTCCCGTTCAGGCTCGGGCGCCTGCCCTCGCGACGGAGCGCCCCTCCGTCCAGGTTCGGAGCCTTGCCGTCTCGGCTCAAGGTCGCCGTGGCCGCGTCGTCCTTTTTCGTCGCCTCGGCGATCGGCGCGCAAGCCGACGCCGGCCAAGCTGGCGAGGGAGCCGCTCCCTCCGGCGCTCTCGCCTTGGCATTTGAGGCCCGAGGCGCGGCCTCGAAGGGCGCGGCGGCAAAGGCCATTCCGGGCGGCGTCGCCCGCGATGCTGCGTCGGCCTCCCACGAAGCGTCGGCGGCCCGCGCGAAGCCGGCGACTGTCCCCGCCGGGAAATACGTCGCCCTCGGGGACTCATACGCCTCGGGCGACGGCGTTCCTCCGTACGCCGAAGGGACCGACGAGGCGAATGGAAACCGATGCCGCCGCTCGTCTTCCGCGTACGCCCACCGGGTGAGCGGCCGGGTGGGCAAAACGCTCGACTTCGGGGCCTGCTCCGGGGCCCGCACCGGCGACTTTTACAAGGCCAAGTCTGCCTGGGGAGAGCCGGCCCAGCTTTCGCGGCTCGACGCCTCGACGGGCCTCGTGACGTTTGCGATCGGCGGCAACGACGCCGGCTTCAGCAGGGTTCTCAGCGACTGCGTCGGAGGCAAGCGCCTCCTTCCGTTCGTCGCGTGCAGCACCGACCGGGCGGTGACGGGCCCAGTCGACTCCGCCATCGACGCTCTTCGAGGCAAGACGAAGAAGGAAGGCGTCCGCAGCTACGACTCGATCGCGGCGGACATTCGCTCGCGGGCCCCGAGCGCGACGGTCGTGGCAGTGGGCTATCCGCGCATTTTTCCCGCCGGCGGCGGAACGGGCGGGCCGATTCCAGGGCGCTGTCAGGGCGTGAAAAAGGTGGACCAGCGGTGGATGACGGCGAAGACCGACGAGCTCGACGCCGCCCTCAAGGCCGCCGCGCTGCGCCACGGCTTCCTGTTTGCGGACACGGCTTCCGCGTTCGGCGGGCACGAGCTGTGCGGATCGAACGGATCGTGGATTCACGACATTCTCAACGGCGGACGCTTCCACCCGACCCAAGCGGGCCACTCGGCCACAGCGCAGGCCGTGGCGGACGCCCTGGGAGGCCTTGGCGGCCAGACGGATTCGTCGGGTTCCGCCAAGGCCGGAAACTCCAGGGCTCGGGATGCCAAAGCAGGGGACGCCCAGGCCGAGGGCGCCCAGGCCCGAGACGCCCAGGCTCGTAAAGAGCTCCAGGTCGCCGCCGATCGCGCGGACAATGAGCGGCCCGCAGGCGCAATCGCGGTTGAGCGCGACGGAGACCGGATGTCGCTGGACGCCTCGGCTTCGACCGACGCCGACGGGAAGGTCGTCCACGTCGACTGGTATGTCCAGCGCTCCGACGGCGGGGAAACGGTTGTGTCCGGGGCCCGGACGTCGATCCGAATTCCCTCGGCGGAGAAAACGACCGTGACCGCCGTCGTGACTGACGACCGCGGCATGGAAGACTTCGTCACGCGGCATGTGCCCGCAGCGAAACAAGCTCCGCGCGCTGCGAAAGGCGACGGCTCACGGCGTGGACGCGCGGCCAAGGCCGAAGGCGGTTACGCGGTCAAAGCCGCGACAGAATGTCCGCCGTCGTGCGAACCTTCGCGAAGCCTCCGGCGGCGAGGTTCATCGCCGTCGCCCGCATGAGGTTTTCCGCGCTCTCCCGCAGCCGTCCGAGGCCGGGGACCTCGACGTCGATGTCGAACGTTCGCGTGGCGTCGAAGGCGACCGTGACGTCGTACCCGAGGTTGCCGGCCATCCGCGCCGTCGTCTCGACGCACATGTTCGTCTGGATTCCGCAGAGCACGAGCGACTCGATGTGCGAACGGCCAAGCCACGCGTGAAGATCGGGGTTCCCGTAGAACGCCGAGTTCACGTGCTTGGAGATCGTGAGGTCGGCCTCGGCTCGGGCGACCTCCTCCTTCAGTTCGTTGCCCGGGCAATCGGGGTGGAGCGGAGAAAGCGGGTTGGGCGAGTCGTGGCGGACGACGACGAGCGGGCCGAGCCGCCTCTCCGCCCATTCGTCGATGAGCTGCGAGACGTTGGCCTCGGCGTGCGGATTCGCGGTCGGGCCGTAGACGCCGTGGTCGAAGCCTTTTTGAACGTCGATGACGATGAGGGCTGTGTTCTTTCTTTCCATGGCTCAAGGAAACCAGCGCCTACGCGAGGCCGACAGCGGCACGAATGCCGCCTGCCGATAAGATTCTGCCATGAAGGTGCGAGTGGTCCTTTTGCCGGGGATGCGGGGCTTTGACCTCTGTGCCGCGCTCGAGGTCTTCGGCGGCGACCGGCGCGACAGGGGAGTGCCGCTCAACGACGTCGCCGCGGTCTCTCCCTCGCCCGAACCCGAACTGGAAGGCGGCCTGCGCATCCGGGCGCTTCCGCTCCAGGAGGCCGACGGCGCCGATCTGCTCGTCATTCCTGGATTCGCCGACCCGCTCGGGGCGGTCGATCCCGACGTCGTCCGCGCCGTCTCCGGCGGAGGCGGCGTCGCCCCGTCCGCCGCCGCCCGGGAAGACGCCGCCCGTCCCGGCGCCGTTCGCGCCGCGGCCCTCGTGCTTCGACTTCACAGCTCCGGAACGCACATCGCCTCCCTATGCACGGGCGCCTTTCTCCTCGCGGCGACCGGCTTGCTCGACGGAGCCGACGCAACGACCCACTGGCGTTTTTGCGACGAGCTTCAACGACGGCACAAGAGGGTGCGGGTCGATCCGAAGGTGCTCTATACGCACGACGCCGCACGGCGGCTGTGGACCTCGGCGGGGGTAGCCGCCGGAATCGACGCCTGCCTGGCGATTCTGGCTCAAGAGTGCGGATCGGCGGCAGCGGCCGCCGTTGCCCGGTCGATGGTTCTGCCGGCGGTCCGCCCGGGAGGCCAGGCTCAGTTCATCCCTCCGTTGAGAGGCGACACCGAGGGGAGGGCGAGCGAGGGCGAAGAATTGCGAGCGGCGATTCTGCGCGATCTCGCCGCCCCGTGGACGGCTCAGGCGATGGCCGATTGCGCGCACGCGTCGCCGCGCACATTGCATAGGAGGTTTCTCGCCGAGACCGGAATGCCCCCGATCCGGTGGCTCATCTCCCGCAGGGTGGCGGCCGCGCAGGAGCTTCTGGAGACGACGGCGCTCGGCGTCGAGCAGATCGCCAGCCGCGTGGGCTTCGGCGGCGCCGTGTCCATGCGCAAACATTTCGTCGCCTCCGTCGGAGTGCCGCCGATCGAGTATCGCCGTGCCTTTCAACGCGACGGCGCCGCTTCCCATCGACGGCGGGCCTTGCCGACGAGTTCCCCGTCGGCGCCGCAGTGAACGGAATTCCGGGATGCTAGTTGTCTGACGGGCAATATGCGTCTCTTTGTCCGTTTGCCGGGCGATCGGGCGAATGCGAGGCTTGACGTGTTTTATAGTTGGGCAATGTTGACCAATTCCGTTCTCATTGCCGTGGTTGTCATGCTGGCCCTCTCGCTGGTGCGCGTCCACGTCGTCGTCGCCCTTTTCATCGGCGCAATCGTAGGCGGATTGCTAGGCGGCCTCGGCCTGGACGGAACGCTGGTCGCCTTTCAGGAGGGGCTTTCGGGCGGAGCGAAGATCGCCCTTTCCTACGCCCTCCTCGGCGCCTTCGCGATGGCCGTGGCCAACTCGGGGCTTCCCAAGCTTCTTGCCGATGCGCTCATCTCGCGGATCGGCGAGGAGAACGCGTCGCGCGAACGCGTGCTGACCGTCATGAAGTACACGATGCTCGGCGGGATTCTTGCAATGTCGATCATGAGCCAGAATCTCGTTCCCGTGCACATCGCATTCATCCCGCTGCTCATTCCGCCGCTTTTGACGGTCATGAACAAACTGCGGATCGACCGGAGGCTCGTGGCCTGCGTCTTGACCTTCGGCTTGGTGACCACCTACATGTATCTGCCGATCGGATTCGGCAGCATCTTCCTCAATGACATTCTTCTTGGCAACATTCGCAAAGCCGGAATGCGGACCGACGGCGTCAACGTGATGGCCGCCATGGGGATTCCCGCGCTGGGAATGGTCGCCGGCCTCCTCATCGCCGTCTTCTTCTCCTATCGAAAGCCCCGCGATTACGCCGACGTGGCGATCGACGGCTCGAAGTCCGTCGGCAGCGGCGTCTCCGAACTGGACGCGGTCATCGCCGACGACGGCTCGGACGGCAGCGCCTCCGGCGGCAAAGTCGGTGCGGGCGGCTCGGGCAAAGTCGGTGCGGGCAGGCGCGGTTTGGCCGCTTTGTTCGGCAAGGGCCGCAACGGAGGCTCGGGCGGCGGCTCCGATGAGGCGAAAGAAAAGGGGGAGGCTCGCCCGTCCGCCTATCCCATCGTCATGTCGCTCGTCGGAATCGTTGCTTGCTTTGGGGTGCAACTGTGGATGAAGGCGTCCGGAGCCGAAGCGGACGGTCTGCTCATCGGATCGCTCGTGGGGTTGATGGTCTTCCTCGTCACGGGTGCAGTGCCCTGGCGCGACGCCGACGACGTCTTCACCCAAGGGATGAAGATGATGGCCGTCATCGGGTTCATCATGATTTCGGCCCAGGGCTTCGCCGCGGTAATGGAGGCCACTGGCGACGTCAAACCCCTCGTCGCCGACATCTCCAAGGTGTTCGCGGACAATCGGCCGATGGCCGCATTCGCCATGCTCCTGGTGGGGCTCATCGTCACAATGGGGATAGGCTCGTCGTTCTCGACCCTTCCGATCATCACAGCGATCTACGTTCCGCTGTGCGCGTCCCTGGGATTCTCGCCGCTCGCGACGGTTTCCATCATCGGCACCGCAGGGGCTCTGGGCGATGCGGGCTCTCCCGCCTCGGATTCGACCCTCGGCCCGACGGCGGGGCTCAACGCCGACGGTCAGCACGACCACATGCGCGACACCGTCATACCGACCTTCCTCCACTTCAACCTGCCGCTCCTCGCCGCCGGTTGGATTGCGGCCATGGTGCTGTGAGCGCGGTGTCGCGTTGTCGCCGCCGTCTTGGCGGCGACAACGCAGGCGACCGCGCCGAGACGCAGGCGGCCTCAGTGCGCCCCGGCCGACACGGGGACTGCCCGGGCGCGCTGACACCGGGGCGCGCTGACACCGAGGCGGGCTCACACACTTGCGAGGGAGGAGAATAGCGCGGCGCGCCAGCAGGCCCAATCGTGGCCGCCGCAAAATTCCTTGACGTCGATGCCGGGAACCCGGGCAGCGAGTCGGTGCGCCAGATGCGCTGTGCCCTCGAGCGTGCCGACGTCGACGCGAATCGAATCCCAAGGTGCTTCGGCCAAGGGGCCCGCCAGGTCGAAGCGCCACAGGGAAGGGGACTGGGCGACGACGTGGCGAACCTGTCCTTCGGACAGGGCCGCCGTCCACAGTGCGCTCAGCCCGCCGAGGCTTTGCCCTGCCACCCAGGTGCTCGCGCCGTCGTGAGCCACGTTGTAGCGGCTGCGAAGCTCGGGAAGCAGCCAATCGAGGACGGCATCGACTTGGCCGCAGGGAACGCCGAGGCTTTCCCACCGGTCGCCCTCGCCGCCTGCGTCGAGCATCGCCACGTGGAGCGGGGCAATGGCCCCGGAGGCGATTGCGGCGTCGAGAAGCCGAGGAAGCCTGATGTCTCGCACCCACGTGCCGCCGTCGAAAAGCAAGAACAGCGGTGTGGGTCGGTCGAAATCGGGAACGTCGGCCTTAGGGACGTAGATCCATGCTCGCTCGGCACCGTCGGAGATCTCTTCGACGCGGCTGCGTGGGGGATGCGAGTCTCCGGGCCGGGTGCATTCTCCTTGACCGGCGGCTTCGCCTCCGGTGCGGCGCCCTGCGTCCGAGCAATCGGCCTCGCGCCCGACGTCGCAGCGCCAGAGCTCCGGAGGAGCCTCCGGGCCGGCGGCCAGCGAGAACTCGCCCGCTGTGGATCGCATGGCCTCGGAAGAACGTCGATCCAAGCTCGACGATTCGAGCGCGGCCACGCGCACCGGCCCGTATCCGCGAGCCGCTCTCCAGGGGGAATCCATCGGATCCGCCGCGTTCGTCGCAATCCTGTATGAGGCGCGCCAACTTCGCGGAAGCTTGACGGTGAGCGCCCATGTTCCGGTTCCGCCGAGCCGTGAAAACTCGGCGTTCTCGATGCGTCCTGGCTCAACCAGATCTGCCAGCCACAGCAGAACGCTCCCGGCCGACGGCGCTTCGACGAGCCACGTGTACAGGGCGTCGTGGCCGCAAGGCGTGACAATTGGGTTGGGACGCGAAAGGCCCTCGGCCAGGAGCCTCTCGAAATCCTGGGATTGGAGTGCGAACGCGGCTTCGATTGGGCCGGTGACTCTCTCGATGGAGGCCGAGTGAATCGGAACGTTGGCCTCGATCTCCCGGTGGGCCCTTCCATGCCTGTCGCGCCAAAGTTTGGGTTGACGGTCAAACCTCATGAAAATCGCCCCGCTGTCCGCTGGCAACAGTTGCCCCGCTGTCCGCTCGCCGCAATCGCGCCGCCCGGCCGAAGGCCTGTTTCGAATCGGCTCGGCGCCTGTGGACACCGCCTAAGGCGACGCGGCATATGCGTTTGAAGTTCACGCCGAAGGCTCCGAAATCGCGCGTGGGTCGGGCAACGCGAACGTCGCCCGACCCACATATCGCCTCGGCCTTGCAGTCAGCCTGCGACTGCCTCAGCTCAGCCGGCTTCGAACGGCCTTCGCCGCGCTCACGAGGTTCTCGAGGGTCGCCTTGGTCTCCGGATACGCTCTCGTCTTCAGGCCGCAGTCGGGATTGACCCACACCCGGGAGGCGGGAATGGCCGCGACGGCGGCCTCGATGAGCTCGGTGAGCTCCTCTGTCGAGGGAACGCGCGGGGAGTGGATGTCCCACACGCCGGGGCCTATGCCGCGAACATAGCCGTGTTCGGCGAGCTCGGGAAGGATCTCCATGCGAGAGCGCGCGGCTTCGATCGACGTGACGTCGGCGTCGAGGGCGTCGATGGCGTCGATGATCTGCCCGAACTCCGAATAGCACAGGTGGGTGTGAATCTGAGTCGAAGGCTCGGCGACGGCGGTGGCCAAGCGGAAGGAGCCGACTGCCCACGCGAGGTAGGCCTCGTGCTCCTCTTCGGCCAGCGGAAGCCGCTCGCGCAGCGCCGGCTCGTCGACCTGGATGATTGCGGCTCCGCCGGCTTGGAGGTCGGCGATCTCGTCGCGCAGCGCCAAGGCGACCTGGTCGGCCGCCTGGGCGATCGGAAGGTCGTCGCGCACGAAAGACCACGCGAGGATCGTGACGGGGCCGGTGAGCATTCCCTTGACCGGACGGTCCGTCAGGGATTGGGCGTAGGCCGTCCACTCGGTGGTCAGCGGCTTGGTGCGCGCGACGTCGCCCCAAAGGATCGACGGGCGCGTGCAGCGCGTGCCGTAAGACTGCACCCAGCCCTGCGACGTGACCGCAAAGCCCTCGAGCAGCTCGGCGAAGTACTGCACCATGTCGTTGCGCTCCGGCTCTCCGTGGACGAGGACGTCCACGTCGAGGCCCTCCTGAAGGGCGATGACGTCGGCTATCTCCGCGCGGATCGCCTCGAGGTAGCCCGCTTCGTCGATCTCGCCGCGGTTGAAGGCCGCACGGGTCTTGCGGATCTGCGGAGTCTGGGGGAAGGAGCCGATCGTCGTCGTCGGCAGCGGCGGAAGCCCGAGCCTCTCGCGCTGCTTCGGCTCGCGCTCGGCGTACTCGACGCGGGTCCGCAGCGACTCGTCGACGGCCGCGACCCTGTCGCGCACGTCCTCGCGGACGACGCCGACGCTGCGCGAGCGCCTGGCGAGGATGTCCTCTGAACGCTTGATCTCATCTGCGACCGTGCCCCAGCCCTCGGTGAGGCCTGCGGCGAGGACGACGACCTCGCGCACCTTCTGGTCGGCGAAGGCCAGCCACTCGTGGAGGTTCGCGTCCAGCTCGGGGTCGTCCCACTTTTCCACCTCGGTGTTGTACGGGACGTGCTGGAGGGACGTCGTGGTCGAAACGCTCACGCCCGCCGCGCCGAGGGGATCGAGGGCTTGGAGGGAGCGCTCGGCCCGCCCGAGGTCGGCCGTCCAGATGTTGCGCCCGTCGATCACGCCGGCCACGAGCACGACCTCGGAGAAGTCGACGCCCGATCCGGCGAAGGGCGCGAGCTGGCCGGCCGCGGCGTGGATCGCCTCGACCCCCGTCTGGGTCAGGGCGGGGATCGCCTGGCTGGCGTCGCCGTAAGGCGTGGTGACGAGGATGCTCGGGCGCGGGTCGACGGCTGCGAGCTGCTGCCACGCCCGGAACGCCGCAGCGACGAGGTCGCTGCGCGCCGCCGGAAGGTTGTCTGAGGTCAATGCGGGCTCGTCGAATTGCACCCATTCGGCCCCCGCGGCGGCCAATTCGCCCAAAAGCTCGGCGTATGCGTCGACGACGTCGTCAAGCCGGTCAAGCGGCGAGAACTCCGCTGGAGCGCCGTCGGCCGCCTTGGCGAGCGCGAGGTACGTCACCGGGCCGACCAGCGTGGGGCGAACGTCGAAACCGGCTTCCCGGGCCTCGGCGAAACGTTCGACGACGCCGCGGTCCGCCAGCCCGATGGGAGTTTCGGGGCCGATTTCAGGGACGAGGTAGTGATAGTTCGTGTCGAACCACTTTGTCATCTCCTGCGGCGGCACCGTGTCGTTGCCGCGGGCCAGGGAAAAGTAAAGGTCGTATCCCGTGCGCCCGGCGAAGCGTTCGGGAATGGCGCCGAGGAGCACCGTCACGTCGAGGACCTGGTCGTAGAGCGAGAACGATTCGGGAATCGAGGCGGCCTCGGTCAGGCCCAGTTCGCGCAGCCGCTTGTAGCTCGCCAGGCGAAGGCCGCGTTCGGCGCTCTTCAGCTCGTCCGCGTCGATTTTCCCCGCCCAGTAGGATTCGACGGCGCGCTTGAGTTCGCGGGAAGGCCCGATCCTCGGGTACCCGAGGATCGTCGCGGAAGGGAAGCGGGGTGATGTCATGAGGATTCTCCAGGTGTTTGATAGGGGTTGACGGTCCGCTCGCGTCGCGGGCCCGCCGGCTGACGGACGACGTCGCGTTGCGGGGCGGGCCTAGCTTTCGGAGGGTTTGACGCTTGCAGAGGAATCGACGCTTTCGGCAGGCTCGACGAGCCCGATCTGCTCGAGCAAGGCCAGGGCGGGTTCGGGTTTGTTGTACGTGTACAGGTGCAGTCCGGGCGCGCCGGATTCGAGGACCTCCCGGGCGATGCGCGCGGCTTCGGCGACGCCGGAGAGGGAGGCGGCCTCGGCGCCGTCGGCCGCCCTCAGACGCTCGACGAGCGAATCGGGAGGCGTTATTCCGGTCAGATCGGATGTGCGCGAAAGCCTCCGAAGGTCCGAGGGGACGAGGAGGCCCGCGAGGATGGGTATGTAGACGCCGGCCTGCCGGGCCTTGTCGACGAAGGAGATGTAGGTCTGCGCGTCCCAGAACAACTGGGTGATGGCGAAGCTGGCGCCAGCGGCCTGCTTGAGCAGAAGGCGTTCGACTTCCTGTTCGGGATTCGTTCCGGCCGCAGGATTGCCTGAGGGGAAGGCTGCGACCGAGATCGTCAACGGGCTCACTGCCGCGCGCAGCGCCGCCGATCCGTTCGCCGCGCAGCGGCGCGTCTCGACGCTGCGGATGAGTGCGACGAGCTCGGTGGCCGACGAGACGCCGCCCAGGGGCGGCCTCCAATCGGGATCGTCGGCGGGCGGGTCTCCGCGCAGGGCGAGAAAGGTTCGAACGTCGGCGTCAAGGTAATCCTCTATCACCGACTCGACGGTGCGCACGGACGTTCCGACGCAGGTCAGATGGGCAATCGGATTGATGGGGGTGTCGCGGGACAGTCGCGTGACGATGTCTCGCGCGCTGAACCGGTTCTTCCCTCCCGCGCCATATGTGACGGAGACGAAATCCGGCTGAACGGCCAGCAGTCTGTCGATCATCGTCCAGAAGGCCGGCGTGTTCTCGGGGCGCCTGGGCGGCATAACTTCGAAGGAAACCGTAGTGTGTGCGCGGCTGTGGCTGCGTTCGCCCGAAAAGCCCCCTGTGACGGGCGCTGTGAGAGAAGGTTGAAACATGGGAGAAAGAGGCAACTGTTCACGTCCTAAGGCAGCGTCGCGAATGCGACGTTCGGAAAAGGGCTTTGTGAGTTACCTAGGCATTCGGGCGCGCGCACTTCCGCGCTTGGCTGTACTCGGCGCACGCTTGATCGTCATGGCTCAATTATGCACGAGAGCGGGGGTCGGTGCACAAGCGGCGCGTATCGGCTCCGTGCGAGGCGGGTCGCGCAAGCTCAAGGCGCAGGCGGGGGACAGGAGCCTCATCGGCTGCGTGCGAGGTGGGTCGCGCAGAATTTGGAGACGGCGCAGAGTTTGACGCGGGCGCCGCCCGTTTTCCGCGTGCGGCCCGGGCATCGGGTGGATGCGCGGGCCGCGGCGGGGAAACGATATTCAGTTGTGTCAAGGGGTCACATCTTCTTCAGTTGTTCGCGAATGCTGGGCCACAGCGATTGGGCGGCGGGCGCGTCGACGGCGTCCTGGCGGAAGTACCACCAGAAGTATCCTCCGGCGTACCGCGAGCCGACGGCGTTCTTCATCTGCCTGTGCATGCCGTAGTAATAGTTCGCCAGCCGGTTCTTCTCGGCGAAATCCGGTTCGGCGACTCCCTCGTCCTCGGGACGCTGGGCGCCCACTTCGCCGATCCCCAGGTACGCGTTGGGGAAAAACTCGCCCAAAGACTTGAGCGTCTTGGACAGGTCCTGTGCAGAGGGGTGCTGGCGCGGTGTGCAGACGGTTTCGTAGACGGAGAGGAAGACGTAATCGATCTTGCTGAAGTCGTTGCGCAGAGTTCGTCCGTACGAGAGGGTCGACTCCCAATCGTGTGTGTAGCAGTCGGAGCTGGACCAATAGTTGAGAGTGAGCGCCGTCCTTCCGCCGTGCTTTTTCACGACGTCGTAGGCGGCTTTGGCCTTTGCGTTGATCTCACGGGGGGAGGAGCCGGTCCATTCTCCGTTGAGCTCGTTGCCGATCTCCCAGATGCTGACCTTGTCGCCCATTGCCTTGAAGGCCTGCTCGGTTCGCGTTCTGATCCAATCGGCCGAGTGGTCGCTCAGCTCTTCGGAATCCAAGACTTCGATCATGATGTTCGCGTGGGGAGAAAGCGCATCGACGGCTTTCTTGTAGTCTGCGACGGGAACTCCCGAATCCATGACAAGACGTACGGTCAGGCGGGAATTGTGTGATTTTATAACGGATACAGCCTTGCCAATGTCGTAGGGCGTATCTAATGTGACTCCCTTTAGAGGGAGCGAAGGCGCGGATGTGAGTGCCACTGGGTAATCTTCGTCCTCGTTTAGCTTGCTTCGATTGACTGTGAAGACCAAGGCCACTAAAGCCGTGACGACAAAGCCAACGAGTGCAAGACGGATCGGTTTGCTTAACGTCATATATATCATTGTGCCTCAAAGAGAGCTTGAAATGTGAAAACTGGGAAAAATTCACGTTAAATCCCTAAGTTCTTTTAGCCGTAACTCAGGCTTTTCCCAATCCTTTGAGGGAGTTAATGGAGACTTCAGCTGAGAAAGAACAGCTTTGCGCGGGAAGCTGCGTTTGCGTTTTCGGAGGGCCGGCCGCGGCCGTCGCCGATCGGAAAGAGGGCGGCGACGGACAAAATCACCGTACCAAAGTCTGCGGCGTTCCGGAGGGGCTCGGCATCTTGGCGATATTTTCGCGAACTGGCGGGGAAAACGATCTGGCCCCCGTTGGGAATGCCGACGGGGGCCAGGCGCTCAGGCTGCAAGCTCGGTCGCGTTTGCCTTCTCCCAGGCGTCTTGCGCCGCCTTCAGGCGGAATGCCGCGCGCTCTGCGCGAGACGGCGAAGCGTGACGATCGAGCGAAGCGAACTCTGCGCGAGCCGATTGCAACTCGGCTGCGGCGCGGTCCTTGCGCCGCGTTTCTTTCTCCTTATTCATTTGTACCTACTCCTCAACGGCGAACAGGTGAGGAACGCCGACACTTTCGTGCGTGCTTGCCGCTGGCGGCAAGCCAACGGCTGAGCGCCCTGCTGTGGCGCATCGTCTACGCAACGCAAGCGACCCTTCGCGTATTCCGTTTGCGTAGAAGGTATAAAGTACACTCATATGCGTGCGATTGCAAACTGGTGGCGAACGCCGCACCGGCAAAACAATGTTTGAAGTCTTGGGCGGAGTAGTGTTGAACGCCTACGTCGTGAGGAGAAGAAGGCAGCTATGCGGATAAGACAATTCATCGGCCGTCGAGAGTGGTTGCTCGCCGCGATCGCCCTGGCAACCATCGTCTTGCAGGTCTACTTCGACCTCAAGGTTCCCGAGTACATGCAGGAGATCACCAAACGCATTGTCACTCCGGGGACTCGCATGCAGGACGTCCTCGGGGAGGGCGCCCTCATGCTTGCGAGCGCGCTCGGCTCAATGGTCGCGATGGTGGCCACGGGCTATTGCACGGCCGTCATCGGGACGAGGGTCTCCCGCAGGCTGCGCGCCGACGTATTCGAGAAGGTCCTGAACTTCTCGCTTCCCGAAGTCGGGAAGTTCGGCACCCCCAGCCTCGTCACCCGGTCGACCAACGACGTCACCCAGGTGCAGCTCTTCATCGTCATGGGCGTTCAGATGCTCGTCAAATCGCCGATACTGGCGGTTTGGGCGATGACCAAGATTTCGGGCGCCAACGGGACTTGGACGGCGGCGACGTCGATCGCGGTCGCCGTCCTCGTCGTTCTGCTGGGCGCCATAACCGCCGTCGTGATGCCTCGGCTCATGAGGATGCAGACAATCACCGACGACCTCAATCGGGTGACGCGCGAACACCTGACGGGCCTTCGTGTGATCCGCTCGTACAACGCCCAGAGGTTTCACGAAGGAAGATTCGAGGAGACGAACGCGGAGCTGACCCGCAACAACACGCAGGTGATGGTCGCTTTCGCGCTTCTCATGCCCGCCCTGACGGCGCTCATGACCGCTCTGACGCTCGCGATCTACACGCTGGGCGCGGGGATGATAGATTCTGCGTCTGGCGCCGAGAGGATCACCCTCTTCACGCAGATGGTCGTCTTCTCGGCCTATGCCTTGCAGATCGTCGGCGCCTTCATGATGCTGGCCTTCATCTTCGTGTTCCTTCCGAGGGCGAGGGTTTCCTGGAAGAGAATCCTGGAGGTGTTGGACGCGAAGCCTTCAATCCAGGACGGCGGGGCCGGCGTCAGCCGTTCGGACCTCAAAGGCACGGTGGAATTCAAGAACGTCTCCTTCCGCTACCCCGACGCCGAAGACGACGCCCTCAAAGATATCTCTTTCACGGCGGAGCCGGGGCAGACCGTCGCCGTCATCGGTTCGACAGGATCGGGGAAGTCCTCGATCGTCAATCTCATTCCGCGCTTTTACGACGTGCGCGAGGGGCAGGTTCTCCTGGACGGGCGCGACGTCCGCGAGTGGAAGCAGGAGGCGCTGCGCGATCGAATATCGCTCGTTCCCCAGAAGGCCACCCTTTTCTCGGGGACGATCGCCTCGAACATCGATTACGGGAAGGGGGCGAAGGAGCTCGCCCCCGCCGACGTCGTCGAAGCCGCACGCGTGGCTAACGCCTCCGAATTCATCGCAACGAAAGAGGATGACTACGCCTCGGCCGTCGCGCAAGGCGGATCGAATTTCTCGGGCGGTCAGAAGCAGAGGCTTTCGATCGCGCGGGCCGTGGCCCGCGACGGCGAGGTCATGATCTTCGACGATTCGTTTTCCGCGCTCGACTACAAGACGGACCGCGACGTGCGAGCCGCGCTGCGAGAGGCCGCTGCGGGGGCGACGATCATCATCGTCGCCCAGCGGATCGGCACCGTCCGGAATGCAGACAAGATCCTCGTCGTCGACAAGGGGAGGATCGTCGGCGCCGGAACCCACGACGAGCTTTTCGCGAACAATCCCGTGTACCGGGAGATCGCGCTGTCGCAGCTGAGCGAGGAGGAGCTGGCATGAGCGGAGTCAAAGAAACCTCGAAAGGACAGGGAACCGCTGAGACTTTGGGCGGGGGCGCCGCACAGGCCTCGGGCGGACGGGACGAGCGCGACCTCGACTCCGTTCGGCGCGGCCTGGAACTGGCCCGCAGCAATCGCGAAAAAGGCCTCTCCGAAGGCGACAACCTCACCTCTGACCTCTTCGGCGGGGACGGCGGAGGCGTGGACCGCAAGGCCATAGGCGCCATGGGCCCTACCGTCAAAAAGCTTCTCGCCTACGCCAGGCCGGTGCGGGCGCTGCTCGTCGCCGCGACGTTCATGGCCGTGGCGGGCGCGGTGCTCACCGTCATCGCGCCCGAATACCTGTCCGACATCACCGACGAGATCGAAAAGGGGCTCGCGGGGCGCGTGAACATGGACGAGGTGCGGAGGCTGACTCTCATCTCGGTTGCGATTCTCGCAGGGTCCTTCCTCTTCAACTTCGTCGAAGGCCTGCTCATGGTCCGTGCGACCCAGTGGACCGCCCGAAAGATGCGTTCGGACCTCGACCGCAAGATCGACCGTCTGCCCTTGGCGTACTTTGACAGGCAGTCGGTCGGCGACACTCTTTCCCGCGTTTCCAACGACGTCGATACCCTCTCGCAGACTCTCAACAACTCGGTCGCCTCCATCGTCAGCGGGGTCATCACGATTCTCGGCTCGGCGATCATGATGTTTGCGACCGAGTGGAGGATGGCGCTCGCGGGCATCGGCGCGGCCCTCATCGGCGTCGTCGGCTCGGGGGCGATCATGGGCGTCAGTCAGAAGCACTTCGTCGCTCAGCAGCGGCAGCTGGGCGCACTCAACGGCCACATCGAAGAGACGTACTCCGGCCATCCGGTCGTCCGCGCGTTCAACGCCGAGGAGAACGCGCGCCAGGAGTTCCATGAGCGCAACGACGCCCTGTACAAGAGCGCGTGGAAGGCGCAGTTCCTCTCCAGCCTCATGTGGCCGCTCATGGGATTCGTGGGCAATCTCGGGTACGTCGTCGTGTGCATCGTCGGCGCCGTGCTCGTCCTTGACGGAACCGTGGCCGTGGGCGTCATCGTCGCCTTCATGGTCTACATCCGTATCTTCACCAACCCCCTCGGGCAGATGGCCGAGGCCGCGACGTCGTTCCAATCCGCCGCCGCCGCAGGCAACCGGGTGTTCGAACTGCTGGACGAAACCGAAATGGACGCCGAATCGGACAAACCGGCCGGCGTCCCCGAGGTTCGGGGCGACGTCGATTTCGACCATGTGAAGTTCGGCTACGTCGAGGGGCAGGAGGTCATCCACGATTTCTCCGCGAGCGTCAAGGCCGGCCAGAAGGTCGCCATCGTCGGGCCGACCGGCGCGGGAAAGACCACGATGGTCAACCTGCTCATGCGCTTCTACGAGCTGTGGGGCGGCGAGATCCGGATCGACGGGATTCCGACGTCGTCCCTGCGTCGCGAGGACGTCGACGCCCTCTTCTCGATGGTCCTTCAAGACACGTGGACTTTCGAGGGGACGCTGCGCGAAAACGTTGTCTACCGCAGCGAGGGGGTCTCGCCCGAGCGCCTCGACGAGGTCATGGACAAGGTCGGGCTTTCCGAGCTTGTCTCGCAGCTGCCGCAGGGATACGACTCCGTCCTGTCCGAGCAGACCACCCTTTCCGCCGGGCAAAAGCAGCTCGTGACGATCGCCAGGGCAATGCTCGCCGACAATCCGCTTCTCATCCTCGACGAGGCCACGTCTTCAATCGACACCCGCACAGAGAAGCTCATTCAGGAGGCGCTCGACACGCTCACGAAGGACCGCACGTCCTTCGTCATCGCCCATCGGCTCTCGACCATCCGCAACGCCGACGTCATCTTCGTGATGCGCGACGGCGACATCGTCGAGACGGGCGACCACGAGGAGCTCCTGGCCCGCGGAGGCTTCTACGCGGAGCTGTACAACTCGCAATTTGACGCCAACGATTGAGAAATCGAGGAATCTTACTGAAGGCGGGCCTTTCCATGCGACATATGGCGCATGGAAAGGCCCGCCTTCGCTCTCCGCCAGTATGTACTTGTCCGCTTTGCACCAGCCTGCCGGGGCCTGGAACGCATGTGCTGTGACGAACAGCATGTTCATTTTGGGATTACTGGAACGTCGGGGACGTTGTAGACACTAGTTAAATTTTCAATTACTTAGGAGTGGATGACATGCAATTCGGAATCTTCACCGTCTCCGACATTACGGCCGATCCGACGACGGGAACCACGCCCACCGAGCATGAGCGCATTGACGCCGTCGTGAAGATCGCCAAGCACGCCGACGAGCTCGGCCTTGATGTCTTCGCTTTGGGAGAGCACCACAACCCGCCGTTCTTCTCTTCTTCGCCGACCACGACGCTCGCCTACATCGCCGCGCAAACGAAGAGCATCATCTTGTCCACCGCCACGACCCTCATCACGACGAACGACCCGGTGAAGATCGCCGAAGACTATGCGATGCTCCAGCATCTTGCGGGCGGTCGGACGGACCTCATGCTTGGGCGCGGCAACACCGGCCCCGTCTATCCCTGGTTTGGCAAGGACATTCGTCAGGGCATCCCGTTGGCGATCGAAAACTACGAGCTTCTGCGTCAGCTGTGGGACAACGAAGTTGTGGACTGGGAGGGCAAGTTCCGTACGCCCCTTCGCGGTTTCACGTCAACCCCCAGGCCCTTGAACGGCGTCGCCCCCTTCGTGTGGCACGGATCGATCCGTTCCCCGGAGATCGCCGAACAGGCGGCATACTATGGCGACGGTTTCTTCCACAACAATATCTTCTGGCCCTCCTGCCACACGAAGAAGATGGTCAACCTCTACCGTCAGCGATACGCCCATTACGGGCACGGGCGCCCAGAGGATGCCATCGTCGGGCTCGGCGGCCAGATCTTCATGGCGAAGAACTCGCAGGATGCGATCCGCGCTTTCCGCCCGTATTTCGACAACGCGCCTGTCTACGGGCATGGGCCCTCGCTCGAAGATTTCATGGAGCAAACGCCGTTGACCGTCGGCTCGCCGCAGCAGGTCATCGATCGCACGCTGTCCTTCCGTGAGTACGTGGGAGATTACCAGCGGCAGCTCTTCCTCATCGACCACGCGGGACTGCCGCTCGCTGAAGTTCTCAAGCAGCTCGACATGTTCGCCGAAGAGGTTCTGCCGGTTTTGCGCTGTGAGACCGAGACCCGTAAAGCTCCTGGCACGCCTGAACCGCCGACGCATGCCAACTGTTTGGCTTCGCGCATTGAAATCCCGTCTGAGAGCAAGGCGGCGGTCGACGACGTCACGGGAGGAAGTTTCTATGGCCATCTCGAGGACGACGCCGCGGTGGCACACGCAGACAAGCTCATAGCGCGGACCAAAAAGAGTGCCGAAGAAGAATTCGTCGCTCGCAAAGAACATGATGAGGAGGGAAGGGGATGAGCGCGAAAATGTCGAACGCCTTCAAGATCATCGCCCTGAGCGCTGGGATGTCGGAGAACTCAACGACGACGCGGCTGGCTCGCGAGATAGCCCAAGGGGCCGCCGCGGCGGTGGGCGCGGACGTTGAGATTCTCGAATTGCGTCCGTATGCCCGTGACGTCGCCGAGGCCATGGTGACCGGTTTCCCGTCCGAGCGCCTGGAGCGAATTTTTCACTCCGTCGAGACTGCCGACGCCCTTGTCGTGGGAACGCCCGTGTACAATGCCATGCCTTCGGGGCTGTTTGTCGAGTTCTTCGACGTCCTGCCGGAAGGAGCGCTTTCGGGCACTCCGGTGGCGATTGCGGCGACCGGGGGAACTCCGCGCCACTCCCTTGTGACCGAACAGATTCGCCCCATGCTGGTCTACCTTCACGCGCTCGTCCCGACGACGGCCGCCTATGCCGCAACCGAGGATTGGGGTGCGCCGGGCATTGGGTACGACGGAAGGGAAGGCTCCTCGCTTCTCGCGAGAATCCGGAGGGAAAGCCGGGAATTGACAGCGCTCATACGCAGTGCCGCCGGTGGCGAAGTCGCCGAAAGCGCCATGCCGTCGGCCTCTGCGAAGTCCGTCGAAAGAATCGAGCCTGGCTCATCCGCCGTCACTTTCCCATTGGCTGAAGCTTTTGAGAAAGCTGCGTCCTCCGAATCTTCCGCGTCCGCCGCGCAAAGGGATGCGACTGAAGAGTTTCCGAATTTCGTGCCTTTCGATCTTCTTCGTTAGTCTGCGCGTCGCAGCGAAGCGAATTGTCAAAGGCGATGGATGTTAGCGTCAACTGCCCTCTCCGCGTGAGTTTGCCTCGCGTGGGGAGGGCAGTTGCATTCGGGTCTCTTGCTTTTCATTATCCCGAGAAGTCACGATCGCCTTTTGTAGAGAAAGTTATCTAAGAAATCGTAATGACAGCAAAATATAACTAAAGTTTTGAAGATCACTTTATACTTCAAAAGCTAAATTAGAAACGTGTAGATACTTTTTCCTTTTCTGGTAAAATAATAACTCAACCTCTACTCACCAAAAGGAGGAAAAGTGAGTCTACGCAATGCGCGTCGATGTGTTGCCGCTGTTGCGGTTGCAATGGTCGCAACCGCAACTTCTGCAGCAGCAGAATTATCTGACGCCCCCGGTGATGCCTATTCAATTCCAAATGAGGCGAAGTCGGGTCCGGGGCTTTATGATTCTTCGACGTCGAAGAGTCAGCCCTACTTCACACTGTCCAATAACAACTGCCGCGTCAATATGTGGGCGCAATCTACGCAGGACCATGATTCGCCGAATCCGACGTCGAACCACGGCTTCACCTACAACAACACGATGTGGAATGCGAATGCCTGGTACTCGGTTGAGCATTGGGAAGACCAGCACGACAAGACCCTCATTCACTGGCGGGTCTTCTATGCGACGGCAATTCCCATGAACAACATCAAGTTAACGATGGATGTTTCGGATCCCAAGATGGCGTACGTTGAGGGAAGTCTGGTTCCCGTCGAGCAGAGCTTCGCCAAGAGGCGGCTAGACATGGTCAAATCAGCGCACTTCGCCCCGCCGGCCGGGGTCTATGACGCCGCGAGGAAGACGATCACCGTCCAGATTCCTAAGGCTGCCAAGCTTACCGGGACGGGCTTCGAATGGACCGCGCGTACAACGGGGTCCTTCAAGGCCGACGACGGGCATGCCTACACCGTCAGGGGCTCCTTGAGCTCCGACCTCGAAGCGGGGCAGATCTTCTACGATCCGGCGAATCCGCGGGGTATCGCGCACTCCCCAGCGAAAGAGACCGTGCGCTGCGCGCCCACGATTGCCGCGGATCCGCCGTCGGTCAAAGGGATGGTCTCTAAGGAGGCGACCCCCGTCAAGGTCACGATCGTCGATCCGTTGAAAGCCAACCCCGACGTTCCCACGTTTACCTGCGAGGGCGAGGCGTGCGATCCGGCAACCGGGCTTCCCAAGGGCCTGTCTTACGATCACGTATCCCGTAAGATCACTGGAATTGCCGGGAAAGTTGGGGAGGCAAAGGTGACGATCGGCTACGGCATCGCCACTCCCGCGGTAGTCACTTACTCATTCATGCCAGCTCCCGCGCCGTCCGCGCCGGCGCCCGTCACGCCAGCTCCGAATGTCACGCCTTCGGTCGAGCCTTCGGCCAAGCCATCGCCGTCGTCTCCCGCCGCTCCGGCAGTGACGACGCCCGCCCACAAACCGACGATCGCCGTCGGCGGCAAGCCGAGTGTGAAGGCTCGCCCCAGCGTCAAAGCACAGCCGGGTGAGAAACTCAAGAAGCAGACTCTCGCCTACACGGGCGCGGACGACGTCGCACTCATGGTGGCGGCCGCGGCCAGCATCGCCGCCGGAGGCTTCTTGCTCCGTCGCCGTCACGCGAACCGTTGAAAGGGAATGGGCGTTTCAATCGATCGGCGCCCGCAGCCGGTGAGCTGAAAAGGCCGTTGCGACGGCCGGCCAGTCAGCCGGCAACCGCCCGGAGGACGTCCGTGATATCGGCGTTGTCACGGGAATAGACGGTGACACGGTAGGCCGGTTTCCCCGAGTCGAACCAGCCTCGCTCGGGGAAACTGGCTGCCACAAGCCATTCCGAGTCGATTTCAGGAGCGAAGGCATCAGCTCCGTCGACGTCGATATCGACGTCGGTGACAACCAGAATCCCGGCGATTCTAATTGCCTGGGCGTAAATGTCTGCGCCGCCGATAACCCATCCGAGCTCCGCCGAATTGAGGCGATCGCACGCTTCGTCCAAAGACCGTGCGATCGTGGCTCCTTCCGCCGCGAAGGAGGGACTGCGAGAGAGAACGATATTGGTCCTTCCGGGAAGCGGCCGGAATCTTGCGGGCAACGAATCCCATGTTTTGCGCCCCATGATAACGGGGTGGCCAGACGTCACCCGTCGAAAGAGCGCGAGGTCCTCGGGGAGGCGCCACGGCAAAGCGCCGCCCTTCCCGATGGCTCGTGCGCGGCCCTGCGCCCAGATCGCTCCGAGCATCACACGGATCCGCCCTTCATACTGCCACGGGGGCGTGGAGCTTGGGATGGTGCCGATACCCTTCTGAGACGTCGATGTCGTCCATCGCGTATTCGAATATCGACGGGGCTTTCTTCAGGTGCAGCGTGGGGAAAGGATAGGGTTCGCGCGTCAATTGTTCTTTCACTTGAGCGACGTGGTTGAGGTAAATGTGGCAGTCCCCGCCCGTCCACACAAAATCGCCGACATCTAAGCCCGCCTGCTGAGCCATCATGTGCGTCAGCAGGGCGTAGGACGCGATGTTGAAGGGGACGCCGAGGAAAAGATCGGCGCTGCGCTGATAAAGCTGGCAGGAAAGCCTGCCGTCGGCGACGTAGAATTGGAACATCGCGTGGCACGGCTGCAGCGCCATTTTGTCGAGGTCGGCCGGGTTCCAGGCGCTGACGACCATTCGCCGCGAATCGGGGTTCTCCCGCAGCTGGGCGAGCACCTGCCGAATCTGGTCGATATGCCTCCCGTCGGGGGCGGGCCAGCTGCGCCATTGATAGCCGTAGACCGGGCCGAGCTCGCCGGCGTCGTCGGCCCACTCGTCCCAAATCGTTATTCCTCGCTCCTGGAGCCAGCGAACGTTCGTGTCGCCCGAAAGAAACCATAGGAGCTCGCCTTTGACGGCCTTCATCGCCACGAATTTCGTGGTGATGCGTGGAAAGCCCTCGGCGAGGCGGTAGCGGATCTGCCGCCCGAACACGGAGAGAGTCCCCGTGCCCGTGCGGTCGCCTTTCTCCGCCCCGTTTTCCAGGACGTCGGCGAGCAGATCCTCGTAGGCCCGATTGACCGTCATGAGCCCTGTTCTTCGATGACTTCCTCGACCAGCTTGGCGTCTTTGGCAAGCAGCCGATCGACCATTCCGGCGGCCCTCTTCTCGATCTTCCCGCCGAGGAGGGGGATCTTCACCTTGAGGGTGGCAGAGAGGTCGGCCGTCGTGGTCGCGTCGCCGGAAAGCTTGAGGGCCGCCGAAACTTCGGCGGGCAGACCGTGGGGATCGACGGTGTACGTCACGCCGTCGCCCGAAGCGACTGTAGTGATCGTCACTTTTGCGCCGTTTCTTGCGAAAGTCCGGGCCTTGGAGGGGAGCCGCTCAGCGGGGACGTTCACCACGGTCGTGGCCTTCGAGCCGTCGACCGTGTGCGTGTAGTCGTCAACGCGCGCCAGCTTGGCCCGCTTGGCCGCCAGCTCGGATGAGAGAAGCGCCTGCGTGACGGCGCTCGGGCTCGCGTTGTAGGTCTGTGTGGTAGAGATATCCATGCCATCTATTGTGCACGACCGCGGTAGGCTAAGGCACATGCCTTCGCTTTCGAACATGCTCGCCCGCGCCCGCGGCCTCACCACGGCGGACCAGGAATGGATTCACCAGCTTGTGGGGGATTGGCAGACGATAGCGGACGTTTCCTTTTCGGACCTCCTTCTCATCGTGCAGGACGTGGGCGGCTGCACAACCGTGGTGGCGCAGTGCAGGCCGGCCACGGCGAGCACCTTCTACGAGAACGACATCGTGGGGCGTCAGATCGAGCCGTGGCTCGCCGAGGCGATCGACGAAGTCCTCGACGGCGGCGTCGAACGGCTGATCCCTCGCCAGGGGTTCAATCTCAAGGTGGTTCCTGTTCGCCGTGAGGGAAAGGCCGTCGCCGCGCTGTGCGTCACCGAGGCCTACTCGCTGGACGTCGTTCCGGTCCAGGTGCCGGCGCTGACCACCAATTATTCGACCATCTCTTCGCAGCTCGTCCACATGGTGACGACGGGCGAGTTTCCCTTCGACGGCAGGCCGACCGGGTACAGGCACGGCACCCCGCGCATGACGGACGGATTCGTCCACCTCGATCCTGAGGGCGTCGTGCTCTACGCGAGCCCGAACGCGGTCTCCAACTACCATCGGCTCGGGATCGGGGGGCCAATCGTCGGCAGCCTGTTGGCCGAGGTCATCACGGACGTCATCGAGGACCACAGCGTCGTGGACGAGGCGCTCCCCGTCGTCGTCATGGGGCGGGCGCCGTGGCTCGCAGAGGTCGAGGCCCACGGCGTCATCCTTTCGCTGCGGGCGGTGCCCCTGAAGGACAGGGGCAGGAAACTGGGCGGGATCCTTATGTGCCGCGACGTCACGGAGGTGCGCCATCGCGAGCTGGAGCTGCTGACGAAGGACGCGACTATCCGCGAGATCAACCATCGGGTGAAGAACAATCTCCAAACGGTCTCCGCCCTTTTGCGCATGCAGGCGCGCAGCGCCGGCGTGAACGCAGAAACGAGGCAGGCCTTGGAGAACGCCCAGCGTCGCGTGGCGACGATCGCCCTCGTCCATCAAACGCTCTCGGAGACGGTCGAGGAAAACGTCGATTTCGGAGAAGTGTTCGGCGCACTGCTCAACCTTGCGCGCGACGTCGCGTCCACTGACGTGTCGGTGACCACGCATCTCACGGGCGATTTCGGCAAAATCGATGCGACGAAGACGACGTCGCTTGCCGTCGTGCTGACCGAGCTTGTGTCCAACGCCGTCGAACATGGCCTCGTCGACGGCGGCCACATCGAAGTGACGGCGGACCGGGACGGCGATCGCCTGACGATCGACGTCGAAGACGACGGCTTGGGAATCGCGGACGGCGGGCCCGGCAAAGGGCTGGGCACGAAAATCGTCAAAACGCTGGTCGAGGCGGAGCTTCGCGGCTCAATCCAGTGGCGCTCGCGCCCGAGAGGGGGCACTCGAGTTCATATCGAGGCGTTCGTCGGCAAGTAGAAAAGGCTCATAGGCCGCCCAAAGCCTCCCGACGGGCAGGGGCGAGACGGCCAAGCGAGGGCGCGCAAACCCGGCGGCGCTGCGGAGCGCCGCCAGAGCGCCGTCCCTATGCCAGACTAGAACGGCGTGCGCGTGCCGTTCTGCGCTTGAGCGAACGTCGCTCTTCTTCGGAAAGCCCGCCCCATACGCCAGCGTCCTGGCCTGTGTCCAAGGCCCATTTGAGGCAAATGTCTTGGACGGCACAACGATTGCAAACTCGCTTGGCCTGCTCGACCTGCGCGATGGCCGGGCCCGAATTGCCTATGGGGAAGAACAGCTCCGGGTCCTCAGTGAGGCAGGCAGCCCGGTGACGCCAATCCATATCGATGTATCTCCTTCGTGTGTTAGCACGCCGTGCGTGATGCGTGCAGTTAATAAGGGTGGCAGGTTTCAGCCTCCACGTAAAGACCTTTTTTCGTGATGTTCGGCCTTCCTTATGCTCACGAGTTGGACTTGCGGCCCACTAGCCTTGCGGACTGGGCCAAATGTCTCCCGGTTAACGTCCTTAAAGTGAAATAAATCACTAATCCGATTGTTGTCGCCTCGGCAAGGAGAACACAGACGAGGCCGAGGAGCGGAAGTGCGCCTCTCACCGAGCCGCCCATGCACGAGAAGAATGCGGCGCCCACGCCCGAGGAAACCAGGATTCCCAGAAGCGTTCCAGGGATCATTCCCGCGGATGCAAGCCCGCATTGGCGCCAAGCCTCCGCCCGCCTAATCGAGCCCCCGGATGCGCCTATCGCGCGAAGAATCTCGAAATCGCGCCGTTTGGCCGAGAGCGAGAGGGAGATCGCAAGCGACGCGCCGAGGCCAGATGCGACCGCCAAGCCTGTGAGCGCCCCGGTCAGCAGACGCGCGATCGAATCGACGGCGGCGGAATAGGCGGATCGTTGACGCAGCAAGGCAGATGTGACCTTCGCGAACGTGTCGCCGCTGGCTTCGTTGACGTCGTGGGCGATGGATCGGACCTTTTCGACGACGGGCTCGTCGCCCCGCGTTCTCAGCCACAGGGCTGCGGGCGTTCCGACGTCGTCGAGCTTCCGCAAGTCTTTCAGCGAGACCGTGGGGGAGGCCACGCCGCCGAAAGCGACCGACAGCCTCAGCTCCTTGCCGTCGCGCCCCGTCAGGGTGATCGTCTTCTTGGCTGTTTTCGCGGTGCGCATGCGCTCGGGAAGGGTGACGGTCCCCGTTTTCTCGTACGCCGCATGCGAATCGCCTCGCAGGGCTGACGAGGCGCGAACCGGATCGACGGCGGAAAGGGTGAGTTTGCCGAAGTCCGAATTGACCTTGGTTTCATAGACCGGCACAACGGCGGCGACATTGGGGTTTGCCGCGGCGGCCCTTTCCTGTGAGGCGGTGATTCCGAGGCCGACGCCCTCCGAGTCAGTCGCCTGGCGCACGTCGACGTCGCGTGGGAAGGAGGCGTCGATGGCGGCGAGCGCGTTTGCGTGGGCGACTCCCGCCGCGACCGCCGCCGACGACAGCAGGAAGGTCGAGGCAAACAGCGTTGCCATGGCAGCGCGGGCGAGCTTGCCCCTCGTTCCTTGTTCCCCTTGCTCCCGCGAGCCGAGGAAGGCAAGGCGGACTCGGTTGCGTCCGCCGCCCAAGCTTCCGACGAAAAGGTTGGCCAGCGGAATTCCAAGCCTTCGCGTCACGGACGGCGCGAGCCCGACGATTCCTCGGAAAAGGGCCAAAGCGCCGATGACGACGAGCAGGGGCCCCTCATTGCCGCCGGGATTGGAGAAAAAGACCCCTGTGAACGTCACGGCGGCGCCCGCTCCGACCAAACCAAAGGCGACTGTGGGCCGGATGGTCTTTCCGTCGCCGGGAGCGGCTGTGAGGGAATCGTCGACGACCTCCAAGGGGACGGCCTCGCGAGAGCGGAAGACGAAGGGGGCTGCGGCGGAAATCGCGACGAAAGCGCCGGCGGCGAGGGCAAAAAAGCCGTAGAGGGGGTTAGACTCGACGCCCGCGGGAAGCACGGCCGCAGCCGGATCGCCCAAAACGAGCCGTGGCACGAGCTTTGTCAAGCTCATGCCGACCGCAGCCCCGATGGCCGAGGCGACGCCGCCCACCGTGACCGCCTCCCAGGCGATCATCCTGCGTATGCGGCGCGAAGAGGCTCCGAGGGTCGCCAGGAGCGCAAGCTGACGGCGCCGGGCGGCGCCCGCCGCCCGGAAGGCGTTCCAAGCGACGGTCCCCGCCAAACCTAGCGCGAACAGGGCGAAAGCCACGGCCATGGCGGCCGCGCCGAAGCTTGCGCGCGAAAGGCTTTCGCCGAGGCCCCGCTCGTCTTCGCCGAGTCGGGATTCGACCGAGGCGCCGGGAATTGCGGAAAGGTCGGCGAGCATTTCGGCGTCCGAATGGCCGGCGGCGCTGATGGCGTAGACGGTCGTTTCGGCGTCGGCGGGCGGGCGCCCCTCCCGGTTGCGCCATTCTTTTGCGGCCTCCGGGGTGATGTAGCCGGCGAACGAATGCCCGCCCCGGGCGACGCGGTGGAGCTCCTTGTAGACGCCCGTCACTCGCATGCCTATGGAGAAAGACTGGGAATCCGAGGAATCGGGGGTCTTGTAGTAGACGGTCACCGTCATGGTGTCGCCCGCCTTGAGGCGCATCTGCTGCGCCGTCGTTTGGCTTATGGCGATCTCGTTCGTCAGCTTCGGCTTCTTTCCCTCAAGCAGCCGGTAGAAGCCGAAGCGCGCATTCGGTGTTTCGGTCACCGTCAGAGCCTTCGATGCGGTGGTGCGCGTGATCGCCGCGCGGTGAATCTGCTGGGAGTAGACTTCCCCGACGGATTTCAAGCGTTCAACGGATTTCGCGACATCCCGGTCTTGAGCGGCTTCGGCCACCGTGACTGCGGCCTGCGCCTGTCCGAAGTCGCCCGCGGGCGCGGCCGGAAAGGCTGTCCTCACGTAACTTGCCACGGCCAGGCACACGACTGTCAGGGCGCTCGCGACGGCAATGGCGAGCGCCGCCAGAAGGTACCTCACCCGGTTGGCCAGGATAGAGCCGACGAGTTGGTCTATCATCCCGGCCCCGAGCGTAGGCTCAGCGCCTCAAGGGCGGTGAGGATGGAAACTGGAGTGGGGTCGGATATCTCGCCGGCGACGCCGCCGTCGGAGAACAGGACCACCCGTTCGGCCAATGCCGCTTCCGCCAGATCCTGGGTGGACATGAGCACGGTCTGCCCGAATTCCCGCACGCAAAGGCGCAGCAATTCGACGATCTCCAGCGAGGCCCTCGCGTCGAGGGAATGCGCGGGATCGTCGGCCAAGACGACGGAGGGGCGCCCCAGGATCGCGCGGGCGACGGCGACGCGCTGCTGCATCGCCCGCGGAAGGCGGGCCGGAAGCTCGTCCATGACGCCTGCGATGCCCATGGTCCTGACCACCGACGAATACCAGCCTTCGTCGGCTTTCTCGCCCCGCAGCCGCATCGGAAGCTCAATGTTCTGGCGCGCCGTTTGATGGGGCAGGAGGTTCTCCCCGGGGAAGACGAAGCCGATGTGTTCGGAACGGATCCGGGCCAGCGCTTCTTCGTCGGCAAAGGGGAGTTCGAGGTCGGCGACCGTCACGCTTCCCGACGTCGGGGCGTCCAAGCCTCCCACGATGTGGAGGAAGGCAGACTTTCCCGCGCCGGAAGGCCCCAGGATCGCGGCGAACCGTCCCCTGGGGAAGGCGAGGCTCACGTCGTTCAAGGCGCGAACGGCAAGCGGCCCCTCGCCGTAGACCTTTGTCAGCGACGACGCCGAGAGGATGTCAGTCACGTCAGATCGCCCGGACGAACGAGGCCGGCTTCATAAGCGAGGACGACGGCCTGAACGCGGTCGCGCGCGCCGAGCTTGTAGAAGATGTGGCCGATGTGGGTCTTGATCGTGGCCTCCGCCACCGTCAGGGTCTTCGCAATCTCGCCGTTGGTCTGCCCCTGCGCGACGAGCTTGAGCACCTCGATCTCGCGCTCGGTCAGCCCGTCGAGGATGTGCGGGTCGGTGGCCCGCATTGCGGTGGCCTCCTTGGCCAGCTTCTCGACCAGTTTCTTCGTCGACGAGGGGCCGATCACGGCGTCGCCGCGGTGGATCGTCCTGATCGCCTCGAGCATCTGGTCCGGCGGCGCGTCCTTGACCAGGAATCCCGAGGCGCCGGCCTGGACGGCGCCCATGATGTACTCCTCCTCTTCGAACGTCGTGAGGATGAGGATTTTCGGGGAGACGCCGGTGGGAAGCGGTTTGGAGGTGATCGTCGCCGTCGCTTCGAGCCCGTCCATGACGGGCATCCTGATGTCCATGAGGATGACGTCCGCGGGCACGACGGTCAGGCGTTCGAGGGCGATTTTGCCGTTGCTTGCCTCCAAGACGACCTTCATGTCGTCCTGGGAGTCGATCACCATGGCGAAGCCCGTCCGCACGAGGGCTTGGTCGTCGACGAGACCCACGCGGATTTTAGATACCTCAGTCATGTTCGCTCCTATTGCTGTTGTCGAGGTGAGGAATTGGAATGGATGCGAGGACGCGGAAGCCGCCTCCGGGGCGTGGGCCGGATGTGACGTTGCCGCCGAATGCCGACGCGCGCTCCGACATTCCGATGAGGCCGTGGCCCTTTCCGTCGCTCGGGGCGGCTGCGCCGCGCCCGTCGTCGTCGACTTGCAAGAGCAGGGCCGCATCGGTGGTCTGAAGCAGCACGGTGATGTGGGGCGTCGGGCCCGCGTGCTTGAGAGAGTTGGTGATGGCTTCCTGGCAGATGCGGTAAACGGCGTTTCCGACGCCGACGGGAAGCGTGCGCGACTGTCCCGTGCGGACGAAGGAGACCTTGACGCCCGAATCGCGCACGTTCCGCACGAGCGTCTCCAGGTCGCGTTCGATGGGCTGGGGAAGGGTCGGCTGCTCGTCGCCTTCGGACTCCCGAAGGACGCCGATGATCGAGCGGATGTCCTTGAGCGCGTCCCTGGCCATGTCGGAAATGGTGGCGAGGGCGCGGGTGGAGGCTTCGGGGTCTTTCGTCGCCGCGTAGCGTCCGCCGTCGGCCTGCGCGATGACCACCGAAAGCGTGTGCGCGACGATGTCGTGCATTTCTCGGGCGATGCGCGAGCGCTCCTCGAGCACGGCGAGCTCTCTCTCGGTTTTCGCGGCGGCCTGCGCGTCGTTGGCGATGCGTATGAGCGAGAGCATTTTCGCCAGCTGCGAGCGCCTGGCGAGGGCCAGGCCGTAGACGGCGAGGGTCACGGCCATGATGTACGTGACGATTCCCAGGAACGGGCCCCACGTCGCCCAGTCGTTGCGTATCGCCCCGCCCATCGTGAGGGTCGGGATCGCGATGAAGAACGATCCGAGCAGCGTGAGGCTCAGAACGAGGCGGTGGGCCCACACGGGCCCGTAGACGGTCACGGCGTAGACCGCGGCCACCACGGCGAAGTCGGCGAGGGTGATGTTTGCGGGCTCGAGGAGGAGATGGACGCCGGCTCCGCAGAGAATAGTCAGCGCGCTCGGCACGGGGTGCGTGCGCCGAAAGGCCATGGGGACGGCGTAGGCCAGCCCGATGAGAAGGCTGGCAAACCAGCCGAGCCCTTGGCGCTCTATCGGAAGCTGGGTGAAGGGAATGAGGAAGGGAGTTGGCTGGAACCAGAAAAGGAGTCCGACGAGTAACGCGGATACGACGTCGATGGGGCTAACCCCCTTGAACGTCACATAGCCACGCCACACTTGTGCCATAGACACAAGGATACGGTCAGGCAGCAGAAAATAGGTCTACGGACGGAGGAGGTTTGCGTGTCGCTCGCATGGTATGTCTGAAATTTCCATGCGAAAGCACGAAAACTAGCCGGGGTCGCATGGAATTAGTGGCATGCGCCATGTTTTCTTGTGTGCGCGACCGGTCCTTTGGGGGGATCCTCAGCCCTTCGCGAGGATGAGCGAGCCTTGAGCCGTCCGATGGTCCACAATGGTGAGGTGACTGAGAATTTCGGCGACGCCCGCGAGCGTTGGAACGAGATAGCCCCCCTCGTGTCTTCAGCCCAAGCGGCCTACCATTCGGGCGACGAGCCGATCGTCACCGACGAGCACTACGACCGCCTCGTCCGAGAATTGCGGAGCCTCGAGGCGGAGCATCCCGAACTGGCGGTCGATTCCTCGCCTGCCCAGTCCGTCGGCGCCCCCGCAGCCGCGGGCTTCGAAAACGTCGCACATCTCGAAAGGCTCTACTCGTTGCAGGACGTCTTCACCCTCGACGACCTCAAGGAGTGGTACGAGGGGACCGCCGGGGCCGCGAGATGCACCGCCGAGGTGAAAATCGACGGTCTGGCCGTCAACCTTCGCTACGTCGGGGGCGAGCTCGTCGTCGGCGCGACGCGCGGCGACGGGGTGACGGGGGAGGACGTCACCGCGAATGTACGCACCATTTCGTCCGTGCCTCGCTCCTTGAAGGGGGATTTCCCCGATCTCGTCGAAATTCGGGGCGAAGTTTTCATTCCTCTCGCCGAATTCGACGGCTTCAACGCGCGGCAGAGGGCCGCCGGGCTCAAGGAGTTCGCCAATCCCCGCAACGCAGCGGCCGGATCGCTCCGGCAGAAAGACCCGAAAGCGGCGGCCGAACGTCCGTTGGATTTCATCGCCCACGGCGCCGGGCGCATCGAGGGGGCGTCCTCGGCCGTAGACGAGAAGCTGGCGAGCCAAAAGGGCCTTTACGAGCTTTTCCAGGAATGGGGTGTGCCCGTTTCCCCGTATGCGCGGCTCGTCTCAAGCTGGGACGACGTCGAAGGATTCGTCCGCGAGTACGCCGATTTGCGATCTGATCTCATTCACGGCATCGACGGCGCCGTCTTCAAAATAGACTCGCGCGCCGAACAGGAGGACTTGGGGGCCACGTCGCGCGTGCCCAGGTGGGCCGTGGCCTACAAGTATCCGCCGGAGGAGGTCGAGACGCGGCTGCTCGACATCAAGGTGCAGGTGGGGCGCACGGGGCGCGTCACCCCCTTCGCCGTCATGAAGCCCGTGACGGTCGCCGGGTCGACCGTCGCGCAGGCGACGCTTCACAACCCCTCGGAGGTCGCGCGCAAGGGCGTGCTCATAGGCGACGTCGTCGTCGTGCGAAAGGCCGGCGACGTCATTCCCGAGGTTCTCGGCCCCGTGCGGGCGCTGCGCGACGGGAGCGAGCGCGAGTGGACGATGCCGTCCGTCTGCCCGTCGTGCGGCACCGAGCTGGCCCCGGCCAAGGAGGGGGACGTCGACATCCGTTGCCCCAACGCCCGCTCGTGCCCGGCCCAGCTGGCCGAGCGCGTCGCCTACATCGGCAGCCGCGCGGCCTTGGACATCGAGGCGCTCGGCGAGGAGACCTCGCTGTGGCTGACCGACCCCGAACGCCGCCGCCCCGATGCGCTCATGGCTTTCGCGAAGGGGCGCAAGCTGCACATCGAGGACGAAGACGGCCGCACCCGCACTGTCTTCGCGTCGCCGGAGAAGCTGCGCGAACTCGGCGTCGTCGATCACGACGGCGCAATAATCGACTCCGAGCACATCGTCGCCCCAGACATCCAGCGAAGCTTCGGAATTCCAGCCCCCCAGACGCCGGCGCTCTCCTCGGAGGCGGGGCTTTTCGCGCTTGCCGCCGAGAGCGTCCAAGACGTGTGGATATGGCAGGAAGTTCGGGTCAAAGGCGAGCCGACGGGCGACTTTCGCCGTGTCCGGGCAGCCTGGACGAAGCCGAAATGGCGCCGTCCCCAGGGCAGGCCCGCCGAGCTCGCGTCGCCTTCGAAGCCGGGAAAGATGATCGAGCTCGTCGTCGCAGAATTGCAGGCCGCCCGAACGAAAGAGCTGTGGCGAAAGATCGTCGCGCTGTCGATTCGGCACGTCGGCCCGACCGCTGCGAAGGCGATCGCTTCGACCTTCGGCTCGCTGAGCGCGGCCAGGGAGGCCTCCGTCGAAGAGATGGCGCAAATCGACGGCGTAGGCCGGGTCATCGCCCAGTCCTTCCTCGACTGGTTCGATGTCCCCTGGCACACCGAGGTCGTCGAGGCCTGGGAGGCCGCCGGTGTGGCTTTCGCAGACGAGGCCGCCGAAAGGCAGGAGCTTCCGCAGACCCTGAAGGGGATGACCGTGGTCGCCACCGGGACGCTCGCTGGCTACACCCGCGATTCGGTCAAGGAGGCCATCGAGGCCAGGGGCGGCAAGGCAGCCGGAAGCGTCTCGAAGAAGACTGCGGCCGTCGTCGTCGGGGCGAATCCCGGATCCAAGGCTGCGAAAGCGGAGTCGATGGGCGTGCCGACGCTCGACGAGGAGCAGTTTGAGGAGCTCCTTCGCACCGGTGAGATTCCGACGAAGACGCCGCAGACGTGAGGGGCGAATGGCCTGGCCTCGGCGTACGCTCGGAAAACGGCGCCTGTTCCTAGAAGGGCGTCCGCTCCGAAACCGGCGCCTTTCCTAGGGACGCTCGCTTCGAAACCCGCGCCTGTTCCTAGAAGGGCGTCCGCTCCGAAACCGGCGCCTAGTCCCAAAACGGCAGGCTCTTGAAGCGGTCTGCTCTCACAGCAGCGGCGCCAGAGGGCGCAGGACCGTCTCGAGGACCCTGTCGCGCCTTCCGCGCGCCTGCCACTGCTCGAGGGTCAGCTCGTGCGAGTTGGCGAGATCGACCTCGAATATGCGCTCCATGGCCGCGGCGAATCCGGCGTCGAAGACCTCGACGTTGATCTCGAAGTTGCCGCGAAGCGAGAGTCGGTCGATGTTTGCCGTGCCGACGGTGGACCACCGTCCGTCGGCGGTCATCGTCTTGGCGTGGACCATGGCTTCTTCGTAGAGGAAGATTCGCACCCCCGAGCGCAGAAGGCGCTCGTAGTGGGGGCGCCCCGCCCAATCGCCGACGATGTGGTTCGAGTACTCGGGGATGAGCACGCGGACGTCGACGCCGCGGCGTGCGGCGTTCGTCAGGGCGATGAGCATCGGCTCCTCGGGTATGAAATAGCCCATTGTTATCCACACCCGGACGGCGGAGCGGTTGATGGCGTCCATGTACAGGGCGCTGATCGGGAAGACGTTGAGGGCCGGAGTGTTCATGACCGCGCGGACGGTGGCGTCCCAGTCGGTCACGCCGTCGTCGGCGATGGCCGGATGATGCTTCTTGCGGTAGTCGTTCCACATGTCGATGAAGGCGTCGTCGAGCTCCCAGGCGGCGGGCCCCTCGATTCGCACGTGGGTGTCGCGCCATTCGTGGGCGTAGAGAGTGCCGATGTTGTACCCGCCCACGTACCCGATGCGCTTGTCGACGGTGAGGATTTTGCGGTGGTCCCGCCCTTTGTCGCGCGCGCGGCCGTTGAACAGGCCGGGGCGGACGAAGGGGAAGAGGAGCGTGTGCAGATGCTCCATCTTCGGCAGACGGCGGAAACGGGGATCCTGATTGGCGTTGCCCCATGTGTCGATGATCACGTACGTGTCGACTCCGCGCTGCGCCGCTTCAATGAGGGCGTTGCGGAACTCCGCGCCCGTCTCATCGGCTTTGATGATGAACCATTCGAAGAAAATGCGGTCCTTGGCGGCGCGGATGTCGGCCAGCATGGCGTCGTAAAGCTCGCGGCCGTAGGTGAAGATCGTCATCGAGTTTGGCCCGACCTGCGCGTTTTGGGGCGGAAGGTGGGGGAAACGGCCCGACTGGGGCGCCCTCTTTTTCCGCATGGCGTCAATGACGCTGACAGTGGCGATTGCGGCGGCCTGCGCGGCAACCGTTCCCAAAGCCCACCATTTGGCGGCGGAAAGGACATGGCGCTGCTTGGGGCCACGGAATTTTCGCATGGTCCAACTGTATAGAGAGAGACGTCGTTTTCGCATCGGCCGCTCCGTGAAAAACTACCCCGGACGCACCCCGGCGAGTTCGCTTGCAACCGCGTAATATTGAACGCATGTCGTCTTTCTCAGTTGACGAGGTTGCACGTCTGGCCGGCCTCGCTCGCATTCGCCTCACCGAAGGGGAAATCGAGCGAATGGCCGGGGAACTTGACGTGATCGCCTCCGCCGTAGCCAAGGTCTCCGAGGTCGCCACCCCCGACGTTCCGGCGACGAGCCATCCCATCGCGCTGACCAACGTCATGCGCGCGGACGTCGTCGTCCCGACTCTCGACCGCGACGAGGTTTTGGCCGCCGCCCCCGCGTCCGAGGACGGAAAATTCCTCGTCCCGCAGATCTTGGGGGAGGAATGATGAAGGATCTCCTCAAGCTTTCCGCCGCGGAGATGGCCCGCAAGCTCCGGGCGGGCGAGACGACCTCCGTCGAGCTGACGCAGGCCTGCCTCGACCGGATCCGCGCCGTCGATGCGCGGGTGGGCGCCTTCCTTTCAGTCGACGACGAAGGGGCGCTGGCCGCCGCCCGCGACGTCGACGCCAGGCGCGCCGCGGGCGAGAGCCTCCACCGTTTCGCCGGAGTGCCGATCGCGGTCAAGGACAACATGGTCACCCGCGGCAAGCCCACGACCTGCGCGTCGAAAATACTGGAAGGCTGGCTTCCCCCCTACGACGCGACGGTGGTCGAAAGGCTCCGCGAGGTCGGCCTGCCGATCGTCGGCAAAACCAATATGGACGAATTCGCTATGGGGTCCTCCACGGAGCGCTCCGCCTACGGCGCGACGCACAACCCCTGGGACCTCGACCGGATTCCGGGGGGATCCTCGGGAGGGTCCGCCGCAGCGGTCTCCGCTTTCATGGTCCCCTGGGCGCTCGGCTCGGACACCGGCGGCTCCATTCGCCAGCCCGCCGCGGTCACTGGGACCGTCGGAGCGAAGCCGACCTACGGGGGCGTCTCGCGCTACGGCCTCGTCGCCATGGCCTCCTCCCTCGACCAGATCGGGCCCTTCGCCAGAAACGTCGCGGACGCCGCCGCTCTCCAGGAGATCGTCGGGGGGCACGATCCGCGCGATTCGACGTCGCTCAATGCCCCCGTCCCGCCTTTCGAGGAAATCGTCGCCACGGCGGCCTCCTCGGCGAAGCCGCTGGAGGGCGTACGCGTCGGCGTGGTCAAGCAGCTGGGCGGGGAGGGCTGCCAGGAAGGCGTCGTCGCATCCTTCCAGGAAGCGCTTAAGGCGATCGAGGATCTGGGGGCCCGGGTCGTCGAGGTTTCTTGCCCCTCGCTCGAGTACGCGCTGGGGGCCTACTACCTCATCATGCCGGCGGAGGTTTCCTCGAATCTGGCGCGATTCGACGGCATGCGCTACGGAATCCGCGTCGAGCCGGAGGATGGGCCGGTCACCGCGGAAACGGTCATGGCCGCTACGCGAGGCGCGGGTTTCGGCCCGGAGGTCAAACGGCGGATCGTCTTGGGGACGCACGTTTTGTCCTCGGGCTACTACGACGCCTATTACGGCAGCGCCCAAAAGGTGCGCACGCTCGTGCAGCGCGATTTTGACGCCGCCTTCGGCGAGGCGGACGTGCTCGTTTCGCCGACGTCGCCCGTGACCGCATGGGAATTGGGCTCCAAACTGGAAGACCCGCTGGCGATGTACGTGCTCGACATTACGACGATTCCCGCGAATTTGGCTGGAATACCGGGAATTTCCGTGCCCAGCGGGCTTGCCGACGGACTTCCCGTCGGGCTTCAGATTCTTGCGCCCGCCCACGCGGACGCTCAGATGTACCGGGTCGCGGGCGCCGTCGAGGCCGGGCTTGGAAAACCGCTGGCCCAAAGCTGCCCGGCGGCCGATTGGGAGGAGAAGTGATGGAAGAACTCATGGATTTCGACGAGGCGGTCGCCCGCTTCGACCCCGTCATCGGGCTTGAGGTCCACGTCGAGCTCGGCACCGAAACGAAGATGTTCGACGGCGCCCCCAACGCCTTCGGCGGGGACGCCAACACCCATGTGACTCCGGTTTCGCTGGGGCTCCCCGGCTCGCTTCCCGTTGTCAACGCGAAGGCGGTGGAGTACGCGATCAAGATCGGACTGGCGCTCAACTGCTCGATCGCATCCTCGTGCCGATTCGCGCGCAAGAACTACTTCTATCCCGATCTGACGAAGGCCTTCCAGACCTCCCAGTCGGACGAGCCGATCGCCTACGAGGGCCACCTCGACATCGACCTCCCCGACGGCTTGTCCTATCGTTTCCCGATCGAGCGTGCGCACATGGAGGAGGACGCCGGAAAGAACACCCACGTCGGCGGCGCCGAGGGAAGGATCCAGGGGGCGGACTACTCTCTCGTGGATTACAACCGCGCGGGCGTGCCCCTCGTCGAGATCGTCTCGCACCCGGCCACCGGCGTGGGGGCGAAGGCCCCGCAGATTGCCGCTTCATACGTTCGCTCCTTGCGCGACGTCTTCCGAGCCCTGGGAGTCTCCGAGGCCAGAATGGAACGGGGCAACGTCCGCGCCGACGTCAACGTGTCGCTGCGCGAGGGGCCCGACGCCCCCTTCGGCACCCGCACGGAGACGAAGAACGTCAACTCCTTCAGGGGAATCGAGAATGCCGTCCGCTACGAGATTTGCCGACAAGCCGCCATCCTCGCCGCCGGCGGGGCCGTGGTCCAGGAGACCCGGCACTACCATGAGGGCGACGGGACGACGTCGGCGGGCCGCGTGAAGTCCGACGCCGAGGACTACCGGTACTTTCCCGAGCCCGACCTCGTTCCCGTGGCCCCGGACCCCGCATGGGTCGAGGAGCTCAGGGCGGGCATGCCCGAGCTTCCCGCCGCCAAGCGCCGCCGCGTAAAGGTCGAGTGGGAGCTTTCTGACGAGGAGCTGCGCGACCTCGTCAACGCCGACGCCGTCGACCTCGTCGAGGCCACCGTGGCCGCGGGCGCGAGTCCCTCCGGCGCGCGCAAGTGGTGGATGGGCGACATCGCCCGGCACGCCAAGGAAGCTGACGTCGAACTGCGGGAGGCGCCGGTCACCCCCTCGGACATAGCCGAGCTCGACGGCCTGGTTCGCGACGGCAAGCTCACCGACAAGCTCGCCCGGCAGGTGCTCGAGGGGGTCCTTGCGGGCGAAGGGACGCCGTCCGAGGTCGTTTCGGCTCGCGGACTGGAGGTTGTGAGCGACGACGGCGCCCTCGTCGCCGCGGTAGACGAGGCGCTCTCCGCGAACCCCGACGTGGCGGAGAAGATCCGCGGCGGGAAAGTCCAGGCCGCCGGGGCAATAGTCGGCGCGGTGATGAAGGCGACCGGCGGCAAAGCCAATGCCGCGAGGGTGCGCGAGATCGTCATGGAGCGCTGCCAGTAGCGCGATCGCCCGGTATCGCCGGCATCGGCCGGGGATGGGCGGCCTGGCCCCGAATACCGGCCTGGCCGGCCGCCTTCCGAGTGGAGGTGCTGCCCCGCCTTGCGCCAGAGGCGATTGCCGCGGCCGTCTCGCCAGTTTTGTCGGGCTTCCGAAGGCCGTTCGCCTCGGGCTTCCGAAGGCCGTTCGCCTCGGGCCTGTCGCGAGCCGTGAAAGACGCGGCTGCCGCCATCGTCGGCGCGCATGACGAAGGTGGCAGCACCCCTGCATTCCGGCGCCTGCCCGCATTCTGGCGATCCTCATTCGGGAGGCTTGGCCTCGGTTTTGCCGTTTGGCTTTTGGTCCTTGGGTTTATATTCTGGTTGAAAGCCTTTGATAGTCTTTCGAGGATAATTCTTTACCAAATTATGACGAATATGGGACAAAGCCAGAGAATTCCAGTAGTCTAGTCCCCATTCGGCCACATAAGGGAAGGGGCTGCGATGTCCGCCGACACCTATCAGTTGCTCGCGATCTTGCTCTACTTCGCCGTCATGCTCGGCATCGGCTACTACGCATACCGCCGCACCGCGAATGTCGACGGCTACATGCTCGCCGAGCGTCAGCTGTCTCCCGGCATTGCCGCCCTGTCGGCCAACGCCGCGGACATGTCCGGCTGGCTGCTCATGGGATTGCCCGGCGCGATCTATGCCGCGGGGCTCATCAAGTCGTGGATAGCGATCGGACTCACGGTCGGGGCTTGGTTCAACTGGCGCTTCATCGCACCGCGCCTGCGGGCGTATTCGGAGGTCGCGGACAATGCGATCACGATTCCGAGCTTTTTCGCCAAGCGGCTCAAGCGGAACTCGCGGCAGCTGCGCATCCTGGCGGCTCTGGTCATTCTCGTCTTCTTCACCTTCTACGTCTCGTCGGGAATGGTCGCCGCGGGCAAGTTCTTCGTCAGCTCCTTCGGCTGGAACTACTTCGCCGGAATGGCCGTCGTTGCCGTGGTCACCCTCGTATACACCCTTTTCGGCGGTTTCCTAGGCGCCACTTTGACCGACGTTGCCCAGGGCCTCCTCATGCTCGCCGCACTCGTAGCGGTTCCGATCGTCACGATCTTCGAACTCGGCGGGTGGTCCGAGGCCACGAGCCGGATCACCGACGTCAAGCCCGAGGCCTTCAACCTCTTTTCGGGTTTCTCCAACAACGCTTTTTTGTGGATCGTCGCGGCAATTTCGACGTCGGCCTGGGGGCTGGGCTACTTCGGACAGCCCCACATCATCGTCCGATTCATGGCGCTGCGCAGCCCTGGCGAGGCAAAGACCGCTCGCAGAATCAGCCTCTTTTGGATGGTCCTGAGCGCCTCCGGCGCGATCTTCACGGCGCTCATCGGAATCGGCTACTTCGCGGGCGATCCTGAGATAAAGCTCGGAAAAGGGGATTCCGAGGAGGTGTTCCTCGTCATGAGTCGGATCTTCTTCCACCCCTTTGTTGCGGGGCTCGTCCTTGCGGCGGTGCTCGCTGCGATCATGTCGACGATGTCCAGCCAGATGATCGTCTGCGCCTCGGCGTTGGTGGAGGACCTCTACTCGTTGATGGGACGCAAGGTCTCAGCCAGGAATCTCCTGATTTTCAGCAGGCTCAGCGTCCTCGGCGTCGCGATCGTGGCCGCCCTCATGGCTCTCGACCGAAACTCGGCCATTCTCCAACTCGTCGAATTCGCCTGGGCCGGCTTCGGCGCGGCCTTCGGCCCGATCGTCATCCTCTGCCTCTACTGGAGGAAGCTGACGCCTACGGGCGCGCTCGCCGGGCTGGTCACGGGCGCCGTCACCGTTTTCGTGTGGGCCAATGTGGATTTCCTCAAAGCGAAGATGTATGAGATCGTCCCCGGCTTCCTTCTCAATCTTCTCGTGGCGGTCATAGTGAGCCGCCTGACGTACACCGAGGATCCAGAGGTCGACGCCGAATTCTCCCGCATGGAGGCCGCCGTGAAGGAGGCCTGACGCGCCGATGGAGCCGGCCGGCGGCTTCACGCTCGGTTGTCGTCTTGGCGCGCCGCTCGGAGGCCTGGCGGCCGGTTGCCGTTTTGACGCGCGGCTTGGCACTCGGTTGCCTCGGCTTGGGGCTCAACCCGTCGGATCGCGTGCGGACCCTCGACGAACGGTCCTCGGCCCCGGGCACGTCCCGTCTGTGACGTGTCCGAGGTCCAGACGTCGACGGAACGGCCCTCGGCCCTGGACGACGCCCGCTCGTCGAATCTCCCGCCGAGTCTGACCGCTTGCGCTGTTTGACGCCTTGCCCAAGCTTGACCCTGACACTGTGACAGGGTCTTTCCTTGGGATGAGGAGGTACTTTTATGAATACAACCAATGCATTCCCGCAGTCCCAGCCGTCTCCGCATTCCGGGTCGTCTCCGCAGTCCGAGTCGTCTTCGCAGTCTGGGTCGTCTTCGCAGTCCGAGTCGCCTCGACAGCCTCCGGCGTCGTCGGCGCCGTCGCATCTCCCTCTGTCTCGAGAGGCGCCCCAGCGAGAAGCCCGTCTAGCAGAGGCTTTGAGCGCGTCGAACTCCTCGATTCGACTGAAAGCAGCCTTGGCGGCGGGCTCGCGCGCCGACCCCGGGTGGTTGGAGACGCTCGTCGAGCGTTGCGCGGTTGAGCCGGATTTCTTCGTGCGCGACATGCTGTCCTGGGCGCTGACCCGTCTGCCGTCGGAGGCTGTTTTGCCCCGGCTCCGCAAAGAACTGGGCTCCGAATGCCGACAGGCTCGCAGTCAGGCGTTGCATACCCTTTCGAAGATCGGGGACAAGAGCGCCTGGGGTTGGATTACCCGCGACATGCTGCGCGATTCCGATGACGAACTTGCCCGGACGGCGTGGCGCTGCGCCGTCGCCCTTGTGCCCGAGGGCGAGAAGAAGGCTTTGGGTGAGGAACTGGCGAGCCAGCTTGGCCGCGGGGACCGCGACGTCCAGCTGAGTCTGAGCCGGGCGCTGATCGGCCTCGGCGACGCCGTTGAGTCCGCTCTGGACAGGGCAGCTGAAAGCCCGAATCCCGCGAAGGCGGCCCACGCCCGCGCCACGGAGTCGCTTCGCCTGGACTCAGAGCTCGGCTTCGACGCGGCGATTGAAGAGGCCAAACGCACAGTTGCCTTGGATGCCGGCGGCGTGTGGCCCGACGCCGCGCCGGCGGCCGAAGCCGAGGCGAAGAGCCTGCAGGGCGCGGCGGAGAATGCGGAAGGCGCCGCCGCTGAGGCGAGGCTTCAGGAGGGCGCGGATTGCTGATCGGCGATGTGGCCCGCTATACCGGCGTCAGTGTTCGGATGCTTCGACACTACGACGCTATGGGCCTGGTGCGGCCGACGGGCCGCACCATCGGCGGCTATCGGGACTATTCGGACGACGACGTGCGGACGATTCTTCAGGTGAAGACCCTCCGTTCTCTGGGGCTCACGCTCAAGCAGATTGGACGCATTCTAGAGGACCCCGGTCGCGCGCCGGCCGCCCTGGTCGACGACCTCATTCGTCAGACGGAGGAACGCCTGGACCGAGAACGCGAACTGCTCGACCGGCTCCGGGCGATTGCGGCATCCAGGCCCGCCGATTGGCAGGAAGCCGTACGCATCGTCAAACTCGTTCGGGGTCTGGGCTCGGCCAGTGCCTCCCGCAGGCAGCAGGCCGTGCTGTCCTGGCCGGCGGACGTGGCGCCCCCAGTGGATCTGCTGGTCAGAGCGGTCCTGTCCGAATCTGATCCAAACGTCGCCGGAGCCTTGCAATGGGCGCTCGCTCGCTCGGACGGCGACGTCGTCGCCGGGCTGCGCACGGGCGCCCAATCCGATGACGTCGACATTCGGCGTCGCGCCATACTGGCTATCGCCGCTATGCCGGAGGCGCCCGGCGCCGACGTCGTCCTTGTCGGGGCTCTTGGCGATTCGGATGTGACTGCGCGCAAGCATGCGGCTCTGGCGTTGGGGCGGCTGGGCGAGGCGGCTGCCGTTCCCGTTCTCGTCGATATGGTGGCCGACGGCGTCGGCGATGTGGAGGCGGCCGAAGCGCTGGAGAGCCTGTCTCGCATCCCGGCGTGCGCGAGGTCGGTCGAAGCCTCCGTAGCGGGCAAGATGAAGGATGTGGCGGCCGATTCGGCGGCGCGTGAACGCCTTGCCGAGGCATTGGCGGGCTGTGTCGGGCCTAGTACGGTAAATTCGCAGTGACGTTTGAGTGGAGGGAAAGGCGGTGCGACGAAAGTCGATGCGACAGTCATGTGATGACGGCGATGAAGCGATTGCGTGTTTGACACGAAATTTTCAGGGATGATGACGAAACGAGTTTGTGGTTGTTTTAAGAGAAGAGCAAAGTTCCTGGGTTCCTTAGGGCCATTCCATCCTCAAGGAGGTCTGTGCAATGGCCCAGGGTTGTGTCTCTGCGTGATTGAGAGCATCTGTTTTCTGTCAAAGGGGAGAGAAACGGGATTTGAGAGTTTCTTGCGTGTGCGCGGAAACCGTTTACGCCCGATAACGTGTTGAATTTCCACAAGGCGTCAGCTCCTGGGCGGAAAACAGTTTCGTATGCTTGGTGGTAGAATGTTTACGTCCATTGATTGGGTGCCGTGTGGTGCATAAATTAGGTAGAAAAGCCGTGATTGTCGTCGACGGAAGGACGGACAGAGAAAAGCTTGTTAAGCTGATGAGGCAGGGCGAGCAGACCGAACTTGAATTCAAGTCGACGCTTGATTTGAAAGATAGGCAGAAGCCCGATCGTCTCAATTTCGTCAAGGACGTCGTCGCGTTGTCGAATCTTCCTAGGGGAGGCTACATGCTCATCGGCGTCAAAGACGACGGGATGCCCGTTGGAATGGGTGACGTCAATCGGGATGACTGGGACGGGGCATGTTTGCAGGACATTGTGCGCCCCTATGTTGAAGGGCAGATCCGCATTATGTCTCAGATTCACGCACTTGACCAGGGAGCGGTTGTGCTTTTGTACATTGCCGCACATGGCGACGGGTTTCCTGTCCCATTTAGCAAGCAAGGAGAGTACACGCCTAAGGGAGACAAACGGCAAAAAAGGGTGTTCGACGTCGGTGAGCTGCTCGTCCGCGAGGGCGCCCAGAACGTTCCTTTGCGACATGCGCACTGGCCTATTCTCCTTGAAAGGCATGACGAGATGATTCGCCGACAGGCGACACAGCATCTCGATTCTTTCCTGTTCGAGCTCACCGCCGTTCTTCGCTCGAGCAGGGAAAACAAGGAGGAGGCACTCATGCCTTTGTCGATCGGCCTTTCCGATTCCGCTTTCGAAGATGCCGTCAATAGTCATCTCGAGAGGGGACGTGACCAAGACGTTTCGTTATTCGTCAGGACTGTGAGCAACGGAGCGGAAGAGGATGCGGATGCGATTCTTGACAAGTTGACAATGGTGGCGGTCCTCGCCCTGTATCGTGAGAAGCGCGAGGTGGCGTGCAGGGCGATTGACGCACTCTTTGATGTTTACGAACAAGCGGGAGAGTGTGCGGGAGAATGCAATGCGAAGATTCTTCTTGAGATTGTCAACCGCCTCTACGTCATCGGAAGTGCGGCAGTTCGCCTCAAAGCATGGGGCATTCTCCCTTGCTTGGTGATTGAGTTCCCGAGGAACAATCTCAAGCCTGCGAAGCCTGTGGTCTGGATTCGAGACGGACAGGTGCGAGCTATCCGCGCCGGGCTCCTCTCATCAGAAAAGCAAGGGGCTTATATGCTTCCGGCGGCACGTCGTCTGATGGTTGAGCATGCGCCAATGCGGCCTGATGTGCCTGAAAGCCGCCTGCCCGACAATCTTGCCGATCTAAAGGATGACGATGTTCTTCTGAATTCCCTGGCTCAGTTCGACATCCTGCACTGTCTTGTCGTCGCCGCTAAGACCGGTGATCCTAAAGCGGCGTATCCGGCTTCGTCGGCGTTGAAAGGTTGCAGGGCCGCCCCTGCCCTTCAACTTATCGCAGTCGACGATGGTGTGCGGCAGGAGCTTTTCGCTGGCGCGGATGATTGCGTCGTTGCCCAAGCGATGAAAGAAGTCTATGAGTTTGCCTTCCGAGAATCGAAGGAGTTTCCTGAGGACGGTTTTGGTAATTGGAATCGGGTGCCGCCGTCTGAGGTGGACGCTTTTATCCGGAAAAGCGTGGGGTGGGGCGGTGGGCGTGCTGGGGAAAATCTTCAAGCTCCATGATGACGTCGGTGGCGGGGGCGTCTGGCGGGGGGCCGGTCTGGTTTGCGGTGGTTTTTGTTGTGGTGGTCGGGGGTGTTGCGTGGTCCGGTGGTCCTTCAGGCTTGCGTGGTTCGGTGGTCCTTCAGGCTTGTGTGTGGGGTGTGGGTTGGGGTTGTGGCCGCCGTGGTGGGGTGTGTGGTGGGGGTCACGTGGGTGGGGGTTGTGGTGGTGTGTGCTGTGCTGTGGTGTGTATGGTTTGTGTGTGTGCTGTGCT